>Ga0265327_10002822_pt1 | contig 17548 bp, 13 predicted proteins | sample 41621metaG_FD_202089 | JGI IMG/M metagenome (GOLD analysis project Ga0265327, IMG submission 202089) | Rhizosphere microbial communities from Carex aquatilis grown in University of Washington, Seatle, WA, United States - 4-16-21 metaG | ecosystem: Host-associated > Plants > Roots > Rhizosphere... | reverse complement strand
CCTTCCGCTCACGTCATTCTTTTTCTACACTGCTGTTCCAGTATTTAAGCATCTCTTCAGCCGGCGGCACCTTGAGCGGACGAATGATGCGGAAGCCGACGAATTGCGCATCGGTCAAATACCAGATGCTCTTGGGCAATTGCGGGTCCTGCATTTTCCATGCGGGGCTGGAATTGGTGCGTGCGGCGCTACGGAGACGGTCCGCATCAGCATCCCATGAACCGCCGCGGACGGCGTGCGGATAGGGTTTTTTGGCGACGTTCCAAGGTTCCGTTGTGACAGTGTTTGCGAATTGTTTGTAGTAGTCTGGGTCGTATTGATCGAGGCACCATTCGGCGACGTTGCCGTGCATGTCGAATAGGTTCCACGGATTCGGTTTTTTCTTGCCGACTTTTTGATATTTCAAATCGCTGTTATCACCGAACCATGCGTATTCGCCGAGCTTCGACGCGTCGTCACCGAAGGAGTAGGCGGTCGTCGTTCCGGCGCGGCAGGCATATTCCCATTCGGCTTCGGTGGGCAACCGATAGAAGTGGCCAGTTTTGGCGCTGAGCCATTCGCAATATTTATTGGCGGCATGTTGGGTCATGCTGATGGCGGGATAGCCGTCTTTACCCATGCCGAAGCTCATTTCGACATACGGCTTGGTGGGCCGGGTGACGGCGTCGGCGGATTCACTGGTGTAATTGGTGGTTCCGCTGGTGTTCTTCGGCTTGTTTTCGTCGGGATACATCCAGAGTTCGTATTCGTTCCAGGTGACTTCTCGTTGTTCCATCCAGAACGGTTCGATTTTTACTTTGTGCTGCGGATGTTCGTCGGCTGAACTTTTAGGTTCAGATTCGGGACTGCCCATCATGAATTCGCCCGCTGGAATCGGAACCATGGCGTAATTGACAGTCGTTCCAGCAATCGTGTTCGTGTAGGGCTTCATGTCGGCGGCGGTTTGTTCCGTGCTGACCTGCATCACTTTTTTGCGGATTTCCTCGACGAGAGTCATTTCCTTGCCGCCTTTTTTGCCGCCGCCGAGCTTGATATTTTCAGGCCAGGGCGCGCCTTGATCGAGCCACCCACGAAGGATAGCAATGTCGCTTTCGTTAAGCGGACCGCCTTTTTCAAGGATGGGTTGAACGTCACGGACGAAATCAACTTTCATCACATTTGTCAGGGTGATGTTCTCAGGCCACTCAGCTCCTTGGGCAATCCATGTCTTGATCGTATTGATTTCCTTGGGCGCCAGTTGCGGGCGATCCTTCGGCGGCATGTGTTTGTCTTCCGTCAGTGGCAGTAGGAGTGCGGTGTAAACTTTGCTGTCGTCGGGATGACCGGGCGAAATCCGTTCCTTGCCTTTCTTGGGCTTGAACGCATCGGCCTTGTTGTCCATGCGGTAGTTGCCGTTTTCGTCAGCGTGCTTCTCGTTATGGCACGCGACGCAATTCATTTCGAGGACGGGTTTAACGTCTTTGACGAAGTCGAGCTTGGCGTCGGCACTGGCGACGAGAAGGTTCGCCGCGGCCACTGCGGCGATGATCCGTTGTCCTTTGGGTAAAGTCATTTTGTAAGTTGACGATGGTCGCATGGTGAAAAATTCAATGTCAATCCGTTTGCTAGACGTCGCCGGTGGGTAAAAAGATGCGAAAAAGGATGAATTTTGTGACCATGGCGACTCGGGGCTCGGTAAATTTTTTATTTTTCAGTCATAATTTGTCATAATGGGTCATATCTGGCGCGGATTGGGGTTTCGGTTTGGCGGAAGGACAGTGACAATTTTGGTAACAAAATAGTAACAAAATGGTGACATTTTGCGTCGCTGGGCCTTTTCTCGTGTCAAAGAACAATCCAGGCGAAGCCCATTTTTGGGCTAGCATCAATGTTTACGACATGATGTAGCGACAATTTCAAATGTGTAGTGAAAATGCGGCCGCGCGTGAATAGGGAGGATTGTCTGGGGCGGCGCCCTGCCGGTCATGAAGGTGTCGCTTGCTGAGGCGCGTTGGTCTGTTTACGTTAACGCGATGTTGTCGCAGAAACCCTGGAGTGGATATGCCGTGTTTCGATTGTTTCTCGGCGTCATTGCCACGTACTGTTTCGGCAGCATCATCGTCAGTTTGATTTATAAATTTAAATTTGGGCTGCCTGACAGCATGCGGGGTGCGGTGGATCTGATCGTTTCGTTGATCTTTCTTCAGGCGGCGGCTTTGATCTGGGTCACGTTATTCCTGCGTGAAAATCGGCTGACATGGAAACAGGGGTTCGGTTTCGGCAGGGTTGGAAGCTGGTTTGCCGTTGGCATCGGGATTCTAGCAGGAATGCTGATTTTGCCGATTACTCAGGAGCTGATGCTGATTTCTGACTGGGCGATGACCCATCTCCACCTTCATCCGGTCGCTCAGACCGTTGTGCAGGAATTGCAAAAGCCCGAAGCGCCGCCCCTGCAGCGGACGTTGCTTGGGTTGCTGGCGGTTTTTGCAGCGCCGGTCGTGGAGGAGACGTTATTTCGTGGATTGCTTTACCCAACGATCAAGCAGGCCGGCTTCCCGAGATTGGCTTTTTGGGGGACTTCAATCTTTTTTGCGTTGCTGCATAATACTGGAGTGACGTTTTTGCCACTCCTCTTCTTTGCGATGGTTTTGATTTTGCTCTACGAATCGACTGACAATTTGTTGGCTCCCATTGCGGCGCATAGCGTGTTTAACTTTGCTAACTTTCTATTGCTGGTGTTTCAGGAACAGGCAAGCCGTGGGTTGCCTTCACCCGTCCCGGTGCATTGATCGTGAACGAATTCGAACTCATCTCAAAACTGACTAATTCGCTGCCGACAAATTCTTTTGTCGTGGAAGGCGCAGGTGACGACTGTGCTGTGATTGATTCCGGGCAGCCAGGTCGTTATCTCCTGTTCAAAACGGATGCGGTTGTGCAAGGGATTCATTTCGAGGCCGACGCCGATCCTGTGCGTGTTGGGCACAAAGCGTTATCCCGTTGCTTAAGCGACATCGCCGCGATGGCGGGAAGACCGATTGCTGCATTGGTGACGATTGCATTGCCGGAAGATTTCGACGTGGAATACGTGCGCAAGATCTATGAAGGAATGTCTGAAGTGGCGCGAGAATATGGAGTTGCGATCGTTGGTGGGGAGACCACAACGAATCCCGAACGCGTCCTTATTTCCATTTCGTTGTTGGGAGATGTCGCGAGTGATAAATGCATTAAACGTTCAGGCGCGAAAGCCGGCGATGCGCTTTTTGTGACTGGCGATTTGGGCGGCTCGATTGCGGAGAAGCATTTGCATTTCCACCCACGTATTCGTGAAGCGCACTGGCTAGTTGAAAACTTTGCGATTCATTCCATGATCGATTTGAGCGACGGTCTGGCGGGAGACCTGCGGCACATTCTCGATGCCAGCAAAGTGGGTGCAGAGATTCGTGCTGGTTCAATTCCGATCAGTCGCGCGGCCAAATTGCAGGCCAAAATGAAACCGAACGGCAAGACGCCTTTGATTGCGGCGTTGAGCGACGGCGAAGATTTCGAACTTCTATTCACTGCGACGAGCAAGGACGCGGTTGCGTTGCTGGATGGCTGGAAGAAGCAGTTTCCCCACACGCGATTGACGTGTATTGGCAAAATCAACGCCACCCAAGGTTTGAAAATTCGCGATGAACACGGCGTTCGTGAACTAAACATCCATGGCTACGCACATTTCTCATAGCGCGGCTGAGACCGAAGCTTTGGGAGCGCAGTGGGGCAGGGAAGCGAGCGCCGGTTTGGTGATTGGTTTGTCCGGCGATCTTGGCGCGGGCAAAACGCAATTGACCAAAGGCATCGCGCGGGGTCTTGGTGTGACCGAACGCATCCTTTCGCCGACGTTTGCGCTCGTGAATGAGTATCGCAGCGGTCGATTCGCCATGTTCCACCTCGATCTGTATCGACTCGACACGCGTGAACAGGTTATTGGCGCGGGATTGGAACCGTATCTCACCAAACCAAAAGGGATTGCTGTCGTCGAATGGATTGAGCGTTGGCTGGAAACGAACAACGTTGCTGGCGTAAGATATCGGCGCGTAAAGATCAAGCAACTTAGCGAAACTGAGCGCGAAATTACTTATGAAGATTTTGGCGGTTGAATTCTCTTCCGAACGCCGGAGCGTTGCCGTCGTTGAGAACGGTCGCGTTCTGGGCGAAGCATTCGAAATGGGCGGTCGAGCGGCCATCGCGCTCGTCGAACGAGCGCTGGCGACCAGCAAGGTGGAACGCGAGCAAATCGAGTGTATCGCTGTTGGAGTCGGGCCCGGTTCGTATACCGGAATTCGCGGCGCGATTTCGCTCGCACAAGGTTGGCAACTCGCGCGCGAGGTGAAATTGCTTGCTATCAGCAGCGTGGAATGTGTGGCGGCGCAGGCGCAACATCAGAAGGTGTTGGGGACAATTGCTATCGTGGTTGATGCGCAACGTGAGGAATTTTACCTCGGTAAGTATGCCATTTCTCTAAATGGTGTAGAAGAGATTCATCCTTTGCGGATTGTGCCTATGGCGGAGGTGAAACGGCTGGCGGAAGGCGGCGCGATCGTAATTGGCCCGGATTCCGGGGCCATCTGTTCCGTTACCGCCGGAGTTGTTTTTCCTGAAGCGGCCATGCTGGGGCAGCTTGCTTGCACTCGCACTGATTTTATTGCGGGCGAAAAACTGGAGCCGATTTATTTGCGAGAAGTGAGTTTCAAGAAGGTGACGCAGGTTGCAAGCCGTTGAAGAATTCGTTTGGGCGTAGGCGCAATTGCCATTATTAAAGAGTGTTGCTGTGAAGTTTGTAAGCCTCATCATCGCCAACTTATTCCGCAAAAAGCTGCGCACTGCGCTGACTTTTTTGTCGATCCTGATTGCATTCGTGCTCTTCGGTTACCTCGTGGCGATTCGTGAAGCTTTTAGTGCGGGTGTTTCGTTCGCGGGCGCTGACCGATTGTTTGTTCGCAACAAAGTTTCGCTGATTGAATCAATGCCAATCAGTTACAAAGATCGCATCCAGCGAATTGCCGGCGTTCGGACCGTGGCGCACGCGTCGTGGTTTGGTGGCTATTATAAAGAGGCGAAGAACATGTTCGCGCAAATCCCCGTGGATCCAAAAGACTACCTCGATGTGTATCCGGAAATTGTGCTGAGTGAAAAGGACAAGCAGGCATGGATGAACACGCGCACGGGGGCCATTCTTGGCAGAAAATCCGCGGAAAAATATGGCTTCAAGGTCGGCGATCGAATCCCGATTACGCCGACCATTTGGGAAAAGCCGAATCACGATATGAGTGCGTGGGTGTTCGATATCGTCGGTATTTTCGACGGCGCTACAAGGGCGACTGACACGACTGCTCTGCTGTTCCGTTATGATTTCTTCGACGAAACGCGAGCGTTCCGCAAAGGGCAGATCGGCTGGTACATCGTTCGCGTTGCGAATCCTGATCAGGCCGAACACATCGCCAGCGCGATTGACCGCGAGTTCGCCAATTCGAGCACTGAGACTAAGGCCGAACCGGAAAAAGCGTTCATGCAGGGTTTCGCCAAGCAGGTTGGTGACATTGGAAAAATCATGATCGCGATTTTGAGCGCGGTTTTCTTTACGATTTTGTTGGTTGCAGGAAACACCATGGCCCAAGCCGTGCGCGAACGGCGAGAGGAGCTCGGCGTTTTGAAAGCTCTCGGTTTCACAAATTTGCAAGTGCTCGTGCTCGTTCTTGTCGAATCGTGTTTGTTGGCTGGTGTCGCTGGATTTATCGGCCTTAGCCTGGCGAAGTTTTTCGTTTCGCTCGGCGACCCGACGCATGGCGCTTTGCCGTTGTTTTATTTTCCGAATGTTGATGTAGCTGTCGGCGCGAGCATTGTGATCGGGCTGGGCATACTTGCCGGTATCGGCCCTGCCATTCAGGCGATGCGGCTGAATGTGGCAGACGCTTTGCGGAGAATGTGACCTATTATGTCGTTCAGCAATTGGCTAAGCCAAATTTTTGTAGTGACGAAGTTCAGCCTGCAGAGTGTCCCTGAACGCAAGGGCTCCGCTGCGGCTACGACATTCGGTATCGCCGGCGTTGTAGCGGTGTTGGTTGGAGTGTTGTCCATTGCCTACGGATTCCGGCAGGCAATGACTGTTGCCGGACAACCCGATTGCGCATTGGTAATGCGAACCGGTTCTGACAACGAAATGACGAGCAACTTGACCATGGAAGAAGGAAAAGTTGTCACAGATGCACCTCAACTTGCGCGGAATGAAAACGGACCAATCGCTTCGGTCGAGCTTTACGTAATTATCAATCTTCCCAAACGGTCAACCGGAACGGACGCCAACATTCCTCTGCGCGGTATTCACCAGCAGGCGTATCTTGTGCGTAAAAATTTCAAGATCATCTCCGGACGTAAATTTGAGCCTGGTCGTAACGAAGTGATTGTGGGACGAGCTGCTGCCAACGAGTTCAGCGGATGTGAACTTGGAAGCAAGATTCCTGTCTCGGGCCAGCAATGGACTGTGGTCGGTGTTTTCGCAAGCGAAGGAGGCATTGCCGAATCCGAAATGTGGGCGGACGCGCCGCTGATTCAACAAACGTATCATCGTGGCAGCACATTTCAGACGGTGTATTGCAAACTGAAATCTCCAAAAGAATTCCAGGCATTTAAAGATGATCTGACTTCTGATCCGCGGATCAAAGTGACAGTGAAGCAGGAAAGCGAATATTATGCGGATCAATCGCGCGTAATGTTCAATATCATTACCGGACTCGGGACGGTAGTAGCGGTTTTAATGGCGATCGGCGCGGTCTTTGGCGCCCTGAATACGATGTACTCGGCGGTCGCAGCGCGGACGAGAGAGATCGCGACCTTGCGGGCGTTGGGTTTTGGTACCGCACCCGTGATCATTTCAGTTTTGGTGGAAGCGCTCGTGCTCGCGCTGGCTGGCGGAATCATTGGGGGAGCGGTCGCGTATATAATGTTCGACGGTTACCAGGCGGCGACGATGAATTTCCAGAGCTTCAGCCAGGTCGCGTTTGCCTTTGCTGTTACGCCTGGATTGCTGGTTCAGGGAGCGGTGTTCGCGGCCGTTATCGGTTTTTTTGGTGGTCTTTTTCCGGCCATTCGCGCGGCGCGGATGCAGATTGCGCCAGCGTTAAGAGAGCTGTAGTTGCGCCTTGAATTTTCAAAGTTGACCCGTAAACTCTGAATCGTATCGGAAGCGGGTGTAGTTCAATGGTAGAACGGAAGCCTTCCAAGCTTCATACGAGGGTTCGATTCCCTTCACCCGCTCCATTCATCATCCCGCCTGACTTTCGGTTCCCGGTGTTTGCCACGCTAAATCTTTCATGCACCCGTCGAGAATGGAATAGGACCTGCTTTGTTGTGTTGTTTACACTATGCGCAACCAACTGAAGCTGAAAAACTTGCGGAGATCTTGCAAATACGTGTTTGGGACGCTCTGGCTGGTGTTGCTCATCCTTCCTGGGCAAGCGATTACCTTGCCAAACCCGATCGTGTTTGTGACGCAGCCGCCCATACCGCGCGAGTTGAATGGCACCGTTTCGAACACCTTCCTATCGGTCGTAACAATCTTCGGCAATCATTTGCCAGACACCGCGCATGCGGCGCGTGGCGGGGATTTGTGGCTCGTGAAGACGAATGGCACGGTGTTGAATCTTACGCGCGCTGGCGGCTATGGCGTCGATGGCGTACAGCACACCAATGGCATCGACGTGCGTGATCCGCAGATTTATTGGGATGGCACCCGCGTTCTCTTCAGCATGGTGGTCGGCGCTCCACGTTTTGCGGGCGATACCAATATCTTCCTCTGGCAGCTCTACGAATTGACGAATCTCGCAGCCGTCGTCGCTTCGAACTCCACTCCTGCCATCATCAAAGTTTCGAATCAACCTACGAACTATAATAATGTCAGTCCGTGCTATGGTTCCGATGGCCGGATCATCTTCACCAGCGATCGGCCATATAACAACGAATCCTGGCTATACCCGCAACGCGACGAATACAAAGGCGCGCCGACGGTCACCGGCACTTACAGTCTTGATCCACTCACCGGCGACCTGCGGATGCTCGAGCATCTCCCGAGCGGCGTGTTTAATCCGTTCGTCGACAGTTTCGGTCGTTTGATTGTCACGCGTTGGGATCACCTGGTGCAGGATTCGAGTGCCGCTGACGACCGCCTCGGGCGCTCAACCAATGGGGCTTTCACGTTCCTCAGCGAGGCCTCGAACGCAGTTGTTCTTCCATCAAACCCGCTTGAGACGTTTCCCGAGCCGGTCGATTTCGACACTAACTATGCCGCGGCTCTCGGCGTGAATCCCAATGGCTTCAATCTGCTGCTCCCGTGGGCGCTGGACCAGGTCGGCGGCAACGAGGAAGTGCTTAACCACGTCGGACGTCACGAATTAAGTCCGTCCGTTTTGCCCAGTTTTCCCAACGAGCCCAATCTGATCGCCTACACCAATCCTGCGGCGCGTCCCAGCTTTGGGATCAGCAGTTCAAACACAAATTACATCCAGAACTTCGTTCAAATCACGGAGGATCCCCTCCATCCGGGAACGTATTTCGGAGTGGACGCGCAGGATATTTCGATCTTCGGCGGTGCGCACGCCGCCGGTCAGATTGTTTCGCTCACTGGCGCGGCTGGCCTGAACCCGACTAACATGGACATCAATTACATCACGCCTAAGTCGAGCGCGAACGGGCCGAATAATCCCATCGGCCTTTTTCGGAATCCACTGCCGATGTCTGACGGTTCGTTGCTCGCCGCATACACGCGGACATTTACCGTCACCAACTTCGGTGGCTGGGACACGAACCTCGGCACGGCCAGCGCGCCACTTTCAATGTATCACTTTCGGCTCATGACGTTGACGAAGAGCGGCGCGACCTGGGCGACGAATGCACTTGTCACCGGCGGTTTGACGAATATCGCGATTTATTGGGACGGCGCGACGCTCGTGACGAACGCCGGACCGCTTTGGGAATTGCAACCGGTTGAAGTCCGCGCTCGCTTCGTTCCGCCACTTGTCGTCACGCCACCAGCCACAATCGAACAACAAGTCTTCGCCTCGGAATCCGTGGATATGCCAACACTCCAGGCGGACCTTGCGCAACGAGGCCTCGCTTTAGTGGTCAGCCGCAACGTCACCGCTCGCGACGCCGCTGATAAACAGCAACCGTACAATCTTTCCGTTCCCGGCGGCGTCACCACTCTCGGAACCAATACGGGAAAGATTTACAACATTACGCACCTGCAATTTCTCGAAGCCGATTATTTGCGCGGCTATAATTTTGGTTCTATGAACACCGTTCAACCCGGTCGACGAATTCTTGCGACGCCCATGTCTGCGACCACTGCTTACAATTACGCCAGCGGGCTGAGCAATGCGCCGGTCGGCGGCACCCAGATCATGTCCGATGGCTCGCAGGCCACGATTGTTCCGGCTGGACGCGCCGTGACGTGGCAACTCACCGGCGTGACTAATGAAAGTATTGTGAAGGAACGTTACTGGCTCAATTTCCGCGCGGGCGAAGTTCGTACCTGTGCAAATTGCCATGGCATTAACGATAAAGATCAGGCCGGCCGCGCGTCGCCCACCAACGCGCCCCTCGCGCTTCGCCAATTTCTTCGCTACTGGCGCACCAATGCGGCGAATAGCTATTCACTCGCCGTCAACAATGGTGCCGGCTCCGGGAGTTTTGGCGCGGGCAGCATCGTTTCGTTGTCGGCAGACCCGGCGCCGGCAGGGCAGGTCTTCTCCCAATGGACCGGTGCCGTAGTAAGCAATGCATTCTCGCCCTTCACGCTATTCACCATGCCCGCCAACAACGCGACGGTAACGGCCGTTTATTCGAATCTTCCGGCACCTGTAGTCACTGGCGCGCCCATGCTCAGCAGCTCAAATTTTGTGATCAATGCGACAGCGTTCGCCAATCAACCGTGGGTCTTGCAAACGTCCACCGACCTCGTGGCCTGGATCGATGTAAGCACGAATTTTGCAAGCGGTTCCGGACAATTGCAGATCACTAACGTGTTCGGCACGAATTCCGTCACAGGGTTCTTCCGCCTCAAGTCGCTTTGAACCGTTCGGGGCTGCTTACCATATCAAAGCCCCCGCAAGCTCGGCAGCAAATCTCGGAACACTCTTGAATTTGTTCGGGCCCCTTGGCAAATCTTCGGACGTTCGTATGGTCAATATCTTTTCAGACGAAGTGCGCCGGGAGCCGTATGCGATCTACGAACAGATGCGAAACCAATCTCCGTCGCTTTACGTTCCTCAGCCGTTCGACGGTTGGCTGATTTTCGACTATGAGGGAGTCAAACGCGCATTAAACGACCATGAGACGTTCAGTTCGGCTGTACCCGCGCCACCGCATTGGTTTATTTTTATGGACCCTCCAGCGCATAGTAAGCTGCGCGCTCTCATTTCACGGGCGTTCACTCCGCGAATGTTGATCGACCTCGAACCTTTCATTCGCGATCTCTCATGCCGGCTTCTCGACCGCTGCATTGTACGTGGAGAAATGGACATGGCAGAGGAATTTGCGGTTCCGCTGGCGATCCAGGTGATCGCAACGATGATCGGCATTCCGGCGCAGGACTGGCCTCAATTTAAACGCTGGAGCGATGGCATCCTCAAGTTAAGCTATGCCCGCGCCGGCGGTGCGGAGGCCCAGGAGGCGTTGAGTGAGTTTCAGCGCGTGACCGCAGAAATGAGCCCGTACCTTGAGGAAATGGTCCGGGAGCGCCGCGCTGACCCTCGAAACGATCTGCTCACTCGCTTGATCGAGGCGGAGGTGGACGGTGAACGGCTTTCGCGCGAAGAAATTCTTGGTTTTTTTCAACTTTTGATTGTGGGTGGACAGGACACAACGAGTGCCATTATTAGCAATGCCATTGTTTGTTTTCTGGATAATCCGGATCAACTTGCGTTGGTTCGAAGCTCGTCCGAACTAATGTCCCAAGCCATTGAGGAGGTGTTGAGGTACCGCTCGCCGTTCCAATGGGTGATGCGCACCCCGCGGCGGGACATAGAAATCCATGGCAAAACGATCGAAGCTGGAAAGATTGTGCTGCCGATGATCGGCTCGGCCAATCGGGATCCGAAAATATTTAAAGACGCCGATCGTTTCGATATCACGCGCAATCCTAATCCGCACATTGCTTTCGGCCACGGCATCCATTCCTGCCTTGGGGCGGCACTGGCGCGCATGGAATCCCGGATCGCCTTGACAGAATTTTTGGCGAGGGTCAAAAATTTTGAGCAAATTGCCAGCGGGCCATGGGAACCGCGCAAAGCATTGCATGTGCATGGCCCGGCACGATTGCCCATCCGTGTTTTATGAGGATTCGATTCCTTTCGCCCGCTCCAGTTCTGAGGTTGTTGGAATATCATCGATGAAACTTTGAAAAGGTGCGGCTTTAAGGGCACCTTATTTCAGGTGAAAATCAAAACGAATCGCTTCTGCGTCGCTGAAAGTTGCAAAGTGAAGCTCGACGACTGGCCGACGCGCATCAAACCGCTTTGCGCGACAAAAGAGCGCTACCAGCAGATCTTGCGCGAACATATCGAGCGGCTGACCAAACTGCAGCGCGCGTTCTACGCTGATAACCGGTTCTCACTGCTCGTCATTTTTCAGGCGATGGACGCAGCGGGTAAAGATGGCGCGATTCAACACGTCATGTCCGGCGTTAATCCGCAGGGTTGCCAGGTGTTTAGTTTCAAGCATCCAAGCGCGGTGGAACTGGCGCACGATTTCTTGTGGCGTTCTGCACGTGCGCTACCCGAACGCGGGCACATTGGCATTTTCAATCGTTCTTATTACGAAGAAGTCCTCATCGTTCGCGTGCACAAAAATATCCTGCAGGGTGAGAATGTCCCCGATGCGAAGAGTGACAAACTTTGGAAGCACCGTTACCAATCCATTTGCAATTTCGAACGTCACCTCCATCGAAACGGCACTCACATTATTAAGTTCTTTCTCCACATTTCGAAGGAAGAACAGCGCGAGCGGTTTTTAAAACGCATCGATAATCCGGAAAAGAATTGGAAATTCAGTCCAGACGATCTGAAAGAACGCGCGTACTGGAAAGATTACATGGGTGCCTATCAGGAATGTCTCAGCGCGACTAGTAGTGATGATTGTCCGTGGTATATCGTGCCTGCCGACGACAAACCTGACGCGCGCTTGATCATTTCACAGGTTATTCTCGACACTATGGAGTCTTTGAAGCCGCAGTATCCGACGGTCAGTGCCGCACGGCGGAAGGAACTCCTGACAATACGCAAGGAACTCGAGAAGAGGTAAACTGGCCTTTCGATATAAAAGCTTACCTTTCGTCTGGAGGTTCACGCTTGCAGTCAACTGGGCTTGCCTCGATTTGGTGGACAGGTCGTGTCTGAACGTGTGAGCTAGGGACCAGCACACATGAGTAACGAATCCACTACCCGAGAACATTATGATGAGAACTTTAAGCGCTCTGTCGTTGAGTAACTGATGCTCAGCGGCAAGTCGGTTCGGCAGATCGCCGCCGAACTGGGAGTAAGCGTCAACAGCCTCCATTACTGGCGCAAGTAGTTCAACCAACTGCCGGCTGGTCAGGTCGCCGGAACGATGGAAGCGATGCAAGCGGAAAACCGCCGGCTCCAGCGCGAACTGCGCCGTGTCAGTATGCAGCAGGATATTTTAAAAAAATGTTGGGCATCCTCTCCGAAGCGCCGGAGAACGGTTCCAACGGATTAACGCCATGTAGCACGAACATTCCATCAGCCAACTCTGTGAGGCGCTGGCCGTCACGCGCAGCGGCTATCACGATTGGGCATGTCGTCAGCTGGAACCTCGCGCTCAAGCTGACGCGCTGTTGCTGCCGCTGATCCAAGCGGCCCACCAGGAAGGCCGGCAAAGCTATGGCAGTCCTCGCGTTATGCGAGGGCTGCGCGGGCGCGGCCATCGATGCGGTCGCGTGCGTGTGAGCCGATTTATGCGACGTATCGGTTTATCAGCTCATCGGCGTCGACGCTTTCGCCCCCTGAGTTTGACCGACAGCAATCATAACTTTCCCGTCGCGCCCAATTTGCTGGCGCATCGTCAACCCACGCAGCAGCCGAACACCGTGTGGGTTGCGGACATCACCTACGTGCCGACCGATGAAGGCTGGCTCTATGTCGCTGGAGTGGTCGACCGCTGCACTCGTCGCTGCATCGGTTGGGCTTTCGACGAGACTCTGGCAACGACAACTGCCATTGTCGGCGTTGGAGATGGCGCTCAAGCAGCGCCAACAGCCCAGCGGATTAGTCCATCATTCCGATCGTGGCGTGCAGTACGCCAGCGCCGTATATCGTCAACGACTCTGCCAGGCGGGGCGTAATCCCCAGCATGAGCCGTCGCGGCAACTGCTATGACAATGCGTTGATGGAAAGTTTTTGGAGCACGCTCAAATGCGGTTTGGTCCACCGCAGTCACTTCGCGACTCGAGCTGAAGCTCGTGCCGCCATCTTTGAATGGATCGAAGTCTTTTATAACCGCAAGCGGTTCCACAGCGCTCTCGGTTACCAATCACCTGTGGACTTTGAATCAAAGCTTAACTAATAATCCCTATGTGTCATGCGAACTCAGACACGACCTGTCCACCAAATCGAGGCAAGCCCAACTTAAACTGCCCGAAAGAACGTCGATATTTACATCCAGTTGAGCCAGCGCAAAAGCTCCACCAACAAGTATGCAATACCGCCAGCGACCGGGATGGTAAAAATCCACGCCCACACAATGCGTTCGACTACTGGCCATTTGATTGCGTTGAAACGCTTGGCTGCGCCGACCCCCATAATCGCGGCTGAAATGTTATGTGTTGTGGAAACGGGGATACCAAATTCCGTTGCCGTTAAAATTACCAAAGCTGAACTCGTTTCCGCAGCAAAGCCGTTGATCGGTTGGAGTTTCACCATTTTGTGACCGAGTGTGCGAATGACTCGCCAGCCTCCGGCGGCGGTTCCGGCGCACATTGTCAAGGCACAGGTGACTTTGATCCACGTCGCAATTGTCAAATCCTGACCCGCCGCCGCCGCAGGGGTATGCAGGAACTGCAGCCAATCGGGTAAGGCGTTAAACAATCCGGCAGTTGTCCCGGCAACCAGCGCGAGAGCAATGATCCCCATTGTTTTTTGCGCGTCATTGGTTCCGTGCATGAAGCCCATGCTCGCGGCACTGGCGATTTGCAATTTGTTGAAAGCGCGATTCACCGCCAGGGGACGCACATTACGTAGCATGATGTAGAGGAGAGCCATAATGATGAAGCCGATGATAGCTCCCAGTATTGGCGAAACGATCATTGGCATGACCACTTTCCACAATAGGCCTTTGCCTTTCCACCAATGTTCAGCGCTCGGTTGCGACCAGATGATCACATGCCAATTTCCTTTCGCCGCCGCTAAACCAGCGCCACACAAACCACCAATCAGCGCGTGACTGGAACTCGACGGCAATCCGACCCACCACGTAATGAGGTTCCAAACAATCGCGCCGAGTAACGCACAAATCAGCGCCTGGCTTGAAACCGGGACGACCTGAGTATCGATCAGTCCCGACGCAATCGTCTTCGCAACGGCCGTGCCCCACAAGGCCCCGAGCAGATTCGTGATAGCGGAAAGAACAATCGCCTGTCGCGGCGAAAGCACTTTCGTCGACACGACGGTGGCGATGGAATTGGCGGTGTCGTGGAAGCCGTTGATGTATTCGAACAGCAGCGCAACGATGATGACCGTCAGGATCAGGGCCATGCGATCAGGAGTTTTTCAGGACGATGTGGTTGATGACGTTGCCGGCGTCGCGGAAGCGGTCGACGGCTTTCTCCATCAGTTCGAACAAATCCATGAGAAACATTGCTTTCAACGGCTCGTGCCGGCCGGAATACAATTCGCGCAGCACCGTCATCATGAGCTCGTCGTGATTGCTTTCGATTTCGTGCATGCGCGCATTCAAGGTTCGCATTTCTTCCAGGTTCGAACCCTTGCGCATTTCTTTGAGCATTGTTCCGAGCGTCATGCTCGCGTCTTGCAACATGGCGGCTTGGCGGGTGAAATCCTGACCATCGACATATTGTGGCGCCAACAAAATGCGTTCGCCAACTTTCTCGATCGTCTTGGGGATTTTGTAGAGCGCCTGTGCCAATTCTTGGATGTCTTCGCGTTCCAGGGCGGTGACAAACGTGTTGATCAACGCGTCACTAATGGCGTTTGCGGTTTTCTTTTCGTTGCGTCGCGCCGACGAAAATTCTTCCAGGCTTTGCAATCGCTTCGGGTCCTTGATCAGCGAAACCAACGCATGCACGCTTTCCGTCGTGTGCGCCGCGCTCTCTTCGAAAAGGTCGAAAAATTTATCTTCTTTGCCGAGGATTTGTTGGAGCGAGAACATAACGCCGCCTTGGTAACACAAGCTGACAGAATCGCACGATAAAAATGTGCCGCCAATGTTACGTTTGCGTAACGATAAAGCGCAAAGCGAGAGCTGAGCTTGACCAGTTAGTTGGTCAGCAAAGTTGTTTTGCCGTCAAAGTCCGTGGCGAGAACGCGCCGGGAAGAAAGCGGAACAACGGTGTGAACTATAGTGTTGCCAATTTTATGCTGCCATAAAATGGCGCCGGATTTTGCGTTGAGGGCGAGGACAAGACCGTTCTTGGTCCCATAAAAAATCACTCCATCTTTCTCCACAATTTGCGCAGAGTTGATATCGTAACCGTATCGCGGGTCTGTTTGCCAAAGCCTTTCCGGCTTTTCTGCCGCGGTGGAAAAAGCGACGAGCGTTGCAGAGACACCTTCCAGATTTCCCATTGTTCGCACGTAAAACCGAGACTTATCCTGCGAGAGACCCATCGTTTCGCGGACCTGATAATCGGCCGTGCGCCACAATTGTTTGCCGGTGGAAAAATCCAATGCCGTCATCTCGCGATCGGGTGCAACGACGAAGATTTTACCGTCAGCGCTAATTGGCTCATAAGCCGCAGGTGAGACGTTGATCCAGTCTCGAGGGCTGCTCCAGCTCCAGAGCAGCTTTCCTGTGTTGATATTTAGCGCATAGAGATGGTTATCCCAGGCCCCGAATATGACGCGGTCGTCCTGCACCAACGGCTTGGCTTCCACGTAAAATTTCAAATCGGGAAATTCCCAAAGCAACTTGCCCGTTTGCAAGTCCAGCGCGCGAAACTTGTGATCACTCGCGCCGATAAAGACTTTTCCATTCGCCGTCCGTGGCGAGGCGACAATCGGTTTAAGCGTGGGATATCGCCACTGCTTCGCTCCGGTCTTCGGGTCGAGCGAATAAATAGAACCGTCGCACGACGCGAACACAACGTGGCCTTCACTGGTGTCAGCGGTGCTGTAAATAGGTCCATGAGTTTGGAATTCCCACTTCGGCTTTCCACTTTTCAACGCTAACGCACGCACCGTGCCTGATGAATCGCCGATGATTGCGCAGCCTTTCGCAATCGCCGGAGACGCCGCCGCCAACCACTTCGCATCAAACTCCCACTTCTGTTTTACGTGGGGATATTTCTTGTTGATGGAATAATCCGGGCGCGGCCATTTGTTCGTACCACTCGCGAAATCGTGCTTTTCTAGCGTGAGGTGATGCCACGGCTTTTTTGTGCCGACTCCCGGGTTGCGCTCCGTCAGTTTCATCTTGCCGTTGTTGACATCGACAAGCGTGTATCCGCCGACTTTTTCGTGTGCACGCAAATTCGAACGGCCCATCGCTGCTGGAATTCCCTCAAAATTCAATTTCATGTTCGCGTGACCGTGTCCGACGAGAACTGCCTGGATGTTGAATTTCTTAAGCAGATCAATCGCCTGATACCAATTGTCCAACTGACTATCCAACGGGTAATGCGTCACAAAAATCAGCGGTTGATTTTTTGGCAGTGTGTTCAGCGTTGATTCGAGCCAGCGTAAATCCTGCGGCGCGAAATGGCCGTCGCCCATCTTTATCACCGGCCCTTCGTGCATCGCGAAGAATGTGTAACCGCCCGCATTGAAGACAAACTTGTCCGAACCCCAAACTTTCGAGAAAGATGTCGCGCCCGATTCCGACCATTTGCAATCGTGATTTCCCGGCGTGATATAAATCGGAATCTTGCATTCGTCGTAAATGCTCTTGGCCAGTTCAAACTCGGCATCGGTTCCCAATTCCGTGACGTCTCCTGAAACAATAACGAACTGAAGATTCGACTGCGAATTGATGTCTGTGATGGTAGCGCGCAAATCGTCCGCGCCGGTCGGCGAGCCGACGTGCGTATCACTCAACCAGGCAAAATGCAGCGGTTCAGAGAAGGCAAGGAGCGGACAGAGGAGGAGCAAGAATAGAACACGCATCGTGGGAATTGTTGAGAGGGGTGCGTATTCGCGCAAGAATTATTCAATCAATTTAATCACAGATAAATCAGATTGAGATCGCCAGGAAATTGTGATGCCAACACTTAAGGCAAACGGTGCAAGTTACTTGTGTTCATCTGTGGCTATCAGTGGTTAAAAGTCTGAATTTCGAGTGGAGACGA
>Ga0265327_10002821_pt1 | contig 17548 bp, 15 predicted proteins | sample 41621metaG_FD_202089 | JGI IMG/M metagenome (GOLD analysis project Ga0265327, IMG submission 202089) | Rhizosphere microbial communities from Carex aquatilis grown in University of Washington, Seatle, WA, United States - 4-16-21 metaG | ecosystem: Host-associated > Plants > Roots > Rhizosphere... | reverse complement strand
AAGCCTGTCGGGATCCGCGTCGCCCTCCCGTCGGACCTCGAACTCGCCCAGGAACGCCTGTACGAGGGCAGCAAGGGATCTATCGGGCAGATCGTCGACGAGATCGCGGAGCCTGGGCACGGCGGCGCGATGGACGGCGACGGGAGCAGCGGCGACGAGGATGTCGACCGGCTTCGCGATCTCGCGAGCGAGGCGCCGGTCATCCGTCTCGTCAATCTGCTGATCGCGCGGGCCGTGGAGAGTCGCGCCTCCGACATTCACATCGAGCCGTTCCAGAACCGCCTCGCCGTCCGCTTCCGGATCGACGGCGTGATGAGGGACGGGCCGATGCCGCCGACCCGTCTGCGCGCCGCGATCGTCTCGCGCATCAAGATCATGGCAAAGCTGAACATCGCGGAACGGCGCCTGCCGCAGGATGGCCGCATCCGGATCGCGATCCGCGGCAAGGAGTACGACCTGCGCGTCGCAACCGTGCCGACACTGCACGGCGAGGCCGTCACGATGCGTATCCTCGACCGCGCCAACCTCGTCGAGAATTTCGACGAACTCGGTTTCCGTGCGCTGCCCCTCACGACGTTTCTCGGACTTCTCGACATGCCGCAGGGAATCCTGCTCGTCACCGGCCCGACCGGCAGCGGCAAGACGACAACGCTCTACACCAGCCTGCTGCGGCTCAATACGCCCGATCGGAAGATCTTCACGGTCGAGGATCCGATCGAATACCAGCTCGACGGCATAAACCAGATCCAGGTCAAGTCACAGATCGGCCTCACGTTCGCCGAGGTGCTGCGCACGCTGCTGCGGCACAACCCGGACATCGTCATGGTCGGCGAAATGCGCGACCTCGAAACGGCGCAGGTCGCGATCCAGGCGGCGCTGACCGGGCACCTCGTGCTCTCGACGCTGCACACGAACAGCGCCTCCGGGTCGATCACGCGGCTCCTCGACATGCAGGTGGAGGATTACCTCGTCACGTCGACGGTGAACGGCGTGATGGCGCAGCGGCTGGTCCGCCGGCTCTGCGAAGCTTGTCGCCGGCCGCGGCGCGCCCTGCCGGAGTTCCTCGACCGGATGGGACTGTCGGCGGTCCTCGATAGCGAGATTGGCCACGCAGGCCGGGACGCGGTGCTTTATGATCCGGTCGGTTGCGAGCAGTGCCATGGCAGCGGCTATCGCGGGCAGGTCGCCGTCATCGAAGTGCTCGCGATGACGGATGCGATCCGCCGGCTGGTCCTCGCCCGCGCCGAGGCGCGCGAGATCCATCGCGTCGCCGTCGAGGAGGGCATGCGGTCGATGTACCAGGACGGCCTGCTGAAGGTGCTCGACGGCACGACGACGATCGAGGAGGTCCTGCGCGTGACCCGGGACGTCTGACATGGTGCAGTTCCGCTATCGCGCGGCGCCCGCCGCCGCCGGGGCCGAGCCGGTCGAAGGCCGGATGGAAGCGCCGAGCAAGGCCGCGGTGGTCGATCGCCTGCATGCGCTCGGGCAGGTCCCGATCCGGATCGAAGAGCTGGGTGGCACTCGGCGGCTCGGTGGGCTGGCCGCCCGCGACTTCCTGCAATCGTCCTCGCGCTCTTCCGGCCGCCGGCGGATGTCGATGCGGTCGCTCGTCCTGCTGACCGGGCAGATCGCGACGCTGTTGCAGGCTGGGCTGGCGATCGACGAGTCGCTCCGCATCGCCGAAGAACTGGTCGAAGGCAAGGCCGAGAAATCGTCGCTGCGCGCCCTCTCGGACAAGGTGAGCGGCGGCGCGACCCTGGCCGACGCGATGGCGGCGCAGGGACGGGTGTTCCCGCCGTTCTATGTCAGCATGGTCCGGGCCGGCGAAGCCGGGGCCAGCCTCGACGGGACGCTGGCGCGGCTTGCCGAGTACCTGGATCGGACGCAGGCGGCGCGGGAGCATGTGAAGTCGGCCCTGATCTACCCGCTGATCGTCGCCGCGACCTGCTGCGTCTCGATCGCGACGCTGTTCCTTTTCGTCGTGCCGCGCTTCCGGCCGATGTTCGAGCAGGCCGGCGATGCCTTGCCGGGGCCGGCGCGGGCGATCATGGCGGTCTCGGATGCGCTGCAGGATTATTGGTGGCTGCTCTTCGTGCTGCCGCTCGCGGCCGTGCTGCTGGTCCGCTGGCAACTCGGCGATCCGGAGCGGCGCTTCCGATGGGAGCGCCGCCTGCTTCGCATTCCCCTCATCGGGCCCATCGTCACTAAAGTCGAGGTGGCACGGTTCAGCCGGACGCTCGGCACGCTGCTGCGGAACGGTGTGTCGCTCCTCGCCGCACTGACCATCACCCAGCAGACGATCGGCAACCGCGTGTTTCACGACGCCCTTTCCGCGGTTATCGAGCGGGTGAAGGCCGGTAAGGGGCTCGCCGAGCCGATGATGCAGGCGAAGGTGTTCCCGGCGCTTGCCGTGCATCTGGTTCGGGTCGGCGAGGAGAGCGGCCGGCAGGACGAGATGCTGCTGAAGCTCGCCGACATCTTCGAAGTGGAGACGCGCCGCAGCGTCGACCGCATGCTGGCGCTGCTCTCGCCTGCGCTGACCGTGGTGCTCGGCGTGATCGTGGCCGGCGTCATCGGCTCGATCCTGAGCGCCGTGCTGAGCGTCTACGATTTGGCGATGTGACATGTCGTACGATACCGAATCATCCTCACCGCCCACCGCCGCGCGCCGCTGTCGCCAGCGGTTGCGGCGACTGTCCGGTGGCTTCACGCTCGTGGAGCTTCTGGTGGTTCTGGCGATCCTCGGCCTGCTGGCGGCGATCGCGACGCCGCAGGTGCTGAAGCATCTGTCGGGGGCGAAGACGAAGACGGCGGCGCTGGAGATCAAGAACCTGTCGACCGCGCTGGAGATGTTCCACATCGATACCGGGCGGTTCCCGACGCAGCAGGAAGGGCTGGAGGCGCTGGTCAGGCCGGTGCCCGGCGTCGAGCGCTGGAACGGACCGTATTTGCAGAAACCGACGATCCCCACCGACCCCTGGGGCAGCCCTTACCTCTACCGCTACCCCGGTCAGCACGGCGATTTCGACCTCTACTCGCTCGGCGCCGACAAGGCGGAGGGCGGCACCGGCGAAAACCAGGACGTCACGAGCTGGTAAGGGCAGCCGATGCATCCGCTGGAGCACGGCAGAGGACAGCGGAGGGGAGCGGCGGGCTTCACCCTGATCGAACTGGTCGTCGTGCTTGCGATCATCGCCGTCGTTCTCGCGATAGCCGTCCCGAGCCTCGGCCGCCGTCCGTCTCGGCTGGAGCTGATCGCCGCCGCGCGCGAGATGGCCGCGGGTCTGCGGGCGACGCGGAGCATTGCCGTCGCGACCAACCGGCCGCAGATCTTCGCGGTCGACACCGAGCAGGCGCTGTACCGCCCGGCGGGCGATGCCGCGCCGCGTGCGCTGCCGCGCGGCACCACCCTGTTGCTCCAGACGGCGGCCGAAGAGGTTGCCGGCCGCACGACCGGCGCGATCCGTTTCCTGCCCGACGGCAGCTCGACCGGCGGCGGCGTTACGCTGATGCGCGACGGGCGCACCGTACAGATCCTTGTCGACTGGCTCACCGGCGGTGTGTCGCTCCATGACCGGACACAGACGGCAGCGGCGGCGCGGCGGCGGTGACGTCGCCGAAATCGGCAGGGGCGGCGAGGCGGGTTTCACGCTGATCGAGATCATCGTCGCCTTCACGGTTACCGCGCTGATCCTCGGCGGCCTCTACCAGCTCTTCTCGACCGGGGTGCGGGCAGGCACCGATGCCGCGTCCTATGGCGAGGCGGTGATGATCGCCGAATCGACGCTCGACACGCTCGGGATCGTTGGACCGCTCGTCCCGGGGGAGGTGCGCGATGTGGTCGGCGGGCGATTTGCCCGGCTCGCCATCGTTCGCCTCCGTCCCGATCTCGCGGAGCGCGCCGCCGATAACGCCGCCGCGGCAGCGCCGACCCTATACCAGATCGACGTCGAGGTGACGTGGACCGAGGCGCGGCGCACCCGTTCGGTGTTGCTCACCACGCTGCGGGTCATGCCGCCGGCGCCGCCGTCGTGAGGCGCGCCGCCGTGGCGGAGCATTCGCGATGGCGGCGGCGGCAGGGCGACCGCGGCTTCACGCTGCTCGAACTGCTGCTCGCGATCGTCCTGATGTCGTTGCTCACGGCGATGCTGATCGGCGGCTTCCGCATGATCGCGCGGAACCAGGAGAAAGCGGCCGCGCCGCTCGACCGTGGCGAGCGGATCGCCAACGTCTACGATTTCCTGCGCGCGCAGCTCGCCGACGCACAGCCTGCGCCGCCGTCAGCTCCGCGCCCCGTCGCGTCCGCCGCCCAGACGGTCCGGCGGGCGCCTTTCGAGGGCGTTGCGGACGGCATCCGGTTCGTCGGGCCTCCTGCCGCAAGTCTCGCGCTGGGCGGCTTGCAACTCCTGACTCTCGGCTTCACCGAAGGCCGCCTTGCGGTTCGCTGGCGGCTCTACCGGGGCGACTTGGCCGACGTCGACGAGGAGAGCGCGCCCTATATTGCCAGCCGTGCCGGGGCTGCGGAGGATTTTCACCGTGATGTGGTCCTGCTCGACCATGTCGCGGATGCGCGGTTTGCGTATTTCGGCAGCCTCAATCCCACCGACGTGCCGGCATGGCAGCAAACTTGGCTGGAGGCCGACCGGCTGCCGCTGCTCGTTCGCATGAGCGTCGTCTTCGATGACGGGTATCACCCGCCGGACCTCGTCGTCGCGCTTCACCTCGCGCTTTCACCCGCGGTTCGCGACACGGACACGCCGGACGCGCAAACGGCGACACCGCCGGTCCGGCGGCGCAGCCGTCCCGAGTGACGCCGGGCGACGGCGTTTTCGTGAGGCCGCCATCGCCGCGGCGTATGTGCTATAATAATTATTGATGTCGCCGCTCGGACGTTTGGAAATTTCCCTCCATCGAGTGCCGTCCGGCCGCGGCCGGCGGAGCGGGGCGCGGGATCTCCAGACCGTGGAGGCATGGTGCGGGCGCTGGTGGAAGACGGCCTGATCGTTTCACGGCGGCTCGCCGAGTGGTGGCTCGGCGAACTCGCCGGTCTCGTGCCCGAGCGCATCCGGCGCTGGTTCTCCCCCGCGTCGGAGGCAGTTGTCGTGCTCCTGCCCGCCGATCTTGGGCGCACGGCTTCCGCGACGGTGCTGCACGAGTCGGGGCGCCGCAAGGTGGCGGCGCATACGCTCGGCATCGTCGATCTGGGCGAGCGGGCGGCCTCGCCCCACGAAGCGCTCCGGCTGCTTCTTCGCCGCAGCGGGATGGCGCGGGCCGTCGCAGCCGGCCGCCTGCCGCTTTGCCTGCGCCTTCCCGCCGCGCGGGCGCTGCGCAACCTCGTGACGCTTCCGCTGGCGGCGGAGAGCAATCTCGGCGAGGTGGTCTCATACGAACTCGAGCGCCTAACCCCGTTCCGGCCGGAGCAGGTCTATGTCGCGCATCGCCTGATCGAGCGCAACGCGGCGGAAAAACGCCTCACGGTCGAGCTGACCATCGTGCCGCGGGCCTTCGTCGATGACGAGGTTGCGCCGATCTGCCGGCGCCTCGGCATAACGCCGGACCGGATCGACGCTGCGGGAGCCGGCGAGGGCGCCGACGCGCCGCCGCCGTCGGGCAAGCTCGTGCCGGCCGACGGCGGCGCGTCGGCGCAGCGGTCGTCGTCGCCGCGGCTGACGGTCGTGCTCGCCGGAGCGGCGGCGGTGCTCGCGGTGGTCGCGATCTATCTGCCCATTGCGACGATGCAGCAGGAGGCGGACGAGCTGGAGGGACGGCTGACGGCCGCGAAGCGCAGCGGAACGGAGCTTGCGGCGCTGCAGCGGGAGATCGATGCCGCTCGCGAGGAGGAGAGTTTCCTCATCGATCACAAGCGGCAGGCGCCGACCGTCAGCGAGATCCTGCGCGAAGCGACACGCGTCCTGCCGGACGACACGTGGCTGTCGGAGCTGCAGATCACCGGCGGCGAAGTCCAGATAACCGGCTCTGCGGCGTCCGCCTCGTCGCTGATCGCGCGGCTCGAAGGGTCGCGCCTGTTCCGCGACAGCAATTTCCGCTCGCCGGTGACCCAGGACGTCAAGAGCGACCGCGAGCGGTTCCAGATCGGCGCGCGGCTGATCGCGCCGGAGGCCGCACGATGACGACCGCAACCCTGTCTTCGGGAGGCAGCCGCGCGCTCGCCGTCGCGCTCCTGGTCGCGCTCGTCGCGATTGTGGTGACGGGGATCGTCCAGCCGCTCATCGACAGCTACACGGAGACGCGCGAGACGGTCGAGCAGCTCCGCTTCGGGCTGTCGCGGCTCGACGCCACCGACGCGAATCGGGCGGCGCTGACTGCGGAACTGGCGCAGATCCGGCAACGCCGCAATTCGGCGACCGGGTTGCTCCAGGCCGCCAGCGAGCCGCTTGCCGCCGCCCAATTGCAAAACCGGATCAAGACGCTCGTCGAAGGCGGGCAGGGCGAACTGCGCAGCACCCAGACGCTGCCGGCGCGTGACGAGGGCAAGTTCCGCCGCATCTCCGTGCGCGGGCAGGTCGCGATGACGCTGGAGGCGATGCAAAAGGTCTTCTACCAGCTTGAGACCGCATCTCCGCTCCTGTTCCTCGACAATGTCGACATCCGTCCGCGGCCGCCGCGCGCCCGCGGCGCCGAAGACGGCATTCTCGACGTGCGTTTCGACGTTTCGGGCTACATGCGGCGGGCGACGCCATGATCCGCGGCCGGCGCTTCCAGGCGGGGCTCGCGGCATGCTGCGCAACGCTCGCCGGAGTCATCTATCTCGAACTCGAGCGGCCGCCGCTCGACCCGGATGCAAGCGCGGCGCCGGTGGCGCGGGCGGCTCCGGCGGGACGCACGGGCGGCGCCGTGACGAAGGCGGCGACGCCCGGCTTCGCGCTGCCGCCGCTCTCCGATTTTGCGGAAGTCACGGCTCGCCCGCTCTTTCTGGAGGGGCGGCGCCCGCTGCCGCCGACCGCACACAATACCGCCGCGCCGCCGCCGTCCGTGGTCGTCGTCGGCATCGTCTCGTCAGGGGCGCAAAGGCACGCGCTCGTCGAGCATGGGCGTCCGGCACGCCTCGACCGCGTCGTCGAAGGACAGGCGCTCGACGGATGGACCGTCGAGGAAATACGCCAGGATGGTCTGGTCATGCGCAACGGCCAGAATCTCGGCGAGGTCAAAGTCAAGGACAAGCCGCCTCCGGCGCGGCCCGCAGCCGCCCCGGCCGCAGCCCCGCCGCGTGCGCCCGCCGGGGCGGTCCCCGTGCCGCCGCCGAACGGGGGAGCAGCGCCTGCCGCTTCGTCCGCGCCGGCGCAAATGCCGCCACCGCCGCCGCCGGCCGTGCAGGACATTCGCATGTGAGCGGCGCCGGCGCCCTCGCGGCGGAGGGTGCCTACGATTCGCTTCCGCAAAAGGACGGAAGCGTTGCCGCACAGCATCGCGAACACGCCGCGCCCCATGCCGCAGCCGGCCGGCGGTTGATCCCCGCACTGCCGTGCTTGCCTCGCTCCGCAGTTTCATCGACACTCCCGATGGCATCGCCGGCCGGGCAAAACACGAAGGAAACGGGGGCACCTTTGTCACTCGACGCGCGATCCCGGCTCGCACGCTTCGCGTTCTTGCGATCGGCAGGCATGAGGCCGACCTCGGTGCGTTCGTTCGGTTTCCGTGCGGTGACGGGCTGCACGCTGCTGTCGCTCGCGGTTTCCTGTACCGAGCCGCGCCAGATGGCGGAGGCCGTCCCAAGTCAGACTCTCCCGTCCGCCGCCACGCCAGGGGCGCCGTCAGCGCCGTCCCCTTTGAAGGCCGGCCCGCCGTCCAACGAACCGCCGTCGACGCAGCGGCCGGCGGCGCCGAGCGTCATCCAGGGTTCGGGCTCCTTCGTCCGCCAGCCGTCCCCGCCGCGAGCGGCGCCGGTGCCGGTTGCCCCACCGGTCATCGCGGACGACCAGGGCGATGTCTCCTTCAACTTCGTCAACGCCGACGTACGCGAGGTGGTGCGCGAAATCCTCGGCGACCAGCTTCACTTGACCTACGTCGTCGATCCCAAGTTGCAGGCGACGATCACCGCACAGACCGGCGCGCCGCTGAAGCGCGATGCGCTGCTGCCGACGCTGGAGAGCATTCTGCGGGCGAACGGCGCCGTGCTCATTCAGAGCGGCGGCGGCGTGTATCGTGTCGCCGCCTCCGAGGATGCTCCGAAGGCGAGCGCCGGTACGGCGGTGCGGCTGGGGCCGGGCGGTGTCGGCGGGACGGGGTACGGAATCCGCGTGTTGCCGCTGCAATACATCGGCGCCGCCGAATTGCAAAAGGTCCTTGAGCCGTTCATTCCGCCGGGAACCACGTTGCAACCTGACGCGGCGCGCAACGTGCTGGTCGTTTCCGGCTCCCCCGCCGACCTCGACGGCGTCGCCGAACTGGTGAAGACGTTCGACGTCAACTGGCTTTCCGGCATGTCGTTCGCGCTCTATCCGCTGAAGCTCGAGACGGCGCGGACCATGGCCGACGAACTCGACGCGGCATTCGGCGAGGGCGGCGACAACCCGATCGCCGGCATGGTCCGCATCGTCCCGATCGAGCGTATAAACTCGATGCTCGTGATTTCTTCCAAGCCTGCCTACCTGCGGCAGGTCAAGGAACTGATCGACAAGCTCGACGCCGGCAACGACGAGGCGACGCCACGGCTCTTCCAGTACTACGTGCAGAACAGCCGCGCGGTCGATTTGGCTGCCGTGCTTGCCGAGCTGTTCTATTCGGGCGATGTGCGCGCCGTGCAGCCGGAAACGGCGCCCGGGACGACGCTCGCTCAGCTGGGTCCATCCGGACAGGGGGGGCTCGGTCAGGGTGTCGGTGGGCTAGGGCAGGGGCAGGGGGCGCTGCAGGGCGGGTTGAACGCGGGCCCGACGGGCGGCGGCGGCCTGCTGCAGTCGACCGCAGGGGCCGGTGGGCTGGGCCAGCAGGGCTATGGGACGTCGCCGCTCGGCGGGGCCGGCGGCACGCTTTTGGGCGGGCAGCAAGCAGGCCGCCGGTCCGCCCTGCAGGGCGGCGGCCGCACCGGCCAGCTCGGACAGGATTTGCTCGGCCTGGGAGCACAGGGGGCGCGGCGCGGACAGGGCATTTCGCCGGAGCTGGAACTGCCGCCGGTGCGCGTCGTCGCGGACGAGAAGAACAACGCGCTCGTCGTCTATGCGAAGCCGCGCGACTGGCGGATGATCGAAGGAGTGATCCGCAAGCTCGACATCGTTCCGCTCCAGGTTCTGATCGAGGCGACGATCGCCGAGGTGACGCTGACCAACGCGCTGCAATACGGGCTGCAGTTCTTCATCAAGGACGGCGCCAGCCGCTTCTCGCTGACCGGATCCGGCGTGACGAGCGGGAACCTGACGCAGAGCGACATCGCCGGCGTGTTTCCCGGCTTCAACTATGTTCTGGCGGCGGGCGGCGTCCGTGCGATCCTCAGCGCGTTGTCGTCGATCACCGACGTGCATGTCGTCTCGTCGCCGCAGCTTCTCGTCCTCGATCACCAGACCGCCGCGATCCAAGTCGGCGATCAGGTGCCGATCGTGACCCAGTCGGCGCAGAGCGTGATCAACCCGGACTCGCCGGTCGTCAACAGCGTCCAGTACCGCAGCACGGGCGTCGTACTGCAGGTGACGCCGCGCGTGAATTCCAGCGGTCTCGTCACGCTCGACGTCTCCCAGGAGGTCAGCGACGTCGCGAAGACGACATCCTCGACCATCAATTCGCCGACGATCGCCGCCAGGCAGATCCTCAGCAGCGTCATCGTCCAGGACGGGCAGACCGTCGCGCTGGGCGGCCTGATCCGCGACAACCAGAACAATACGCGCAGCGGCATCCCGATCCTGTCCGATCTGCCGGTAATCGGACCGCTGTTCCGCCAAACCTCGAATTCGACGACCCGGACCGAGCTGCTCGTTTTGCTTTCGCCGCGCATCGTCCGCGACCCGACGCAAGCGCGCGAGCTGACCGACGAGTTGCGCGACCGCATGCGGTCGGTGAAGCCGCTTGAGGGCCGAATCCGCTGACCGCGTCCGTCGCGGCGGGGCCGCCGTGCGAGACCGGCGACCGCGTCCGCGCGGCGTCGCTCTCGTCATCGTGCTGTGGGTGCTGGCGCTGCTCGCGGTCGTCGTCCTCGGCTTCGCCGTGGAGACGCGGAGCGGTCTCAGGATCGCGCGGAACCACGTCGAGAGCGCCCGCGCCCGCGCGCTGGCGGACGCCGGGGTTTCGCTCGCGATCGCGAAGCTGACCACGCCGAACCCCGAAATACCCTGGCCGGCCGACGGCAGGAGCCGCGTTTTCTTCTTCGGCGAGGGCGAGATCCGCGTCTCGGTGCAGGACGAGGGCGGCAAGGTCGACCTCAATACCGCACCGGACGATCTCCTGGCCGGACTGTTCCTGGCGCTCGACATCGCGCCCGACGTCGGCCAGCGTCTCGTCGACGCGATCGACGATTGGAAGGATCCGGACGATCTGCGACGGCCGAACGGCGCCGAGGCGGACGACTACCGCGCCGCGGGCCTGCCGTACGGCCCGCGGAACGGACCGTTCGAGTCGGTGGACGAGTTGCGGCTCGTGCTCGGCATGACGCGCGACCTCTACCGGCGCGTGTCGCCCTTCGTGACGGTCTATTCGCGAAGCGCGCGCGTCAACCCGATGACTGCACCGCCCGCGGTGCTGCGGGCCATTCCCGGTCTCGCACCGGCGCTTGTCGATGCCTACGTCGAGGCGAGGAGCCGCCAGACGGCGTCGGATGCAGCGACTGCCCTGCCGCCGCTTTCAGGCGGGACCTCCTATATGTCTCGGCTGGCGACCGGTGCGGTTTCGATCCGCTCGGAGGCGCTGCTCGCCGGAAGCGGCACACGATATGTGCGCAGCGCGATCGTCAGACTTTCGCGACGCGGCGATGTGCCCTTCAGCTATCTTTCCTGGCGGCAGGAAGAGGAGGATGTCCGGGATCCACCCTGAAAGGCTTGCAGCTAGATCCAATGCATGAATTCTTCCGATTTCATGAATTCCGTCGAGCAATCGCCAAAGTAAAACTGCATCCATTCCGGTCAAATCGTATTGACTTCGAGGCGATAGTCTCCGTGATAATAATCTCAAGCGCCGAGTCCTGATCGAGTATTTGCTGCAAAAGTTTGCAGCCTATGGCGCGCCTACATCGGCAATATAGACCGGTCGAGAAGCATTTTCGGCAACAACAATCGCCAAATCGATACTAGGGGGTCACCATGTCCTGCAAAATCATTGCCGGCGGTCTCGCCGCCGTGCTCGGGTGCGTCGGCTATGCGGCTTCCGCCACGGCGTGCGGCGGCAACTTGCCGACCCAGGCGGCGCTCCACGACGCACTCGTCGCGAGCGTGAAAGCCTCCGGCGGGCCGTCGAATGGCGGACTGGACTTCAATATGTGGGCGTCGATCGTCGACCGTGACGGCGTCGTCTGCGCGGTCGCGTTCAGCGGCGGAACGCGTGGCGACCAGTGGCCGGGCAGCCGCGTCATTGCCGCCCAAAAGGCGAATACCGGAAACGCCTTCAGCCTGGACAGCTTCGCCCTGTCGAGCGGCAATCTGTATGGAACGGTGCAGCCCGGCGGTAGCCTGTTCGGGTTGCAGTTCAGCAATCCGGTGGATCCGGCGGTGGCCTACCGCGGCGATCCGAACGCGTACGGCACGCCAACCGATCCGATGGTCGGCGGCAGGGTTGGCGGCATCAATGTGTTCGGCGGCGGTCTGGCCCTGTACTCCAGCGGCAAGATCGTCGGTGGTCTCGGGGTCAGCGGCGACACCTCCTGCGCCGATCATAACGTCGCCTGGCGCCTCCGCGAAGCGCTCGGGCTGGCCCAGGTGCCGGGAGGCGTGAACGGAGGCACGGACGGACTGATCTACGTCAAAAAAGATCCGACCGGCTTCGAGCATCCCGATTGCGGCAACAAGGAAGCCGCGGTCGGAGCGCAGATCGGAGCATCGACAGGCCCCTGACGGAGCCTTGGCGGAACCTGAAGCGGCAAACGGCCGGCCCATCGGGCCGGCCGTCCTACGCTGATGGCTTACGCCACCGCCGGTCAGTCGGGGATGCGAACCTCATTCGACGTGAAGGTGATGAGGGTGCCCGCGGCGGGTGCGTCTTGGATCGGCGGCACGTTGTCGAGCGTGATCGGCGGCGCGCCGGTGCCGCGCGGGGTTGTGTGCACCACTTGGCTCGGCGGCAGCGCCGTACCGTTCTTCAGATGGCTATACATCAGGTCCATCGCCTGCAGGAAATATCGATGGAGCGGGATGTATCGCGAATCATACCCGGGGAACTGGTTGAAGGAGTCGAGGTGGTGCGCGTTCGTCACCTCGTAATAATGGAGATTGCTGTTCTGCCCTTCGAGGAGATTGTTGAGCCCGAAATAGGCGCGTGACGCGAAGTTCGGCGGCAGGATGCCGTCGTTCCGTCCCGTCACGAAGATCGTCGGTACGCCATGCAGTTTGCCCGAGGCGAGGATCTGCTTGACGCCGTCCGCGATGCGGCGGGATTTCACTTGATCCTGTCCGGTGAGTTGAGCGCCGCTCACCGCGTCCTTGCCGGTCGCCAGCGAGCGCAGGCAGAGCGCGCCGGCGAGGTTCTGGTCGGGCGTCGAGGCACGGTCCTCCTTCGCCCCGCCGGGGGCCGCGTTGTTGATGAGGCTTACACCGGAGGTCGGCGGGATGCCGTTGCTGGTGCCGAAGATCGACGCCTCGGCCGTGGGTGCCAGCGGGGCCGGGACGCCGGCGGCCGTGCCGGCAAAACTGTAGTTGCAGAGATTGTCGGCGACGCTGAACCGGCCATAGGCATTGGCGTACGTCATCGAGATCGATTGCGAGACGTAGCCGAACCAGTAGCCGGGCTCGACGAGGTTCTGCTCGGGCAGGATGCCGAAGTCGTTGATGATCTTTTGCGCCTCGGTCCCCTGCTCCGCCGTGGTCGCTGCCGTCAGGAGGCCGGCGTCGTGCAGCGCCGCGCACCGTCCGGCGCCGGGGACGAGATTGAGGCCGCCCGTGGCGTTGTCCGGCGCGGCGTTGGCGCAGCCCTGGAATACGTTGTAGAGGGTGGTGTAGTCGATCAGCGTCCGGCTGTGTGCCGTCAGCGGCGGCCGGCCGGCCTGGACGATGCTGAACCGGCCGTCGTAGACGGGGTTGACGTTCGGCTCGCCGACCGCGACGCCGTCGATCAGCCCGTCCTTGTCCTGCTCCGCGGCCCGCACCGACGCGCCGCCGCCGTTCGACACGCTCGACGCGATGACGATCGTGTTCTGCTTGGTGATCTCCGGCTTGCCCGCGCCGCTCCCCTTCAACTCGTTCACGACGTAGAAGGCGAACTGGATCGATTGCAGTACGTGCTCGCCCCAAGCCTTCTCGGGGTTGCGCTGCGAATGCGCTTGCTTGAAGGCGAAGCGGTTGGGCGTTGCGGCATTGAAGGATGCCAGCGCGTCGGCGGCGGCTTTCGGGCTGGCGTTCGCGACGAGGTCGGCGGTGAAGTTCGAGTCGCCGCCGGCCGTGGCGGCGTCGGCGCGCTGGCCCTGGATGAGGTTGACCGTGTTGTTCTGCAGGTCGTGCGCGCCGGTGCCGGTGCCCTTGTCGGTGTAGGCGACGGCGCAGCCGTGCTTCAGTCCCCATTCTCCGGCCGTCGCGATCGCGCCATAGACGCCCCGCGAACCGGAGGACGGCGCGGTGACGATGCAGGCGTTCGACGGATCGAAGCTGTCGGGCACCTGGACCATAACCGTGACGTTCGACTCGCCCGTGCTGTCCTTTGCGAAGGCGAGTTCCTCGGTCCCGGCGATCTTGCCCTCACCGTTGGTCGGCGTCCCGTCGGCAGTGACGTTCGGCCCGTAAAGCGTGCCGAAGCCGCCGCCGGCCGTCGGGTCTACCAGCGCCCGGTAGTTGTTGTAGATCGCGAGCCGCCGCAGCTCGGCGGCCGTGGGCGGCGACGATACGGACGGCGCGGTGGCCGCGGCGAGCCCGGACTTCCCGAGACCGGCCGTCAGCAGGTCGTCGGACGCCCCATCGTAGTGCGTCGACAGGATCTTGCTCGTAATGAACGACGGAACCGGGTTGCCCCCGGCCTTCGCCTCTGCCACCGCCGCGAGAGTCACGGCCGATGCCGACGCGAGCAGCACCGCCGCGTTCCGCGCGGCTATTGTCGTATAGCGCATTCCTCCTCCTCTCCTGATCCTGCCGGCTCTTGGTCCGATGCATGCCGGTTGAAAAACTATGATCGTTGTTTGCTGACGATGCTAGGCAACTTAGAGCCTATCCCAGTAGGCCGCCGTGGTCTGCGACGCGGTGTCGTGCCGCCGGGGTAGGAGCGCGGCGCGCCGCGATGCGGGGACATCGTAAGCGACGCGCGACGCACCCCGGCGGCACGACACCGTGTCCCTGCGGGTTGCGCCCCGGCACCCGGCGGCTGCGTCGCGCGGCCTTGCCGATGTCCCGGCATCGCCCGCGGCCACGCGCCTAACCGCCGGGCGTTGGGGCGCAACGCAGACCACGGCGGCCTACTGGGATAGGCTCTTAGGCGAGGACCGAACGGCGTTTCCAAGGCGTGGTGATCGCAGCGGTCCTGTGCCTCCGCCTCGTCGGCGCAAGCCGACGGATATATGTGCAATTTCGGTGAAAAGCCGTCCACAGGTATGAGGCTCCGCCCTGCGCGGATCACGCTGCGTCGGCCGGACGGCGGGCGTCTCGTTCTATGCCGTCGACCGCCGCTTCGCGTAGGCGCGGCGGGCGCGCTCGCGATTGCCGCACACTTCGCTGGAGCACCACAGGCGGGTGCGGTTTGGGCTTTCGTCGACGAAGAACCAGCCGCAGCCTTCGCCCTGACAGCAGCCGAGACGCGTCGCGTCCTTGGACGCAAGCACTGCCGTCAGCGACCAGAGGACCGGCCAGAGGGGCTCCCGGAGATCCGCTCCCGCCAGATCGTGCACATAGGCCTCTGCGCGCCGGATCAGCCTGGGCTGAGGCGGCAGCGTCGAGAGCATGAGGTTGATGAGGCCGAGGTCCGCGGCTTGTCCGGCGCGCAGTGACTCGGCCGCCTTCCAGATCTCCGCGCGAAGCGAATAGGCCTCGGCCATGACGGCTTGCGCCTTGGCGTCGTCGTCAGTGCTCCGGATGTGCAGCTTGGTGATGGCCTCCGCCGGTACCGTGCCGCGAAGGCCGCTCCACGACAGGAGCGCCGCATAATTCGGAATCAGCTCCTGCGGCTCGTCCGACGTCCGCCAGTCGAGCGTGTTCGCAAAATCCAGGCAGACACGTCCGCCGAAGAACTGTGTCAGCGCGCGTGCGGGATCCCTTGACATCGACCGCTCAATCAATCGTAATTCTAATGGTCTTGACCATTATAAGGGCCGTTCCGCCAGTGCTCAACCCGACCTTCACGCGCGCTGCCTTCCGCCGGGGCGTCGGCGCGGCGCTACCGTTCATTCTAAGCAACGGCGTTGCGGGCGTCGTCATGGGCGTGGCCTACAAGGGGCTGGGTTTGGGCTTCGTGCCGGCGGTGCTGTTCAGCTTGGTTGTGTACTCCGCCACGGCGCAGTCCGTCACCCTCGGCATGTGGGCGCTGCCGCCGCCCGTAGGCGCCATGGTCGTGGCTTGCCTCGCGACGAATGCCCGGTATCTGGTCATGGGCGCACATCTGCGCCAGCTATTCGGCACTCTTCGACGGCGCGTGATGCTGCCGATCCTGTTCCTGCTGGCCGATGCATCGTGGGCGCTGGCCACGGCCGACGCGGAACGCAACGGACCCAATGCCGGATATCTGCTCGGCTCCAGCCTGCCGATGGCCATCGGCTGGATCGGAGGGACGGCGCTTGGCTATGAATTGCCCCTCAAGCCGGGTGGGCCGCTGGCCGTGGCCGCCACGCTTCTGCCGCTGGCCTTCGTGGTCACGCTGCTGCCGGCTCAATGGCGCGGATGGAGCACTCTCTGGCCCTGGGCCGCGTCGGCGGCGTTCGCCCTCCTCGTCGCTCGCTTCGTCGGCCCGAGCTGGGCGATGCTGGCCGGCGGCGGTCTCGGAACCCTCGTCAGCATGATGCGAGGCGACAATGCCTGACTGGCGCATCCTCGCTGCGATCACGGCGCTCGGCATCGCGAGCTATGCAATGCGGGCGGGTGGCTTTATTGCTGCGGGCGCGTTTCGGGGAGACGGTCTCGTCTCACGATTCCTCCGCTTGGCGCCCGGCAATCTGTTCATCGCCTTTGTGGCCGCGGGCTGCCTTGACGGTGGCTGGCCGAGCTTGATCGGGTGCGCGTCAGCCTCGGTCACGATTGCTGCGACGAAAAGAGAGTGGGCAGCCCTGGCTGCAGGCTTCGCATCCGCCGCGTCCGCTGCAGCCTTGGTCGCCGGGTGAGCCGGTGGGTTCCGTCGTAGTTTTTCCCTCGGCGCGCGGGATCGAGTAGAAGCAGGGTGTCCACGAAACCGGGGCAATCCCGCTTACGCCGGTGGCGCGACAGAGCGGCTGGTACGGCGCAGGGGCGTCAGGAGGATGTGCGCATGCAGGCGCGAGCCTGCGCACATCCTCCGTCGTGTCGGACGCCGACAGCGCACGCCGTTGCCCAGCGCGTTGTCCGCGGCGTCGGCGTCAACGCGGCTTCGTCACTGTCGCATTTTCCATTGTTTCTGCAAATCAATGCCGACCGGACGCGGCGAGACTCATCCTGCGGGTGCCGACCGGGAACTAGAAAAGAATGGACGCGGCAGTAAAGCTCGCGATCAGTCGCTTGGACGAAAGCGCTGCCTCTTCGCGCAGCCATCCAGTGAACGAACGCACCGCAGCTTTGATCCGGCCATATTTCGGTCGTATCAACCAATATGCCTCATCGACCTTTGTGGCATATTGCAGTGGGCGGGCAAGCTTCTGGGAGTTCAAGTCATCCATGACCAACTGTCCGCGGGCAAGTGCAACTCCATGACCGCTGGCGGCATATTGCAAAACAAGGTCAAGGTCCGCGATCAGTGCTTCCCGTTTCTGCTGATGAGCGGAGAAGCCGATCTTGCTCAGCCAGTTGTCCCAGTCGGCGAATGGGTCGGTCGAGCAGAGGAACTTATGCTCGAACAGCGCTGCGTCCTCATGGATCCGAGAGGCTCGCTCGGTGTTGCAGACCGGGAAAATGAGGTCGGGCATTAACGGGATGGTCTCCATGTCCGGCCAGTACCCCGGTACGGTGGACACGGCGACGTCGCAGAGATCGCTTGTCAGTTGGTCGTTTCTTGAAAAATCGCAAATCCAGATATCCAGGTTCGGGAATTTTCGGTAGAACCGGTCTATGCGCGGGATGAGCCAGCGGCTCACGAAAGCGCTTGAGCTGTGAATTCGGATGATCTGTTCTTCCTTGCCTTCGTTGGTGATGGAACCTGTCGCCCGATCGAGGAGATTCAGGATGTGCGAAACGGCTGTGTGGTATTCCCTGCCTTTCGGCGTCAGCAAAAGCCGGCCGGAGTCCCGAAAAAAGAGCTTTCGGTCCAGCCATTGCTCCAGAAGCTTGATCTGGCGGCTGACGGCGCTATGGGTGACTCC
>Ga0265327_10002820_pt1 | contig 17550 bp, 25 predicted proteins | sample 41621metaG_FD_202089 | JGI IMG/M metagenome (GOLD analysis project Ga0265327, IMG submission 202089) | Rhizosphere microbial communities from Carex aquatilis grown in University of Washington, Seatle, WA, United States - 4-16-21 metaG | ecosystem: Host-associated > Plants > Roots > Rhizosphere... | reverse complement strand
GAAGTCCGCGGAGTGGACGAGATTCGTATCGAAGCCGGGGTCGGTCTTGATCTTCGGCAGCCGGACGACGAGCCCCGGCGGCGGCGCGTCCGCGTGGCCCATCTCGTGATAGGCCCATGCGTAGGCCGCGCTCTGAAGCGAAGACTCGGGATAGTGGCGCTTCCCGGTCTTCCAGTCGATGATTGCGAGCGTCCGGCCGTAGTCGTGGCGCTCGTCCTTCAGGTCGAGGTAGGCGATCAGGTCGACCGTCCCGGCGTAGCCGAAGGTCTTCGACCAGACGATTTGCTCGATATAGAGCGGCTCGAGGTTGACCGAGGCCCGCCAGTTCTCGAACGACTGGAAGGCGTACTCGGCCTCGATCCGCGCCTCGGGCCGGGCGCATTTCTGCCCGAGTTCCGTCCGCAGAGCCCATTCGACGAGGGCGTGGGCCTGCGTCCCGATCTCCTGCGCCCGTTCGGTTTCCTTGTGGGCCTTTTTGACCGTGCCGATCCTCTTCTTCAGAGAGAGGATGAAAGCTGTCCGGGTCATTTTGTCGGCCTTGCGCTTGACGATCGGGGCGTCTTCCCATAGATCGCCGGCGGCCTCGGTGACATAGGCGGTCTGCTGCGAGGCGTACCAGAATTTCAGGACCGGCTTGTCTATGACGCCGATGAAGGTCGTCGCGCCGAAGAAGTTCCCGTCCGGCGTTTCGTACAAGTGACCGTGTTCGTGGTCGAGCCGACTGATCGGCGTCGAGAAGAGCGGGTTCCGGGCCTTCGCTTTCGTCAACGTCCCTCCGGTTTTTCGATCCGCGGCGCGGTGTATTTCGCCCGCATCCGCGCGACGACTTCTTCGTTGAGCCGACGGTTCTCGGCCTGTTGCTCGGGCGTGAACGACCGGCCGCCGCCCACGAGGGGCGTCTTCGGGACGGCGACCGGCTTCACCTTGCGGACCATTTAGAACGGGACGTCGTCGTCGTAGCCGGAAGGCTGCGATCCGTTGACCTCGGCCGCGGTCGTCGGCTTCGGCGCCGGCTTGTAGTCCTCGCGGTCCTTCTTCCGGACGTAGTCCTTCGCGCGGATCGCCGTCATTCCCTTTCCGAGCGGGACGATCGCCTGCACGTTCGCGTAGAAGCCGCCCTCGTCCTTCGGCGCGTGGACGACCTGAAGCTGACAGCTCACGCCGAGGAGCTTCTCGAGGTCGAAGGCGTCGAGTTCGGTCTGCGTGAACTTCCGCCCGCGCCACGTCTCGAGATCCTTCCGGAGGGCGCTCTTCTCGTGGAGGGACTTGGTGTATTGCTTCGCGAGCAGGAAAGGCTTGTTGTCGTCCGGTGACAGGTCTTCGATCTGCCAGTAGAGCCGGACCTTCTCCTTCGGTCCGTAGATCCCGTCGACCGTGCCGAGGTCGACGACGTCGACGCAGACGGCAGCGTGGAGGCCCTCCGGGGCCGGGGTGTATTCCTTCGGCTTGTGAGACACAATCAAAGGCAAGGACGTTCTCCTCTTTTGTTAGGCGGCCTGCGGGGAATCCGCAGCCGTGAACTTTTCGCAGGTGCAGGCGTCGACCTTCTCGACGATCGGCTTACCCTTCGACGTGAAACGGAGCGTCGTGCGCTCCTCGAGATACCAGCCGCATTTCCCGGTCCCGTACCAATGGATCCCCTTGCGGTGCGAGCAGGTGCAGCGGACCATCGTCGGCAGAAACGAGTCGCTCATCTACGCGAGCGCCTCGACGTGAGTCCCGGCGTGATCCGCGGCGCACTTGACGCAGAAGCGGGACGACGCCTCGAGGCCGATCTCGTCGGCGTCGCGCAGCTTGAACGGCCGGGTCGACGAGGTGACGCCGCAGGAGACGCAGCGGTTCTCGACCTTCCAGCATTCCGGGCAGAAGCCGTCCATGATCCGATCAGAGACGTCGGAACACTTCTGGCAGCGAAGCGGGCGAGCGGAGTAAGACGTCATGCGGACCTCCGGCTTTCGTAGACCGCCGCGGCGATCACGAGGACGACGACGAAACAGGCGTACACGGCGGCGAAGAGCAGGGCGACGAACGCCGCGATCTTGAGGAGCGCGATCATCGCGGGCTCCGGAGCTTGACGAGGGTCGACTCCGAGAAGTCGCCGGGCGGCGCGTACTCGAACCCGAAGAGCCGGGCGAAGAACTTCGGCCGGGCCTTGTGCAGGACGCCGGCGCGGCCGACGGCCTCGGTCCAGCTCGGGAGCCACGGCGAAGAGGTGATCCGGGCGAAGAGCTTCTCGAGCTTCGTCATGCTGCCCTCCCGGAAGGCGGGCCGGAGACCGGACGGGGAGCGGGAGAGCTGCGTCCGGTCTCCGGGGTCGAGGTAGGCGCTTTGCGGCGGGCGAGAATCAGTCGAGCAAGGTCGCGCACAAGTGGGGAAGAAGCGGAGGGACGACGGGCGCAAAGGCCGCCGCCGAAGGAGGGCTCGTCGACGGCCCCGAGCCGTTGCCGGCTCACGCCGTCCTCCGCTTCTTCTCCCGTGAGACGAGTTCACGGACCGCGAAGGCAGCGGTCTTGCATACGGACCATTCCCGACGGTCCGCGATCTTCTTCAGCTCGGCGTAGAGGTCGAGGTCGACGTAGACGCCGAAGACCTTCTTCTTTTGTGCGAGGGGTTTTGACTTCACGAGCTGGATTATACTTTCCAGACCTCGAAAGTCAATACGCCTTCTGAAACTTTTTACGACCGGGTGATCTAAACAGGTCTTGACAAGACCCCATCGGTCGGCGCAGGCTCCTCGGGTCCGGCGCTGCTAACAATGAAGACCTCCGCGCAAGGGGTTTTCGATTACGACAGGAGGACGCCGTGACCGTAACTCGGAAAATGGGCCGACCCCGGAAGCCGGAGAACGAACGACTCGCTCACCTTTCGATCAACGTGGAGGTTCCGCTCTTCGAGGAGCTGGACCGGGCCGCCAGAGCCGACGGAGACCGACCGCTCTCCGCTTTCGGCCGGCTTTTACTGACAGCGGCTTGGCGGATGTACCGCGAACAGGGAAAGAATGGGGACACTTGGCTCAAAAAGTACGGATCGCCGATCTACATGGAGCAAAAGGCGGCGCGGACTGCTTGAGTACCTCGACGCCGAGGTGAGTCGGATCGCGGCGGTCGAGAACCGGCCTCGCGCCGAGGTCGAGCGCCTACTCCTCCTCGGAGGCGTCCGGTCGTACAACGCCGGCGACCCCCTGAAGTTCCGGGCCGGCGACGACCCGACGGGGGAAAACCTATACTTGAGGCGTCAGCTCGCGCGACCGGGCGGCCGACGCGCGGCCGTTACCGGGCTCCGGCTTCTGACGGCCGTCGTCGAAACTTGCGACGAGGCTCACGGCGAGGAAGCCTCATAGCTCGAGCGGTCCTCTACTGCCGGGTCTCGACGAAGGATCAGGTCGAGAACCTGTCCCTCCCGACGCAGGAAAAAGCCTGCCGGGAGTGGGCCGCGCGAGCCGGGGCCGAGGTCGCGGAGGTCTTCGTCGACCGGGGCGAGTCGGCGAAGACCGCGGACCGGCCGGCGTTTCAGGCCGCGATCGCCCGCTGCCGGGCCGGCGGGATCGACTTCTTCGTCGTCTACTCCCTGTCCCGGTTCGCCCGGTCGATCGCCGATCACGCGATAATCGGCGCCCGCCTCAAAGCCTACGGGGTCACGCTCCGGAGCGTGACGGAGCCGATCGACGACACGGCGACCGGCCGGCTCATGGAGACGATGATCGCCGGCTTCGCCCAGTTCGATAACGACGCCCGCGCCGACCGGACCCGCGCGGGAATGCGGGCCGCCCTCGAGCGCGGCCGGTGGGCGCATCGGCCGCCCCTCGGGTATCTGACCGGGATGATCCCGGACCCCGACCGGGCGCCCCTGATCCGCCGGGGGTTCGAGCTGGCCGCCTCGTGGCCGGGCTCGGCCGAGGCCCTGCGCCGGGAGGTCGGGCGCCTCGGGCTCACGGCCCGGTCGGGCCGGCCGGTCCCCCGGAACACCTTCGCGAACCTGCTCCGGGCGCCGGTCTACGCCGGGATCCTCCGGGCGCCGGGGTTCGAGGGCCGGGCGAGCTTCGAGCCCCTCGTCGACGAGGAGACCTTCCTCCGGGCGCAGGCCGGGCTCGCCGGGCGCCTGCGGCCGGCGCTGGCCGCCGCCCGCGTCCGGGAGAGCCCCGACTTCCCGCTCCGGGGCCTGCTCGTCTGCGGGGTCTGCGGGCGCCGGCTGACGTCGTACTTCGTCCGGAAGCCGTCCGGGCTCCGGTTCGGGTATTACCGTTGCCGCTGCGACGCCGTCTCGGTCCCGAGCGGGAAGCTCGAGGCCGCCTTCGTCGACCTGCTCGACCGGGCCGGGCTCGCCGAGGGCGTCCTCGAGGAGCTGAAGGCCGCGATCCTCGAGGAGTGGAAGGCCGCGAGCCACGGCGCCGTCGAGGCCCGCGAGCGCCGGGACCGGGCCGTGGCCGCCGCCCGCGCGAAGAAGAGCCGGCTCCTCGACGCCTACCTCGCGCAGGCCGTCGACCGGGCCGCCTACGACGCGAAGCTCGCCGAGATCGAGGACGAGATCGCCGCGGCCTCGGCCGCCATGATCGGAGCCCACGTCGACGAGGCCGAGCTGACCGGGGCGCTCGCCTTCGCCGAGGTCGTCCTGCGCCGGCCGGGCCGGGCGTGGCTCGAACTGGACCCGGCCGGGCGCCGCGGGTTCGTCAAGCTCGCCTTCGAGGCGCCCCCGGCCGTCCTGCCCGGCGGGACGTTGACGAACCCGAGGTTCTCTTGTCTTTTCAATGGTTTACGCGCGGCCGCGCCCCCGGAACCGGGGGAAGTAGCCCTTCCAGACGTTCCGGCGAACCCGCTCGGCGCCCTGATTTCGCTCTACAAGGCCGCAGGAAGCTCGATCCCGGTCCCCGCTCCGTTCCCCGGTTGAGCCCGTCCGGGCCGCCGGGAGCCCCCTCCGCGCCCCGGCGCTGCCCGGCGTAGGCCGCCCGCGCCGACCCCGTTGACCTGCCCGGACCGGACCGGGATCTTTTTACTTTCGAGGTCGGAAAAGTCTTGACTCTATCCGGAGCCGGTCCGATACTGGGGTCATGGAGGAATCAATGAACAAGCCGCGAGCCGCAAGACCGAACCCGAGCCCCGAGCATTGTTTCTGCGGACTGCTCCTCGGACACTCCGCGAACCACGACAGCGCGACGCGCTTCGTCGTGACGCGCGACGAGGCCGGCGAGCCGATCCTCTCGCCCGTCGACCGGGTGATCCTCGGCCTTCCGCTCGAGAGCGAGATCGGGACGGCCGATGACGTCGCCGAGGAGAACTCCCGCGACGACGAGCGGGACCACGAGACGGGTCGCTGCGGCGGCCTCGCCTACGGATGCTCGGCTTGTGGCGCCACGGCCGACGCGCAGGACGGCCGCCTGTGAGCCGCGCCGGCCGCTCCCCCTACTACGCCCGGCCGGTCGCCGTGCCGATCGTGACGTCGGAGGCCGCGCAGGCTGCCGCCGCCGCGAGCCCGGACGCCCGCGTGGCCGCGGCGAGCCTCGTCGCGATTCACGCCGTCCGGAACGGCGACGTCGACAGGGCCGCGACCTTCGCGTCCCTCGCCGTCACGCTGGCCGACCGGCTCGACGACGTCTCGCGCCGGAAGCTCGAGGAAGGCTTCCGCCGCGGGCCGCTCGCGCTCCGGCTTCGCGCCCTCGTGGCCGTCGCCCTCTTCGCGATCGCCGCCGTCGCCGGCGCCGCGGTCCGGAAGCCGGCCCCGGCGCCGCATCAGATCCGGGCGGACGTCGCCTTCACGCTCTGCGCGACCCCGGTCGGCTCGGGCGGCCCCTGCGACTACACGCGCCCGGCCTACCTCGTCCTCGGGCTCGCGGTCTCGAAGAACCCGAGCGACCCGAAGCCGCCCGTCACCTATAACCGCTGGCGCTCGGCCTACGTCCAGCTCGAGGTAGGCGTCGTCGGGACGACCTGCGACGACGACCCGGAGCTGACGGCCTACGACGAGGTCGGCTCCGTCCCGGACGCGGACGCCTCGAGCTGCCCGCCGGAGCCCCCGGTCTACTTCACGCCGGGCGGGAGCCTCGCGCCGATCGCGACGGTCCTCGACTTCGGCGCGTACACGCGAACCGTGACGATCTACTTCGGCCCCCCGACCTATTCGGGCGCGACGTGGATCCGCCTCGGGACGTCCGAGGTCTCGGTCGTCGATAACCCGCGAGCCTGCGACGGCGATCCGTCCGGGAACATTGGAGTCGGAGGTTTTACGAACGTGGAGGTCTGCTCCGAATGAAATGCGAAGAGCTTCCCCTCGATCCCGAGTCTCTCTGCGCCGACTGCTACGCTGCCGGCGTCCCCTGCGTCTGCGACGTCGTCGAGGCGATCGACGAGCGCATCGACCAGATCGTCGCCGCCGAGCCCCGTGGGCTCGAGGTCGTGGCGTCGTGACCGGGCCGACGAGGATCCCGGAGGACGTGATACCCTCCGCGGGAATGCCGAAATGTCCGATCGACGGGACGCCCCTCATCTGCCCGAAGTGCATCGCCGGGGGCGGCGGCCGGGCCGGGACCGATGCTCAAAACGAGGCGAGGCGCCTCAACGCGAAGAAGGCGTCGGCCGCGCGACGGAAGTCGGGGAAGAAGAGGCGGAAGGCCGCGCAAAAAGTGACGAGGGCCTCGGTCGCCGCTGCGGCTCGGCGAGAGCGGGACGAGTAGAAGTCGGGGCGCCCCGTCCGGAATCGAACCGGACCTCGGCAGTTACTCCGCTCGAGGGGCCTTTTTCCGGGGCGCCCGACTTAATTCCAAAGACATAGGCGAAGAGCCCGATCGCGACCGCGAGCAGGGTCTCGAAGAGTCGCCTCACGAGGCCCTCCGGGCGAACGCAGCCTCGAACGCCGCGCAGCCGAGCAGAGCCACGGCGAAGAGCAGGGCGATCGGGGCTCCGAGCAGAAGCCGAAGGGCTCTCATCGGGCGCCCTCGAGGTCGAGCAGGGGCCGGGCCTCGACGACGATCCGTTTCTTCTTCACGATCTCGAGGTCGTTCTCGTGCAGGAAGCGGGCGAACGCCGAGGCGAGCCGCGTCACGATCGGATGAGGGATAGGCTTCTTCCAGCCTCGAGTCCCGCGGCAGCCTTCCGTATGGTCGAGGACGTGAAACACCTCATGGATGAAGGTGTCGACGAGCAGGATCGGCGTCGACCAGAGCGACGGGTTGAGAACGACCGTATGCGGGACCGGGTCGCTCCGGCTCGTCCCGTCCCACGTCGCGCCGTGTTCGACCTCCGGCTTCCAGCTCGTGAGCTTCTTGTCCTTCAGGTTCCGAAGCTCGGGAGCCCCGACCTTCAGCTTCCAGACGCCCCCGTTTATGCAGTCCGGACACCTCGACTCCCCGGTGTCGCCGGCGCCATAGGTGAAACGGAAGAGGAGCTTCATCGGATCAGAGCCCGAGGAGCTGCGTCCGGCGGATGATTCTGTACGCTATGCCGTCGACGTCCTCTTCGGCCGCCTCGACCGGCCAGTCCCGGCCGTCGAGGTTGAGCGGCCCATACTTCGGGGCCGAGCGATCGAACCGCTCGAGCGCGAGGGCGCGGAAGTGGACGGCCCGCAGATGCTTCGCCGCGGCGACCTGATCCGCGCGGGCGTCGTCGAAGTGCTTCCGGATCGCGGCTTCGTAGCCCTTGCGGGTCAGGATCCGGACGCCGTCGCAGATTTTGATGAGGTCGTTCAAGTTAGATGAACCTCGAATTCGGCCGTGACGCCGTGTTTCGGATGAGCGAAGAGAAGCCATTGAGACGGCGTCCCGCTCGCGGCGAAGAACTCCTGCGCGTAGGTGTTGTCGGACTCGGTCGAGCCCGAGCCCCAGTGACGGATCTTTCCGTAGAGCCCGCGTACCGGCGTATGGAAGTGTCCCGAGACGGCGTAGTCGAACGGCTCCGGGATCCCGCCGTTGCGCCAGCCGTTGAGCTTTTTGCCAAATCCATACCACGGGAAACCGAGCATTCCTCCCTTGATCTGATCGCCGTGAAAGAGGAGGAATCCCTTGTCGCCTATGTAGTCGACGGAATGCCATAGCCGTTCCCCCTCGACGATCGTCGGGGCGAACGTGATCCGGGGCTCGGCCTCGAGGCGCCCGCGCGTGATCTCGTAGAGCATCGCGTCGGCGTTGGTCTCCGGGTGATAGTCGCGAGCCTCGCGGCCCCCGAGGCGCCCGTGATTCCCGATAACGCCGACGACGTGGACCTTCTCGAAGCTCGAGGCGAACTTCCGGAGGAGGTTCGCGAGGATCCGCGGGCCGTCGGTGATTACCTGCCGGAAGAGCGAGGCGTCGATCCGGTGAGACTGACCGGGGAAGACCAGCTCGCCCTCGACGAGGTCGCCGAGCAGGTAGACCCGGATCTCGGTCACGGGATGATCCGCCCGCTGGATCTCGGCGAGCTTCAAGACCTTGTCCCCGTACTCTTCGATCCGGCGCTCGCAGACGGCCGTCGAGTAGGACGGCGTCTTCTTCCCGAGCTGCCAGTCGGCGAGCAGGGCGATCGCGGTCTCGGGCGTCTTCGAGGTCTGCGGATGCTGCCGCTTCGGCGCCGGGACGGGCGGGATCGTGACGGCCGCCATAGCGTCGCGGGCGCCCTGATAGACCGCCTCGATGAGTTCGGCGGTCTTGTTCTTCGACTCGTCGATCTTCCGGAGGGCGCGATTCAGGGCCGCGCGAAGCTCGGCGACCTCGGCCGGCTCGACCTGCACGAGCGTCGGCGGCGCGGCTTCCGTCCTCGGGGCCTCGGTCGCCCTGATCTTCTTACGACAGGGTCCACAGAAGGCGTACATCGGCCCGGCGTGGCCGTTCGGATCGAAGCTCTTCCCGCAGTCCAGATTCGCGCATACGCGCATCATTTCGCCTTTCTGTTCCGGGTTGAGCGACGGGCGCCCGTGGCGTTGATGATCGGGACGACCGTCGAGATCGAGGCGAGGTATTCGGCGACGCCGGCCTTCGCGGCTTCCTGCTGCGTCTTCCAGAGTTCGAGGGTCGTCACGCGCCCGTTGGTCTTCTGCGCCTGCTCGAGGACTTCGGAGAGCTTCTTCTCGGTGTTGTCGGCGTGGAGTGTCATGGCGCCGCGAAGCTGGATCGTCTGATCGTCGATCAGCTTCTTCGCGTCCTTCTTGTACTGCTCGACCTGCGCCATGAGCCCATCAGTCGCGCCCTTCGATTCCTTCTTCGTCGCGAACCCGTCGACGAACCGGAGGATCAGTAAGACGACCGTGATCGCGGAGAGGATCGCTTCGGCGCTCATCGCGACGTCCTTTCGAGGTATTCGGCGATCTGCCGAAGAAGCTCGGGGCGCGACTCGACGAAGCCGAGGAGCGCATTACAAAAAACGTGAACGACGCCGCGCACTCTGCCGGTGTCGTGATCGTGGTCAGTCGCCCATAGGCCAGCCTTCGGCCTCGCGCAGATAGCGCAGACGTTCCCTTGCTTTTCGAGCATGGCTGCGTGACCGGCTATCGTCATTCCGAATTTACGCCGGAGGTGTCCCTCTCTCGCCCGGACGCGCGACTCCTCAGGGTGGCGAGGGCGATAGAGCCGGTTCGACTCTCTGACGCGTTCGGGGTTGCGGCGCTTGTAGTCGCGCTGATGCTTCGCGCTCATTTATCGAGTGACCTCGATCGTCGCGAGGACGCCCCCGGTCAAGGCGCCCTTCGTATTCAGGCCGCCGAAGGGGCCGAGGGAGATCGTCGAATTGAATAGCCGCCAGCCGGCCGTGAGAGCGCCGACGCCGAGCTTGTCGTTCGGCTGATAGAGCAGGACCGCGCCGACGGTGAGGGCCTTGTACGGGTTGAACTGGATCCCGCCGCCCACGCCGAAGGGATAGCCGACGCCGACGACCGCGCGAGGGTGCCACGGCCCCGGCCCGGCCGGCTGATCCTCGACGAAATTGAACTGCCCGGTCAGGGTGACGCCCCCGGACGGGATCTCTTCGCCGGTCGTGGGGTCGTACTCGCGGAAGTCCGTCTTCTGGACCGAGTAGGCGCCGTCGACGCCCCGGACGGTGACGACGTCGAGCGTGAACTTCTGCTCCCGGTGTAGCGGGCCGTTCGGCAGCTCGAAGCGGAATCGGTTGTGCGAGTCGACGATCGCGGACGGGCAGGGAGCGCCGGGCGCCGTCGTCGCGACCGAGGTGTCCTGATCCTTGATCGAGACCGTCGTCGTCGACGTGCCGGCGACGTGGGCCTTCGGGTCGGCCTTCTTCACGGCCGCGACGAACGTCTGCTCGACCGGGGTCAGCTTCGCGTCGCGCTCCTTGATGAGCTGCCCCTGTACGCCCTCGAGGTCTCGGGTGACGGCCTCGACCTTCGCTTTCGTCAAGGCCAGCTCGGCGGCCTGCGCCTTGTCCTTCGCCGAATGAGAGACCTCGGCGCGGACGTAGCAGAAGGCCATAAAGACGAGGGCCGCGAGCGCGAGGTAGGAGCCGATCTTCGCGCCTACCTTCTCGACGATACGGGACCAGATGCTCGGGCCGGGGTTTTCGCTCTGCGGGCTCATTGGAGACTCCCTCCGGTTTTCAGGTCAGAGACGGCGGCGACTCGGAAGAGGGCGCAAAGGACGTAAGCCACGCCCTCGAGCGCCTGCGAAAAGAAGGTGTCCGGGATGTACCCGCGGCGGACGCAGTAGTGGACCGCGAAGCCGGAGCCCGCCGTGATTACCGTCTTCGAGCGGATCGACCGGAGGACGGTCTTCCCCCAGTCCTCGACGGCGAGGAGAGCTTTCAGGCTCACGACGAGGCCCCCTTCATCCGGGCGAGGATCGGCGCGACGTAGCTCGCCCGGTTGAGCGTGGTCGGAACCCCGGCGTTGTACGCGGAGAGGGCGTCCTCGAGCCCGTAGCGCCCGAGGAGGGCCTTCAGGTGCCGGGCGCCGTAGTCGACGCCGAGGCCGGCCTGCGAGCAGAGCAGGGGGAAGAACGGGGCCTCGAAGCCAAGCTCGCGGGCCGTCTGGCCCATGATCTGCATAAGGCCCCACGACGTCGCGCGGCCGATCCGCTCGGTCGAGTCCGAGGACCGAAGAGGCCAGACGCCCCCGAGAAGCGAGGCGTTGACGCCGTTGATGTACCGATCGAAGAAGCCGGGCTCATACCGACAGGCCGACGGATCGCCGGCGCTTTCCTGCATGATGATCGCATCGAGGACGCCTGCCGGGAGCCCGTAGGCGGTCTCGGTCATGGAGTAGGCGCTCGAGAAGTAGGTCGGCACTTTGAATATCTTCGCCGACTTGTCAAGACTTTCGCGACCTCGAAAGTCCGGTCCGTTTTGCGCCAGTAAAAATACGAGGGGCGCCCTCGTGGGCGCCCCGGAAAGAAGGCTCGAGGGTCGAGTCGCTTACGCGATCGCGCCCTCGACGTTCGGGTCGGGATCGGCCGGCGCGTCGGGCAGGCCGGTTCCGGAATCCTCGGAGGTTCCCTCGGCGGCCGGCGTCTCCGGCTGCTTCTCATCCGGCGGCGGGACCGCATCGAGCTTCGGCGCCGTGGGCGTCATGCGCCCGGTCTTCAGGTTGACGTCCCAGTCCTTCGACTTGAGCCCGTGCGACTCAAAAATCGCGTCGTACTTCTTCTGAAGGGCCGCGGCTCGCGCTTGGATCGCCTGCGCCGCTTCCTTGATCTCGTTGTCGTCGACCTTCAATTCGAGCTGCTCGACATAGATCGCTTTGAACGCATCGGCCGGGATGATCTGCTCCGGTTTCATTGATACCTCCGGATCCAGTCTCCCGGAGCTGTCAAGGGGTCAGCTCGTCGGCGGGGTGAAGACGATCGCGTAGACGACGATCTCCGTCGACCCGCTCTGCGTTCCCGAGCCCGTGGTCCGGGTCAGCTTGACCTTGTCGGCCGCGGACTGCCACGGGGAGAGCGCGAGGGTCGTCGCCTTCGAGCCGTCCCATACGTTCGGGGCGACGAAGGTCGTCCCGCTCGAGCCGTTGACGGCGCCGCTCGAGCCGAAGCGGGCGACCGAGGTCGAGTCCCCGATCTCGTAGGCCGTGACGTTCGTCAGGGCCGAGGTGTTCCGGACCATGACGGCGAGGATCAGGGAGTTCGCCGGGAGCAGGTTGCCCGTCGTCGAGACCCCGGTCGTCCCGCTCCACGTCACGGTCTCGGTGAAGACCTGAATCCCCCACGAGCCCCCGTTGACCTCGCCGCCGCGGACCTCCTGCGTCGAGAGCATCCGGAGGCAGGCCGTCGAGGCGGTCGTGTCGCCCGTGTTCGCGCGGACCGAGAAGAGGATCCCGCCGGCCTCGGAGCCGGACGTCGGGGTCTCCCATACGCCCGAGACGCGCCCGAGGAACTGCTTCGAGGCGGCCGAGTTGTCGGCGAAGAAGAGGAGCGACGGGCCGGAGCCGGCGTTCTCGGTGCCGCCCGTGATCCCGAGCTGCATGGCGGACTGTTGCGCGGCGAGCGTCCCACTGACCTTGCGGGTATAGGTGAGGGCGCCCCCGGCCGCGATCGTGAGGGTGTCGTTCGCCCCGAGGATCGAGGAGTTCGAGAGCTTAAAGAGCCCGTCCGTCGCGTCGATCCCTATAGAGAAGTCGACGCCGGCGCCGGAGGTCTGGCCGCCGAAGTAGATCCAGACGTCGTCGCCGCTCAAGCCGCCGTTTTTGATGTAGAGCGAAGCCGCCGACGAGGAAGTGTTCGAGAGGTTCTGAATCGTGACGTTCACGTTCGCGCCCGACGAACTCTTCGAGAACGTCGTCGCCGCGCTCGTCACGCTGAAGGTGTTCCCGGCGCTGTAGTTGAACGTCCCCGCGCTGACGACGAAGCCGGTCCCCGAGGAGGTCAACGTCCCCGTGATGATGTTGACGTCCGCGGCGTCGATCGTGACCGAGCCCTGAAGGCCGGCCCCGATCCCGGCGCCGGCCGTGATAACGATTCCGCCGCCTGCCGCGTTGCCCGAGGTCTTCCTCGCGGCGTCCCCGGCCGTGATATTGACGGCGCCCCCGGCCTGCGCCCCGGAGGTCACGCTGCCGGCGACGGCGTTCGAGGCGTTGATGTTCACGGCGACGCCGACCTGCGTCGCGGAGGTAACGCTCGGGGCCGTCGCCGTGAGGGCGAGCGCCGTGCCGGCGACGCCGGTATGCCCGGTCGAGGTAATGGCGCCGGTGATCGAGATAGTCCCGGACTGCGCCGCGCCGGGGGAGAGCAGGACGACCCCGAAGGTCGTCGACAGGTCCGAGGCCGTCAGCTCCTCGATTACGCCGGAGCCGGCCGTCTTCCGGCCGAGGATCCGGGCGGTCGCCCCGACGTTCTGGATCTTCGCATAGGTGACGGCCGAGTTCGCGATCCCGCCCGTCGCGATCGTCCCCCATCCGATAGAGGAAGACGACTCGCGCAGGACGGCGTCCGAGCCGCCGGTCGCCGCGATCGAGGCGTTCGGCCCGGAGCTGTTGGCGGACCGGCCGAGGATCGACAGCGCCGAAGCGGCGTCGACCTGCCGGTCGTTTAGGGTCGTGGCCGCCATTCGATCAGTAGGTGTACGTCACGCGCAGCTTGTCGCCGGAGAGCGGCTCGGAGCCGGACTCGAACGTGATCGTCCCGGAGCTGATCGTGTAGTCGTTCCCGGAGCCCGGATCCTGAAGGACTCCGTTGACGAAGACCTGCTCGGTCCCGGAGACCGGCGTATGCGCGAGCGTGAAGATCGCGTTCGAGCCGTTGATCGTCCCGGACGGCGTCTCGCGGACGACGAGGGTCGCGCTCGAGGCCGCGGCCGTCAGCTTCGACCACGTCTGATTATCGGACAGGCTCGTGAGCGTGGCCGTCTGGATCCAGCCGGTCACGCCGTTCGCGGTTCCCTCTTCGACGACGACGAAGGCGCCCTTCTGGATCTCGAGGTAGGTGTCGGCGTCCGTCGCGCGGGTCGGGGCGCCCGAGGCGGCGACGATGTAAATGCCGTTCTCCGAGGCCGTCGTCTGATCCTTGAGGAGGATCCGGTCGCCGGTCGCGAGCGTCTTCCCGTCCATCGTGTCGCCGTTCTCGAAGGCCGAGGAGAGCGTCCCGTTCCCGGTCGACGCGCAGCGGACCGAGAGCTTCACGTTGAGCCCCTGCGCGACCGAGTCGACGTAGGCTTTCGTCGCCGCGTCCTGCGCCGAGGACGGGTCGGTGAGGTTCGTCAGCTTGTGCGAGCCCATGCTCTGATCCGCGTTGAAAGCGACCGAGCCGCCGCGGAGGATAAAGTTCCCGTTGTCGGCGAGCTTCGAGGTCGCGATCGCCGCGGAGGCGTTGACGTCCGCGTCGACGAGAGTCCCGTCTTTGATCTGCCCGGATCTGACCTGCGTCGTTGCCATGTTTTTCTCCTACCTCGTCGACCTTACCAGTCGACTCAAGCCTTGAAATAGGTAACGCGGATCTTGTCCATGCTGACCGGCGCGTTCGCGAAAGTGATCGTGTCGCCCGAGATCGTGTAGTCCATCCCGAGGCCGCCGTCCTGAATGATCCCGTTCAAGAAGACCATTTCCTGCCCGGCGCCTGCCGGGACGTGGGCGAGCGTGAAGACCGTGTTCGACCCGTTGATCGTGCCGCTCGGGGTCTCCCGGACGATGTAGTTCGCGAGGCTCATCGAGCCCGCGGCGCCGACCTTGATCTTCTTGTGGACCGAGCCCGAGGCGTCATAGGTCGGGATGAAGTCCGCCGTCGCGTCCGGGGAGGTGTCCTCGGTGAGCCCGTTCACGTCGAGCTTGAACTGCACGGCGGCCGAGAGATCGGTCCCGCTGGACCGCTGGACGCCCTCGGTCCCGGTGACGGAGAGCGAGGCGTCAGCCTTCCCGCTGACGCCGGGGAAGTCGACCGCGACGACGCCCGAGCCGAGGTCGGTCAGGGAGCCGTCCGGGAATTGGACCGTCACGGCGCCGAGGACGTCGACGCCCCCGGAGGTCTCCTTCACCTCGAGGGAGCCGGGGTCGAGCGGCCGGATATAGGTCCGGGTGTCGGTGTTGCTCGTCACGTTCGCGGAGTCCGTCACGACGACCGCGAGCTTCACGGCGCCGGCCGAGGGCGGAATGTCGGAGGTGTTCGCCGAGACGAGGCCGTTCCATTCGAGCCAGATCCTCGAGGTCGTGGAGGGCGACAAGGTGATCGTGCCGGGCAGGTTGCGGACCTGCCGGAAGGAGTCGATCACGGCCTCGCCGGGATAGACGTCGACGGAGAGCCCCGTCGCCGGCGCCGCGACCTTGTACCGGCTGAAGGCCCGGACGTCCTCGATCGAGCCCGAGTCGATCGCCGAGCCGCCGCCGTTGTAGTTCACGAGGATCCACGACAGGATCAGCTCGCCCGTCGGAGGGGTCGGCTTCACGGCGTCCGCCGCGACGGCCTTGACGCCCTTCGTCACGGTCGGGGTCGTGGCCGTCCCCTGCGTCAGGACGGCGTAGTACGCCTCGCCGGCCGCCAGAGCCGCCGAGGCCGAGTCGTTTTGATTCAGGGTCACGTCGTCGGCCGAGCCGTGCGCGTACTCCTCGCCCTGAATGAGCCACGTCCCGCTCCCGACGTGAACCTGATCGTCCGGGGTGCCGGTCGGGGTCGTCGCGCGTCCGCTGATGAAGAAGCTCCTCGGCTGCTTCCGGCCCGAGTCGATCCCGGTCCCGACCTGCGAGACGCCGAAGGGGAGCGGGTAGGCCGTCACGTCGCCGGCGATCTCGAGCTTGAAATTGATAGCGCCGCCGCCGGCCGACGAGCCGCTCTGCTCGATCCAGAAGTCCGCGAGGATCCAGTCCCCCGGCTTGATCGTCGGGAGCAGGGCGACCGCGAGGTGGCCCATCGGCTGCACGACCCCGAGGAGGATCTCCTGCCCCGGCGTCGCCGTCGAGTCCTGCCCGGTGATCTGGAAGCGGCCCATCCGCTCGTCGACGACCGGCTGCCCGGTCGAGACGTAAGTCCCGGAGCCCGGCGAGTTCTCGGCGTAGAGCGTGACGAAGGAGCCGACGACGTCGTCGGTCCCGTTGTTTAGGATCTTGACGGCGATATGCGCCGAGGCGATCCCGCGCTCGGCCACGAGAGACAGGCCGGTCAGGGGAGAGTCGTCGTCCTTCGTGAATACGAGAGCCATGTTCTTCTCCTCGGTTCGACTTTACGGGTCAGGTCAAGCGAACGCGGGCCGCTTGAACTCGATCAAGAGCTGAAAGCCGTCGGCGGCCCGGAAGAGCGCGAGGTCGAGATCGTCGCGCTCCTCGTTCGGGTCGGAGACGTTGATGAAGGCTCGGCCGGCGGCCGGGTAGACAATGTCGCCGTCGGAGATCAGGCTCGGGCCTTCCTCGCAGGAGACGTGGATCCAGCAAAGGATGATCCCGCCGAGGCCCACGGCGCCGTCCCGGTTGTCCGGGCGCGTGGGGTCGACGGCCTGCGTCCCGCGGATGATCGTCAAGTCCGCGTTGTCCTGAAGGTGCTGGACGAGCGCGGCGATATAGGACTTGCCGGCCTGAAGGCGCCGGCCCTCGCCGTCGGTCTGCGGGATGATGACGGTCGACGTCCCGGTGTCCGAGTACGTCGCGCCGCTGATCGTCACGGTCCCCGCGGCGATATGAACCTTGTCGTCGGTGATCCCCGAGGCCGTCACCTCGCGCCCGGTGAACTGCGCCGGCGTCGGGAGCGTCGAGTGCTTGTCGAGGTCGCGCCGCATCCCGATCGCGAACTTCACCTCGCCGGAGCGGATCTGCGAGGAGAGCTGCGTCAGGTCGAGGTCAATGTCGTAGTCGAAGACGGTGTCGCCGGTCGGCTGCGGGCCGGCCGCGATAATGTCGTCGATCAGGGCGCCGCCGAGGACGGTCTCGCCGACCTTGTCCCAGTTGGAGGTGTCCGTCGAGATCCCGTTGTGCGTCGAGGTGACGACCGAGAACCCGTCGCCGGAGTCCGAGCGCAGCCGGTTCGAGCCGTTGCCGGTGAAGTGTACGCGCAGCTTCACGGCCTCGATCGTCGCGTCCGGCGGGACGACCCCGGCGGTCCGGAAGCTGAAGAAGGCGCGGTAAGCCGAGACCGCGAACTGCCCCGAGTACGGACCCGAGAAGTCCGAGGTTCCGGTGTAGGAGTCCGTCCGGCGGACGGCGTCCTGATCCGCCTTCACGTTCGAGTCGTGGAAGAGGATCCCGTCGATCGGGCCGCCGGCCAGCTCGCCCCCGGCCGAGAGCCGGTTCTGCCAGACCCCATCGCGGCGCCCGGCGTAAGTCATGGTCGTCAGGTTCGGATCGCCCCACGCGATCGAGAAGGCGTTCGCCTCGAGGCTGACGTTCTCCTCGATGAGCGGCGGGCAGGGCGCCCCGATCAGATCCTCGCAGGCCGGCCGCGGGTCGGTCGGGCAGGGAACCGTCGAGGGCGTCAGGGTGAGCGTGACCTGCGGGAGGCTCGTCTGCGTCCCGAGGGCGGGCTCGACGCCGAGGTTGATCTTCTCGCCGACCCGGACGTTCGCCGCCGGCGCCTGCCGGATGCATCCGCCGCGGCCGTCGTCGACGTTGAGCGTCCCGTCCGGGTTCCGGGACAGGACCGTCCCCTGCACGATCGGGGAATTCTGGATCGTCGTCTTCTTCGCGACGTCCGCGATCCGCTGCGTAAGCTGCCGAAGAGGTCCGCTCATCGCGTCCAAA
>Ga0265327_10002819_pt1 | contig 17551 bp, 19 predicted proteins | sample 41621metaG_FD_202089 | JGI IMG/M metagenome (GOLD analysis project Ga0265327, IMG submission 202089) | Rhizosphere microbial communities from Carex aquatilis grown in University of Washington, Seatle, WA, United States - 4-16-21 metaG | ecosystem: Host-associated > Plants > Roots > Rhizosphere... | reverse complement strand
CCTCCCACCACCGAGTCGGCGGCCCACGAGAGCGTGACCGAACTCGTGAACCAGAATCGAAATCATGGCGATCACGATGAACAAAAGAACCCCCGTCATGTCAGCAGAGGTCCTTGCTTTCATAGCTCCACCTAACCACGCGGTGGTCAGCCAGAACCAAGGTTGAATCTCAACCGGAACGCCAAAGAGGGAAAAGCGGAACATGACGGGAGATCAGCTTTCAGTCTTGGCCACCTTCTTCGCGCGCGGTTCGAACTCGAAGCCGATCTTGCCGGTGTCGGCCTCGAAAGTGAGCATGGCGTCGAACTTGCGCTTGGTGCGGTTGGAAACGAACCCCTTCAGGAGCTTGGTTTTTCCTTCGGTGAGGAGTTGCAGCACTTCCTCGCGCTCGATCGGGCGCTGGAGGATCATGCGGCCGATGCGGATGCCCTTGGCGTCCTTCTTGGTGATGATCTCGGGCAGGTGCCAGGCCTTTTCGGCCTCGTAGACCTTGGTGGTGCGGCCGTCGGGCAGGGTCACGGTTCCGATCACCTGCTCCTCGGTCAGGTCGGCAGGATCCTCGCCTTCGGCCTTCTCAAAGACGAAGTTGATCTTGAACTTGTCATCGAGTTCCAGAGCCGCCTCGAAGGGCTTGTTGAACTTCGATTTGAAGCCGCTGATCTTCGGCAGGAATTTGGTGGAGAAAAGCTGCTTCGCTTCCGCGTCGGTGAGGGTGCGGCCCGCGATGTGCTTCTTGGCCTTGAAGCCGCACTCGGGCTCGCGGCACTCGTAGGTGGCGTCGGTCTGCTTCAGCGGTGAGGTGCCGCACTTCGGGCACGGCACGTCGAGGTCGTCGAACGGGCGGCCCTTGATTTCATCAGCCAGCTTGCGGGCCTTGGCGACGATCTCGTTGGTGTAGGCCACGATCTCCCTCATGAAATCGTCGCGGCGGAGGTGTCCCTGTTCCATCTGGCGCAGCTTGAATTCCCAGTCGCCGGTGAGGGACGGCGAGGACAGGCCGGTGATGCCCATTTCCTGCACGATCTCGATCAGCTTCATGCCGTTCGGGGTGACGTGGAGTTCGCGGCCGTCGCGGGCCATGTACTTTTGGGCGATGAGGCCTTCGATGATGGCGGCGCGGGTGGCGGGTGTGCCGAGTCCGCGCTCGGACATGGCCTCGCGCAGCGCCTCATCATCCACCAGCTTGCCCGCGCCTTCCATGGCGGAGAGCAGGGTGGATTCCGTGTAGCGGGCCGGGGGTTTGGTTTCGAGGGATTCGACGCGGACGTCTTCGGCCAGGGCGGTTTCACCGGGCTTGGCAGCCACGAGTTCGTCCTTGCCGGAGGCGACGCCCGGCCGGCGGCCGTAGACTTCCAGCCAGCCGGGCTTTACCAGCACGCGGCCTTCGGTTTTGAAGGTGTCCACCAGGTCCGCGTGCTCGATCTTGGTCACGCGCTTGGTGACTTCGTATTCCGCCGCGGGGTAGAAGACGGCGATGAAGCGCTTCACGATCATGTCGTAGAGCTTTTGTTCGGCGTCGGAGAGTTTCGCGAACTTGCCGGTCGGGATGATGGCAAAGTGGTCGGAAACTTTCTTCGTGTCGAAAATGCGGCGGCTCTTGTGAAGCCGCGGGCCGTTGTCGTCCTTGCCTTCCAGCACGGCACGGGCGTAACCGGCCTGCGGCAGGTCGCTGGAGGCCACGTCCCCCATGGTTTCACGCACCCCGGCGGTGTAGTCTTCCGGCAGGTAGCGGGAATCCGTTCGGGGATAGGTGATCATCTTGTGCTTCTCATAGAGCGCTTGGGCGATCGAGAGCGTCTGCTTGGCGGAAAAGGGAGCCTCGCGCTGGAGGGTGGTGAGGTCGTAGAGCTGCGGCGCGATCTGGGATTGTGCCTTCTTCTCTTCCTCGATGCGGCCAGTCTTGCCATCGCAGCGGTCGCGGATGGTCTGGGCGATGGCTGGATCCCAGAGACGGTCTGCGCGGTCGTGGGCGTTCTTTTCGTCCTTCTTCCAGTTTTCGGCATTCCATTTGCCCTCGTAGATCCCGGCGGAAACCCGGAAGGTGCCGATGACTTCGGAGTAGGGCGCGGAAACGAAGGCCTGGATCTCGGCCTCGCGGGCGGCGAGAATCGCCAATGTCGGCGTCTGCACGCGGCCGGCGGCGGTGATGTTGAAGCCGCCGTGACGGGATCGGAAACAGGTCAGGGCGCGGGTGGAATTCAGGCCCACCAGCCAATCGGACTCGGAGCGGCACTTCGCGGCATCGGCCAGCGGCTGCATTTCCTCGTCCGAGCGCAGCTTGTCCCAGGCTGCGATGATCGAATCATTGGTCATCGACTGCATCCATAGCCGCTTGACCGGCTTCTTGATGCCGCCGATGTCCATGATGTAGCGGAAAATCAGCTCACCCTCGCGGCCGGCGTCGCAGGCATTGACGATGGAATCGATGTCCTTGCGCTTGGCCAGCTTGAGAATCTGCTTCAGCCGGGCCTCGGAGTCCGGGATTGGGTCGAGGTCGAACTGGTCCGGGATCGCCGGGAGAACGTCGAATTTCCACGGCAGTTTCTTGCCGTTGGGCCCCATCGGCATCCGCAGCTCGACCAGGTGGCCGACGGCGGAGGTGATGACGGCATTGTCGTTCTCAAAAAAGACGTCACGGGCAGCCCCGTGTTTTTCGAATTTGCCGAGCGGTTTCGCGAGAGAACGGCTCAGGTCGGTCATGACACTGGGTTTCTCGGCGATGATGAGGATCTTGCCCATAGCGGAAAAGGATGCCGTGAGTCGGCGGGTTGAGGGACTAGACGGGGATCGACCCGCTTGGCAAGGGGATTTGCAGATTGCCGGGACTCTCCCGTAGGGAGGAAATTTTCCGGGGGTGGGGAATTCAGCCGGGGAGAGGGGGTATTTTCCGGCAGGATCTTCAAGTCTGCTCCCCGCCCGCTTCCTTAAATAAGCTTTTCGGCCAGTCGGTAGAAATAGCGGGTCGCCCACACGCTGCCCACTGCCAGCACCCCGGCCGCCAAGGCTGTCCATTCCAGACGGCAAAGGCGGACGATGGTCGCGAGGGTGAGGGGAATGACCAAGGCGGCACTCCAAATCATCGCAAACCGGGAGCTCCACCAGCCCAGTATCTTTTCCGGCCTTACCGGCAGGCGACCCCGGGTGATCACGAGACCGAACTCAAGCATCACCGAGCCAAACGCCTGGACTACCATGAAGATCAGCAGCGCCAGGAGGATGCCCAGCGGTGTGACCTCGATGAATGCACAAGCAAGCCCGATCAGGAGCACCAGTAAAAAGCTCACGAGTTGGATGAGCACTCCCAGAATGCTCAACGCAGTTCCGATGAAGGATAGCATGGCCCTGGGGCCCGGTGGCAGGTCCTCGCGCATGGCCGAAGAAGTTACCTCAGACTATAACGAAACCCCGGGTAACACCGCACCAGCCGCTTCATTTCCAGCTTCATCAGGGTAGCCGTCACCACCGGGGCGGGCAGCCCGCAGGCATCAATGATGCGATCCACGGGGCGTTCGTCCGGCCCGATGGCGGAGAGGACTTTGGCTTCCTCCTCAGGCAGTTGCGGCAGATCGGCCGCCGGTTCCGTAGTGTCGCCCTGGCGGGCGAAGGGGAGGTCGCCCAGATCGTCGAGAATCTGGGAGCCATCGAACACCAGAGTCGCCCCATCCCGGATGAGCTGGTGGCAGCCCATCGAACTGGGCGTGTCGATCGATCCCGGCACCGCATAGACCGTCTTGCCATACTCGGAGGCGAGGTTCGCGGTGATCAGGGAGCCCGACCACGCCGGGCATTCGGTGACCAGCACCGCGCGCGACCAGGCGGCCACGATCCGGTTCCGCATCGGGAAGGTCTGCTTGTCCGGGGAGGTGTGCAGTGGAAATTCGGAAACCACCGCGCCGTTGCCTTCCGCGATCTTTTCCGCCAGGCCGAGGTTTTCCGGAGGGTAGAGCTTGGCCAGACCCGAACCAATGATCGCCACCGTGCGACCCTTGGCCGCCAGCGCGGCTTCATGGGCGGTGGTGTCGATGCCACGGGCGAGGCCGGACAGAATCGTGAAGCCCGCGCCCGCCAACTGAAACGAGAGCTTTTTGGTCACGTTCCGGCCGTAGGGCGTGGCGCGGCGGGAGCCGACGATGCCGATGGCATGACGGTCGCGCGGTTCCAGCTTGCCCCACACGTAGAGCAGGAGCGGGGGATCGTAGGCATCCCGCAGCGGGGCGGGGTAGTCCGCATCGTCCTGCGTCACGATGGCAATGCCGCGCTGTTTCGCCTCGGAGATCTCGGCGGAGGGATCGGCATGATCCTGCCATCGATGAAGAATGGCTGCCGTTTCGGGACCGATGCCGTCCGCCCGCATCAGTTTGTCCACGGAAGCTCCGAGCACGGACGCCGGATCACCAAAGACTTCCAGCAAACGCCGCACCTTCACCGGCCCGATCTTCGGCAGCAGGTTGAAGGCGACGAGAGCTTCGGTGGCGGTCATCGCCGTTAGAAAACGCCAGATGGCTGGGCCGTGGCGAGGATGGATTCATCCCAATCTTTCCACACCGGATCGATTCCCTTGGCCCGCAGCATCGCGGCGACTTCCGCAGGACTACGGGTGTCGTGGATCTGGAACTGCTCGGTCGCCTTCTCACAGCCGCTCTTGGTCTCCAACTCGACCCGCCGTCCTTTGACCGTGAGGTGCACGTCATCGTGACCCGCCCCGGTATAGCCACCGGGCTCGGTCCGCGCGCCGGCAGACATGTGCGTGGTGCCGAGGCCGACCAGCGCATCGCGGAAAGCCGGGGCCTCGCGGGTGGAAACCACAATTCCCACCTGCGGAAACGTTTCACGGAAAGCGGCCATCAATTGCACGAGCTGGCGATCGGGCAGCAGGAGGCCGCTGTCGGTTTCGTATTCATAGTTGCCGGCATACGGGCGCATCCGCGGGAAGGCCACGGTGAAGCTGGCCTTCCAGCAATGCTTGTAGAGGTGCTCCAGGTGGGCGGCCAGGGCCATCGCCTCGAACCTCCAGTCCGCCAGACCAAACAACGCGCCGATGCCGATCCGCCGGAAGCCACCGGCATACGCCCGCTCCGGACAATCCAGACGCCAGTCGAAATTCTTCTTCGGCCCCGCCGTGTGGAGCTTCTGGTAGGTCTCGCGGTGGTAGGTTTCCTGATAGACGATCAGTCCCTCAGCCCCGTGCTGGACCACCTCGGCATACTGGTCGTCCTCCATCGGTCCGATTTCCAGCGCGAGAGTCGGGATGAAATCCTTCAGCGCATCCAGGCATTTCTGCAGATAGCCTTCCGAAACGAACTTCGGATGCTCTCCGGCCACCAGCAGGATATTCCGGAATCCCAGCCCGTGCAGGTGCCTAGCTTCCCTCACCACCTGCTCCACCGACAGCGTCGTCCGCAGGATCGCGTTGTCCCGGGAAAAGCCGCAGTAGGAGCAGTTGTTCACGCACTCGTTCGAGACATAGAGCGGGGCGAACATCCGCATCGTGCGGCCAAAATGGCGGCGCGTGATCATCTGGCTGCGGCGCGCCATCGCCTCCAGCGCCGCATCGGAAACCGGTGCGATCCGTTCGGCAAAGCGGCGCAGCAGAGGCGTCGGCCGCTCCAGCAGGTCAGGAAATCGTTCGGAAAAGCCCATGGACGGGGGAAGCATGTCCCCCTCCGGGCGGCACGTCAAAGGCAGATAGATGAAGCTCACCGTCGGGCAGGCTTGCTAAATCGACCCATCAACGATTGTCTCCGGGCGATTCGATGAGCGATCCCGAAAAAATCGTCTGCAAGCCGACACACTGGTTCCTGTTCCGCGCCGGGGTCATGGTGGTGATGTTCAGTGTATTCGCGTTCCTGTTCTACAAGGACGGCGCCATCGGCTATCGCCGTGAAAATGCCACCCTGTTCCTGCGCATGGCATTCGAAACGGCCGCCAATGATTACCAGGCGCATGCGGCCAAAGGACCGATTTCCCCGACCGAGTGGCGCAAGTATGCCGAAACCAAGACGGTTTCCTTCGTTTGGGGCGGCGCTCCGATCGGAGCGGCCGAGCTTCCCAAGGAAGTCCAGCCCGGCATGGCGTGGCCCGAGCCGCTGCGCGACGCGGAACTGCTGAAAAGCACCCAGTGGAGCCGCCTGTGGGAAGACTACTCCGCCAAATGGCCGGCCTGGAAGATGGATTCCATCCCGCCCCACAAGGCACACGATGCGGACGCCATCGCCCAGCAGTGGATCGTTTTCTATATCTGTGCCGCGCTCGCCGCGACCGCCCTGTTCTTCTTCGTCCGCACCCTCGGCCGCAGCATGGCGGTCGACCAGGAAGCCCTCTACACCCAGACCGGAAAACGCATCCCCTTCGGCGATCTGAAGCGCCTCGACCTGCGCAAGTGGGATACAAAGGGCCTCGCCTTCGCCGACTACCAGGGGGCCGCCGGCAGCGGCCGTGCCCGCCTCGATGGCATGACCTATGGTGGATTCAAGAAGGAACAGGGCGAGCCCGCCGAGCGCCTGATGCAGCGCATCCGCGCCCACTTCGCGGGCGAACTCGTCGAGTATGTGGCGGCGGATTCCGGCCCCGCCGACCCTCCTCCGGCGGAGTCGTGAGATTTTCCCACCCTCACCGGCCCTTTTCGGGGTTGCCAAGCCCCGTCCCCCTCGTTAAGCACCCCCAACGTAACCACCAACCAAGCACATCATGTCTGACAAAAGCATTGAAGACCGCGTGAAGGACATCATCGTCGACCAGCTCGGTGTGAGCGCCGACCAGGTGACCCTTGAAGCCAAATTCATCGAGGATCTCGGTGCCGATTCGCTCGACACCGTCGAGCTCGTGATGGCGTTCGAAGAAGAATTCGAGATCGAAGTTCCCGACGAAGAAGCTGAAAAGCTCCAGTCCGTGGGTGACGTCGTGACCTACATCAACAGCCAGAAGGCCTGAACGCCGTCTGACGCGATTTCCCGGAACGGGCGGACTCCACACAGGTGTCCGCCCTTTTCGTTGCAAATTCCGCGCTTCCACGGAAGTTGGGGCCACGCGCATGCAGCATTCACCGGACGACATCCAGTACGCTCTTGAGACGACCCGCGTTCTGCGCGAGCCGGATCGCCGGATCGACACGTTCGGAGAGACCCGTTTCGAGTTCCAGCTCCTCAGCGAGCCCATGGACCGCGCCGGAGAGGTCCGGATCCGCAGCGGCGAGGTCGAGGCCATGCGGCCCCGCATCCTGCGCCCGGACGCCTACCGGGAAATCGAGCTCGAGGGCTTCAATGACAACGCCCGCAAGCGCCTCGATTCCCTGATCGACAAATTCAAGTCGGATGGCCGGGACCTGGCCTTCCTCCAGTATGGCTTCCAGTTCCGCCGCAGCCAGGTGACCGAGGAAATCGTCCACGACAGCCTGGAGACCGTCCGTGACCGCGTCCTCGAAGACCTTCGCCGCACCGGCAACCCGGCCCGCGCCATCATCGAGGGAGTTGACGATGCCTGGGAAGTTTCCTTGTTCAAATTCGCCTTTGAAATGATTCTCCGCTCGCAGGACATCAACGCGTTTGACTTCAAGCGCCGGGGATTGCTCTGATCCTCCCATTGCCATGCGGATTTGGACGTTCATCAAATTGCTCGCCGCCCTCGCCGTGCTCGGCATCATGGGATTCACCGGCCGACTTGCCTACCACATCGCGGTGAAACCGCAGGGTGGGATCTTTGCCAAGATCGTTCCCAATCCCGCCGACGTCGTCGCCCACGGCAGCGACACCGAAACCAGCAAGCTGCTGGAGTCCTCCGGAGCGGAGATGCCCGACGTCGAGCCCGGCGAAAAGGCCTACCAGAAGGCAGTCGAACTCGTGGCCATGGGCAATATCGTCGAGGCCCGGGAGAAACTGGAAAACGTCGTCACCGTTTACCCCACGTCGGCTTCCGCCTCCGAGGCGCGCCGGATCGTCGGGGAAATCAACCTGGATGAGGTGCTGTCCCCCGATTTCAAGGAGGGCAAGCAGAGCTACGTGGTCAAAAAGGGTGACTCCTACATGAAGATCGCCCACGAGACCCACAGCTCGCTGGACTGCATCATGATGCTGAACGGCCTCACCGATTTCGGCGGTCTCCGGCCCGGAGAGGATCTGATCGTCATGCCGCTCGATTTCCACATCCTCATCGAGCCGGTCAAAAAGTCCCTGTCGCTCTGGCAGGGTGGCAAGTTCGTCAAGGACTACCCGATCGTCGTCCGCTCCCAGATCCCGGCCCAGACCACCACCATCGCCTCAAAGGCTGCTATTCTTGACGCCAAACGGCTCGTGCCGGGCAACAAGGGCTACCGCCAGAGCGAAAAGATCATCTACCTCAAGACGAAGCTGGAGATCCACCCGCTCGCCCACGGTGACGCTGCCGCCCTTTCCCGCGGAATCTATTTGAAGCCCTCCGACATGGAGGAGCTCAATCTCCTCACCCGCGACGGGAATGAAGTGGAAATCCGTTCCGCCACCCGTTAAGCCTCTCCCACGCCATGCAGCTCCTGGAATTCGAAAAGCCGATCGCCGAACTCGAACGCGAACTGGAAAAAGTCCGCACCAAAGCGGTTTCACAGAATATCGACATGTCGGCGGAAATTGCGACCATGGAAGGCAAGCTCGCCGACACCCGTCGGACGATCTACGAGAACCTCACGCCGTGGCAGCGCGTCCAGATCGCCCGTCACACGAACCGCCCCTTCATGCTCGACTACGTCTCGCTGGCCTTCACCGAATTTTCCGAGCTGCACGGAGACCGCCACATCGGCGATGATCTCTCCATGCCCGGTGGATTCGCCCGGATCGGCGGCAAGCGCGTGGTCGTGCTCGGGCATCAGAAGGGCCGCGATACCAAGGAAAACCTCAAGCGGAACTTCGGCAGCGCCCACCCGGAAGGCTACCGGAAGTCCCTGCGCCTGATGAAGCTCGCCGAAAAGTTCGGCCTGCCGGTCATCGCCCTCATTGATACCCCCGGTGCCTTCCCCGGCATCGGCGCGGAGGAGCGCAACATCGCCGAAGCGATCGCCTTCAACCTGAAGGAAATGATGTTGCTCAAGGTCCCGATCATTGCCGTGGTCCTCGGCGAAGGCGGTTCCGGTGGAGCGCTCGGTATCGGGGTCGCCGACCGCGTGCTGATGATGGAGAATGCTTACTACTCCGTGATCAGCCCCGAAGGCTGCGCCGCCATCCTCTGGAAGCACCGCAAGCACGCGCCCGAAGCCGCCGAAGCCATGAAGCTCGCCGCTCCGGATCTCAAGCGCCTCAACCTCATCGACGAGGTCATCCCCGAGCCCACCGGCGGTGCCCACCATGACCACGGTACCACCGCCGCCAATTTCAAGGAAGTCATCCTCCGCCAGATCGAGGAACTCTCGAAGCTGCCCGTGGATGTCCTGCTCGACCGCCGCTACGCGAAATTCCGCGCCTTCGGCGACTGGCAGGGGAAGTGATCCATTATCCACCTCCTCACCCCGGAGGGGTGGAGGAAATTAGCCGGTGGCCGAGGAGCCCCAGCGACGACTCCACCGGTATGGTTTGAAAAATATCGGCACGCCGGAGGTGTGCGGGAGGGCTGTTTGAAGCTGTGGGAGTCAAGCCGGCCCGTCTACGACGCCTGCGGCGACCCATGTCACGGCTCGATCTTCAGCCGAATTCATAAAGCTCCAGCGGCAACCCATCCGGATCAGCGAAGAAGGCGAAGCGCTTTCCCGTCAGCGAGTCGACGCGAAGATCCTCCACCGCGATCCCCATCTGCTTCAACTCCGCCGCGACTCCCTCGATATCCGGAGTCGCGAATGCCAGGTGACGCAGCCCCTGCGCCTCCGGATACGAAGCCCGCGGAGGCGCTCCCGGCATCGAGAACAGCTCGATGCGATTCCCATCCGGCAGGCCGAGGTCCAGCTTGTAGGAATCCCGCTCGGAGCGGTAGGTCTCCTCAAGGATGGTGAAGCCGAGCAGATCGACGTAGAACGCCTTCGAGCGGGTATAGTCCGAGCAGATGATCGCGACGTGGTGGAAGCCGGTGAGGTTCATGGGTGGTTCAGTAAGGAGCGGTAATTCGAGTAAATCTCATTTCACGGGTATCCAGAAGCTCGGTTGTGTCGCCAGGACCGTCTTGGGAAACAGAAGCGGCCCAAAGCCGGAGATCCGAGGTCCAGACCAACCGCTTCTTGATCGGATCATAGTCGGCCCAGTCCCAGTCGGGCATTTCGGTGGTTGCTCCGGAGGGGTCGATCAATTGATAGAGCTGGTAACGCCAGCGGCGATTCTGAAGCTGGTCTTTCCCGCGCCCGTTGGAACGGGTGATCTGTCGTAGCTTCCAGCCGTTGGTGATGCCCTTTTCCAAGATGACCCCTAAAGTGTCCCTCCAGGGATTTGATTGGGTGATTCCCTGATCCGGCGTCATGCGCGTTCCATCGGGATTGATCGCAAGCCAACCGTCGCGCTGCAATCGGTCATGAAACAAGGTCAGGCGCGGAGTGTCGAGCCAAGGTCGTTCCGCAGGGAATTGATCGATCGTTTTGATGCCGGCGAGATTCCATTCGGACATCGCATCGGAGGCGCGTAGTCTCAGAACGCCTTGATCTTCGACGAAAATGCCGGATCCCGGACCAAGGATATAGGCACTTGTCCCCCAAAAGGTCATCGCCTTGAGGCAGGGAGCCTTGGAGATCGCCCGATAGGCCCCGTATTTGCGGCGCGCGAGGTGGTTCACGATGAAATACGTGAACCACTTGCCGTCGGGTGAGAGGTCGGCGAGCTCATAGTCCATCAGTTTCTTGAGCCACTGCCCGGTCTGGAACTCGTCTGTCCGCCGGTCCCAGCCGATGGTGCAACTGAGCTTGTGCGGTCCGTTCCGGATCAGAATGGCCGATGCCGACTCCGTCGCGAGAATCCCGTTCAACTGCGGCATGATCCAGTCTACGGCTTCGGGAGCATTCCCGCGAGAACCAAGTCACGCGCACACCGGGCACACGCAAAGTAGCCGTTACTATTGCTGTCCCATAGGATGAAGGCGGAGAGGTTCTCGCAATGATAATCCATGCCGCCTGATGCCGAGGTCCGGCCCCCCGACCATTTCAGATAGACTTTGATGAATTGCTTTTCCCTCGGTGTCAGGCTTAATGCTTTGACGAACATGGTTGCGACACTCCCGCTCATCAGCTCGGCGAAAAAGTTACTGCTAGGTGGCGCATCCCTACTGTGCTGCATGGGCGCTCTTTCCGCTGAGGAAACTCCAACCACGGCAACAACCAAACTCAAAGGCGCGATCATTCCGCCAAAGCCAGGAGACCGAATAATGGCCCTTTTGGAGACTTTCCGCAAAGCATGGGAAGGTGGAGACTTGGAAGCTTATCGAGCGGTATTCGACGTCAATGGCAAACCCGATCCGAGGCTCCGCGACGGCTTCAAGCCGGGAAAGGAAAAGATCAAAATTGCAGGGGCGGATCTCTTGTTCGAAGATGACAAGATTGCCATCGTCCGGCTCTACACGGATCACGAATTCCTCGACTATCAACCCCACGTCCTCTGCTACGACATCTCACTGATCACCGTTCGGAAAGACTCAGGAAAGCTCTGGAGCGTGTGCTCGCTGGATAGTGGTAAGGAAGAGGCCGGGTGGGGCGCCCGGCTGGGGCGCAAGCCGTAAAGGATTGCCGTCACACGCATACCGGGCACTCGTTGATCTTCTGGAAGAAGTCGTTGCCCTTGTTGTCCACGAGGATGAACGCGGGGAAGTTCTCCACGGTGATCTTCCACACGGCTTCCATGCCGAGCTCCGGATAGGCCACGACTTCCTGGGACTTGATGTGATCCCGGGCGAGCAGGGCGGCGGGGCCGCCGGCGGAACCGAGATAGAAGCCGCCGTGGCTCTTGCACGCGTCCGTCACGGCTTGCGAACGGTTGCCCTTGGCCAGCATGACCATGGAGCCGCCGTGGCTCTGGAAGAGATCGACGTAGGAATCCATCCGTCCTGCGGTGGTGGGACCGAAGGAGCCGGAAGGCAGGCCTGCCGGTGTTTTGGCCGGACCCGCGTAATAGACCGGGTATTTTTTGAAGTAGTCCGGCAGGTCGCCGTGCTCTTCGAGATGCTCCTTGAGCTTCGCGTGGGCGATGTCTCGCGCGACGATGATGGTACCGCTGAGCGAAATCGCGGTGGTCACCGGATACTTCGAAAGGGTGGCCAGCGTTTCCTCCATGCCCTTGTCGAGGTCGATGGCCACGCCGCTGAACTTCCAATCGCGATACTGTTCGGGAATGAAGCGGCCCGGATTCTTTTCGAGCTTCTCCAGGAAGATGCCGTCCTTGGTGATCTTTGCCTTGGCCTGGCGGTCGGCGGAGCACGAAACACCGATACCGACCGGGCACGAGGCGCCATGGCGCGGCAGGCGGATCACCCGCACATCGAGCGCGAAATATTTGCCCCCGAACTGCGCGCCGATGCCGATCTCACGCGCGGCGGCGAGCAGTTCCTTCTCCAGCTCCATATCGCGGAACGCCTGGCCGTGTTCGTTGCCGGAGGTTGGCAGGCCATCGAACTCACGGGTGGACGCGAGCTTCACGCTCTTCAAACAAGCCTCGGCTGAAGTCCCGCCGATCACGAACGCGAGATGATAGGGAGGGCATGCCGCCGTGCCCAACGAGCGCATTTTCTCGATGCAGAATTCCTTAAGACGCTTCGGGTTCAAGAGCGCCTTGGTCTCCTGATACAGAAACGTCTTGTTCGCCGAGCCGCCGCCCTTCGAGACGAACAGGAATTTGTAGGCGTCACCCTCGGTCGCGTAGAGGTCGATCTGCGCGGGCAGGTTGGTCTTGGTGTTGACCTCCTCGTACATCGTCAGCGGAGCGGTCTGGGAATAGCGGAGGTTTTCCTCGGTGTAGGTCTTGTGGATGCCCTTCGAGAGCCACTCGGCATCGTCGACGCCGGTCCAGACCTGTTGGCCCTTCTTGCCGATCACGGTGGCGGTGCCGGTGTCCTGGCAGGCGGGCAGGATTCCCTTCGCGGCGATCTCCGCATTCTTGAGAAGCATCAGCGCCACCATGCGGTCGTTTTGGCTGGCCTCCGGGTCATCGAGAATCGCGGCCACCTGCCGCAGGTGGGAGGGACGCAGCGTGAAGTTGATCGCCTTCATCGCCTCGTTCGCCAGCAGCGCCAGACCTTCGGGAGCCACTTTGAGGATCGGCTTGCCTTCGAATTCCGTCACCGTGACGTAATCGGAGGTCAGCTTTTCAAACTCGGTGCCATCCGCCGCCAGTGGGAACGGATTCTGATAAACGAAGGATGTCTCGACCATAAGTTGCTGGCCAAGGTGGTAGGATAGATAGCCCTAAATTCTAAGCATTAAATTCAAAACGAACCACGGAGGCAACTGCCTCGGCTTTCCGTGGTGTTCCGGATTTGGACGCCTTTTCAGGCCTTCGGCACCAGCCGATCCGGTCCTTTGGAAGGCATCGGAATATGCAGCATCTGCTCGAAGTCGCCATGCTCGCAACACCGCACGAAACTTTCGGTGTAGCTCTTCAGCTTGTCCCAGCAACTGCGGATCTCGGATGCTTCGTCGGGCGTGATCGAATGATCGATCGCGGCGGAGGAGATCCGGCTGAGTAGGTCGGAAAACTGGCTGATGATTTCCTGGGTCGCAGGGAGAATCCCCTTGTTGAAATGTTTCCCATCCGGGTTCGGCACGAAATAGCCGCCCGACTGCTGGCACAGCCATTCGATGATGCGGGAATCGTTGCTCAGTTCCATCACCTTCAGCAGCCGGTCGAGCGGATTGCGGCTGCCCGAGCCATCGTCGGACTGCTTCTCCGCCCACTTGTAAACGAGGGACAACGAAATCCCCAACTCCGCGGCTACGGCCTTCGGGCTGGTTTTCTGAAACGCGTTTCGCAGCACCTCGTGGCTTTCCATGCGCGTCATGCTAACAGGTCTGTTTAGGTTGGAAAGAGAGACTTGAACCCTACTTCAGGGTAGATGTCTCTTTCGGGAAACAGAGGAAATCTTTCAGCCGCAAAAAAGCGCAAGAGGCGCAAAAAGAAGAATCTGAAACTCCGGTTTTGCGCTATCTGCGCCTTTTTGCGGCTGAATTCTGATGAGGAACGGGACAGAAATATCCCTACTCCCAGCTACTCCACCCCCGCATGGGCCTGGGCGATGGAAAACTCCGCCAGTTCCTCCACCTGGCCGATGGTGACGACCTGGCAAAGGCGCTGCCGCAACTCCTTCGCGCCCGGGAACCCCTTGCAGTAGGCCATCAGGCGGGCCCGCATGCCGATGAGGGTCTGCCGTTCATCACCATTTTTTCGGGTTTCCACCGCGAGGCGGCAGTGGCGCAGCACCAGCTCCCAGCGTTCCTCCACCGGTACCGGGGCCAGGGTTTCACCGGTGGCGATGTAATGTTTCGCCTGGCGGAAGACCCATGGGTTCTGCATCGCCGCACGGCCGATCATGACTCCGGAGACAGCGGTTTCCCGCTTGCGCTTCGCCACGTCCTCCCCATTTGAAATATCTCCATTGCCGATGACGGGGACGTCCACCGCCCGCGCCACGGCATCGATCGTTTCCCAGCAGGCTTCTCCGCCATAGCCTTGGGCGCGGGTGCGGCCGTGCACGGCGATCGCCCGCATCCCGCAATCGACGAGCACCTTGGAGACCTCGACGGCATTGATGGAACTGTCATCCCAGCCGATGCGGATCTTCGCCGTGACCGGCACCTGGTCGCCCACGGCCTTCGCCACGCCGGACGCCACCGAGGCGAGCAGCGGGCAGTCCCGCAGCAGGGACGAGCCGCCGTTGCGGGCGACTACCTTGTTCACCGGGCAGCCGAAGTTGATGTCGATGAAGTCAGGCCGTTTCCAGTCGATGATCTTCTTCGCGGCCTCGCCCATGCGCTCCCCATCGGCTCCGAAGAGCTGCACGCCCACCGGCCGCTGGTCCTCGCTGAACTCCGTGTACTTCCGCGTCCGGTCGTCGCGCTGGAGGATGCCCTCGGCGGAAACGAACTCGGTCACCATCACGTCCGCGCCGAGTTCCTTGCAGATCTGCCGGAACACGACATCGGTCACCCCCGCCATCGGCGCGAGGTAGAGCGGGAACAGGCCATCTGAAAACCACGGGAGCACGCCCCAGCCATAAAGCGAAATCGGCCGCAGCCAAAACCCGAATCGCGGAAATTTGATGGATGCAATTCTTTGCGCTTTTCTCCGGCGTGCGGGCTGCTGGACTGGCTCCGCCATGCGCGTCCTTCTGACCACCTGTAGTTTTCAAGATACTCCCGGCCCCCATCACACACTGATGGAGGCTCAGGGCTGGGACATCGTCCGCGAGCGTGGTCCGCTCCCGGAGTCCCGCATGCTCGAGCTGGCCGGTGAATTCGACGCCTTCCTCTGCGGAGACGACGAGATTACCCGCTCGGTGCTCGACAAGTCGCTGCCGCGCCTTCGTGTGATCTCGAAATATGGCATCGGCCTGGACAAGATCGACCTTCCCTCTACGAAAGAGCTCGGCATTCCCGTTCTCTTCACTCCGGGGGTGAACCACGACACCGTGGCCGAGCACACCTTCCTGCTGCTGCTGGCGATCACGAAAAACTTCATCTTCAGCGTGGACGCCACGCGGGCCGGCCGCTGGGACCGCAAGACCGGCAGCGAACTCTACGGCAAGCGCATCGGCCTCATCGGCCTTGGCCGCATCGGCCAGGAAGTGGCCAAGCGCGCCGCCGCCTTCGGCATGGAGGTGCATGGCTTCGGCAATTACTGGCCCGAGGACATCGCGGCCCAATACCGCATCATCCGCCACGACACGCTCGACTCGCTGTTTTCTTCCGTGGACATCATCAGTCCTCATACCAAGCTGAATGCGGACAGCCACCACTGCGTGAACGCCGCGCGCATCGCCCTTCTGTCGGACGGAGCCTGGATCATCAACACCGGCCGCGGCGAGCTCATTGACAACGCCGCCATCATTGCCGCCCTCGATTCCGGAAAACTGGCTGGATACGCCACCGACGTGCTGGACCAGGAACCGCCGCCCGCGGATCACCCGCTGTTGCATCACCCGAAGGTGATTGTCACCCCTCACGTCGGTTCGCGGACGTTTGAAAGCGTGCCGCGCCAAGCGATGAAGGCGCTCGTGAACCTTATCAACGCACTCAAGGGCGAGGGGGAAACCAACTGCGCCAACGGGGTGCTCTGAGCCTTCAGGACGGACCGCGGGCTTTTTCCAACTCCGCCACCCGCTGGTTGAGGTCGCCGATGCAGTGGAAGAGGCCGCGGATCACATTCAACATGCGTTCGGCACCTTCGGCTCCGAGCGCCGCGAGTTCGCTTTCCAAGGCCGGTGACAGGGAAGGGATTTCGAACGGTTCAAGTCTCGAGTCTGGCATAACCGGGGAGGCTGGAATTTCCATACTCCGTCTGGCCCCGGCGCGAAAGGAGAAAGATAAAGTCGGGTGCAAAATTGTTTCCCGAAAGACAATGCCCGCGCCGGATTTCCGGCGCGGGCCTGTCTCTTTGGAAGGGTGGATCGTTCCGGGAGTTCCGGAACGCGATCGGTTAGGGGTTGCCCAGAACCTCAAGCTTCACCGAGGTGACGCCGCTGGCGAGGAAGCCAAGTCGTTCGGCGACACCGACCGTCACATCGATCACCCGATTGCGCACGAATGGGCCGCGGTCGGTGATGGTGACAACTTCGGATTTGCCGTTGGTGAGGTTGACCACACGCACTTTGCTGCCCAGGGGCAGGGTCTTGTGGGCAGCGGTTGCTGCCGTGTTGGCGAGGCGTTGACCACTGGCGGTGCGTGTGCCGCCGTTGGTGTTCACCGAATACCACGAGGCTTGGCCGTGTTGGATCGAAGCGATCTTCCACGAGTCGGGGCTATCGGTTTTGGCCGAGGACTGGCTTGTGGAAGCGCAGCTCGGGAGTGTAATGACTCCGGCGATTGCCAGGGCCACGGACTTGTATTTCCGGGTCATGTTCATCGTCAGTAGGTTCCCTTGCGGGGCGGCCTAAGTAGGGACGTGGCAATCTCCCGGCAAGGGAAAAACCATACGTTTAAATACGTATATCCTATATGGAATAAGGAATTCCTGGCGGTTTTATTAGTACTACTGTAATATTTTCTGGCCTTTTTGGGCTTCGATCTGCTAGATGGGACCTTATGAGGGGATCGTGGATGCCTTCCTGCCGGGACCGCCTGAGCGGTGCCGATTTCGCCTTTCTGACCGAAGTGCTCACGCCCGGCGGAGGGAAGAGTGCCATCTCACGGCTCTGGGACGATCCAGAGGCGCTGCGGGAGATGCTGGACCTGAAGGAAGTTTTCCGTGCGGTGTTGGATTCTCCGTCCGCCCTGCAGGTCTCCGCCCCGTTTTACTTCTACGTGGTCGTGCGGCACGCGTTCCTGCAGGCCGGTCTGTCGGATGCGGGACTGGCGGACTACGTCGCCGGCGTGCTCGCAGAGCGGATCGCTCCGGAGCCCGGCGATGTGCTGCGGGACGTGGCCCGGGGCATCACGCATGCGGCGGACTTCCTCTCGATCCTGGAGACCTCCCGC
>Ga0265327_10002818_pt1 | contig 17555 bp, 16 predicted proteins | sample 41621metaG_FD_202089 | JGI IMG/M metagenome (GOLD analysis project Ga0265327, IMG submission 202089) | Rhizosphere microbial communities from Carex aquatilis grown in University of Washington, Seatle, WA, United States - 4-16-21 metaG | ecosystem: Host-associated > Plants > Roots > Rhizosphere... | reverse complement strand
TTCCCCAGTCGCGGCCCCGGGTGTTCGTCATCGCCACCCGCGAGCCGGTCCCCGCCGAGCTGATCGGCGACAGCCCGTTCCAGACCCGCCTCGTCCAGGAAGCCCGGGCCCGCCTGCCGGCCGAGCTTGCGGAGCTGTGGGTCGCCTGGCGGGTCGCCGCGCCGCCGGCCCGCAACACCGACCTGGCCAGCCTCCTCGACCCTGACGCCCCCTGTCGGCCCCAGGCCCGCACCGAGGCCCTGCTGGATCTCATGGCCCCGCCGCACCGGGCCCGGGTCGAGGCCCTGCGCCGCTCCGGCGGCCGGGCCGTGGGCGGGGTGTTCCGGCGCATGCGCACCGAGGACGGCCGCAAGGTGCAGCGGGCCGAGGCGCGGTTCGACGGCCTGGCCGGCTGCCTGCGCACCCCGCGGGGCGGCTCTTCGCGACAGGCGCTGCTGCTGATCGAGGCGGGCGCCGTGACGAGCCGCCTGGTCACCGCGCGCGAAGGCGCCCGGCTCATGGGCCTTCCCGACACCTACCGCCTGCCCCGGGCGGCGACCTCGGCCCTGCACGTGGTGGGGGACGGGGTGGCGGTCCCGGTGGTGCGATGGCTGGCGGACCAGGTGCTGGAGCCCCTGCTGGAGCCCCCGGCCCGGGCCGTGGCCGCCGCCTGAGCCGGATGGGCGCCCGCCCTTTGGGGGAGCTGTCGGCAAAGCCGACTGCGGGGGCTCGTAGGGCTGTGGGCTTCAGCCCCCTCCGGCCCTTCGGGCCACCTCCCCCAGCGGGGGAGGACCTGGACCCCAGAAAACCTCTCGCGCTTCCCCCAAAACCGCCCTTCCCAAACGCGCCCACGGGCCTAAGTTCGGCGCAATCGTCCCTTCATCGGATCCTCGACACATGGCCGACGCAGCCCAGACCCCCGCCTATGACGCCGCCCGCTACAAGCGCGCCGGGCGGGGCAAGATCTTCGCCTCGATCCTCGACACCATCGGCGACACGCCCCTGGTGGGCCTGCCCAACCTCACCAAGGCGCTGAAGCCCAAGGGCGAGGTGGTGGCCAAGCTGGAATTCTTCAATCCGATCTCCTCGGTGAAGGACCGGATCGGCGTCTCGCTGATCGAGAGCCTGGAGGCCGAGGGGGTCCTGAAGCCGGGCGCCACCATTGTCGAGCCCACCAGCGGCAATACCGGTATCGCGCTGGCCTTCGTCGCCGCCGCCAAGGGCTACAAGCTGATCCTGTGCATGCCGGAGAGCATGTCCATGGAGCGGCGCAAGATGCTGGTGCTGCTGGGCGCCAAGCTGGAGCTGACCCCGGCCGAGCGCGGCATGGCCGGCGCCGTGGCCCGGGCCAAGGAGCTGGTGGAGGCCATTCCCGGCGCCGTCATGCCCCAGCAGTTCGACAATGCCGCCAACCCGCTGATCCACCGGGTCTCCACCGCCGAGGAGATCTGGAACGACACCGAGGGCCGGGTGGACGCGGTGGTCTCCGGGGTCGGCACCGGCGGCACCATCACCGGGGTCGGCCAGGTGCTGAAGGCCCGCAAGCCCTCGGTGCGGATGATCGCCGTGGAGCCGGCCTCCTCGCCGGTGCTGTCCGGCGGCCCCCCCGCCCCGCACAAGATCCAGGGGATCGGGGCCGGCTTCGTGCCCTCGATCCTCGACCGCGGGGTGATCGACGAGATCGTCCAGGTCTCCAATGACGACAGCTTCGCCATGGCCCGGCGGGTGGCCAGGGAGGAGGGCATTCCCGTGGGGATCTCCTCCGGCGCCGCCCTGGTGGCCGCCTTCGACATCGCCAGCCGCGACGACATGACCGGCAAGCTGGTGGTGGCCATCATCCCCAGCTTCGCCGAGCGCTACCTCTCCACGGCCCTGTTCGACGGGCTCTAGGTCCGGCCGGCGGTCGCCGGACCCGTGCGCGCGGCGGTGATCGGCTGCGGGGTCGCCGGCATGGCCGCGGCCATCGCCCTGGCGCGCCGCGGCGCCGACGTCACCCTGTTCGAGGCCTTCGATCGGCCCCAGCCCCTGGGCTCGGGGCTGTTGCTGCAGCCGTCGGGCCTCGCGGCCCTGGCGGCCCTGGGCCTCGCGGACGCCGTGCTCGAGCGCGGGGCCCGGGTCGCCCGGCTGGACGGCCGCGATCTCGCCGGACGGCACATCCTCGACATGACCTACGACCAGTGGCGGCCGGGCGCCTACGGCCTGGGGGTCCACCGTGGCGCCCTATTCGAGGTGCTGCACGCCGCCCTGGCCCCGGCGGGGGTGGCGCTGCGCACCGGCTGCGCCATCACCGGCCTGGAGGACCGCGCCCGCCCGGTGCTGCGCCAGGCGGACGGGACCCACCACGGCCCCTTTGACCTGGCTGTGGTGGCCGATGGCTCGGCGTCGCGGCTGCGGAACGAGGTGCGCCCCCGCGCCCGCGCCCGGCCCTATCCCTGGGGCGCGGTCTGGGCCAATGCCCGCGATCCGCAGGGCCGGTTCGCCGGCGCCCTGCACCAGCGCTATCACCGGGCCTCCACCATGATGGGGATCCTGCCTATCGGGACCGGCCCAGGGGCGGCGACGGACCAGGTCAGCCTGTTCTGGTCCTTGCCGGTGGCGGATATGGACAGCTTCTTCCAGGGCGACTTCCCGGCCTGGCGAGCGAGAGCCCAGGAGATCTGGCCGGAGGCGGCCCCGCTGCTGGCCCAGTTCGCGGACGCCGAGGCCTTCGCCCGCGCCAGCTATCGCGACGTGGCGGTGGGCCGCTGGGCGGACGGAGCCTGCGTGCTGATCGGCGATGCGGCCCACGGGACCAGCCCGCAGCTGGGCCAGGGCGCCAACCTGGCGCTGATCGACGCCGTCGAGTTGGCGGACCATCTCGTCCCAAACCGGCCGGTCGCCGGCGCCCTTGCGCGCTTCCAGGCGGCGCGGCGGCGGCAGACCGGCCCCTATCAGCTGGCCTCGCGCGCACTGACCCCGCTGTTCCAGTCCGCCGGCGGCCTGGGGCCTGGGATCCGCGACCGGGTCTTCGCGCCCCTGGCCCGGCTGCCGGTCCTGCGGCGGGTCTCGGCTATCGTGCTTACCGGCATGCTGCGCCTGGGCCGTGCGCCCAAGAACCTGCGACCCTGAAAGCTCACGCCACCGCCGTCCGCCGCCGCGCGAACGCGCCGCGGAGATAGAGCTCGGCCAGGATCAGGTTGGGGATCCAGGCGATATAGGCGGTGAGCCGGTAGCCATCGAGCCCGCTCATGCCGGTGAGCGGCAATAGCGGCACATAGATGCGCAGGGTCACCGCGGCGAAGGTCATGGCGAAGGAGCGGATCATCCAGGCCCGGTGCTCGGGGAAGCGACGCGCCATGGCCAGGCGCCAGCCCTGGACATTGGCGTAGAACCAGCAGACCGCCAGGGCCGCGAAGCCCACCGTGGCCACCGGCCCGGCCGTCGAGCCGAACGCCATGATGAAGCCGCCGACGGCGCCCGTCAGGCAGGCGACCACATAGGCGCGACCCATCCAGCGATGGATGCGGGGCGTCCGGGCGCGGATGCTCGCCAGCAACTGGAACGGCCCGATCACCAGGGCGGTGGCCGCGCCGGCCACGTGCACCAGCAGCCAGGGCCGCGAGAACAGGTTGGCCACGATATTCGGCGCCATGCCCACGCCGGCGAAATACCGATAGGACGGCAGGGCGATCAGCAGGCTCAGGAGCGCGGCCACGGCCCAGCCGGTGCGGGTCAGAATCTTGGTCATAGGGGATCGCCTCACCTCGTCGATGCGGCGAGATGGGCCGGACCGCCCAGGCCCCGCTAGCCCCGCTCCGCGAACGGCGCCAAATCTGCGTGAACCGAAACCTGCTCCGGATCGTGGCGCCGGCTCATGACGCGTACCCAGCTCCCGCCTGCCTGGCGCCGTGCGGCGATCGACGCCGCTGTGCTCACGGCGCTGGGCCTGTTCATGGGGGCGGTGGGGCCGTTCGGCGGCGCGGCCCTGGCCGCCATCGAGCGCTATCCCTACTGGCTGGCCTGCATCCTGGGGGGCGGGCTGATCGGGGTGGCCATCGACGAGACCCTGGGGCGGAGGGTTCCCGGCTTCGTGGCGCGGATCGCCGTCACCAGCCTGGTGATGACCCCGCCGGTGGCGATCTATGTGTTCGGCGTTGCCCGCAGCATATTCGGTCGCGCCCAGCGCCTGCCCGACCTCCCCGCGTTCCTTTGGCAGGTGCTGGTGATCAGCGCCCTGGTGATGTCGGTGCGCGCCCTGGTGTGGCGCAGGTCCAGACCTGTGGTCCAGACCCGCACCGTGATCGCCCCGCCCTTGCCCGAGGCTGAGGCGGCCTTCCGCCAGCGGCTCTCGGCGCGTCGGCGCGCCGCGCGGCTGATCGCCGTCGAAGCCCATGACCACTATCTGCGGGTTCACACCGACGCCGGGGTGGAGCTGGTGACCCTGCGGTTCGCCGACGCCATGGCCGAGCTGTCCCGCGCCCACGGATTCCAGACCCACCGCTCCTGGTGGGTGGCGGCGGACGCCATCGAGGCGGTGCGCTGGCGGCGTGGGGGCGGCGAGGCGCGCCTGGCCGGCGACCTCTGCGTCCCGGTGAGCCGCACCTGCGCGCCGATCCTGAAGGCCGCGGGGTGGCGGCCATGAGCGATGTCTATCCGCCCGAGAAGCGCTCGTCGGTGATGCGACAGGTCAAGGGACGGGACACCGCCCCTGAGCTCAAGGTGCGCAAGGCCCTGACGGCCCTGGGCGCCCGCTACCGCCTGCACCGCAAGGACCTGCCCGGCTCGCCGGATATCGTCCTGCCAGGGCGCCGCCTCGCCCTGTTCGTTCACGGCTGTTTCTGGCACGGCCACGACTGCGCCCGGGGCGCCCGGGTCCCCAAGGCCAATCGCGACTACTGGCTGGCCAAGGTCGCCCGCAACCGGGCCCGGGATCTCGCCACCCGCGCCGCGCTGGAAGCCTCCGGCTGGCGGGTCGAGACCCTGTGGGAGTGCGACCTCAAGGACGGTGCGGTCCTGCGCACGCGGCTGGTAAGCCTGCTCGGTCTCGACGCCGTGTCGCCGGCGCCCGGTTGACTTATCGTTGATAAGTTGAGGGGTTTGAGGCAAGACCGCGAGAGCTGACCGGGAGCCCTGGCTTTGACGACCGAACATTTCGACGTGGTGATCGTGGGCGCTGGCCTGTCGGGCATCGGCGCCGGCCACCACCTGCAGACCAACTGCAAGGCCCGCTCCTATGTGATCCTGGAGGGTCGCGAAGCCATCGGCGGCACCTGGGACCTGTTCCGCTATCCGGGCATCCGCTCGGACAGCGACATGTACACCCTGGGCTACGCCTTCAAGCCGTGGACCGAGGCCAAGGCCATCGCCGACGGCCCCTCGATCCTGAAATATGTCCGCGACACCGCCCGGGACGAAGGCATCGAGGCCCACATCCGCTTCGGCCATCAGGTGAAGAGCGCAGCCTGGTCCAGCGCGGACGCGACCTGGACCGTGGAGGCGGTGCGGGACGGGGCGCCGGTGCGCTTCACCTGCAACTTCCTGTTCCTCTGCGGCGGCTATTACAATTACGAGGCCGGCTTCACCCCGGATTTCGCGGGGACAGAGGCCTTCAAGGGCGCCATCGTCCATCCCCAGAAATGGCCGGAAGACCTGGACTATGCCGGCAAGCGGGTGGTGGTGATCGGCTCGGGCGCCACGGCGGTGACCCTGGTCCCCGAAATGGCCCGGACCGCGGACCATGTCACCATGCTGCAGCGCTCGCCCACCTATGTGGTGTCGCGGCCGGCCGAGGACGCCTTCGCCAACAAGCTCCGCGCCCGCCTGCCGGCCAAGCTCGCCTATGCCATCATCCGCTGGCGCAATGTGCTGTTCGGCATGTTCTTCTTCCGGCTGGCGCGGCGGAAGCCCGAGCAGGTGAAGAAGAACATCATCGACATGGTCCGCGCCCAGCTGGGCCCCGACTATGACGTCGATACCCACTTCACCCCCAGCTACAATCCCTGGGACCAGCGCCTGTGCCTGGTGCCGGACGCCGACCTGTTCGAGGCCCTGAAGTCCGGCGCCGCCTCGGTGGTCACCGACCAGATCGAGACCTTCACGGAGACCGGCCTGAAGCTGAAGTCCGGCGCGGAGATCGCGGCCGACGTGGTGGTCACCGCCACCGGCCTGAACCTGCAGGTGCTGAACGGCCTCAGCCTCACCGTGGACGGCCGCAAGGTCGAGCCGGCCAGGACCCTCAGCTATAAGGGCATGATGTATTCCGACGTGCCGAACCTGGCCTCGTCCTTCGGCTACACCAATGCGTCCTGGACGTTGAAGTGCGACCTGACCTGCGAATATGTCTGCCGGCTCCTGAACCACATGTCCCGCACCGGCCTGCGCCAGGCCACGCCGCGCAACACCGACCCGGAGATGGGCGAGACCCCCTGGCTGGATTTCTCGTCGGGCTATGTGCAGCGCTCGATCGGGGCCTTCCCCAAGCAGGGAACCAAGGCGCCCTGGAAGCTGCACCAGAACTATGCGCTGGACCTGATGAACCTGAAATACGCCAGCGTGGCCGACGGGGTGATGGAGTTCTCCAATCCGGCCAAGGTGGCGGAGAAGGCCGCAGCCTGAGATAAGATGACGCCACCCGGTTCGCGCAAAGGTTGCCACATCAAGGCGCTCTTCATAAGCTCCGGCTCAAGAGGCGGGGGGTCGCGATGCTGGGGGTGTTCAGGGCGGCAGTGGCGCTTGTCGCGATCTCGTCGATCTTCCTGTCGATCCCGGTCGCAGCCCAGAACGGCAACACTCTGGATCGCGAGCTGACCCAGCCCCTGGGCGAAGCCCAAGCGATGGCTTTCGAGTTAGCCATGAAGCTCTTCAAGGCGCGCGACTACGCTGGCGCAATACCCCAATTCGGCAAAGCGATTGCTCTGCAGCCTCGATTTGCCGTCGCTCTCGCCGAACGCGGCTTCGCCTATATTGAGGTGGGCGACTATGCGAATGCGCAGGCCGACCACGATGCCGTGCTCGCCCTCGATCCGAGCAGCGCCAACGCCTGGGCCAACAGTTGTTGGGTTCGCGCAGTCGCTTCGATCGAACTGAATCGCGCTCTGGAACTTTGCACGCGATCCCTGACGATGGATCGCCGGATGGCGACGCTGGACATACGCGGATTTGTGCACTTCCGGCGCGGCGAGTTCACCGACGCTATCGCCGACTATGACGCCGCCATCAGGGAGCGCCGGAACGCAAGCTCACTGTTCATGCGCGGGGTCTGCCGCTCACACCTGGGGCAGAAGACCGAAGGCGCGAGGGACATCGACGTGGCCGTCAAGCTGGATGCCGACGTGAAAGCCCGTTACGCGCGATACGGCGTCAGTCCGCCCCCCTAAATTGCCACCGGCGCCTCGATCGTCACCTCGGTGGTCACCGAATTGGCGATGAAGCACTCCAGGTGGGCCTCGTGGTGCAGGTGGTCGAGTTCAGCCGACGTCGGCGCCGTCCCCTGCCAGGTGATCTGCGGCCGCAGCCAGACCTGGGTCACCCCCATGCGACCCGGCGCGATCTCCGCCATCATCCCCTCGGCGTCGTCGGCATAGGCTACCGCCACGAACCCCGCCAGCCGGGCCTTATGCAGGAAGGTCAGCATGTGGCAGTTGGAGAGGGCGGCGACGAACAGCTCCTCCGGATCCACCGCCGCCTCCACCGCCCACTTGCCGACGATGTGCGACGAGGCCGAGGCCGGGACCTCGATCCCGCCGTCGAAGCTGAGGGTGTGGCCGCGGCTGTAGCGGCCCTTGGCGAAGTCCTCGCCCGCCTGCAGCGCCCAGCGGACGGATGCGACATACTTCGCCATGGCGGTCTCCTGCGCTGCCTGCCGGCGTCTTAGGTCACATGCTCAGGGTACGCTAGCACCGGGGTGACCGGAGGTGGGGGGCCGCCTCAGAACGCCTCGGCCGGCAGGGCCATCATCAGCTCCGAGCCGGAGGTGAGCTTGGCCAGGTGGCCGTGGGTGTCCGGCAGGATGCGCTGCAGGTAGTAGCGGCCCAGCACCAGCTTGTTGGCATAGAAGGGATCGCTGTCTCCGGCGGCGATCTTGGCCTGGCAGGTCTTGGCGATCAGGGCCCACATATAGGCCAGGGCCGTCAGGCCGAAGAGGTGCATGTAGTCGGTGGAGGCGGCGCCGGCGTTGTCCGGATTGGAAAGCCCGTTCTGCATCAGCCAGAAGGTGCCCTCCTGCAGCTTGGCCTTGGCGTCGGCCAGGCCGTCGAGGAAGGGCTGCAGCTCGGCCTGGCCCTGGTTGGCGGCCACGAAGCCGTCGAGCTCGGCGAAGAAGGTCATCACCGCCCGCCCGCCATTGGCCGCCAGCTTGCGCCCCACCAGGTCCAGGGCCTGGACCCCATTGGTCCCCTCATAGATCAGGGCGATGCGGACATCGCGCAGGTACTGGCTGGCGGGGAAATGCTCGGTGAACCCCGAGCCGCCATGCACCTGCAGGGCGTCGGAACAGACCTTGAAGCCGCGGTCGGTGAGGTAGCCCTTCACCACCGGGGTCATCAGCGCCATGTAGTCATCGCCCTTCTGGCGCACCGCCTCGTCGGGATGGACATGGGCCAGGTCCCCCTGCAGGGCGGTCCAGAACAGGAAGGCGCGGCCGCCCTCGATGAGGGCGCGACTGTCCATCAGCATCCGGCGGACATCGGGGTGGACGATGATCGGGTCGGCGGGACCGTCCGGGTTCTTCGGCCCGGTGAGGGAGCGGCCCTGCAGCCGGTCCTTGGCGAAGGCGGCGGCGGCCTGGTAGGCGGCCTCGGCCTGGGCGATGCCTTGCAGGCCCACCCCGATCCGCGCCTCGTTCATCATCACGAACATCAGCGACAGGCCGCGGTTCTCCTCCCCCACCAGCCAGCCTGTCGATTCCTCGTGGCGGATCACGCAGGTGGCGTTGCCGTGGATGCCCATCTTCTCTTCAAGGCCGTCGCACCACACCGTGTTGCGGACGCCAGGGTTCCCGTCGGCGTCGGGGATGAACTTCGGCACGATGAACAGGCTGATGCCCCTCACCCCCGCCGGGGCCCCCTCGATGCGGGCCAGGACGAGGTGGACGATGTTCTCGGCGAGATCGTGCTCGCCGCCGGAAATCCAGATCTTCGTTCCCGAAATCCGGTAGCTGCCGTCGGCCTGCGGAACCGCCTTGGTGCGCAGGAGGCCGAGGTCCGTGCCGCAGTGGGGCTCGGTGAGGTTCATGGTGCCGCCCCACTGGCCCGAGGCCAGCTTGGGCACATAGAGGCTCTTCTGGGCGTCCGACCCGCCATTGAGGATGGCCGAATAGGCCCCGTGGGTCAGGCCCGGATACATGGAGAAGGCCATGTTGGCCGAGGAGCTCATCTCCGAGAACGAGAGATTGATCACATGGGGCAGACCCTGGCCGCCATAGGCGGGGTCCGAGCCCAGGGACGGCCAGCCGCCGGCCACCAGCTGGGCGTAGGCGTCCTTGAAGCCCTTGGGGGTGGCGACGGTGTGGTCGGGGCTCCAGTGGCAGCCCTCCTTGTCCCCCACCGCGTTGAGCGGCGTCAGGACCTCGGAGGTGAAGCGGCCCGCCTCGGTGAGGATCTGTTCCACCACGTCCATGGACGCGTCCTGGAACCCCCGCAGGTTGGCGTACTTCTCGATCTCCAGCACATCGCGCAGGAGAAAGGCGTGGTCCCGGACGGGGGGCTGATAGGTCATGCAAACTCCGGCGCTGTGGGCGCCGGTTCTACGACGCCCTACTTCGCGTGCTCAAGGTCGCCCAGGCGCGCGCGCAGCACCTGATCATAGTCCGCGGCGCGGGGCAAAAGGTCGGGGCGCGTCTTGGCCAGATGGGCCTCAAGCTTGGAGCAGGCGTTCTCCAGTTCCTTGATGGCGCCGTCGATATCGCGGCGCTGGGCCTCCAGGGCCACGATCCGCTCGCGGAACTTGCCGAGCGACTTGGCGTTCTGCGCCGCGCCGCCGTCGCCCACCTCATAAAGGTCGAGGATCTCGCCGATCTCCGCCAGGGCCAGGCCCACGCGCTTGCCCCGCAGGATCAGCACCAGCCGGGCGCGGTCCTTGTAGGAATAGACCCGGTTCATGCCGTCCCGGGCCGGGGTCAGGAGGCCCTTGTCCTCATAGAACCGCAGGGCGCGGGGCGTGCATTTGAATTCCAGGCAGAGCTGGCGAATGGTGAAGGTGCGATTGGGGCGCCTCAAGTCCGCGTGCATGACGTCCTCCCTGAACGGTGTTCGCGATTGACGTGCACGTTAGGCCAAGGCTTCCGTTTACGTCAAGGTGATCATTGATCAGTCATGCGCGGACCTGACGCCACGTGAGCTCTCGATATGGACCGCGGCGGCCCCGGACGCTTAGGGTGCGGCGGGTCCTCTGGGGTGTTGGTTCACATGCGTTCCGTGTCGTCTTCCGTCCGCGCCGGCGCGCGCGGCCTTGTCCTGTCCGTCAGCCTGGCGGCGCTGACCGCCGGCGTTCCGGCCCTGGCCGCCCCACGGACCGCCGCGCCAGCCGTCGCCGCGGCGGCGGATCCCATCGCCCTCGCCACGGCTGGCGCCCAGCGCCTGGAAGGCCTGGCGCCGGTCTATCTGGACCGCGCCAAGGGCCGGGTGCTGATCCTGCTGCCCGCCCCGGATGCGCAAGGGGTCTCCGGCCGCTTCCTCTATCTCACCGCCCTGCGCTCCGGCCTGGGCTCGGCGCCCGTCGGCCTCGACCGGGCCAAGGTTGGCGAGACCCAGGTCCTGGCCTTCCGCCGCATGGGCAAGAAGGTGGTGGCCGAATATGAGAACACCAGGTTCCGCGCCGCGGGCGCCCCGGAGGCGGAACAGACCGCCGCCCGCGAGGCCTTCGCCGCCTCCACCGTATGGGCCGGGGAGATCGTGGCTGAAGGCGCCGATGGCCGCCTGCTGGTGGACCTGTCGGGCTTCCTCACCCGCGACGTGATGAACGCCGTGGATCTGTTGAAGGGCGCCGGGGAGAAGGGCTGGGCCCTGAAGCCCGACCTGTCCTTCCCGGACGTGGCCGCCACCAAAGCCTTTCCGGAGAACCTGGAGTTCGAGGGCCGGCTCACCTTCGGCTCCGACACCCCGGGGGCTGAGGTGCGCAACATCGCCCCGGACCCCAGGCTCATCACCCTGCAGGTGCGCCACAGCCTGGTGAAGCTGCCGGAGCCTGGCTTCGTTCCCCGCCGGTTCGACCCCAGGGCCGGGACCTTCTCCACCCTGATGCTCGACTACTCGGCGCCCCTGGGCAAGGACATCGTCGACCGCCTGGCCCTGCGCTTCCGGCTGGAGAAGACCGATCCTACGGCCCCGCGCTCGGCGGTGAAGAAGCCCATCGTCTTCTATATCGACCGGGCCGCGCCGGAGCCGATCCGTAGCGCGCTCCGGGACGGGGTGAGCTGGTGGGCGAAGGCCTTCGAGGCCGCAGGCTACCAGGACGCCTTCCGCGCCGAGATCCTGCCGGAGGGCGCCGACCCCCTGGACGTGCGCTACAATGTGGTGAACTGGGTCGACCGCGCCACCCGGGGCTGGTCCTACGGCCAGCCGGTCACGGACCCGCGCACCGGCGAGATCATCAAGGGCTCGGTGCTGCTGGGGGCGCTGAGGGTTCGCCAGGACATGCTGATCTTCGAAGGCCTGGCGGGCGCCGACCAGATCGGGACCGGCGGCCCCAATGACCCGGTGCAGGTGAGCCTGGCCCGCATCCGCCAGCTGGGCGCCCATGAGGTGGGTCACGCCCTGGGCTTCGCCCACAATTTCGCCGCCTCGACCCAGGACCGCGCCTCGGTGATGGATTACCCGCCACCGCGGGTGAAGCTGACTGCGGGCAAGATCGATCTCTCCGACGCCTACGGGACCGGGATCGGGGTCTGGGACAGGTTCACGGTCGACTGGCTCTATGGCGCCGTGCCGCCCGGACCGGGCGGGGAGGCGCAACTGGCCGCCAAGGCCCGGGCCGTGACCGACGGGGGCCAGCGCTATGTCTCCGACGGCGATTCCCGCGGGCCGGGCGACGCCCAGCCCTGGGGCAGCCTCTGGGACGATGGTTCAGATCCCGCCGCCGAGCTCACCCGGATGATGCAGGTGCGCCGGGCGGCGCTGGATCAGTTCGGGCCGGGCGCGCTCAAGGCGGGCGAGGCGGTGGCCAGCCTGAAGCGGAAATATGTCCCCATCTATCTGCTGCATCGCTACCAGGTGGAGGCCGCCGCCAAGTCCCTGGGGGGCGTCGAGTTCAGCTATGCGGTGAAGGGCGATGCGCGGGCCGCGGCCCCTGCCGTCCCGGTCGCCCAGCAGCGCGCCGCCCTGGCCGCCCTGCTGACCACCCTGGCCCCCGCTGAGCTGGACACGCCGGAGCGCCTGATCCCGCTGCTGGACGCCGGCCAGTCCGGGGAGAGCGACCGCCAGGACGAGATCGAGGTCATGCCGAGCTCCGGATCGGCGGCGGTGTTCGATCCCCTGGCGGCCGCCGATATCGCCGCCCAGCTCGCCATCGACGCCGTGGCCAATCCGGATCGGCTGGCCCGGCTGGTGGACCAGCACCGGCGCGACCCCGCCCAGCTGGGGGCCGACGAGGTGCTGGACCAGCTGATCGGCGCGGCCTTCGCCCCGGCCGCCGGTCGCCAGGCCGAGATCGCCCGGCGGATCCAGATGCGCACGGTCCTGGACCTCGCCGCCGTGGCCCGCGACCCCAAGGCCTCCCCCGCCGTCGCCGCGGAGATCGAGCAGCGACTGGGGGACCTGGCTGTCCGGCTCAAGGCGCAGCCGGGATCCGACCCGGCCGAGCGCGCCCACCGCGCCCGTCTGGTGCGCCTGCTCAATGACAAGGAGGCCCTGGCCCATGTGCTCGGGGATCCCAAGCAGAAGCCGGAGGTCCCCCCGGGGATGCCGATCGGCGATGATGGGGCGTACTAGAGCGGGATGTGACTGCGCTGAGTCGCTCTCTTCCGCCCGCTCATCCCGGCGAATGCCGGGACCCAGATGACAAATCTCAGAGCTTGGGTCGGGAGGCGCCGGGAAAGCTGGATCCGCTCGGAGCCTTATGATCTGGGTCCCGGCATTCGCAGGGATGAGCGGGGGCTGGGACGGGCGAAACCCATCCCGCTCTAGGCGCCCCCCTCACGCGCGTCATCCTCCGGTCAGCCGCCGGCCGATCCGGAGGATGACGAGCGTTGGAGGTCAGGCTCCCACCAGCTCGCCCGCCAGGGCCCGCTCGATCAGGGCGATGGTGCGGTCGAGGCCGAAGATGGCGGCGAAGGAGCCGAAGCGGGGCCCCTGACTCTGGCCCAGCAGCACCTCGTAGAGCGCCTGGAACCAGGCCCTGAGCGGCTCGAAGCCCGCCGCCTTGCCGGCCTCGAACACCTCGTTCTGGATCGCCTCGGCGTCGGCCCCGGCCGGCAGGGCCCGCAGGCGCGCCGCCAGGTCCGCCATCGCCGCCCGCTCCCGCGCGTCGGGCTCACGGAACCGCTTCGCGGGCTTCACGAAGTCCTCGTAATAGTTGATGGCATAGTCGCTCAGCCGGTCCAGCAGGGGCTGGGTCTCCGGGCTGGCGCCCGGGATATAGTTCCGGATGAAGCCCCAGAGGATCTCCTTGGTGGAGGCGTCCGCCGCGGAGACCAGGTTCAGCAGCAGAGAGAACGACACTGGCGAGCCCTGCTCCGGGGGCGCCCCGTGGTGGACGTGCCAGGCCGGGTTATCGATGGCCGGCCCATTGCCGCCCTCGGCCCGGCCGCGGTTGAAGGCGTCCAGCTGCTGGAGGTACTCGTCCGTGGCCTTGGGGATGACGTCGAAATAGAGCCGCTTGGCCGACTTGGGCGACTGGTACATGTAATAGGCGAGGCTCTCCGGCGCGCCGTAGCGCAGCCACTCCTCCATGGTCAGGCCGTTGCCCTTGGTCTTGGAGATCTTCTGGTTGTTCTCGTCCATGAAGAGCTCGTAGTTGAACCCCGCCGGCGGGGTCCCTCCCAGCACCTTGCAGACCTGGTTGGACAGCCGGACGCTGTCGATCAGGTCCTTGCCGCTCATTTCATAATCGACCTCGAGAGCGGTCCAGCGCATGGCCCAGTCCGGCCGCCACTGCATCTTCACCCCGCCGCCGGTGACCGGGACCTCGGCGAGCGCCCCGTCCTCGTCGCGGAAGGTGATGCTCCCCCGGTCAACGTGCCGCTCCAGGGTGGGGACCTGCAGCACCTTGCCGGTCCCGGGACTGATGGGCAGGAAGGGCGAATAGGTGGCGCGCCGCTCCTCGCCCAGGGACGGAAGCATGATCTTCTGGATGTCGTCGAACCGAGCCAGGGCGGTCAGCAGGGTCCGGTCGAACCGGCCGCTGCGGTAGCAGTCGGTGGAGGAGACGAACTCGTAGTCGAAGCCGAAGCTGTCGAGGAAGGCGCAGAGCCGCGCATTGTTGTGCGCCCCGAAGCTCTCATGGGTGCCGAACGGGTCGCGGGCCACGGTGAGCGGCTTGTCCAGGTCCTCCGCCAGGGCCTCGCCATTGGGCACATTGGGCGGAACCTTGCGCAGGCCGTCCATGTCGTCGCTGAAGGCGATCAACCGGGTGGGGATGGCGTCGCCGGTGAGCGCCCGGAAGGCGATGCGCACCATGGTGGTGCGGGCCACCTCGCCGAAGGTGCCCAGGTGCGGCAGGCCGGAAGGGCCGTAGCCGGTCTCGAACACCACCGGCGCCTGCAGGGCGGAGAGCGCCGCCACGGCCTCCTCGAACTTGGCTTCGGCCATCAGGGTGGCGGCGAGGTCGCGCTCAGCGTCGGAAAGCCGGACTCGCAGGATGCGGTCCAGCAGCAGGCGGGCCTGTTCGAAGGGCCAGCTCTTGGCGTCACGGGCCTGTTGAGAGAGGCCTTGCAGGGAATTGGCGGGCAGGGACATGCTGCGCGCGTTAGCGCCCAAAGGCCCCGGCCTCAAGCGGACTTTTCCGGCAGGCCCGTCGGCGGATCGTCACAGAACCGCGCGATAGGGGGCTCTCGGACCATGGGGGATCGATGACCACGCGCAGAATCCTGGCCAGTGCGGCCGCAGTCCTGGCCGCCGCCGCGGCGCTCGCCGCCTGTTCCAAACCCGCCCCAAAGCCCGTCGCCCCCACGACGATCACCTTCTCCATCGTCTCCACCGAACAGGCCCAGAGCCAGATGAAGGAGTGGGGGCCGTTCCTGGCGGATATGGAAAAGGCCACCGGCCTCACGGTGAAACCGGCCTTCGGCTCCAACTACACCGCCATGATCGAGGCCATGCGGTTCAAACAGACCGATCTCGGCTGGTTCACCAACCAGTCCGGCCTGGAGGCCGTGCGCCGGTCCGGCGGCGAGGTGTTCGCCCGCACCACCAAGCCCAACGGCCAGGACGGCTACCAGTCGGTGATCATCGTGCGCAAGGCCAGCGGCCTCACCCTCGACAAGGTCATGAGGTGCGACAAGACCCTCAGCTTCGGGCTCGGTGACGTGAAGTCGACCTCCGGCACCCTGGCGCCCATGACCTACCTGTTCGCGCCCCGCAACCTGCGCCCGGAAAACTGCTTCAAGACCGTAAAGTCGGCCAATCACGAGGCCAACCTGTTCGCCGTCGGCTCCGGCATGCTGGACGCCGCCACCAACAACACCGCCTCCATGGCCCGCATGGCGGCCCTGAACACCGACCTGGGCCGCAAGACCCTGGGCAGCCTGAAGGTGATCTGGACCTCCCCCACCATCCCCGAGGACCCGATGATCTGGCGCAAGGACCTGGATCCGGCCACCAAGGCCAAGATCGCCAGCTTCATCTTCAGCTATGGGGTCGGGACCAGTCCGGAGGCCCTGCGCCAGCGGGCGATCCTCAACCGCATCGAGACCGGCCCCTTCAAGCACGCCGATGACAGCCACCTGCTGCCGGTCCGCGAGATGGAGGCCACCGAGCTGCTGATCGAGGCGAAGAACAAGGCCGATCCCGCCGTCATCGCCAAGGCGCAGGCCAGCCTCGACCAGGTGCACGCCGAACAGAAGGCGCTTGCGAAATAGGCCCGAGCCAGGAGCGACCGCCCGTGGAGCCGCCTGACGAAGACATCGGCGCGATCGAGGACCATTTCGCCGGCCAGGGCGCCGTGATGCGGATCTCGCCGGCAATCATGACCTTCGGCCGCCCGCCGCCGGGGGCCCGGCAGTACCGGGTCCATCTGGTCACCCCCATCGGCATGTCCCAGACCTATACGGTCGAGCTGGGCGCCGACGGCGGGGTGCGCACGATCCTCGTCTAGCCCGCGGGGCGAGCAAGCGCCCGTCCCGCACCCGTCATCCTGGCGACAGCGAAGCTGCGGCGCGTAGCCGTTAATGTCGGGACCTAGATCCCGTGGCTCTGCGCCTGGAATATAGGTCGAAAATTTAACCACGGAGACCACGGAGATCACGGAGCCGAAGCTTCACCCCTCCGTGTCCTCCGTGATCTCCGTGGTAAGAAATCGGGCCTGCCGGCTCGCGCCGCGCTTCGGGCTCTGGGTCCCGCCGTTCGCCGCGATCACTGGGCTTATCCCTTGTCGCTCAGCAGGAAGTGGCCGCGCAGGGCGGCGAAGGGGCGGGCGGGGGTTTCCTGCCAGGCCTCCACATGCACGCTGGCGATCTGGCGGCCGATTTTGCGGACCTCGGCCCGGGCATAGGAGGTGAGCGCCAGGCCGGGGCGCAGATAGTCGATGGTGACGTCGATGGTCTTGGCCGCCCGGGCGCTCTCCTCGATCACCGCCAGCTGGGCGAGCGCCGTGAGCTCCAGCATCGCCCCGATCACCCCGCCATGCAGGGCCGGGATCATCATATTGCCGATCAGGTGCGGGGCGAAGGGCAGGATGGCGGTCATCTCGTCGCCGGCCATCTCGGCCCGCAGCCCCAGGAAGCGGACATAGGGGACGCCCTCCAGGAAGGCCTGCAGGCGTTCGGCGGCGAGCTGGGCGGCGGGCTCGCTCATGGCCGCTTCACGATGAAGGCGGCCTGGGCCGTGGCGACGGGATCATCGCTGGTGGCGTCGAAGGCCGTGGCGCGGACGAAGGCGATGGTGCGGGTAAGCTTGTAGCAGTGGGCCTCGCAGGTCACGTCGGCGCGGGGCGCGGCGGGGCGCATATAGTCGATGCGCAGGTCCAGGGTGGCGGTGGAGACGGTGGGATCGACGGACCGGTCGAAGGCCGAGACCGCGGCCAGGCCGCAACAATGGTCGATGAGGGCGGTGACGACGCCCCCGGCGATGACGTCTGTCGCCGGGTCGCCCACCAGGTCCTCCCGCCAGGGGACCTTCATCGCCCCCCGGGACGGCCCGACCGAAACCAGGGTGAGGCCGAGCGCGTGGGCCTGGGGAACACTGGCCACCATATGGGCGGCCATGGCCTGCATCTCGTCGGGGGTCATGGGCCGGGTGTGGGCCAAGCCCGGCCGGGGGTCAATATTGTCCCCAGGGAACCTTCAAGAGCGTCAGGCGACGGCGGCGCCGGACAGCAGGCCGACAATGGCGATGGCCAGGATCGGCAGGGCGGCCATCAGGATCGAGGCGATGGCGGCGAGGCGTTCGGAGGGGTGAGCGTGGGTCATGATGTTTCCGTCCTTCTTGGGGGAACGCGGGGGCCGCGTT
>Ga0265327_10002817_pt1 | contig 17558 bp, 16 predicted proteins | sample 41621metaG_FD_202089 | JGI IMG/M metagenome (GOLD analysis project Ga0265327, IMG submission 202089) | Rhizosphere microbial communities from Carex aquatilis grown in University of Washington, Seatle, WA, United States - 4-16-21 metaG | ecosystem: Host-associated > Plants > Roots > Rhizosphere... | reverse complement strand
GCCAGCAACAGGCGATCACCAAGCTTCGCGAGAAGCGTGAGCAGTTGAAAACCGACCCAACTCCGCAAGTCGGCCAAAAGCCGGATCCTCGCAAGCAGGTTGACGACACCAGGCGCGCCCCTGAAACGGCGGGCAATGACCGCAACACCCGCGAAAATCCGAACACCGGTGGCAACACCGCCCAGGAGCGCCTGCGCGAGCAGCAGCAGCAGAATCAGGCGGAGCTCGCCAAGCGTCAGGATGAACTACGCGCCCAGCAGACTCAGAACCAGCAAGAGGCCGAGCAGCGCCGACAAGACGCGGCGGCCCGTGCCCAGGCAGACCAGCAGCAGCGCCAGGCCGAGCTTCTCAAGCGCCAGCAGGACATGCGCAACGCCCAGGGAGAGCCGACCCGCACCTTCGAGAAGCGCGAGGTTCCGGGCAACGGTGGAGGTGCCAATCCGCAGGACGACGGCCGCGCTGCCCAGGAGCAAGCGAGGCTCGCCCAGCAAGAGAAACTGCGCCAGCAGCAGGACATGGCTCAGAAACAGGCCGAGCAGACCCGTCAGGCGGAACTCGCCCGCGCCCAGCAGCAACAGGAGCAGCTTCGCCAGCAACAGCAGGATCGCCTGAAGCAGCAGCAGGAAGAACGCGCCCAGCAAGCCCAGGAAAACGCCCGCCAGCAGCAGATGGAGCAGGCCCGTCAGGCCGCTCAGGAGCGGGCCCAGCAGCAGCAGGAGCAACTTCGCCAGCAACAGCAGGCCCGTCAGCAGGAAATGGAGCAGGCCCGTGCGGCCGCCCAGGAACGCGCCCAGCAGCAACAGGAGCAGGCGCGCCAGGCTGCCCAGGAACGGGCTCAAGCGCAGGAACAGGCTCGTGCAGCCGCCCAGCAGCGCGCGCAGGAGCAGCAACAGCAGCAACAAGAGCAACTTCGCAAGGCCCAGGAGGACCGTCAGAAGAAGAACGGTCAGTGAACTGACTCGTTGATCGAATCACAAGCCGGCTCGGATGAGACCTGTCTCCGGGCCGGCTATTTGGATCCAATCAGCTATCGAACATGGAAATCCGTTCCTCCGGAGTCTCGAGATCCTCGCGCAACTGGCGCTCCCAGATATAGCGGCGGAAGAGAACCTTCACCGCCGCCGTCATCGGCACGGCCAGCAGCGCTCCCACGAAGCCACCCAGCACCAGCGACCAGAACAACATCGAAAAGATCACCGTCAGCGGATGCAGGCCGACCGAATCCCCGACGATCTTCGGCGCGGTGACCAGCGAGTTGATCTGCTGCACGCTGATGAATATGATCAGGATACCCAGCACATACCCGGTCGGGCTCAGGCCCCACGGCATCGTCCCTTGCGAGTGCAGGTACCCGATGATGCAAGCGGGGATCAGGCAGAGGATGTTTCCGATGTAAGGGATCACGCCGAGGATGGCCATGAAGGCACCGACCAGCAGGCCATAGGGCAGCCCATAGATGGTCAGGCCGATCCCGACGAGAATGCCGTCGATCATCGCCACCAGCACCTGGCCGCGGAAGAAGGAAATCAGGTAGCCATTGATCTCACGCAGGCAATCAACCAGCTCGGTTTTGAACCGCGAGGCCTTCAGTGGCACATAGTCATGCCAATGATCGCGGATCGAGGCCGAGTCCTTGAGGAAAAAGAAGAGATACACCGGCACCATGATCATCCCCAGCACCAGACCGAGGAAGGCGAGGACCTTGCTCGTACCCATCGTGACCCAGTGGCGGCTGTTTTCAAAGATCGTCCCCTTCGAGTCCGAAAGCATCCGGCCGGCCCGGGTCTTCCAGACGTATTCAAACGAGTCCGCCTTTGGGTTCACATCGTTCTCGTAACGGACTTCCTTGTCATCGTCGTTGGTCTCGGTCAGCACCCAGCCGATGGGATCGTTGGCGTGGTCTTTCCGGAGCTGGTCGATCGAGCGGGCGAGCTGGGGGACGAGGTGCTTGTCCGCCACGTCGGATTCCGGGGCACCGGTTTTGACCTTGGTGTCCGTCGGATTGACCAGCTTCTGAACCGTGGCACGGAGGCTTTGCACGCCGGGCATCAAGGCGGCACCGAGCCCGGCGCAGGTGATCAGCATCACCCCGAAAACGATCACCACCGCCCACAGGCGGCGGATCCCGCGTTTCTCCAGCCAGACCACCACCGGATCGAGCAGGTAGGCCACGATGCCGGCGACGAGAAGGGGGATGAGCACCGGCTGCAAAAAGCCGAACACCGAGCCCACCATGCGGATGAAGCCCACCACCAGCGCACCGAGCACGAGAATGGCCACGCCGGTGATGGCGTTCCAGAGGGTCTTTTGCTGGAAACGGGTGGGAAAGCGCGACATCGCCAGAGGCTCTAGCAGATTGCGGGCCGGGGGAGGAATTGGAAAAACCGCCGGGTTTTCGAGTCAGTCCGCCAACTCCTTGGCGATCACCGCCTTGACCTCCCCCATGTCGATCGGCCGTCCGGCCTCGGATTCGAGGCTGCTCATCGAGACATCATCGATCCCACACGGCACGATGGCGAAAAACGCCGGCAGGGATTCCCTCGTCACATTCAGCGCAAAGCCGTGGAATGACACCCAGTGCCGCACGCCGACGCCGATCGAGGCGAGCTTGCGGTTTTCCACCCAGACGCCTGTCAGCCCCTCGCGCCGTCCGGCCGGCACGCCGAAATGCAGGCTGGTGCGGATGATCGCATCCTCCAGCCGCCGCAGGTGAGCATGCAGGTCCTTGTCCCGCGAGCGGAGGTCGAGCACCGGATAGCCCACGAGCTGGCCGGGTCCATGGTAGGTCGCCTGGCCACCGCGGCTGATCTCGAAAACAGGGTGGGGGAGATGATCCTTTGCTTTCAGCGATGATTGGTCCCGCAGGCGCCCAATCGTATAAACCGGAGCGTGTTCCAAAAGGAACAACGTCTCCGGCCCGGCATCATCGAGAACGGCGGTGACGGCGGATTCCTGAAGGCGCAGGCCTTCCTCGTAATCCACGTTCGCTCCGAGATCGACGACCTTCATCGGCGCGAGCGAACGGCGGGCCGTCGTGCGAGTCAAAGCCAATCAACCGGCGGCCGCCAACTTGCTCACCCGGCCCCGCAGACCATCGACCCGAACCCGGGCCCCCTCTGGAAGCTGGGAAAGACAGCGGTGGACCGCCATGACAGCGGGAATTCCCAGTTCCCGTGCGGTCACGGCTCCATGGGACAATGGGCCCCCACTTTCCGTGATCACCGCCGCCGCGAGGTGGAACAACGGAGTCCAGGCCGGATTGGTGGTCCGGCTGACCAGAATCGCTCCGGTGGGAAAACCGGCGAAGTCCTCGGGACCACGCACGTGATGGATGATGCCTTCCGCCACTCCCGGGCTGCCGGGCAGGCCCAGGAGGACGGCTTCATCCAATCCAGGCGCGATCGAATCGTCGCCAAGAATCCACGCCGGTTCGCGTTGGCAGGCATCCTGGTAGGCCTGCTTTTGAACCCGGATCTCGTCGGCGATGCGTTCCTGCTCCGCGCTGCCGGTGGCATTGACGAGAGCATTGATCTGGGCCCGACTGGCGAAGAACAGATCCATCGCTTCATCCAGAATGCCAGTCGCTCGATAACGTTCGCCGAGCGCGCCAATGGTCCGTCGCAAGGGCAAGTTCAGGCGGGCCGTCTGGTAGTGTTCAAGATCATCCACCTGGGTATAGAGACGGGCCAGACGGAGGATCTCAGAATAGAAGAACTGCCATTCCGGCGGCACCTTCGAGAACAGCCGCTGCTCGGCTGCATGCGAGGCGAGCTTGGCCTGACGCTCCGCGTCGATTGCGGGTTCGGGGGCGCGAACAAGACCCTTGACGTGATCGATCACCACCCACGGGGCATCACCCCACGGCGGTTGATACATGTCGAAGTCGGTCTCGCGGTGACCGTGGTCGCGGATGAATTTTGCGAACCGGAATTCAAATACCGGATACGAGGCAAGTTGACCGCCTGACCAAACGTCGTGGGAGCGCGTCTGTGCCAGCAATTCCACCACTCCGGGAATCTGCCTGGCGAGGGCGGCCAACTCACCAAGTTCGCGATTGATCTGGGAAGTCTTGGTGTTCCCCCAGGCAAGCAGCGCCTGAAACAAACCGGCCGTTTCTTCGGGAGGCACGACGAAGCCAATAAGCCGGTGAAGCACCCGGCAGAGCAGGCCATGGGTGATTGAAATGGCAATGTTCGGTCGGAAATAGTCGGACCCATGGCGCACAAGATCCTGCACGTGCTGCCATAGCTCCAGGTCGTCGAGCTTGGAGAAATCCTTCGAAAGTGCCTCGCCGATGCCGATGAGATAGGAATCGAGATCCCGCATCCAATCGACCGGCAGTTGCTGGACCCAGCGGAACTCTTCGCGCAAGCGGGGCACCAGGGCTTCCAGATCATCGAGGCTTTCGAGACCGAAGGGCGTCCGTCCGCAATATTGCTCCACCAGGTTCTGGTTGCCGTAGATGTAATGGTCGAAGCTCGCGAACCACTGGCCTTGGCAGGCCGGCATGCCCATCAGCTTCAGTGACCACGCGAGTGATTCGTGGAACCCCGCGTCCACGAACTCCCAGGTGAGGGGCGTGATCGCATTCGGGAAACGCTCGGCGGATTCGTCGCGGGTCCAGCGCGGCGGCAGGGTGGTGATGGCACGCGCCTGCAGCAGCCACAGCTTGCCCTCCGCGAACCCCCATTCGATGTCCTGGGGACTGCGGGCCTTGCGTTCGACGGCGATCACGAGTTCCGCCACTTGTTTCAAGGCGCTTTCGTCGAGGCAGGGTAGGGCTGCTTCATCGCCGCGGAGGTCTTGAGAGCACACGCCTTGGTCAGTGGAAACCGTCATATGCTCCTTGGTGGCGATGGTCGCTTCGTGGACCGCGAGGGTGGCACGGTCCATGACCCAGTGATCGACCGGAGTCTCGCCACCCACCACCGATTCCCCAAGGCCGTGGTTGGCATCGATGAGAATACGGCCCGGATCGCCGCTCACCGGATCGAGGCTGAAAGCCACGCCAGCGGTCTCGCATGGCACGAGTATCTGGACTACGACGGCCATCGTAGCATGCCGGTGATCGAAGCCGCGCTGCTGGCGGTAGCTGATGGCGCGCTCATTCCAGAGGGAAATGAAGCATTTCCGGACCTTTTCGATGATTTTTTCGGCTCCCCGAACATTCAAAAAGGTCTCGTGCTGGCCGGCGAACGCGGCCTCCGCGAGATCCTCCAGCGTGGATGACGATCGGACGGCCACCGGCATGTCGGGGAAGTCGTCGAGTTGCTCGCGGAGGGCGGAGATGACCGCGTCGGGAAGCGGTTGGGCCTTGAGTGAGTCACGGAGAGAATTCCGGCTTTCCTCCCGGTCGAGCGAGAGGGTGAAATCGGTCAGACCCGGAATGGAGGCGAGCCAGGCTTCGTAGGCTGCGGCGGTGACGAGGAAGGCATCCGGAACGGGGAAGCCTTGCTGGTGGAGCGAGGCGAGCCGGGATCCCTTGCCGCCGGTGAGGATGGCGCGGGTGGCTGCGGGTTGATCGAGAGTGACGACGAAAGTTGTGTTCATAACGATGAGTTGGATGGAGGCGTATAGTAGCGGCGCACGGTGAACCACCAGGCCGCGATGCCGATCACGGCACCGGCCAGGACGTCAGCGGCGTAGTGGTATTGCAGGCCGATCGTTGCAGTGATGATGAGACCACAGGGAATCAGCAGGATCGCGAACAGACGCCGCGAGGCACTGAACGCGGACAACAGCAGAAAGAGGGTCACGGCCGTGTGAAGGCTCGGAAAGACATCGACGCCATTGCAGCCATTGAGGACGATGGAGTCGTTGAAGCGGGAAATTGGACCGCCGTTGGCCAGGACCGGGAGGCTTTCCTTGATGGCCGGGTATCGGAACGGCCCGGCGGCGGGAACGAGCGTGTAGCCGATCAGTCCGGCCGTGTAGATTGTGTAGAAGCCACAAAGGATCGCGGTGCGAAGTCTTCCTCCACATCGAGCAGCGACCACGAAGCCAATGGTGAAGAGTGGAAAGAACAGCAGGTAGGCGAACGACAGCACCTCGTGGAACCCACCGGAGATCATGGGGGCGACCTTGGCGGAAAGGCAGTCGCCGAAGGCGAAATGATCCAGTGCCAGCAGCGAGGCATCTCCCCGCCACGGACGCAGCCGCGGAACGGCATCGGCCATCCAGAGGTAGGAAGCATCGAATGCGGCCAGCGGGAACCAGAGTCTGGCCTGATACCAGAATCCCGTGACGCCCTTCTTCATCAGCGCCAGGAGGAACAAGCTCACTGCCAGAGGGAGCAGATCGACGGTCCGGAACGCATGCGTAACCAGCAGCGCGACGATCTGGCCGGACCAGGCCAGCAGGAAGCCGATCTCATGCGGAAACGGGCGATGACGGGGAGTTTCAAACATCGGAAAGTAATCGGAAAAGTCGCTGCACGGCCTGACGTGCAACCTGTGGAGCAAGGTGAAATCGGAGACTCCGCCAGGCGGTGCGCAAGGGGCTCCAGAGAGCTGTTAGGGCCACAGTGGACGCCAAGATCAACAGGATGCCGTGCCATCCGAGAGTGAGGGCGGAGATCGCGAATGCGAGCGGCAACCAAATGAATGTGGCCACCGTGCCGGCAATCAGTTTCCACAGAGCCACCACATTCGGCCCATCGGCGAAACGCCGGCCGGCGAGGCGTGCGGCCAGCAGGATTGGCAGGTTGAGTAGAAATCCAGGCAGAGCCAGTGGCGCGGCGAGAAGCATAAGAATCGCCAGAGGGAAATGAGGAGCCGTGAGAGCCAAATCACGGGTTGGTGAGTCGAGGGCCGTCCATTGGCTCGTCACCGCATCCGGCGGGCCAGCCTCCATGGATTTGAGGCGACGAAAGGCCGACGACCCGGCACGGGCAGACAGTTGGGCGAGTTGCTGGTGTTCCTCACTGGCGAAGTTCGCGCCAACGCTGAGAAGCGCCTCGCTGATCGCTCGCTTGAGCGCGATCAGGCGCTGCTGCGGCAGCGCCGGGTCAGCGATCTCCAGCGGCGGTCCAATGACGACCTCCACATCCGAGCGGAACACGCTCGGTTCCGCGTAATGAAGGCCCACGGGGATGATCGTCGGCAACTGGCCCGTGGCCCGCCAATAGGCCAGGGCGATGCGGGCGGCTCCAGAGTGGTAGGGGAGATGCTGCGGGCCGAGCGTGCTGGTTCCCTCTGGAAAAACGCACAGAGCGCCGCCGTCCAGAAGATGTTCTTCGCAGGCGACTATCGCATCCGAGTTGTCGTTTCGTGGTGAGTCCTGATTCCGCCGGACAACGATCCCTCCGAAAAACAGCCGCATTCCGCCCCACCGGACCAGGCCGGCCTTGAGCATGAACTCAAGGCGAGGACACAGCGCGTGCAGCAGGAAACCGTCCACCGCGCCATTGCGATGGGTCGAAACGATGAGCAGCGGACCTGACTCGGGAAACGATCCCTCCACTCGGATCCGGCGAAACCAGACCTTTGCCAATGCCCAATGGAGGCAGCGCCGCCAGAAAGCGCCGGGGCGGAAGTTCGAAAAGGAGGACGTTGCAGGCACGTCCTCTTTCTAGCCTCGGAAGTCTGATTCGCCTAATCGATAGCTTGGGTTTAAACATCGACGAAAATGATGATGCATTTCCCGCGGGTTTTACCGGGAAGACAGCAACTCCATCCATTTGGACGGATCGGAGCGCTGGTGAATGAAAGCGGCGATCACAATTTCGTGCGGATCGACCCGGAAGAACAGCGAGTAAGGAAACTTCGTGAGCCGGAGTTTCCGATAGGGTGCGATCACCATGTGGAAGGCTTCGGGAAACGGTGAAAGTTTCTCCACTGCGACATGGATTTCGGAAAGAAGCCGGTCGGGGATCTGGATGTCTAGGTCTGCATACCACACCAGCGCTTCCTCGATTTCCTGCAAGCAGGCGTCCAGAAACCGCGCCTTCATTTCACGTATTTGGCACGAAGGCGGTCGAGAGCTTCAAAGGCATCCTGCGCTCCCATCTCTCCGCGCTGGTAGGCCCCGTAACGGGATTCGCACTCGGCCACCACCTTCCGCTCCCAATCCCGATCAGCAGCTTCTTCAAGACTCGCATAAAGCAAATCGGCGAGTTGGATCCTGGCCAGCGGCGCCAATTTCAGGGCTTCCTGTTCGAGTAGGAGGGGATCCATCACTGCATCACCCTACCATCCTGCGGTCCCGGCGTAAAGTCGAAGAGTCCGCACCTGCTGGACAAACAAAAAGCCAAAGCCGGTGAGGGCCTTGGCTTTTGAAATGGGGTGATCCGTGGCCCGGCTCAGACCAGCGCTTCCTTGGCGGAGGCCTTGGCGTAGTCGCGGTTCATGCGGGCGATGTGGTCGGCGCTGATTTCCTTCGGGCAGACGGCTTCGCACTCGTACTGGTTGGTGCAGTTGCCGAAGCCTTCGGAGTCCATCTGGCGGACCATCGCGAGCACCCGCTTGTCGCGCTCCGGCTGGCCCTGCGGCAGGTGGCCGAGGTGGCTGACCTTCGCGGAAACGAAGAGCATCGCCGAGGCGTTCTTGCAGGCGGCCACGCAGGCACCGCAGCCGATACAGGCAGCGGCGTCGAAAGCGGTATCCGCATCATCCTTGGCGATTGGAAGCGAGTTCGCATCCACGGCGGAACCGGTGCGCACGTCGATGTAACCGCCGGCCGCGATGATGCGGTCGAAGGCGGATCGGTCCACGATGAGGTCGCGGATCACCGGGAACGCCTTGGCGCGGAAGGGCTCGACCCAGATGGTGTCGCCATCCGCGAATTTCCGCATGTGGAGTTGGCAGGTGGTGGTGCCGCGGTCCTTGCCATGGGGCACGCCGTTGATGGTGAGGGAGCAGGTGCCGCAGATGCCTTCACGGCAATCGTGATCGAAATGGATCGGCTCTCCGCCTTCGTGAATGATCTCCTCGTTCACGATGTCGAGCATCTCGAGGAAGGAGGCTTCCTCGGGAATGTTCTTCGCGGCATACGTTTCGATTTTGCCGGCGGCTCCGACGTCCTTCTGACGCCAGACCTTGAGGGTGAGATTGAGCTGCTTGGACATGACGGCGGAAAGTTACTGGTAGCTGCGGACGGAGGGCTTGAGGGTTTCGAACACGAGCGGCTCTTTGTGGAGCGACGGTCGATTGCCGGTGCCGGTGAATTCCCAGGCGGCGACGTAGGCGAAGTTCTCGTCATCGCGCTTCGCTTCGCCCGGCTGGGTCTTGCCGGACTGCACTTCGGGATCGGCTTGCGTGTATTGGTGTTCGGCGCGGAAGTGACCGCCGCAGGATTCCTCGCGGTTGAGAGCGTCGTGGCACATCAGCTCGCCGAACTCGAGGAAGTCGGCCACGCGACCGGCCTTTTCGAGTTCCATGTTGGCCCCCGCGCCGGAACCGGGGATGCGGAGATTGCTCCAGAATTCCTCGCGGATGGCGGGGATTTCCTGAAGCGCTTCCTGAAGGCCGGCGGCGGTGCGCTCCATGCCGCACTTGTCCCACATTACCTTGCCAAGGTCGCGGTGGAACGAGTCCACGGTGCGCTTGCCATTGATCGAGAGCATCTGCTGCGTGCGTGCGGTGATCTCGGCTTCGGCCTTCTTGAATTCCGGATGCTCGGTCGTGACGGAGCCGGGCTTCTGGGTGGCGAGATAGTTGGCGACGGTGGTCGGCGCGACGAAGTAACCGTCGGCCAGTCCCTGCATCAGCGCGGAGGCACCGAGGCGGTTCGCGCCGTGGTCGGAGAAGTTCGCCTCGCCCAGCACATGCAGGCCGGGGATGTTCGACATCAGGTTGTAGTCCACCCACAGGCCGCCCATGGTGTAATGGACCGCCGGATAGATCATCATCGGACGCGTGTAGGGATCCTCGCCGGCGATCTTTTCATACATCTGGAACAGGTTGCCGTAGCGCGCGCGGATCGTGTCCTCGCCGAGGCGGGCGATGGCATCGCGGAAGTCGAGGTAAACCCCGAGGCCGGTGGGGGCCACGCCGCGGCCGTCATCGCAGGCTTCCTTGGCTGCGCGGGAGGAAATGTCACGCGGCGAGAGGTTGCCGAAGGACGGATACTTGCGCTCCAGATAGTAGTCGCGGTCAGTGTCGGGCACCTCGGCCGGATTGAGCTGCTTGCGGCGGATTTTTTCCGCGATGTCAGGAGTCTTCGGCACCCAGATGCGGCCGTCGTTGCGGAGCGATTCGGACATCAGCGTGAGTTTCGACTGATACTCGCCGCTGACAGGGATACATGTCGGGTGGATCTGGGTGTAGCACGGGTTCGCGAACAGCGCGCCCTTCTTCGCGGCACGCCACGCGGCGGTGACGTTGCAGCCCATCGCGTTCGTCGAAAGGAAGAACACGTTGCCGTAGCCGCCCGTCGCCATCAGCACGGCATCGCCGGCATGGGAGGAAATTTTTCCCGTGCGCAGGTCGCGGACCACGATGCCCTTGGCCTGGCCATCCACCAGCACCAGATCAAGCATCTCGGTGCGGGGGAACATCTTCACGCCGCCCTTGTGAATCTCTTTCTCCAGCGCCTGGTAGCAGCCGATCAGCAGTTGCTGCCCGGTCTGGCCACGGGCGTAGAAGGTGCGGGAAACCTGCGCGCCACCGAATGAACGGTTGTCCAGCAGGCCGCCATATTCACGGGCGAAGGGTACGCCCTGGGCCACGCATTGGTCGATGATTTGCGAGGAAACCTCCGCCAGGCGATACACGTTGGCTTCACGGGAGCGGAAGTCGCCGCCCTTGAGCGTGTCGTAGAACAGACGGAAAGTGGAGTCGCCGTCGTTGCGATAGTTCTTCGCGGCATTGATGCCTCCCTGGGCGGCGATCGAGTGGGCGCGGCGCGGGCTGTCCTGGTAGCAGAAGCACTTCACGTTGTAGCCGAGTTCGGCGAGCGTGGCGGCGGCGGCTCCCCCGGCAAGGCCGGACCCGACGACGAGGATGGTGAACTTCCGCTTGTTGGCCGGATTGATCAGCTTCGAGTCGATCTTGTGCTTCGACCATTTCTGATCGAGTGGGCCGGACGGGATCTTGGCGTCGAGAATCATGAGCGTGGAAAAGGGTGGGGGTGGCGGGTTCAGTGCTTGCCGAAGCCGAAGAGGATCGCGATCGGGATGGAAATGAAGCCCAGCCAGATGACCAGCGCGTAGCCGCGGCTGATGCTGCTCACCAGTCCCCGGGTCTTGCGCGAGCGCAGGCCGAGCGTCTGGAACATCGAGCCGACCCCATGCGAAAGGTGCGAGCAGAGCATCGTCATCGCGATGACGTAGAAGAGCACCACATACCACACCTGGAAGCCGTTGATCACCATCTGCCAGGCGTCGGTCTTCTTCTCACCGGCCATCGAAATGTAGGTCGGGTAGGCCTCCGCTCCGGCAAGGTGGGGATTGCCCAGGTGGACGGTGAACTGGGCGAGGTGGAAGGCCACGAAGGCGAGGATGGTCAGGCCCGTCCAGATCATGATCAGCGAGGACTTCGTGGCCTGGACCGTCGCCTCGTGGGCATAAGGTTCGCGGGCCGCCTTGTTCTGGAGGGAAAGGGTAATTGTCGCCCAGACATGCAGGACCAGGGCGATGAGAAGTCCGAATCGTGCGAACCAGACGCCGGCACCATGAAGCAGCGTATGAAGGAAATCCGCGTAGTCATTGAACGCCTCGCGACCCTTGAATACCAGCAGGTTCCCGGCAAGGTGGCCGGCCAGGAAAAGGACCAGCACAAGGCCGGTGATGGCGACGATGAGTTTTTTGCCGATCGAGGAGTTCCAAAAGGAACAAAGGCTGCGGGACAGGACGTTCATGGGAGACGAAAAAACGTGAATGGGTCGGACGACGGGCTTGATAGGCTCAGGGCATCGCGCTGACAAGGGGAGAGTCGCCCGAAAGGAAATCCATGCGGCTCCTTTTCAACGCAATTGCGAGCGGCTCTCAATAGAGGCCGGGATTCCGATCAGCGGGGTTCGACATCGCCCGATTCTTCGTCTTTCGCCGCTCACCGACCGATGACCTCAGTCTCCCGGTCAATCGGTCTCAGCTCACGGTGACCATCGCATGCCCTCGCGAGTCGATCGTCAGCGGGAACACGGGCAAATCACGCGTGGCCGGGCCTTCCGTGACCTTGCCGGCCGGGTCAAAGGTCGAGCCGTGGCAGGGGCAGGAAAAGGATCGGTCGCTTTCGGTATCCAACTTGCAATGCCGGTGGGTGCAAAACGAGGAAATGGCAATCAGTTTGCCCTGCCGGCGCGTAAGGAAGAAGCCGTGCTCCCGGAAGTTCTCGTGGATCCCCTCGCCGGTGTAGGCGCTGGCTGGCCCAGCATCGACCACCCGTGGATTGGCCGGGCCGGCGTTTGCGCCTCCAGTGTTGACTGATCCACAGCCTGCGGTCGCGAGGGAAGTCGCGGTGAGAAGAATGAACCGCTTGCGGGTCATGCAGCCATCGGTCGGTGATTCGTCATTCATGAGTCATGGGAGTTAGAATTCAAATACAAAGCTGGTTACGACTCCCCAATGCAAATCTTCACGCGCCGTGCTGTTGATCGGGAAGATGTATCCGATTCCCAGTCGCGGCTGCACTCCGCAGATGGTGTCCAGATTTGCCCGGAAGCCGGCGTTGCCCGTCACGGCGGTCCGGCCGGAATCGTCCTTGTTCAGTTGGGTTTCAGCCGCGACCTCGAAAATCGGAATCAGCCGCTTGATGCCGGGAATGGCCAAGTCCTTCCGGTCGATCGAGTAGCCGAGGGTCGTGCCATATTCCAAGGTGTGGATGCCGTCATCGCTTCCGCCGAAGAGGGCGGAGTATCCGACAATGGTTTGCGCCGTGAAATGCTGGCCAAGCCGCGTGTCGTTGAAAATTTTCGGCACCCATTCGGTGCTCTGGCTGAACATGGTATTCGTCGGAATGGCCACTTCGAGGCCGGCGCCGAAAGTCGTGTCAACCATCCGATCGGCGGAAACATATTGGAAAAACGGCGCCCGCGCGGCGACTTCCACGCTTCCGAACCCGCGTTCGGTCTTCCCCGCGGATTCTTCCCAGTTATAGACCGCTGCCGCCTCGAAGGTCGCCACTCCGAATCCTCCTTCATATTCCACCTTCAATTCGTCGGTGTGGTCGGAGTGAATTCCAGTGTGGAACCAGTCCATGCGGACTTCACCGGTTTCCCCGTCGGAGTCATCGTTGACGAATGGCTCCGGGAATGCACCCTGTCCATACTCGCTGCGGTGGTCCAACCAGTTGAAAAGCCCGTAACGCGTGTCCTCCACCACGGGCTGCGGAGCATCCGACTGAACCCCGGCACTGCTGGTCGGGAGGATGGAGAGACCGACCAGGCAGCCCCATACGAGCGGGCCGCACGAAAAACTGGAGTTGAGAATCATTCTCAACAAGAAGAGACGGTTCCCGAACTTTCTTTGCAAGGAAATTCGACTGATGTCCGTCTCGGGATCGATTGCGAACGATTCGATTGCGAGAGATGGGGGCGCCAAGGGCATGGGAAAGGGGGACGGTTCAGAAACCCGGATCGGTCTGCTTGGATTCAGGCGGCATCACACCAGGCCTCGCGAAAAATCACCAAGGTTGAAACTTGGCGCGGGGCCTGCTAATTGGAGCCAAACCCATGGCGATCTTTGAGGGCTACGATACGGGAAAGTTCTATGACGAGATGTTTGCGGGGCCGGATGCGGTCCGGGACTACTGTGGACCCCTCCACGAGCGATTCAATGGCCTGACCGAGCGGGATTTCCTCGCGCGCAAGGCCACCTGCGAGCTCTATTTCCTCCGCCAGGGGATTACCTTCAACGTCTACCACGACAACCGCGGCACCGAGCGCATCTTTCCGTTCGATCCGGTACCCCGCGTCATTCCCGCCCACGAGTGGGAGCACCTCGAGGCCGGGCTGTCCCAGCGCCTCATGGCGCTGAACCTGTTCCTGCACGACATTTACCACGACCAGAACATCCTCCGGGACGGCATCATCCCCCGGCACTACATCGAAAATGCCAAGCACTACCGCCCGGAGTTCCGCGGCGTGAACGTCCCGGGCGACATCTACATTCACATCTGCGGCAGCGATCTGATCCGCGGCGGTGACGGTGTCTACTACGTCCTCGAGGACAACGGCCGCTGCCCGTCCGGCGCCTCCTACCTTCTGGAAAACCGCAACGCCCTGAAGCGAGCCTTCCCAGGCCTCTTCGACAGCCTCGGCGTCCGCTCGGTGGATTCCTATCCGCGTGATCTGCTGGACATGCTCCACCATATTTCGCCGCGCCGCACCGACGATCCAGTCTGCGTGCTGCTCACCCCTGGCTGCCACAACAGCGCCTACTTCGAGCACTGCTACCTCGCCCGGGAAATGGGCATCGAGATTGTCGAAGGCCGCGACCTCGTCGTCGTGGACGACGTCGTCTACATGCGCACCACCCGCGGCCTCGTCCGTGTCGATACCATCTACCGCCGCATCGACGACGATTTCCTCGATCCCACCGTCTTCCGGAAGGACTCCGTCCTTGGCGTCCCGGGCCTGATGAATGCCTACCGCGCCGGGAATGTCTCGCTCGCCAATGCCGTCGGCACCGGTGTGGCCGACGACAAGGTCATCTACTACTTCGTCCCGAAGATCATCGAATACTACCTCGGCCAGCAGCCGATCCTGCCAAACGTCCCCACCTACCTCGCCTCGGAGGAGGACGATCTGAAATACATCCTCGAGCACCTCTCCGAGCTCGTTGTGAAGGCCGCAAACGAATCCGGCGGCTATGGCATGCTCATGGGCCCGCAATCTACCAAGGAGCAGATCGAAGACTTCCGCCAGCGCATCATCGCCGACCCGCGGAACTACATCGCCCAGCCCGTGATCGATCTTTCCCGCAGTCCCACCTGGTGCGATGGAGCCATGGAAGGCCGCCACCTCGACCTTCGCCCCTACATCATCTACGGCCGCGACATCAAGATCGTGCCCGGAGGTCTCACCCGTGTTGCCTTGACCAAAGACTCTTTGGTCGTCAACTCCTCCCAAGGCGGCGGCAGCAAGGATACCTGGGTGCTCCGTCATTGATCTTTCCCATGCTCTCCCGAGTCGCCAACACCCTCTACTGGATGGTTCGCCACGTCGAACGCGCCGATAACCTCGCGCGCCTCATCGACGTCAACCAGCAGCTCCTCCTCGACTACGAAAGCCTCGACAGCGAACGGCTGCGTGCCTTCTGGAGGCCTATCATCCTCAGCACCGGGGATGAAGAGCTTTTCGACAAGCTCTACGAGGAAGCCGGCAGCGCCGAGGTCATCCGTTTCCTGACGGACGACCAGAAGAACCCCAGCAGCATCGTTTCCTGCATCTCCTTTGCCCGGGAAAATGCCCGCACCGTCCGCGATCAGCTCGCCGACGAATTGTGGGAGGAACTGAATGGCCTCTACCTGTTCCTGAAATCGCCTGAGGGGACGACGATGGTCCAGCACGACACGGCCAAGTTCTACGCGTCCATCCGCCGCTCAGCCGTCACCTTCTTCGGGATCGCCGCCTCCACTATGGCGCGTGATGAAGCCTGGGAATTCATGGACCTCGGCCGCTACCTCGAACGCGCGGACAAGACCACGCGCTTCCTGGACATCGCCAATTTCCTCCCGGCCGGCATTGATGCCGCGGGGGAAACCGGTTCACCCGGCGTCCTCCACTGGACCGCGATCCTGCGTTCCTGCGGTGCCATCGAAGCCTTCCGCGCCGAGTATCAGGGAGAGATTACCCCGGAAAACGTCGTCAAGTTCCTGATCTTCTCGAACGACTTCCCGCGCTCGGTCCGCTTCTGCCTGAACCGCATCGACCAGAGCCTGCACCGCATCTCCCACACTCCGCGCGGCACTTTCTCCTGCGAGGTCGAGCGCGAGTCGGGCCGCCTTTTCTCAGACATCAGTTTCGGCTCCGCCGGAGAGGTCTTCGATGTCGGCCTCCACGAATACATCGACCGCCTCCAGGCCCGCTTCAACATCATCGGTGCCGAAATCTTCGAGACCTATGTGGTCATGCCTGAGCGCGTGAAATCGCGCCCGAGCGAATCGTTCACGCCGATCGCCGACGCCCTCGCGTGGCAGGTGGAACAGCAGCAACAGCAGTGACGGACGAATCTCCGGTCGCCGCGCCCGTGCCCGACGCTCTGGCGTGCGGCATGCGGCTCGCCGTGGTGCACCGCACGGTTTTCTACTACTCGGCGCCGGTGACTGACAGCGTCAACACGCTGCACCTGGAGCCGCGCATGTTTCCGTTCCAGCAGACCCTCGGTGCTTTGGTGAAAGTGCTTCCTGCCACACGCGTCCGCCGGTTTACCGATCTCTTCCAGAACATCACCCACCACTTCGAGCTGCCACAGCCGCATCGCAAGCTGGAAGTTGAAAGCCGCCTGCGTGTCCACAATCTGCCCCTCGAAGTCTCCACGGAATCCCGCAGCGCCACGCTTGCCGACTATCGGGATTCCAGCGTGCATGAGCGCATCTGGCCCTACCTTCAGGAAAGCCACCTCATCCCGAAAAGCCCGGAAGTCTGGCGTCAGGCCGTCGATCTCACCCGCGGCCACTCTTCCATCTTCGAGCAGACTCTGGCGATCCTGCACTGGATCCACGCCACCTTCATTTACGAACCGGGCGCCACCCACGTCAGCACCACGCTGCTGGAGGCCTTTTCCCTGAAGCGGGGTGTCTGTCAGGACTACACCCACGTGATGCTCGGGCTCTGCCGTTCCGTCGGCATCGCCGCCCGCTACGCCTCCGGTTATCTCTACAACGGCCCTCGCGATACCCTCGTCGGAACTCAGGCCTCCCACGCCTGGTGCGAGGTGTATCTTCCCGGTGCCGGCTGGATCGGCTTCGATCCCACCAACGGCACCCTCGCCGATGCCCGCTACGTGAAAGTCGCCGTCGGTCGCGACTACAACGACGTCCCGCCCGTCATGGGCAGCTACCACGGCCATGGTCATTGCCACATGGAGGTCATTGTGGAAGTCTCGAAGATCGAATGAACCAGCCGTCCGCGCTCATCCCCGTCACCACCGGCTGGCTGCGGGTTCTGCGGCTCGGACTGCTCATGAGCGCCTGTGGCTGGGGGATCTCATTCATGTTCACTTTCAGTCCGTGGGAAAGGGCCTCCTATCAGCTTTACGTCATGGGAGCAGACCGCCTCACCTACGACCCATTGCTCGACTACTGGCTGAAAATGGCGTCGTCGGTCTTTGGCTGCATTGGCATCGCCTCGGCCCTGGCCTGCTGGAAGCCGCATCGCTTTGCCAGTTTCATCCATCTCCTCGCCCCGTTTCATTTCATCATAGGCGCCGTGCTCGTGTGCGCTGCAGCAGGAAACCACCTCAATCCAAAGCGTCAGCCCACCTTCATTCCCGACATCACGTTCTGCTTTCTAACAGCGACTCTGATTTCCCTGCCACTCGTCTTCGATTGGTGGAAGCAATGCCATCGCCCGAGGCAACGGCCTTAGAGGCTGTCTGAAAAATAACACCCAACGCTTGTTGGGCTGTACTTTTGTGATTGGATCCGGGAGAAGCTCGGAATGCCTGACTACCCCAGCAG
>Ga0265327_10002815_pt1 | contig 17559 bp, 28 predicted proteins | sample 41621metaG_FD_202089 | JGI IMG/M metagenome (GOLD analysis project Ga0265327, IMG submission 202089) | Rhizosphere microbial communities from Carex aquatilis grown in University of Washington, Seatle, WA, United States - 4-16-21 metaG | ecosystem: Host-associated > Plants > Roots > Rhizosphere... | reverse complement strand
ATCGGGAGTAGGGTATTGATCGTCCAGATTGTTGTATGGGTTGCTGTAAGATACGGAATAAGGTTTATTGATCAAAACGCTGAGTTTTTGATGTTGTGAGGAGATCAAGACTGCTGCTAACCACTGATGATAGTGTGCTGTGCGCGTTGGGACTGTGAACAAACGACTTTTACCATTGGCGTGAGTTTTTGCTTTATGGGATGTAGGTTTAGGCACCGATCCTGGAATTGCACCATCTGCACGGGGTCTGCCCGGGGCACGTTTACCAGTTGGCAAGATTGGGCTAGGTTTGATGTTTAAATCTTGCGGGTTGTGTTCTTTGGTGTGGACGTAGAGGCTGTTGTGAATGATCACAAGCTGGGCTTCGGTAAATTTGATTTGAGGGTGATTTGGAAGCTCCTCGATTTCTTCAGGGGCCAGGGTTTTGAAATCAATGAAGTAAGGCGCTACAATGCCGGTTTTTTCATGTTGAATCATTAGAACCAGATTGTAGTATTTTGAATATTTTATGTTGCTTGCTTTGCCCGTGTGAGTATTAAAGGCTTCTTGGGCAAAACACTGATGACGAATATTTGTCTCCACCCATGAACGCATTGTTGTGAACTGCCCATAGCAGAATGGGAAAAAGTTATTCACGTGTGCATTTTCTACGTTTGTGTGCGGGCCAATTAATTGTTTGTGTTGCTCGGGCAAAGATAAGGTTGTCATGATGGTGTCGGTAGTTAGAGTTAATTTGGGTAGTTTGGGAATTAATAGTTATTTGGTACAGTAGTATGGTAACAGCGATTACTAATTGTTACCAGTGCTAAATTAACAAATTAGGAGTACCTGGGCCATGGGGTGTAACTCGTAACTATATCCTACCCAGTAAGGACACTGGGTAGGATATAGTTATAGTTTCACCCCGTCCTGTTCTTACTAATTACTAATAATACTAATTATAATTACTATATAGCTATATAAACACACCAATTTCTATCACTTAAAGAAGCTAATAACGGGTTAGTAACTTTTTGTAAGTGTTCACTAACCAAAAATGCATCTTTTCTAAGGATAGAAACGGTGATCAACCCTTAGAAAAACAACATTTACTAATGCAAACGCTATCAATAATAATGCAAATAACCCTGGACTACCATTAAAATAACCCAGGGCTGTCAAATTAGCGTTAAACCTCGCTATTCAGCATCTCTTGCAACCTAATAATTCTACTGCGGTACACTGTCACCTGCGCAGCGTAATCTTCCTGTTTTGTCAGCGCTGCAATTAGTTCCAAGCGCGTAAAATGCAGCTCTTCCGCAATTACCGTCTTGGGGTCTTTCATGGGCGTCAGACTAACCCAAAGGGACTTCAAATAACTAACAATATTCATAAATTCTCCATGCAATAATTAAAATTTTCGACCTGCGTTAACCGCAGGTCGATGTGTGGTCATAAATCCTGCTAATACATAGATGCCGCAACAATTTCATTCAAAACTGGCGTCTCATCAAACCCACCATTCTTAAACTCGTTTGGTGCGCAAGTTTTGTCTTCTTGACGAATAACCTGCTCAAACAGTTCGTTGTAAGCGAGCATGTAGGCACTCGCACGCCAAACATCACCATCTTCGAGTGATTTGAAGATTTGTGATTGACAAATCTGTTTAGCATCTTCGGGGTAAATATCACAAACCCTTGTCAACGACTCGATAATCTTGTTTGAGCGATCAATTATCAGCGGAATATTCAACTCGCTGAAGTTGTTAGCGTTAATTTTCATCTAAATCTCCAATTAAAATAAATCAAAAATATAATCCGGTTCGAAACCTTCGTCGTGCAAGATTTCGTTTGGATCTTCGCCATCTCGCACTTGGCTGCGCATATCCAGGATTGTATCGATGATTTCGCGTTCATCTTGGTAACGGCCGCAGCTTTTCATCGCTCTCGCAAGATCGGTGTGCAGAATGCGCGCGTCAATTTCTTGTGCTACGGTTGATTTAGGATTGCTCATCATTGATCTCCTTTAGCAAGGTCGCTTCTTTTACTTCTGCTTCAATGTAATTGCGAATTGCTTCGCTCATAGTAACGCCAGCCTTAGCACACAAGAACTGGAATTGCAGTTTCAGTTCTGTTTCGAGTTTGATGCTAATAAGCTCGGTGGCTGGTTTGACCTTGGGGCGGATTAGTGTGGTCATAATGATCACTCGTCCATTTTGGTTTGGCAATAAGCGATGTACAAATCATACGAATCACGCGCTTTGAGACCGAATTCTTTAGCCAAGCGGGGACGCAAAGCGCCACCGCTAGATTTAAGGCCAACTTTTTCCATTTTGAGTTGCATTTTGATGGATGCAAAACGGAATTTGGTGACTTGGTTTCCTGTGAGTACTTTCAGTTCGGTTGTCATTTTAAATCTCCACTTCGTTGCCATGTTTATGCCATTTCACCATCGAAATTTCAAAGCCTTGGGATTTAGGAAAGCGCAATTTCAATTCTTGCGCTACGCGGTGAGCATGTTCTTGGTCTCGCAGGGAACGTTCTGCGGTCGCAAAGAAATGCGTGCCATTAAGGCTCACGTTGATTTCATAATACATTTGACCTCCTATTGAAGTGATTTGTCCAAAGCGGACAGGAAAGCAATGACCACAAGGATCAAAACCAAGATTGACAAAGCAACGGTGAAAAGTTTCTGTTTCATTTTGAAATCCTTGGGTGCGCCCCGTAGGGCGCTGGTTGATTTATGGGTTCAGGCGGGACAGTTCGGATGCCCATACCAGAGCCGATGAGGTTGCCATGCGCTCGCCGTTTTCGTCGAATCCTTCTTCGTGGTTGCTGACATCTACTTCAAGTTCGTAAAGCGCTTCGCCGTTGATTTTGTCGTAAGTAACGCCGACCACTTTTGCGGGAGCGCCAGTGTAATGGTATTGCACCACGACATCGCCGATTTCAAAATACTTGGTGCCACAGGCTACAAACATGATCTCTTCTCCTATCTCGCCGCGCCCAATGCGCGGTCAGTTATGTGCAAAGCGCACTCGCAATCCTACACTTGCGTATAGGATTGCAAATCACTCTGCTTAGGTTGGGGATTGATTTTTTGGCTGGCTTGCAATTGCCACGCCAACTTGGCGCTGCGCGGTGTTTTTGTTAATACCAGCAGCAGCGCACGCTGCAAGTGCAGCTTTGCGGTTGTACCCGTACTGTGCGGTTATTTGGTGTACCGTAGCGCAAATGTTACTACCGGTGCTAGCTGGGTAGCTGTGCATACCCGGTGCGCTGGTGCGTGCGTTGCGTGCGGTTGCCGGGGGTGCTACTTGCAAACCCAAAGCAGCATACTTTGCTTGCATTGCAGCAAGCTCTTGCTGGTAAGCAACCATAGTTGCTTGCGCTGCAACTGCTGCTGCTTTTGCTTGCTTTGCTGCAATGTTGCGTGCATACAATGCTTGTTGCACTGCTGCAATGCGTGCTGCGCGTAGCTTGGTAGGTTGCTTGGTGGTAACAGTAGTTGCTTGCATGGTAATACCCCTTAGTTGTTGTACCTGCAACACGGTATGTGCTGCGGTATGTAGTTATTATACGCGCATTTGGTATGCATAGGTTGTAATTTTGCCACAGGGCATAGATACAACACATATTAATATTAATGCCTAGTGTGTTGGGCATAGTTAATAGCTATCGTTACTGGTGTGCAAGCAATCTTGCTGCATAGCAAGAGGTACTGCACGTAAGTAAATCATGTCAAAAAGGTAAGGGGTTGCTACGGGGCTTTACCAGCAAGGTAGAGACCATCCTTTCTAGATAGAGCATCACCCACTTCCCCCTCCGACGACTCTCCACTCCAAAAAAAAAAAATAAAAGAACGCTAGATCGGACCATTCATAACTTCCTAACATCCATCCTAAATAATAAACTTGCGCATCAGTAACAACTTGCGTAAACTGTAACTTGCATAACGCACAACCACCACACTCATCCACCACACTGAAAGGTACACATGCAACCCCTATCCCAAGCTCACTCCCAAAACCCAGGCGAGCAACAATATCTCGACCTCCTCTCCCTTATCCTACAAACTGGCACACTCACACCAAACCGCACCCAAACCCCCGCTCTCACTCTGCCAGGAGCGTCCCTAACCTTTCAACTCCAAGACCAATACGGGAACAATACTTTCCCAGCCATTACCACAAAGAAATTAGCCTTCACCGCAGTGAAAGGCGAACTGTTAGCTTTCATGGAAGGCTCGACCAAACTCTCCCGTTTCAAAGAACTAGGCGCCCATATCTGGGATGCAAACCAACAGTCCCCAGCATGGCAAAACAACCCGCATAATATCGACCCAACAGACAGCCTTGGACGCATCTACGGCGCACAGTGGCGTAACTGGACTGCAAAAAGTCACCTGGACAGTATCGACCAACTAGCCCAAGCTCTGCATCTCATCCGCACCGACCCAACGAACCGTCGCATTATCGTCAATGCATGGAACGCGGCTGAACTCGACCAAGCGTGTCTGCCACCATGCCACGTACTGTTCCAGTTTCTTCCGAATCCAACAACCAAGACGCTCAACCTCTGCATGTATCAGCGCAGTTGCGACATGTTCCTGGGCGTACCATTCAACATAGCATCTTACGCGCTGCTGACGAACCTGTTCGCTGCTTGGTGTGGTTATAAGCCAGGCCAGCTAACGATGTTCTTAGCAGACGCGCACATCTACGAGAACCACATCGAGCAAGTGCAACTTCAACTGATGCGCCAACCTTATTTCCCGCCAGCGCTCTCTATCCCGCTCCCGTTCAACGCTACTACTATCGATCTCGACACATTGCTTGACGATCTCAAACCAGACGACATCCAATTGCGCGGTTACAGCCACCACGAAGCTATCAAAGCTCCAATGGCGGTGTGACATGACAACTACCACACCCACCACAAAACCTACGAACCTCTCTCAATGTTTAGAAGAAGCGATTGAGAGCCTAAATACTGCCCGGCGACAAATTGCGGAACTACAAACTCTCTATGCTGCGCACGATGGGGTATGGATTCGTCTCGAAGCAATTGACGACCAACTGTTTGACGCACTGACCAAACTTGGAGATTAACCGATGGCCACAACAGACGAACCGCAATCAACACAAATGGGTTGGATCCTAGACGGCGCTCCACCACTTCCATTTCGCAATCAACATCTACGCTTGTTGACGATCGGGCAAGTCATTGTGCCATGCGCTAAATGGAAAGGACGTCATGGTGAGTTCTACATTGCTTGGTATCCGCTTCCAGAACAGCCGTCTTCTCAGCCTAAATACCAACAACCCGAACAATTTTCCAGTTTGCCCATACCGTCATTATATTTCAACTGCAACGGGGAACGTTATAATGACTAATGCGAAAACTCCGACAAACCTAACAACCACGACAACCCAAACAAATGCCCAAGCTTTGTTGGCAGATATTCGTGAAACCACGAAAAAATACAGTTCTATTTCAGCCCTTCCGAAGCTTTTTATCTCTCCATTGTGCGAGTCTTATCCGCGCATGCAGTTGACGCCCAAATTTGCAGCGCAAATGCCAACAAAATGGGTCGAAGAATTTAATCAGTGGATGATTGAATTCTTTGGTATGACGGAACCAAAGATTTATAATGTCCAATCACCAGTTACCGGCGAACGAATCATCATTACCAGCTCAAAAATCGCTCGGGAGCTCATCGAATCCGGCAAATACCAGCGTATTTCAGGCGTGTTTCAAAGTTTCACGTTGCCGAAGACGTATATTTGCCTCGATATCGACCCTATTAACTATCCAACACCTCCAGAAAGATAATATGACTACAATTGCATGGGATGGATTCACACTTGCGGGCGACCGTATGTGTAACGATGGCGGATTACCTTTAACGGTCTGCAAAATTCGCAAGATTAACGACAACTTGGTCGGAATTAGCGGTACTGCTGGCGGAGCTGCTGAGATTTTCGAGTGGTTCAAGAATGGAGCGATCCCTTCTCAGCTCCCAGCTTGTCAGACATCAAAAGATGACTGGTGTGCAGTATTGGAGATTCGACCAGACCAGACGATTTGGCGTTATTCCCTTGGCCCGATTCCGTATCAGATATACGATACCACTAACGCTATCGGTTCTGGTCGCGATTTTGCCATGGCCGCAATGCATCTGGGTTGTACTGCAAAGCAAGCCATCGAGGTAGCAACCGAACTCGACATCCATACAGGCAATGGGATCGATACTCTTACATTCGAGTAGCAATATTCCAACAACAAATTTAAGGATCAATCATGCGTATCGACATTAACATTACTTCTTACTTTATCTGTCACCAAACAGATGTACTCTTGGATGGTCAACGTGTGCAAGGTTGCCTCTGGGCTGACGACCAGACAGGCGAAGCTTGCGCTTTCATGTTCACATCTTCTGATAAGTTAGTGATAGGTTCTACTGGTGAAGCAGAGACCGAAATCCTCAAAGGTAAAGTTGAACTGATTAATCGTGCAAGGAACTTACCTTGGACACAAGAAGAGTTCGAGCAATATTCGAAGGATTATCCTCGGACACTGAAGGGTAATAAAGTATGACAATTACCCCTGAGTCCTTAGCTGCTCCAAATACCGAGCATGCCCACCAGACTGCCCTCTTTTGTTGGGCGTCATCTTACATTTCCGAGTATCCGGAATTGGAGTGGATGTTTGCCATTCCCAATGGTGGCGAAAGAAATATTGCTGTCGCTGGCCGTTTGCGTGCAGAGGGTGTAAAATCCGGTATCTCCGATGTCATGCTTCCTTGTTCTCGTCACAATTATCATGGTCTCTTTATAGAAATGAAGAAGCCTGGGGCGTTGAAAACTGAGTCGGCGAAGCAAAAAGCCTTTGGCAAATACCTCACTGATAATAATTATCTGTACGGTTGCTTTGATCATTGGGAGAAAGCCCGAGATGCGATAATGTGGTATCTAGGGATCCAAAATGAAAGATAATAAGCATGAATTAACAATCATTAAAAAGGTGGTAGAAGGAATTTTGCGCAGGCCTTCTATCCACACCTACATGACTACTGCGCCTGAGGACATTGCTGAGTACCAGATCACATCCAAGCAAGCCCTCAGAATTTTGGGAGCAATGATCCCGCATGAAACGATTTATGTGATTGCGGACTCAATGCGGTTTGCTTCGGATTTTGGTTTAGTGATGCAACGCCGAGTTTGTTACGTTCATGAAGAACATGTGCTGCAAGGTTTAGAGAACTTCAGTGTGGTCATACTCCATACTGGCACGCGCACTCAAAAGCAACAAGAAATATACAATCGGATCCGTACTTTCATTGATAGCCGACGTGGAGTAGATATTTGGCACGTTGGTGAGTGGCGATTTTAGTTGATGTTGATACAGAGCTTTTAAACGCACGGCAAGGGTGCAGTGCAATGCTGCACCCGCTACTATTACCCGCGCTATAGCGCAGCTTGCCCACCCCATAGCGTAAGCGGCAAGTACCTTCCCAGCGTCCCATGTATTACCCTAGCAAGAAGCGCAAATAAAGCTTGCCCCTTCACACGTATCTCACATATACTCCACCTTATATTAACTAGGCATCACCGGAGTCTATCTATGAGCGCAAACGAGCGATTGGATCCTGAAGTAGACACAACGCCGATTACTGAACCGGATCTTACAAAGAGCCTCACTCCTAAGGAGGTCGCTCTGCGTGACAAATTCGTTACAGAATATCTGAAAGATTTCGATTCTCTCAGCGCTGCTATCCGGACCGGCTATTCCATGAGCTATGCTCGTGAGTTTGCAGTCAAACTCATGCAGGATGCATACGTCTTGCAACAAATTCGTTTGCGTAACGCTGAAGACATTGAAAGTCCTGAAGCAAAAGAAGAAATGCGTAAACGTGTCATAGCTGGTCTGCTTCTTGAAGCGAACTATAAGGGCCCCGGCTCGTCTCAAGCTGCGCGAGTAGCTGCCTGGTCTAAACTTGCCAATATCGAGGGCATGGAAGCGCCCCGTCGTAGCTCAACTGAACTCACTGGTCCGGACGGCCAACCACTCTCTAATGGTGCGGGGCTGTTTGTCGTGCCCGGCATCATGACGATCGAAGATTGGGAAAAGCAAGCTGCTGCCCAACAAGCTGCTTTGACTGCGCCAGACCCTAAACCGTAACCACATGAGTCAAATTATACTACCTGAGCGCCCAAAACTGCTCATTCCACCAGTTTGGAAAGCGCTCCCAGGCAGTCAATCGCTATTTTTGCAAAGCCCGATTCGCGAAGTTTGTTTCGCAGGAACTCGAGGCCCAGGTAAGACTGATTCAATGTTGTTTTCGTTTGCTCAATTCTGTGGCAGGGGCTATGGTGATTACTGGCGGGGCATTATTTTTCGACGAAATTACAAGCATCTGGATGACATTATCAACAAGTCGAAAAGGTGGTTTAATCGTTCAGCACAGAAACCTCGCTTTCTTGCAGGGAGTAGCAGTCTTAAGTGGGTATGGCCGACGGGAGAGGAACTTCTGTTTCGTGCATTCGAAGACGAAGAAGATTATTGGTCGTACCACGGTCATGAATATCCATTCATCGGATGGGAAGAACTTACAAGCTGGTCCTCGATCAACTGTTACGAGTCAATGAAGAGCTGCAACCGCTCCTCGTTTCAAGTTGTGCAAGGTGGCATTCCAATGATTCCGCGCTATATCCGCAGTAGCACGAATCCATACGGTGTGGGGCATAATTGGGTTAAGAACTATTTCATCGACCCTGCACCATACGGTAATGTGATTACGGACGTCGACGGCAATAAACGGGTAGCGTTATTCGGTTCCATTAAAGAGAATCCTTTCCTTGGTTCAGATTATGTCAAAACCCTACAGTCTATCACAGATCCGAATAAGCGTAAGGCTTGGCTTGAGGGCAGTTGGGATATTACATCTGGCGGCATGTTCGATGACCTCTGGGATGCCAAAAAACATATTCTCAAACCGTTCAAAATTCCTTCGTCTTGGAAAATTGATCGCTCGTTCGATTGGGGTTCCTCGAAACCATTTAGTGTCGGGTGGTGGGCGCAAAGCGACGGCTCGGACGCGATAATGGCAGATGGTACACGGCGCAGTTTTCCGCCTAAGACCTTGTTCCGTATCGGGGAATGGTATGGTAGTACAGGCAAGCCGAACGAAGGCTTGCGTATGACAGCTAAGAATGTAGCGATAGGTATCCTTAGCCGTGAGACACAGATGGGAATTCGTAATCGAGTTATTATTGGCCCAGCTGACTCTGCTATTTATAACGTTACAGATGACGCCTCCATTGGGCAGAACATGGAATCGGAGGGTGTGTTCTGGAATCTCGCAGATAAGAAGCCCGGTAGCCGCAAGAACGGCTGGGAACTGATTCGCGACCGACTTTCTGCTACTGCTGAAGACGATACCGATAAAGCTGGTCTGTTTGTGTTTGAAAATTGCCGTGATTTTATCCGTACCATACCACCAATTCCACGCGATAGTCGTGACCCAGACGATATTGATACAGATGCTGAGGATCATATTGCTGATGAAATGCGTTACCGCGTCCTTGCTGCTGATCGTGTCATGACCAAAGTCAAAATTTTAGGAGTTTAAAAATGTCGGTTAAATATGAACACCCCGATTATCAAGCTAACAGCGATAAATGGAAGCGTTGCAACGCTGTGTGCGGTGGCCAGGACGGTGTCTACGCAATGGGCACAGAACTGTTACCACAATTGACCGGGCAGACCGATCAAGAATACAAAAAGTATCAACAACGAACTCCTTTCTATAATGCAAGTTGGCGAACAGTCGTCGGTCTGCAAGGTATGTTGTTCCGCAAGCCCCCGGAAGTGGTTGTGCCGACTACCATCGTTCCAATGCTGGACAATATCGACTTGCAGGGTACGCCGATGCATGTCTTCTCGCTCGAAGTGGCAGAAGAATGTCTTAAGGTTGGTCGCGTTGGTATTTTTGTCGACTACCCTGAAGTCGACTTGAATGGGACCGCAGCAGATGCGCTTGCTAACAACTACCGTCCATCAATGCAGATGTATCGTGCTTTGTCAATCATCAATTGGAAGACACGAACAATCAAGAACAAGACTATTCTGTCGCTAGTTGTGCTGGTCGAAAATCGCGATATTCCGAAAGACGAATTCGAAGATACAATCGGCGTGCAGTATCGTGTCCTGGATCTTACCGACCAAGTACAAGCGGACGGTACAAAGAAAACTGTCTACCGTGTGCGTGTGATCGTCATTCAAACTGACCCGGTCACAGGTGCAGAAGAGGAAGTTACTTTGTCCACAGTCATGCCAATGATTAACGGGCAATATTTGGAAGAAATCCCTTTCCAGTTTATTGGTGTGGATGATGTTAACTGGAATGTCGACGAACCACCACTGATCGACTTGTTTGATATGAACATCTCACACTTCCGAGTGAGTGCTGATTACGAACACGGCTGTCATTTCACCGGGCTCCCAACACCTGTGATTACAGGCTACAGTGTCGACAACACTGGTGAGGATGGTGGCACCCAACAGAGTCTCACGATTGGTAGTACAACCGCCTGGACTTTCCCTCGTCCGGACGCTAAAGCCTTCTATTTGGAATTCACAGGCGAGGGTTTGGGCGCATTGGAACGCAACCTCGCACGAAAAGAAGGTTACATGGCTATCCTAGGCGCGCGCATGCTGGAAGTGCAAGCTAAAGGTGGCGTCGAATCTGCCAACACAGCGGCAATCCATCGTAGCGGAGAACAGTCTATGCTTGCCAGTGTCGCTCAAGCTATCTCGCTCGGCATGAAACAAGTGCTTTCAGTCTTCTGCAAATTCGGCGGCGCAAACGACGTGAGTGTGGTTAAATACGATCTCAATCGCGACTTCTTCCCTGTACCAATGGATGCTTTGACCTTGACTGCAATGGTTGCAGCTTGGCAGAATAGTGCAATGAGCTATGACACATTGTTCTATAACCTCCAACAAGCAGAGATCATTCCTCGAGAAACAGAGAAGGAAGAAGAACAACTGAAGATCAAGGACAATCCTCCACCATTGCCACAATCGTCCACAACACCTGGCGATCCACATCCGAAAGCTCCAGAACCTGCGAAAACACCCGCAACGCCTGCTCCAACCATCAAACAATTGCAGAACTAAAATAAATACGGGTTGTCGCAAATAGTTGTTGCAATCCGTAGTTAGACCTAATATAATTGGTGGGCAGTCACGGATCTGACAAAGTCATGTTCGTTCTTAACGCGGCAAGGCCGCATATCTTAACTCCCAAGGGGATCTCGAAATGTCTATCAAAAACAACTATGGTCTGAATAAACTGGTCACGCTGCTGCGCGTCTGCGAAGACGACGGGGCTGCTGCGGCTGCCGCGGAACAAGCTGCTGCCTTCCAGAAGAAAATCGACGACGCTGTGCAAGCTGCTGTTTCTGGCCTCAAAGCCAAAAACGAAGAACTGCTCGGCACCGTACACTCCTTGAAAGAGAAGTCCAAAGCTTTCGAGGGTCTGGACCCTGTTGCAATGAAGGCACTGAAGGAACGCCTGGATGCCGACGAAGATTCGAAGCTGTTGGCGGAAGGTAAGAAGAACGAGGTGATCGAGAAGTACACGCAACGGATGCGTGCGGAACATCAAGCCCAGCTGGCAACCTATGAAGAAAAGGTCCGTGCTGAAGCCCAACGTGCCGACACTTACCGGGGCAGTGTGCTGGACAATCAGATCCGCGCAGTAACGAGTGGTCTGCATCCTGGTGCCGTTGAAGACGCGCTCCTGCATGCACGTACGATTTTTTCGCTGGACGCCAAGGGCAATGCGGTGAAACTGAACTCCGATGGGGTTCCGGAACTGGGCAAAGACGGCAGTACGCCGTACAGCCCGTCCGAATGGATGGAGCAACAACGTGAGCTGAAACCACACTGGTTCCCGACGGGCACTAGCGGAAGTGGTGCAGCTGGCGCTCGCGATGGCCAAGGCCAGGGCAAGACAATCAAACGTGCCGCATATGAAAAGTTGACGCCTCATCAACAGGCGACTACAGCTCGTAGCGGTATTCAAATCATCGACTAAGAAAGACGATCATGGCAAATACCCTCACCAGTCTCATCCCCTCACTGTACGCTTCGCTGGACGTCGTGTCCCGCGAACTGGCAGGTTGCATCCCTTGCGCCACTCTGGACGCAACCGTTACCCGCGCGGCTGTCGGCCAGACCGTGTTCGCATTCAAAACGCCGAGCGCTGCAGCGACCGACATCACGCCAGGTGTCACCCCGCCCAATGACGGCGATCAAACGATCGGCAACGTTTCGCTGCAAATCACCAAGGCGCGCCGTGTGCCTTTCCGCTGGAACGGTGAAGAAGAACTCGGCCTGAACAACAACGGCGCCGGTGCTGCTGCAATCCGCAATGGCCAGATCGCCCAAGCGATGCGTACTCTGGTCAACGAAATGGAAGTCGATCTGGTCCGCGCCGCTCGCCTGGAATCGTCCCGCGCCTACGGCACTGCTGGCACGACCCCGTTCGCAAGCACGCTGGGCGATCCTGCCCAACTGCGCAAAATCCTGGACGACAACGGCGCCCCGATGGATCGCTGCCTGGTGATCGACACCGCCTCCGGTGCCGCTCTGCGTACCCTGGCGCAGCTGACCAAAGCAAACGAAGCTGGCACAACGATGACCCTGCGCGACGGCGAACTGCTGAACATCCATGGCTTCTCGATCCACGAGTCGAACGGTGTGCAAGTGGCAGCAATCGGCACGGGTACATTGTACACCAGCGACACGGCCGGTTATGCTGTCGGTACGACGATCATCAACCTGATCACGGGCTCCGGCACGGTTGTTGCAGGTGACATCGTTACATTCGCAGGCGATACGAACAAGTACGTCGTCGAAACCGGCACCGCTGCTCCTGGCCCAATCACCCTGTGCGCCCCTGGCCTGCGCAAGGCTATTGCTGCTTCGGCTGTCGCCATGACTATCGGTGCTGCTGCGACCGGCAACGTGGGCTTCTCGAGCTCCTCGCTGATCCTGGCAACCCGTATGCCAGCCCTGCCCCAAGGCGGCGACCTCGCCATCGATCGTACCACGGTCACGGACCCACGCACGGGCATCTCTTTCGAGATCGCCATGTACCCGCAATATCGCCAGATGCAGTACGAGCTGTCGGCCTGCTGGGGTGTGAAAGGCATCAAGTCCAACCACTCGGCAGTCCTGCTGGGCTAATCGAACGAATACAAGGGGAGTCCTCTCCCCTTGTATTTAATCTGGAGATAACATGGCACATGAACAATGTGATGTTGTTGCGGTGAAACGCGACCCAAGCCCCGGCAATCCGACCGGAAAGACCATCATCAACGCCGCTGACATGGTTGCCACAGACGTCTTGTTTGACGAACCTGTCGTTGACCACGCTGCATTGGCTGCGGCCGCGCAAGCTGCTGTCGACCTAGCAGCAAAGCAGGCGGCTGATGCTCAAGCTGCTGCGGACGAAGCTGCCCGAGTGGATGCTGAAGCTGCAAACCCCGCCCCGACAGTTGCTGCGCCGGTCTGGACGCCTTCCGCTTAAGTAGATTATGAGCTTCTTCGATAAATCTGCTAACGCATCTTCCCCAACGATGATGCGTCAATCCATCAAAGTATTCAATGCTGATGGCACCCTGAAAAAGGACTATGGTGTGGTCAACTACTGGCACCGTAATCCTTTGATGCGCTGGGCTTTTGCAATCAAACAGATCATCCGTAAATGGAGAAACAAATGATCAAAGGCTACAATGTTTTCTCTTGCCACCGTACCCCGACCCAAGTCACGGCTACTTTGGCGAACGGTACTCAAGTCCAGGCAACAGTGGATTCCTTGGAAGTACAACTCGTGCCCGTTGACGGCGCTAGTGGTACTGTCAAGCTTGTGTACACAGACCCGACAGAAATGTCGGCCGCAGAAGCGTTCTATGTTGTGGGCACAGTTGTGACCGCAACCTTCACTCAGGGGGCATAATGGCAACTAACGTCTTCGCGAACGCCGGCAAAGCAATTGTCACGAATCGTCTGCGCGGCAGCGGCACAGAGCCTCTTTATGTTGCTTGGGGCACTGGCGCAGGTACGTCTGCCCAAACCGACACAACCTTGTTCACCGAGTCTTCGGAAGCTCGTGTGGCAGGTGCTTCGAGCCAAGTGACAGTCGGCACAACGAACGATACCTACCAAGTGGTGGGCACGATGGTGGCAGGTGGCGCCCGTACGATCACGAATGCAGGCTTGTTCGATGCTTCGACTGCGGGCAATATGTTCATGAAAGGTGACTTCACGGGTGTTGTTCTCGCGACTGGCGAATCCATCCAGTTTACGAACCAAGTGCAATTCACCTAAACGGCTGGAGGTTTCATGGCTTTTGTTCTTGCCGATCGGGTTCAGGAAACCTCGACCACAACCGGGACCGGCTCGCTGACTTTGGCGGGTGCGGTCCTGGATTTTTTTACATTCTCCTCGGCTGTTGGTAATACCAACACGACCAATTATATCATCGTTAACCCAGGCACAGGCCAATGGGAAATCGGAACGGGCACGGTAAGCGCTGGAGCCTTGTCTCGCGATACCGTATCTGTATCCTCGAATTCAAACGCACTTGTAAATTTCTCCGCAGGTACGAAGAATGTGTTCTGCGGTATGCCCGCGACTTCTTTGAGCACGACGGGCGGAGCGAATAAAATCCCGATGTACGATGCATCGGGAAATATGACAATCTCTGGCACAAGCACACTTTCAGGGCAAACGTCCCTGGGCGGTGCTGCTGGTGCCGAAGCGCTGCGCGCAACGACAACTGCCAGCGCGGTGAATCGTTGGCAAGTTGCAGGGGCTACGACTGGTAGTGGTCCACAGCAACGCGCAACAGGCACGGATACTGATGTATCGGCATCTTTTTCTACTCTCGGAGCTGGTGTTACCGACTTCTTTAGTGGCGCATTTAGTTATCGTCAATTAAGAATTGCCAACGCTACTTCGGCAGTTAATTACGGCCAGGTGGTTGGCGGGGCAACTGGTAACGGACCAATCATCTCAACCCAAGGTTCGGATACCAGCGCTTATCTGGCCTTGATAAGCAAGGGAACTTTCCCGATCTACCTCCAAACTGGTGGCGGAACTCAGTTGCTGGTCGCAAATGCCGCGTCAGCGGTCAACTACGTTCAGGCCACAGGGGCGGCGACTGGAGCTGCGCCTTACTTGATAAGTAATGGGTCAGACACAAACGTCAATTTTGACCACTATTCCCGTGGTACTGGTGTCCTGCGATTCTATACGAATAGCCCCTCGCCAGTTCAACAATTCGGTATCGCCCATACGGCCAGCGCGGTGAACTACCCAGAAGCGACAGGTGCAGCTACTGGTAACGGTTCCGGCCTGGCTATGCGTGGTTCCGACACCAACGTTTATATGACTTTGGTGTCGAAAGGAAACCAGTCAGTCTATATCGGCACCGGCGGCGGAACACAATTCGCCATTGCTCATATAGCATCGGCCGTCAATTACGGTCAGATGGCCGGCGGGGCGACTGGCAACGGTATTACTTGGTCGGCCCAAGGCACCGATTCTGTGGTTGACATCAACATCACCCCGAAGGGCGGCGGCCGTAGCGTCTTCACCGGCTCGGTGGTGTCCTCTGGCCCTGACCTGAACACCAGCAAGGAAGTCGATAGCACGGCCTCCATGACGGCCAAGACGCTGACCAAGCAGTACACATACATGACGGGCACGGCGGGCGCCAGCATGGCCCTTACGCTGCCCTCGGCGGCCTCCGCGCTCGACGGCCAAATCATGACTGTGATGTCTACGGCCGCGCGCGCCAGCACCACCTGGGCAAGCACTGGCGCTACGTTCGTCGGCGCTCCCGCCTCCCTCACTGCAAACACGCCAGTGAAATTCCAGTACCACCACGCCACGGCGCAGTGGTTCATCACCGCCTGACCATCTACCAAAAGGAAAACATCATGGCAATCGAACAATCGCTCCCCACCTCCGTCCACGTTGACGCCACCTATCACCGTATCGCCAGCGTTCAGATCGATTGGATCGGTCGCAACGCCACCGTGATCGTGGTCGGCACCGCCAACCAGGCGGCCCGAGAGGCCGGCGCCGGCTCGCTGCTGAACCAGGAGATCGTCCTGAGCCGCGACGAATTCCCCTTCACCGACGACATGCTTGCGAAGACCGCTGCGGCTTTCCTCATCCCAGATACCCATGCGATCTTGAATGAGCAAGTCACTTACGACACCGATGTGGCGCATGTGCGTATTGCCTATGACAAGGTTGTATTGGGTATCCGTCAAAACAGCGATGAACAATACTCGGTGCCCAAAGCCTCGATGCCGACCGACTACCTGGCGATCCTATACCCAATTGTTACGGCAAAACTATTCATCGCACCGGTACAGGTGTAATATGTTTATCCTCCTGCCGCTGTTCGCTGTACTTAGTTTGAGTTTCCAATTGTTCTGCATGCTATGCGTCAATTGGTGGGCACCCCTTTTCTGTGATGCAACAGGATGGTTGCCAAACTGGCTCGCATGGGTCCAGACTTTCGATGATACGCTGGACGCTGGAAAACGCGATGGGCTCTACCCGAATTCGTCTGTGTTCTGGTCGAGAGTGTTTTGGCTGTACCGGAATAGCGGTTATGGGTTTGATTATTGGGCACTGGGCACAGGTTTCAATTCTTCGCAATGGACCATTAAATCCATGGATTTAATACCAGCCAGTTTCACCTTTTACGCCATTGGCCCGCGAGGGACATTCAACCTTGATGTGGTGCGCGGACCGATACACCTTAAACTGGGCTGGAAAGCCTGGAATATGTACAACCAATATTCGCATCCACCGGGTTGGCGTCCAGTAGCGTGGGGACCGCAATGGCGCATCCCGTTCGTGTTTTCCATTTCCCTTTATAAAGGGTAGTAATCATGCTTTTCGGACAAGAGCCATTTTCCTCGGCGCCGATTTCAGCGCGTTACTTCCCTAACGTGTATCGTAAGACACTTGCTGCTGCATCCACTGGGTTGATGTCTCTTGTTGAATTGAAGCGGTTGAACAGGAAGCTAACTGCGGTATCTTCGTCCGTGACGAGGGTAATTAAAACGGTGAAATTGGTCCGAAAAGTGGTATCATCTTCCGCGCTGCTGATCAAAAAATCACTAATTTGGAAGAAACTCACGGCTGTGAGCAGCTCTTCAATGGTTGTTTCTATGAAGCGAACATTGAAGAAGGCACTTTCTGCCGTAAGTTCTTCAGTAGTCAAAAGAACATATAGTATCCTTCGAATTCTAAAAGCCTCTTCTGCCGAGATTGCCTCGCGTCGTTATGTGCTTGTCCGCAAGATGAAAAGTGTTCCAATCACGGCATCTAAGTTTATCCGCGCTATTTACGTTAAACGATTCTTTTCTAGCGCTGGTGTAGCATTAGTTCGTAGGACTTCTTTTCTAGTTCGCAAAGTACAGTCCATGGGGCAATCGAAAGCTATTCGTTCGATTGTTAAAAAATTAAGCACTACTTCCAG
>Ga0265327_10002814_pt1 | contig 17561 bp, 14 predicted proteins | sample 41621metaG_FD_202089 | JGI IMG/M metagenome (GOLD analysis project Ga0265327, IMG submission 202089) | Rhizosphere microbial communities from Carex aquatilis grown in University of Washington, Seatle, WA, United States - 4-16-21 metaG | ecosystem: Host-associated > Plants > Roots > Rhizosphere... | reverse complement strand
TGGCGGGTCTCTTTGCCCTCGGCCACCTTGGTACCTGCGCCCGTGGGCGTGAAGAAGGCGGGGATCCCGGCACCACCGGCCCGCATCCGCTCGGCCAAGGTGCCCTGGGGCACCAGCTCCACTTCCAGCTCGCCGCTGAGGAACTGCCGCTCGAACTCAGCGTTCTCACCCACATAGCTGCTGACCATCTTGCGGACCTGGCGGTTCCGGAGCAGGATGCCGAGCCCAAAGTCGTCCACGCCGGCATTGTTGGAATAACAGGTCAGGTCTTTCACGCCCCTCTGGGCCAGGGCCGCGATCAAATGTTCGGGAATGCCGCAAAGACCAAAGCCCCCCACGGCCAAGTGGGCCCCATCCGGAATGTCCCGAACGGCTTCCAGGGCTGAGCTGACGCGCTTGTCGATCATGGCGATGAACCTCTGAATGTGCCACCAGTGTGCCATCTCTGGCATTCTGCTTCAGTTCCTGTTTGAACCTCGAAGGGAGAAGTCCATGAAACGCCTGCTCATGGTGGTGCTCTGCCCCTGGATGCTCAGTGCCCAGACTACAGCCTCAATTCCAGCCACAACGCCTGCGGTGACCCCCGCGGCGGTGGATGCCCTCTGGGATGCCCGAGAGGTCCACCTCCGGAACGTGAAGAAGCTCACGGCCACAGGCTCCAACGCCGAAGCCTACTGGTCCAACGATGGGAAGAAGATCATCTTCCAGAGCACGCGGGACGGCTATCCCTGCGATCAGCTCTACACCATGAACGCCGATGGCACCGACCAGAAACGGGTGAGCTCGGGCAAGGGCCGCGTCACCTGCGGCTGGTTCCTTCCGGGGGACGCGAAGATCATTTTCGCAAGTACCCACGTGGCAGGCCCTGAGTGCCCCGAAGGCCCGCCGTTCACCCCGGGGAAGTACCAGTGGCCCGTGTTCCAGGGCTACGACCTGTACATCGCCAATGCCGATGGGTCCGAGGCCAAGCCCTTCCTGGCGTCGCCGGGCTACGATGCCGAAGCCACCGTGGCCCCCAACGGGAAGTGGATCGTCTTCACCAGTGAGCGCAGCGGCGATGTCGACCTCTGGCGCGTGGACATCGATGGGAAGAACCTCAAGCGGCTCACCGATGGTGTGGGCTATGACGGGGGCGCCGTCTTCAGTCCCGATTCGAAGCAGATCGTGTGGCGCACCAACTACCCCAAGGGCGAAGCCGCCACAGCCAAGTATCAGGAACTCCTGAAGCAGCACCTGGTCGAGCCCATGGACATGGACATCTGGGTGATGAACGCCGATGGCAGCGCCAAGCGCCAGGTCACCAAGCTCCCCGGCGCCGCCTTCGCGCCCATCTTCACGCCGGACGGCAAGGGCGTGGTGTTCGCGACGAACCACCACGATAACCAGGGCAAAGGCCGCGGGTTCGATCTCTTCCGCATCAACCTCGACGGCACGGGCCTGGAACGGATCACCTGGACCGGTGTGTTCAACTCCTTCCCGCATTTCAGCCCAGATGGCAAGAAGCTGCTCTGGGTAAGCGGCCGGGCGCCTCGTGGGTCCCGCCAGTTCGACGTCTGCGTGGCGGAGTGGGTGCAGTGACCTTCAAACCCGCGATCTTTCTGGACAGGGACGGCACCCTCAACGAGGAGGTGGATTTTCTCTCTGATCCCGACCAGCTCGTGCTCATTCCAGGTGCTGGCGCGGCCGTGGCTCGGATCAACGCCAAGGGCATCCCCGTGGTGGTGGTCACCAACCAGAGCGGCATCGGCCGCGGCAAGTATGGCTGGCAGGACTTTGCCGCGGTCATGAGCCGCATGGGCACGCTGCTGGCCTTTGACAACGCCTGGATCGACGCGGTGTATGCCTCGCCCCACCACGAACAGGCCCTGGGCGAATACGCGGTGGCCGACCACCCGGAACGCAAACCGAACCCCGGCATGCTCCTGCGGGCCGCCGAGGAGCATGGTCTGGACCTCAGCCGCTCCTGGATGATTGGGGACAAGGCCCTCGATATCGAGGCAGGACTTCGGGCCGGTTGCCGTGTGGCGCTGGTCCGCACCGGCTACGGGCACAAGGTGGATGGTTCTCAAGCCCACCTGGTGGCCGACAGCCTGCCGGAGGCGGTGGAGCACATCCTGGCCGGATGGCCATGGTCCTGATCGAAAAAACGGGGCTGGTGGCTGGTTCCCTCATCCAGCGTTACAAGCGGTTCCTCGCGGACGTGCGGCTCGAGGATGGCAGCGTCGTCACGGCGCACACGACCAATACCGGGTCGATGAAGACCTGCTGGGAACCGGGCGACCGGGTGCTGCTGGAACCCGCCACGAACCCCGAGCGCAAGCTCAAGTTCACCTGGCTGGCCGTGGAACGGCCCGGCGGCTGGGTGGGTGTGGAAACGGGCATGCCCAACCGTGTGGTGGCCGAGGCGGCACGCCGCGATGTCGTGCCGGGGCTGACGGGCCTGCATTCCGTGCGCACAGAGGTGAAATACGGGGCCGAGAACAGCCGCATCGATGTGCTCGCCCTGGATGCCACCGGGAGGCAGGTCTTCATCGAAGTGAAGAACACTACGCTGAAGGATGGGGACTGGGTGCTGTTCCCAGACGCGGTCACAGAACGCGGGACCAAACACCTACGGGAGCTGCAGGCCATGGTCAAGGCAGGCCACCGCGCCACCATCGCCCTCTTCGTGCATCGCACCGATGTGGATCGCTTCGATGCCGCCCGGGACATCGACCCCGTGTATGCGGCCGAACTCGACCGGGCTGCGAAGACCGGCGTGTTGGTGTTGCCTCTGGCTGTGCGCCTCGTCACAAGGCAGGAGCCGGGCGGTCTGTGGAACCTCGGCTGGGAATTGCCGGGCCTTCTGCCCTGGGTCCCCCGGCGATAGACTGAAGGTTCCTGCTGGAGCACCCATGTCGACCGCCGCCTCTGAACTGATGAAGACGCCCCTGAATGCGGCTCACCGCGCCCTGAACGCCAAGATGGTGGATTTCGGCGGCTGGGACATGCCCGTGCAGTATCCCGCTGGGATCATCGCCGAACACGAGGCCGTGCGCACCAAGGCGGGCCTGTTCGACGTGAGCCACATGGGTGAGATCCGCGTGAAGGGCCCCGGCGCCCTGGCACTGGTGGAGCACCTCACGCCCAACGCCGTGTCCAAGCTGGTCATCGGGCAGGTGCACTACACAGCCTTCCTCTATGAGAACGGCACCTTTGTGGATGACCTCCTGGTGTACCGCGAGGGCGCGGAGGAGTTCCTGCTGGTGGTGAATGCCGGCAACTCCGACAAGGACTTCGCCTGGGTGCAGCAGCACGCCAAGGGCTATGACTGCACGGTGGTGAACGAAAGCCCCATCACCGGCCAGATCGCCCTCCAGGGTCCCCTTGCCGTCAGCATCCTCCAGCCCCTGACGGCCACCCCGCTGGAACCCATCGGCTACTACTTCTACACGCACGGCGAAGTGGCTGGCATCAAATGCCTCATCAGCCGCACCGGTTACACCGGCGAGGATGGCTTCGAGCTCTACTGCGCCGCCGGCGACACCGAAAAGCTCTGGAACGCCGTTATGGCTGCTGGCACCCCCAAGGGCCTGCTGCCCGCGGGTCTGGGCTGCCGCAACACCCTCCGCCTGGAGTGCAAGATGGCCCTCTACGGCCACGAGATCGATGACACCATCCACGCCCTGGAAGCGGGTCTGGGCTGGATCGTGAAGCTGGACCACAGCGACTTCATCGGCCGCGAGGCCCTGCTGGCGGCCAAGGCCGCGCCGGCGCCCCGCAAGCTGGTGGGCTTCAAGACCCACGAGAAACGCGACATCGCCCGTGACCACATGCCCGTGGTGCAGGACGGCAAGCAGATCGGCTTCGTCACCAGCGGTGCGCCGTCGCCCACCTGTGGCTTCAACCTCGGCCTGGCCTATGTTCCGACGGAACTGGCCAAGGTCGGTGGCACCATCCAGATCGACATCCGCGGCCGGGCCGTCAACGCTGAGATCATTCCCACGCCGTTCTACAAGCGGTCCAAATAGCCCATCCCCCACGCATCTCCCACCTTTCATGGAGGAACCATGTTCCCTGCCGATCTGAAGTACACCAAGGACCACGAGTGGCTGAAGCCCGCGGGCGATGGCACGGCCCTGGTGGGCATCACGAACTACGCGCAGGACGCGCTGGGCGATGTGGTGTTCGTGGACCTGCCGGAAGCGGGCGCGACCTTCGGCGAGGGTGAGGAGTTCGGCACGGTGGAATCCGTGAAGACTGTGTCCGAGCTGAACATGCCGGCCGCCGGTGAAGTGCTCGAGGTGAATGACACCCTGGGCGACCATCCCGAAGCGGTGAATGAGGATCCCTATGGCAAGGGCTGGCTGGTGAAGATCAAGCTGACGGGCGACCTGTCCGGCCTCCTGGACGCCACGGCCTACGAGGCCCTGGTGAGCGCGGAAAGCCACTAGGCTCATGCCGGTCCAGATCCTGGCCACCCTCCTCTGGGGGACGGTATCGGTGCAGGCACCGGCACCGTCCCCCCAGGCCTATGTGGCCACGGCGCCTCCGCGGGCGGCTGAGTCGGATGTGGTCCGCATCCAGCAGCTCCGGGCGCTGGTGGAAGCCGCTGAAAAAGCCCTGGAAGCAGAGGAGGAAGACGCTGCTGAAGCCCGGGCCGACGAGGCGGATGTCCTCACCGCCGACTGGTCACCCGATCTCCTGAAACAGCGCGATGTGCAGGGCCTCCTGCAGCGGCTGAAGGAGGTCCAGGATCAGCTGACCGAGGATGAGGAACCGGAACCCGAACCGGGCCTCAAAGTCCCGGAGGAAGTGGTCTCCATCAGTGGCGCGGAACTAAGGGCTGAGCTCGACCTGGTCCGGTCGGCCGAGCAGGGCGCCAGTTACGACTACCCCATCGACCTGAATGACAAGGTGCTCACCTGGGTGAGCCTCTTCAGCACCACCAAGCGCGGGTTCATGGAGAACGCGCTGGGTCGGGCTTCGCAGTACATGCCCATGATCCGCCAGGTCTTCGCCGAAGAGGGGGTCCCCTCCGATCTGGCCTACCTCGCCGTGATCGAATCGGGTTTCCGCAACGAAGCCAAGAGCAGGGCCAAGGCTGTGGGCATGTGGCAGTTCATCCGCTCGACCGGTCGCATCTATGGTCTCAATGGCAACGCCTGGGTGGAGGAGCGACGCGATCCCATGAAGGCCACCCGTGCGGCGGCCCGCTACCTCAAGCGGCTCTATGAGATCACAGGGGATTGGTACCTGGCCGCCTCCAGCTACAACGCCGGCCCCCTCACCCTGGAGCGGGCCATCCAGAACGTGGGCAATCGAAATTTCTGGGACCTCTCCCGGTCCCGCTGGCTCCGCACGGAAACGAAGAACTATGTGCCAGAGCTCTGCGCGGCCATCCTGGTCGGCCGGAATCCGGAGCGATATGGCCTGCACATCGTGCCGCTGATGCCCTACGCCTACGAGACCGTGAACGTGGCCAGCATGACCAGCCTCACGGTGCTGGCCCGCTGCGCGAACACGGATGCGGCCACGCTGAAGGCGCTGAATCCCGAGCTACTGCGGGGATCCACGCCGCCGGGCAGCTACCTGCTGCGCGTGCCTCCGGGCAAGGCGCTGGACTGCCTGCGTCAGCTGGCGCACATGCCCGCGGGAAAGCGGTTGGATTTCCAGAGCTACACCATTCGCAAGGGCGACACGCTGGCCAAGGTCGCCAAGCGGTTCAAGCTTACGCCCGAGGACCTGCTGACCGCCAATGACCTCACAGCCAAACAGTTCAAGCCCGGGAAGCGCATCCTGGTGCCGCCCCCGCCGGTGGTGGCCGTGGAGGATCGCGACCTGACCTCGGGAGGCGCCCATCCCAAGGCCCTCGGGGATCGGCCCCTGGCTCCGCTGCCTGCAACGCCGCGTGTCCAGGACACCCCAAGCGAGGAACCTGCGGCCAAGCCAGCGGTCATTGCCCCGGCAAGCCTCCCTGCGGCTCTTGCGACCGCTGAGAAACCCTCGATACCTCCCGTGCCAGCATCTGCGCCAGTCCTCACTCCGGTCCCGCCACCACAGGTTGAAACCCCAGTTGTCTCAGCACTCAGCGCGGCACCTGAACCCTTCCGAGTGAAGGCCAAACCAGGCGACACTTTGGCCAAGCTGGCACGGGTGCACAAAGTCCCGCTGGGCGAACTCATGCGCCTGAATCCCGAGGCCGTGAAGGCGCTGCATGCTGGTGACGAGGTGCGGCTTCCGGGCGATTCGGGACCGGCCAGCCCGGCTCTGGCGGCGCCGACCATCCACCGGGTCAAGAAGGGCGACACGCTTGCCAGCGTGGCCCGGACCTATGGCGTGGAGCCCAAGGATCTGAAGGCTTGGAACCATTTGAAGAAGGACCGGATCCTGCTGGGTCAGCGGTTGCGCGTCACCGCCCCATGATCGGCGCTTGCAGAAGCGCAGAAGAAGTGTGATACTGGTTCTTCCCCATTGGGGCCATAGCTCAGCTGGGAGAGCGCTTGCATGGCATGCAAGAGGTCGTCGGTTCGATCCCGATTGGCTCCACCAAACAGAAGGCCACCGCAAGGTGGCCTTCTTGCTTCATGCTGAAAGCTGATGGTCATGCTCGCATCCCTGAACCACGTGGATCTCCGCTTCGGCCCCCAAGAGGTGCTGAAGGATGTCACCTGGGCCATCCAGGAAGGTGAATGCTGGGGTGTCATCGGCCGCAACGGCGCGGGCAAGAGCACAGTCTTCAAACTCCTCCTGGGACAACTGGAAGCCGACAGCGGCACGGTGGTACGACCCACAAAGGAGCGCGGCATCCGCATGGGCCACTACGCCCAGGATCTGGTGCCCGAGACGCAGGGCAGCGTGCTGGAGGAGGCGCTGGCCGCCTTCGGCGATGTGGAGCGCCTGCAGCACGAGATGCGTGAGCTCGAACACCGCATGGCCGAACCCGGTGTGGCTCTGGATGAAGTCATGGAGCGCTACCAGAAGGTGACCGAGGCCTTCGAGCACCTCGACGGCTTCAGCATCCGCGCCCGGGCCGAGAGCATCCTGCAGTCGCTGGGCTTCAGTGCCGCGGATTTCGAACGGCCGGTGGAGACCCTCTCCGGTGGGCAGAAGAGCCGGGTGATGCTGGCCAAGGCCATCCTGCAGGGCCTGGATCTGCTGCTGCTGGACGAGCCCACGAATCACCTGGATCTGCCCAGCCTGCGCTGGCTGGAGGAGTTCATCCAGGGTACCGATGCCACCGTGGCCGTCATCAGTCATGACCGCTACTTCCTCGACAAGATCGCCACCGAGATCCTGGAGTTGGAGGTCGGCCGGTCGCGCGTCTACGACGGCAACTACTCCGAGTTCATGGAGAAGAAGGAACAGGAACTGGAACTGCTGGAGCGGCACTTCGAGCAGCAGCAGGCCTACATCAAGAACCAGGAAGAATACATCCGCCGCAACATCGCCGGGCAGAACACCAAGCAGGCCCGCGGTCGCCGCACACACCTCGCCAAGCTGGACCGCATCCAGAAACCCCTGCGGGACCGCCGCAAGGTGAAGTTCGTCTTCCCCGAAACCCAACGCAGTGGCGATGTCGCACTGGTGCTGGAAAAAGCCAGTGTGGGCTGGGGCGGGAAGCCGCTCTACGAGCCGCTGGAGCAGCTCCAGATCAAGCGCGGCCAGAAGGTGGGCATCGTGGGCCTCAACGGCACCGGCAAGTCCACCCTGCTCAAGGCCATCTCCGAAGAGATCCCTTTCATCACCGGCCAGGCCCGCCTCGGAAGCCAGGTGAAGCTGGGGTACTTTGACCAGCACCACCGCAACCTCGACCCACGCAACACGGTGTTCCAGCAGATCCACGGGGTGACGCCCATGGCCCAGAAGCAAGATGTGCTGGGCTTCCTGGCCAAGTTCCAGTTCCGCGGCGACGAGGTGGACAAGCCCGTCACGGCGTTGTCCGGTGGCGAGCGGGCGCGCCTCAGCATCGCGACCCTCATCCGCCATGGTGTGAACCTGCTGCTGCTGGACGAGCCCACCAACCACATGGACATCCCCAGCATGGAAGCCATGGAGGACACCATCCTCAGCTTCACGGGCGCGGTCGTCGTGGTCACCCATGACCGCTACCTCCTGGGCCGCGTGGCCGATTCCCTGCTGCGCATCCATGAGGGCAAGGCCGAGTTCCGCGAAGGCGGCTACGAGGACCACCAGGCATGGGTGGATCTGGATCTGGGGGCTGAAGATGAGGCCGGTAGCAAGGAACCAGAAGCGCCGAAAAAGCCCGAGCGGAAGCCCGAGTCAACCCCGGTCAAGGTGGTCGCTCCGAGCAAACCTGCCGCCATCGACAAGGACAAGCAGCGGGCCATCAAGCGCTTTGAAAAGCAGGTGGCTGAGGCCGAGGCCAAGGTGGGCGAACTTGAGTCCAAGCTGGCCGACATCCAGAAGGAGATGGCCGCCATGGATCCCTCCGACTGGCAGGCGTTCAGCGCCAAGCTGGATGCCCAGAAAGCCCTGGAGGCCGATCTGGCCTATGCCATGAGCGACTGGGAAGCTGCCCAGGGGGCGCTGGAGGAAGCCCAGCGTTGAGGTGGTGCTAGCATCAGGAAAACCCTGAGGCTTTCATGACGGAATTTCGCGGCGCCCACGTCCTCATCACCGGTGCGGCCAGTGGCCTGGGTCGGCTCATGGCGCTCGACGCCGTGCGCCGCAAGGCGCGCGTGACGCTGCTGGACCGGGACGCCAAGGGCTTGGGGACGGTCTGTGAGGAGATCCACGCCCTGCAAGGGGACTCAGAGGGGTTCGTGGTGGACCTGTCCAGCCGGGAGGCCATCCAGGCCACCTGCGCCGAAGTGCAGCAGTCGCGCGGACCGGTTGACATCCTCATCAACAACGCCGGCATCGTCTCGGGGAAGCCCCTGCTGGAATGCACAGACGAGGCCATCGAGCGCACCTTTCAGGTGAACGCCCTGGCGCTCTTCTGGACCGTGCGGGCCTTTCTGCCTTCCATGATGGCCGCCGGAAAAGGGCACATCGTCACCGTCGCCTCGGCGGCCGGGCTCGCAGGTACGTCGCGGCTGGTGGACTACAGCGCGTCGAAGTTCGCCGCCGTGGGCTTCGATGAATCCCTGCGCATGGAACTGCGTCGCCTGGGCAGCCCGGTGCGGACGACGGTGGTGTGCCCCTTCTTCATCGATACCGGCATGTTCGAGGGCGTGAAGACCCGCTTCGCCTGGCTGCTGCCCATTCTCAAGCCGGACTACGTCGTGAGCCGGATCATGAACGCCATTGCCGGCAACCGCTCACGGCTGATCATGCCCCGCTTCGTGATGACGGTACCCGTGGTGCGGGTCTTCCCTCCGGTCATCTTCGACGCGGTTCTGGGCTTCTTTGGCGTGAACCGCAGCATGGACGAGTTCGTGGGTCGGCACTAGAAAAAGCGAAGCGTCAGGTTGATCATCCGTCGCACGAACCCTGTGTAGGGCGGGTACATGAGCTGGATGGCGGAAAATTGGCTGCGCTGGCGCAGGAGGCCCCGGGCATTGGAGAAGGCCTGGAAGCCATACACGCCATGGGCCTTGCCGAAGCCGGAGGTGTTCACGCCGCCCGTGGGCAGGCCCGTGTGGGCGAAGTGCAGAACTGTGTCATTGATGCAGCCGCCACCGGCGGTGGTGTGGGCGATGAGCGCCTCCGCGCGGGTCCGGCTGCCACTGAACACATAGAGCGCCAGGGGCTTGGGGCGGGCGTTCACGAAGGCCGCGGCCGCGGCCATGTCTGGGACCTTCAGGATGGGCAGCAGGGGCCCGAAGATCTCCTCCCGCATGACGGGATCGCCCGGATCGACCTGCGTCAGCAGCGTGGGGCTGATGTAGCGGCTGGGCGCATCGGTGTCCCCGCCGAAGGCCACTCGGGCCGCCGAGCCGCTCAGCAGCGCCTGGATCCGGTCGAAGTGGCGGTCATTGATGATGCGGGCTAGGTCGGGGCTGGCTTTCCGCTGGCTGGGGTCGCTTCCGTAGAAGGCGGATAGGGCCTCCTTGAGGTGTTCCACCAGGGCATCGTGGACGCGCTCGTGCACCAGCACGTAGTCCGGGGCGACGCAGGTCTGGCCGCCGTTCAGGCACTTGCCCCAGGCGATTTTGCGAGCCGCTTCGACCAGGTTGGCGTCGGCATCCACCAGCACGGGGGACTTTCCGCCGAGTTCCAGGGTGACCGAGGTCAGGTGCTCGGCCGCGGCCTTCATCACCACCTTGCCCACGGCGGGACTGCCCGTGAAGAAGATGTGGTCGAAGGGCAGGGCCATGAGCGCCTGGGCCACATCGGCCTCGCCTTCCACCAGGGCCACTTCTTCTTCGGGGAAGAGCCCTGCAAGCAGGCTGCGGAGGAACGCAGTGGTGTGCGGAGTGAACTCTGAGGGCTTGAGCACCGCGCAGTTGCCCGCCGCGATGGCCGAAACCAGCGGGCCCAGCGTGAGGTAGATGGGATAGTTCCAGGGGCTGATGATGAGCACCACGCCGCGGGGTTCGTGGACGATGCTGCTGGCGGCCCCGAAGAAGCCGATGGGCGTAGGCACCTTCCAGGGCCGCATCCAGCGGGGCAGGTGGCGCAGGGCATCCTTGATTTCGGAGATCACCGGATACAGCTCGGTGAGATCCACTTCCTCCGGGGACTTCCGGAAGTCCGCTGCCAGGGCCGCCTGGGCTTCCTCCCGGCGGGCCATGAGGGCCTCCAGCAGGGCCTGGAGCTTGGCCTTGCGCTGGGCGGCGGAGGTGGCGGCCACGCGCCAGCGGGCAGCCTGCTGGCGGGCGAAGAGGGCTTCGAGCGGGGCAGCGGTCACGGCGGATCCTGATCAGGAGGTTCCGCTCATCGTACCGGGGAATCCCCTTGAGCGGGAGCGGATCGGCGCCAGGACGCGATCAGCCAGAAGGCGAGGATCAGGTTGAAGATCAGGCCGAAGAGGGCTTCCCCGTTGAAGACGCGCACCTGCCCTGCGAATAGGCCGGGCTGGCCGGAGTAGACGTTGCCCAGGATGATGGGGTTCCAGAGGTTCCAGCTGAGGTGGAGCACCGCACAGGGCCAGACCGATCGGCCCCAGAGATACACGGCTGCAAAGGGCACCGCCGCCACGGCGATGGAGACCAGAAACACGGTGTTCTGCACCGGGTGTCCCTTCTGGGCGGTGGAGAAGATGATCGGCAGGTGGAAGCTCGCCCACACCGGCATGGTGATGGCCGCGGCCATCAGGGGCCGATCGGCCCAGCGCCGAACCAGGTAACCCCGCCAGCCGGCCTCTTCGCCCAATTCCCCGGGAAAGATGCCGTGGGTCAGGAAGGTGGGCACGAAGAGCGCGAGCCGGAAGCCGTGGTGGAGCCAGCTCCAGGAGGGCGGCAGGACGGCTTTGAGCCGATCCGGCCAGTTCGCCCGGTAGGCCATGGCCACGAGCAGCCAGGGCAGGAGCAGGGCCACCCAGGCCCCCGCCAGCAGCCCCAGGGCGGCCCAGCCATGCAAGACCACGGCCTTGGAGACGGGCATCTTGAAGTCAGCCAGGGGCGTGAGGTGGATGAAGTCGGCCTGGCCCGAGATGGCCCGCCAGCCGTAGGCCAGGGCGAGGCAGAACAGGATCATGAGCCAGGGGTAGACCATGGCCAGCAGCCAGGGACGCCATCCCGTGAACGCCAGGCCCATGGCCCGGGGCGGCTCGCGCCGGAATGCCCAGGCGCAGCCCAGTCCGACGAGACCTGGAATGCACATCAGCACGCGGATGAGGATGGTGCGGCGCTCGTCCAGCAGCCACCAGGCGCCCACCGCCCAGCTGAGCAGCAGGGCCAGGGCGACGAACCAGAGGGTCTCCTTGCGCGTGGGCATGCCGACTCCAGAGGGGGCTCGGAGTAGCCTACGCGACCCGGGTCCGCTGGATGAGCACCCATTTTCAGATAGAGAACAAAACCGGAGGGAGCTAGACCCAGGCCATCTCAGCCGTGAAGTGGCGCAGATACTTGCTCTGCTTCACAATCTTCACGCCCATGATCTCCTTGGCCTTGGCCTTCACCTCGGCGATGACCTCGGCGGCAAAGTCGAAGTGGCTCTGGGTGTACATGCGGCGCGGGAAGGCCAGGCGCACCAGCTCCATGCTGTGGAAGGTCTCGGTGCCATCCTCCATGCGCTTGCCGAACATGACGGAGCCGATCTCCACGCCCCGGATGCCGCCTTCCAGGTAGAGGGCGTTGCACAGGGCCCAGGCGGGATATTGCGACACGGGCATATCTGGCAGCACGGTCTTGGCGTCGATGTAGACGGCGTGGCCGCCCGTGGGCTTCACGAATCCGACGCCCGCGGCCTCGAGCTTCTCGCCCAGGTATTCCGCAGTGCGCAGGCGGTAGCGGAGGTAGTCCTCCTCCATGCCCTCTTCCAGGCCCACGGCCAGGGCGTCGAGGTCGCGGCCCGCGAGGCCGCCGTAGGTGGGGAAGCCCTCGGTGAGGATCAGCATGTTGCGGACGGGATCGAGCCACTCATCGCTGCGGAGCATGATGAAGCCGCCGATGTTCACCATGCCATCCTTCTTGGCGCTCATGGTGCAGCCGTCGGCGTAGCTGAACATCTCCTGGCAGATGGCCTTGATGGGGGTGTTCTCATAGCCCGGCTCGCGGAGCTTGATGAACATGGCGTTCTCGGCGAAGCGGCACACGTCCATGATGAAGGGCTTGCCGTACTGCTTGAGCAATTTCGAATAGGCCCGGATGTTGGCCATGGAGACGGGCTGGCCGCCGCCTGTGTTGTTGGTTACCGTGATCATGCCGAAGGGGATGCGATGACCTTCCTTCTTCAGCACATCCTCCACGCGGGCCAGATCGATGTTGCCCTTGAAGGGGGCCACCAGGCTGGGCTGGAGGCCTTCTGGAACCACGAGGTCCACGGCCTCGACGCCGTTGAATTCGAGGTTGGCGCGGGTGGTATCGAAGTGGCAGTTGTTGGGGACGAGATCGCCCTGCTTGCACACGGCCGTGAAGAGCACCTTTTCAGCGGCCCGTCCCTGGTGGGTGGGGATGAAGTAATCCATCCCAGTGATGTCCTTCAACACAGATTCCAGCCGGAAGAAGCTGCGGGAGCCGGCATAGCTCTCATCGCCCACCATGATCGCGCCCCACTGGGCGGAGCTCATGGCTCCGGTGCCCGAGTCCGTCAGCCAGTCCAGCAGCACATCCTCGGCCCGCAGCTTGAAGACATTCAGCTTTGCCGCCTCCAGCATGCCCATGCGCTCCTGGGCATTGGTCATGCGGATGGGCTCGACCGACTTGATGCGGAAGGGTTCGATCATCGTGCGGGGCATGGTGGCTCCTGGCAGAACCTCCAGGCTACCCAGGGCGGCCCGGAATCCGCATCACAAGGGACTGGCATCGCAGACCACCCTAGGCGATCCTGGATGGCTTGGAGCATGCGCATGAGTCTTCTGCTGGCTGTGGACGTGGGCAACACCAATGTGGTGCTGGGGATCTTCGACCTCTCGAAGGGACCGGATTCACCCCTGGTCTGCTCCTGGCGGCTGGCCACCAGCCGCGAACGCACGGTGGATGAATACGGCCTTTCGGCCCTGGCCCTCATGCGCCACCAGGGCATCGAAGCCAGCCAGATCAAGCACGTGGCCATCTCCTGCGTGGTGCCGCCGCTGCATCCGGTGCTGATGAGCCTCGCCAAGAACTTCTTCGGGGTGGATGCCTTCTACGTTGAACCGGGTGTGAAGACCGGCGTGAAGGTGCTCATCGACAACCCCTCGGAGCTGGGCGCGGACCGCCTGGTGAACGCCGTGGCGGGCATCGAGAAGTATGGGGCACCGCTCATCGTCGTGGACTTCGGGACGGCCACCACCTTCGATGTGGTCAATGCGAAGAAGGAGTACCTGGGTGGCCTCATCTGTCCGGGCCTGAAGATCAGCGCCGATGCCCTGTTCCAAAGGGCCAGCCGCCTGCCGCGCGTGGAGATCGCCGAGCCCGAACGGCTGGTCGGCCGCAACACCGTGCAGGCCATGCAGTCTGGCATCTTCTACGGCTATGTGGGCATGGTGGACGGCATTCTAGATCGGCTGCTTGAGGAATGCCCCGAGGCCAAGGTGGCAGCCACCGGAGGCCTGGGCCGCGTGATCGCGCCCCACACGAAACACATCAAGCACATCGCCCCGGACCTGACCCTGGATGGCCTGCGGATCCTCTGGTTCCGCAACCAGGGTGGGAGGAAGTAGCCCGGATGGAACCCCCGCTGATCCACCTGGCTGAGGTGGATTCCACGCAGGCCTTCCTGCGGCGGCATCCAGAACTGGGTACCTGCGCGGTGCTGGCGGACTGCCAGACGGAAGGCCGTGGCCGCCAGGGCAACCGCTGGGAGAGCGCAGCGGGTGCGGGACTCTGGCTCTCAGCCTCGCTTCCCACACCGCCCGGGGTGGCGCCGGGCATGATCCTGCAGCGCGCCATGGTAGCGGCCGCCCGCGTGCTCGATCCCGAAGGGCGAGTCCTGGGCCTCAAGTGGCCCAACGACCTCGTGGCTTGGCGGGATGGGCGCCTTGTCAAACTCGGTGGCATCATCGGCGAGCAGGGCGGCGGGCAACTCATCCTCGGGCTGGGGGTCAACCTCAGCGGGGCCCCACACCTTCCCGAACGCGCCATCCCCCCAGCCTGCCTGGAAGAGCTTGGGTTGCGTGTCCCACTGACAGCCGAGCTGGCGAGGCTCATCTTTCAAGCTTGGAATGATTTGACTAGGGATCTTCAACCCCCCTTTCTATGGCCCGAACCGGGTATGGCCCTGCAGTGGGAGGGGGGCCAGGCCACCTGTCTGGGCTGGGAATCGGATGGGCGGCTCAAAGTCGCCACCGCCGAAGGCATTCGACGCCTCAGTGCCGGTGAGGTCAATGGGTTGCTCTGATCACACCACGGCGCGGATTTCGGCTTCGCTGAGGATCCGGGCGCTGTTCTTGGCGGTCTGGAGGATGCGGTCCACCCGCTCGGGGCTGGGGTCATAGCCATTCATCTCGAGCCAGTAGACGACATTGCTGTGGCCCGCCATGGGGCCGATCTCGATCTCCTGGCGGCGGCCGACCAGGGCGGCGGGAACGCCCGAGTAGACTGCATCGGCCAGTTCCACATCGCCCCGGTGCAGGGCCTTCACGATGGCGGCGGCATGCACGCCCGTGCCGGTGCGGAAGGCGTCCCGCCCGAGCACGGGATAGTTCGCCGGGATCTCCACATCGCAGAGCTCGGCTACGCGCTCCGCCAGAGCCGGCAGGTCCGAGAGGTCGCCTTTGGGGAAGCCCATGAGGTGCAGGTTGATCATCAGCTGATCCATGGCCACATTGCCGCACCGCTCGCCGATGCCGAGGATGCTGCCGTGCAGGCGGTCTGCGCCGGCTTCGAAGGCGGCCAGGGCATTGGCCACGCCCAGGCCCCGGTCGTTGTGGCCATGCCAGTCGATGCGCACGGAGCGGTCCTTGATGACCTCGGTCTTGATGAAGCGGACCAGCCGTCGCACTCCGTCCGGCGTGGCGTGGCCACAGGTATCGGAAAGACAAATGGACTGGGCACCTTCATCCAGGGCCGCGGCATAGATGGCCTTCAGCACATCGGGGCGGGCCCGAGTGCTGTCCTCGGTCACCATCATCACCGGCACCTCCTGGCGCCGGCAAAACGCGATGGCCTTGCGGGCGGTGGCCACGAGGAAACCCAGGTCCCAGCCCTCCACGTCCATGCGGATGGGGCTGGAGCCGAGGAAGGCACCGGCCTCGAGGGGCATGCCCGCCCGCTGCTGGATTTCGGCCACCTGGGCCAGATCGGCCTCAAGGGTGCGCACGGCGACGTTGGGTGAGATGAGCAAGCGGTGGTCGCGGATCTCGACCATGAGGGCCCTGACGGCCGCGAGGGGTTTGGGCCCGGCACCCGGCATGCCCAGGTCTACGGCATCCACGCCCAGGCGCGCCAAGCGATGGATCAGGTCCCGCTTGGCGGCGATGTCCGGATCACGCACGGAGGGACTCTGGAGGCCATCCCGCAGCGTCTCATCGTTAAGCAGTGGAATCCTGGCGTCCTTCGAAGGAAGGCCGTTCCAGTCATTGATCAGCTCGTCCAGGGTCATGGAGGCTTCAGGCTACGGTAACTTCGATGCGCCGGTCCAGCAGCGTTCCCAGGAGGGCACCCTTGTCGAGGAAGGACTCCATCTCGGGATCCACATCCCCATTGGCGTCCAGAATCACGCGCAGGCTCTGCTCATCGACCACCACCGCCAGGTGGCGAACGGCCTGTCGACGCCGCCGGTCGAGCGCATCCGCGCCGCGCAGGATGGCGGCGAGCTTCCGCACCACCTGCCGGTGCCAGGGCGCCAGGGCGCGGAAGGCCTCGTGCTTCGCATGGTGTGGCACCTTGCCCCGGTGGAACCGCACCACCTGTGCCAGCAGATCCACTTCCTCCGGCCAGAATCCGGGCAGGGTGGCGTTCCGGATCAAATACTCCCCATGCTTGTGGTGTCCCTTCTCGGAAATGGAGAAGCCGATGTCGTGCAGACGGGCCGCGAAGGCCAGCCACTGCCGTTCGGTATCGCCCAGTTCGAAGTACGGCTGGAGTGAAACGAACAGTTCATCCGCGAGCTTGGCCACCTGGCGGCTGTGGCCGGGGTCGGGATCCAGCCGCGAGGCCAGCTGTTCGATGGAGGCCTTCCGTCGATCCGCGAGCGGTGGGATGGCCGCCCCGCCGTGCTTGAGGGCCTCCCAGACCATGCCTTCCCTCAGACCCACCGGCAGGTGGCGCAGCGGCGGGCAGCCCAGCCACTCCATGAGCGACAGGGCCCAGATGGCGCCCACATGCAGGACTTCGGCCCGCTTCGGATCCACCCCGAGCCGCTCGGTGCGGTGCTGGGAATCGACCCGCCAGAGCTTCAGGGTGAAGTCGCGCAGTTGCTCAACCGTGAAAGCCTGACCCGCTGCAGCGCCCTTGGCGAGGTCCTCCAGGGTGCCCGAGGTGCCAAGGATGAGCGTGGGTTCAGGCAGCTCCGACGGCAGGTCTTTCCGGGCCTTCTTGAGGATGCGACGGATCATCTTGCGCAGCCGCTTGAGGTCGTGGGCCGTGGGCAGATCGGATGTTTGCGCGGCATCGGCCAGGCGCTGCAGGCCCCAGGGCAGGGAGATGCTGGCTGCGACGCGCCCACCTTGCACCCAGGTGAGTTCCGTGCTGCCGCCCCCGATGTCGACCAGGGTCACGGGCTCAGGTGGGAAGGGAATGGCATGGGAGACTGCCTGGTGGATGAGGCGGGCCTCCTCCTCACCGGAGATCACCTGGATGGGGATGCCCAGCTTCTCAGCTTCCAGGACGAAGGCCTGGGCGTTCTTGGCATCTCGAAGGGCGGCGGTGCCGCAGGCCATGAGGGTGTCGCAGCCGAAATCGCGAATGGTCTTGGCCATCTGGGCCAAAGCCTCCAGCCCAGCCTGGAATGCTTCCGGGCCGATCTCGCCGGATTTCGCTTCGCCCCGGGCCAGGCGCACCATGGCCTTCTCCCGGGCGAGCACATGCTGTCCGCCGATGGCATCAGCCTCCACCACCACCATGTGGATGGAGTTGGAGCCGACGTCGATG
>Ga0265327_10002813_pt1 | contig 17565 bp, 19 predicted proteins | sample 41621metaG_FD_202089 | JGI IMG/M metagenome (GOLD analysis project Ga0265327, IMG submission 202089) | Rhizosphere microbial communities from Carex aquatilis grown in University of Washington, Seatle, WA, United States - 4-16-21 metaG | ecosystem: Host-associated > Plants > Roots > Rhizosphere... | reverse complement strand
AGAGATTACAAAAAAGTCTCTATGGACGAAGTGGCGGATCAAAGGATTCAGCTTCGCACATACAATCTGCTCGTCGGTAAGAATAATGAAAACATCCGCGATCTGATAGGAAGCTTTAAGAGTAATGGCATTCTCAAGCTGGATCCCATTCAAGTCAAAGAAACCCCCGATGGCAAGTATATCGTAATCGAGGGAAACAGGAGGACGGCGGCTCTTAAATTTCTGCAATCTGAACACAAATCAGGAAATGACGTCGGGAAACTAACACTTGAGTCATTTAAGAGCTTAGACGTCGTGCTGATTTCGGGCGAAAGCCCGGTGCAGCACCTCATAACGATGGGACTCCATCACATAAGTGGAAAGAAAAAATGGAGCCCCGTAAATCAAGCGCAGCTTATATACGACCTGAAGCATAATCATGGTCAAGATGAGGAAGAGATTATTGATTCACTGAGTATTACTAAACATGGCCTTCGGCGAGCATTGAGAACACTCGCCTTAGTGAACGCATATAAAGAAAGCGATTTCGGCGATCAATTTCAACCCACGCAATACTCCATATTCGAAGAGATCATAAAGACACAGAGCGTTAAGTCCTGGTTGGGATGGGACGATTCAAGGTTCATTTGCACCCGAAAGAATAACGAGGAACGGCTTTTCAATTGGATATCAGAAGAGGAATATGCAGGCGAAGATGACGAACGCGACGAACTAATAAAGCGAGACCCCATCATCACCAAAAGCCATGAAATTAGGGAGCTAGGCAAATTTATTAATGACGATCGTGCCGTCTCTAAGATGGAAGAAAGTCGAAGCGTCACCAAAGGCTTCGTACTTAGCGAAGCCGTCGGTGAACAGAAGCTGAAAAATGCCTTAGACAACTTGGGCAAGGATGTTGGAGTTGCGTTTCAGTTCAGCGAATATATGTCCAGCCAGGATATTGGGACCATTGCGGTATTGCGGGACAAAATCGACAATCTGATCCCCTCATCCAAGGCACTCATATCCAAGTCAGAACTAATTCAAACCGTAGCAATAAATTCTGAAGTGGCCTCTCACTTTAGCAATTTCGAGGTGATATCTCTGGGGCGATTGAAGAACTTAAAAATCAAGCATCTTTCAAGAATAAACATATTTGCGGGCGCAAATAATGCCGGAAAGACTACGCTACTCGAAGCATTTCACTTAGCAACCCAGCTAAACAACCTTCGTTCATTTGTCGAACAAGAACGATTTCGCGGGAAATTCTATCATGATTTCAAAAGTTACTGGCTTGATCGGAATTTCCTTTCAGACATCTCGATATCTTCCATCTTTAACGGAAAGAGGGCAGATCTGAAAATATTTCGCGAGGAAGATTCAATCAATAATGACAAAAGCCACTATTTGACATCACTATGCGCAGAAGCAAATGTTGACGAAGCGAGGTTCGCGAGCACAATTCATCTATTCAACAACAAAGAGCCTGAAGAATTCTATGAAATCCGACGGACCCTTTGTAGATCAGCCTTCACAAGTCCTTTTAGATACAATGAGGACCAGCTAGCTCGAGCATACGATGCGGCCGTATCGGACAAATACCTGGACCGGGTTGTAAATTTTTTGCGCGATAAAGTTGACCCGAAAATCGAGACGATCGACATGTCTTCCGATAAGCGATTTTTAGTAGCTTCCACTCAATTCACCCAAGCTGTGGACATAACCAGATTCGGGGAAGGGTTACAAAGAATATTTGAAATCGCTCTCCTAATGGGCCTAAGCAGAAATGGAATAATCTGCATAGACGAAGTTGACGCAGCGATACATAAGAGCCTTTTGGTTAACTTCACTAGATTCATCCAAGAACTTGCTGAAGAATTTAAAGTTCAAGTCTTTGTCTCAACCCACAGCAAGGAGTGCATCGACGCTTTTCTGCAAAACGGATCTCCCCTCGAAAATATCACCGCCCATTCTCTTTCATGTGAGGGGGAGGAGATAGTTTGCAAACATTTGCCTGGCGATAAATTGAGCGAACTTATAGATTTCATCAATTTCGACATTCGCTAATATATGGCCATTAATTTAGTCAGCATTGCATGCGAAGGTGCTCACGATGTCGCATTTTTGAACCGTCTTCTCAAGTCGGCAGGATTCGAGAGCAATGAATCCACAAAAATGGGAGAATATCCCGCACCAATGAATCACTTGCTTGTTTCGGCGGCATCCAAAAGTGATGTGAAGGAATTGAATTTTTCTGAATTCAGAAGCTGCTTGCTTCCTTATCATGTTCTTAAGAACGGTGATACGCACATATTCATCTACGCTTTAGGAGGAGACACCCGAAGAGCAGAAAGGGTTAATCTCATGAGGCAATTGAAAATATTCCCTTCTGTCTCGCCTGATGAAATCCCCCGCATGCCCGCGGGAACAATGCTCTCAATAGGGTTCATTCTCGATGCAGACAATCACGGAATAGCTAGCCGCCTTGATATTGCTCGCCAAGAAGTTGCCGAAGCTTTTGAAATTGACGCGTCGTCTAAATTCCAAGCTAATGGTTCGGTGGAGTTTATTTTGGGCATCAAAATTGGATGCTTTGTTTTTTCTGAACCTGGAAGCGATTGCGGAAAGCTAGAGAACCTTCTGCTGCCCATGATGAAAATATCTAATGAGGCAATATTTTCCCGGGCGGATGAATTTTTGACGGAACACCATGAATATTCTCGATGTCGAAAGCTGAAATTGGTGTCTCGCGATGGTCAGTTAATCGAGGAGCGAAGAGGCGGGGTGGACTATGATCATTCGAAATCAATTATTGGAATAGCCGGACAACTGCAGAGATCCGGAAAGTCGAACGCTGCATATATTAGCGACTGCGATTATCTAAACTTATGGAAGCTTCAAACCCACGAAAGCTGCAAAGAAATACTGAGCTTTGTTTCTCATATTTTGACCCAATCAGAGGGTCTATGAGGCCCACAAGTCCTCTTGGACTAACATTTCCGCCGGGAGGCTCTCGCCGCGCGATCAGGGGCTTGATCTCCGCAAGCCTTCTCCCATGGTCGGACCATGAGGTCTTTTCTAACCGTGCTGCTGCTGTCGTCCGGGGTCTCCGACGGGGCCCCGACGACCTATCGGGAGCAGAATTTCCCGATCGAACTGCCCACCGATTGGCACGCGGTGAAACCACCTGCTGAATCGCTGGCGCTCGTTCGCTCTCCGGATGGCTCGAAAGGCCTGACCATCATGGTCTCGGAATTCTCCGCCCAGGACCGTGCGGGCGCGTTGGGGAAGATGGTGGCCGGTGCCAAGAAGAGCGCCGCCAAGCAGGGCGTGGCCATCGGTGGGTCCGGGGATTGAAGCTCATTCCTCGTTTCGTCGGCCTTGGTGCGATCCCTTCAGGATCGGGACATCATGAGAACGCCGGGATCCGGAGGTCGCTTCGCGACACTCCGGCTACGTTCCGTGATCCCTGCGGGATCGGAGAGGATAAGGGTGGGCCTTTGGCCCTTGGAGAACCGGGTGAGTGGCAACTTCGCCGCTCGGGAATATTGACGCCCCGATCAAGCGCGGGCAGCCTCAGCGCATGTCTGGCAAACTGCTTTTGTTCCTCGGCCTCGCTTGTGTCCTGCCCGCTTCCGCTGTTCCGGAGACGGTTCCGCCGCCGTCGGAAGCCGACCAGGCGAAAGCGAAGGCTCATGAGCAGGAGCAGAGCCGTGAACAGGCGCGCCGGATGGATCCTGCGATCGGCAATGCCCTGACGGCGGCGGTGAAAGCCGGGGACGCCAAGGCGCTGAAAGCCCTGCTGGACCCGGCCGACCGCAGCATGAGCGCCGGCTTTTGCACCACGGAGGATGTGAAAAGGGGTGGCTGGCAACCGTTCAGCAATCTCTTCTCGAGCACCCCCGACGGCAAGATCACGCCGTGCGACGAGGTGCTGATCGAATACGGCGTCGGCATCAGCGCCCGTGATTTCAACCGCCCTTCCAATGTGGCGGTTTTCAAGGCGCATTATCCGGATTTCACCACCACGCTCGGGCGCCGGGCCCTGGACTACTCGGCGGAAACGGGAAACAACGAGATGATCAGGGCCCTGCTGGCCGCGGGCGTGAAACCCGAGCCGGCCGACCTGGAGGCGGCGGTGGATCATGACCACCCCGGAGCGGTCAAACTGCTGGTGGCGGCCGGCCTGCCAGCCGACGCGAAGGGCCGCGGCGAGAACGCGAGTCTCACGCTGGCCCAGATCGCCAGGAGAAACATGGCCTTCGCCGTGCTGGATGCCCTGGGGGCCGCCAAGCGGTACGAGGCTGAATTGAAGCCCTTCCGCGAGGGCCGCCCCGGCGAGGGCGCGGTGCGCTACTCGGGCAAGTGGGAGTTCAAGATGCAATCGGGCTCCTTCGCGCTCATGTTGGAACCCGACGGCACCGGTTTTGCCGGGGACCCGTTCGCCCTCGTCGCGCCGATCCTCTGGAAGTCGATCCAGGTGAACGCGCAGAAAGGCCTGGAGATCATGCCGGTCCCCGGCACGGATCACGGCATCACTCCCTTCCAATGCCCGGTCTCCGGCGACGACGTGTATCTTTCCCTCCGCGCGGGCGGTAACCTGAAAGGGGTCCGCCGCGAGGTCGATTCCGACCAGCGCGAGGCCATCCAGGCTCTCGCCAAGGCCAAGCCCTACACCGGCCCGAGCGGTGAATGGCACATCAACCTCGCAGGGGCGCTGGACGACGTGCCTGCCGACCAACGGGCCCAGGCGGCCGAGCAATTCAAGACCATGAAGCTCACCATCGCGCGGGACGGCAGCGCTTCTCTGGTGCTCGGCCCGACCGCCATTCCTCTAACGGTGGAGGCCACCGAACGCCCGGACGAGCTCCGCCTCACCTCGGAGCGCATGCCACCCACCACCGCCAAAGGCAGCAACAACTGGAAAGAGATCTCCATCGCCCCGCCCGGCGAAACCCACGCCCTCCATTTCGAACGCGTGGAGAAATGATGGTTGGCGCGAGCAGCCGCCGGGTCCATGTGAAAACGGTTGAGATATGCCGACGGTTCCGTTAGCCACCGGTATGCGACTCTTGAAAGCAGTGGTGGCGCCGGTGATGGCGGCGGTGGTATTGGGTGGAATGATGACGTCGTGCACGCCGCCGGCGTTTCCGCTGACGCCGCAGGCGCTGCAGAGCCGGGGGCTGAAACCGGGCGAGGGTTACATCGTGGCCACTTTCCATGAGGTGAGGGTGGGCGATCACAGCACGATGCCGCCCTATGGCGTGGACACCCATGTTTCGATCGAGCCTCCCGGCAGCGGCACCGGCCTGAACGTGCCCGGGCGCGTGCTGCTGACCCCGACCGTTTGCACGGAGGGCGAGAATCCCTTCATGACCGGCTTCCGCAATCACAGCGACGTGCTGGCCATCCCGGTGCCCGCCGGGTCCTACGAGGTGACGGGCTGGAGCATGACGGCCTCCGTGATGACGAGCATGGTGACGGTGAGGAATCGCCTGCCGATGAGCGTGCCCTTCCAGGTGAAGCCGGGCGAGGCCACCTATGTGGGCCGGCTGAACGGGATTTCCTTCTATGGCAAGAACCTCCTCGGCCTGTCGGTGTTTGGCCGCGGCATGGTGATCGTGACGGACGAGTTCGGCCAGGACCAGGCGCGCATCGCCAAAGCCTACCCCTCGATCAAAGCCGGCACGATCCGCCACTCCGGCGTCCCGGCGGGCTATCAGAACGAGATGAAGCGCATCGCCCAAACGCCCGATGAGTCGGGCTGGCGGAAATACCTTTTCCATTGAGCGGTGCGGCTGGCGGCTTCATGGTTCATTGCCGCTGATAACTGAAATGTTGCCGAGGAAGAAGTTTCGAGGGTATTTGTTAAAGCCTCGTCATGAAATTCGACCCGCGCACCAGCCGCCTGTTCACGGACGATGGCCGGTTGATCAAGCAGTTGTATTGTCCGTTCGTCGTCGACTGGGAAAAGCTGCAGCCCGGCGGCGATCCCACCGCGCGCAGATGCACCATCTGCCAGCACAGCGTCACCGACACCGCGAACTTCACCGATGAGGATCTTCTTCAACTCATGGCCAAGAACCCGAAAGCCTGCCTGAAGATCGACTTTGATCAGAGCAATCTGACGCTCACCGGTTCACCCCCGGTCTGTAAGTGAGTGACGGCACTCTATGGTTGGCCCGTCCTTGCCTGGTAACATGGTGCCGGTATGTGAGAAATCCGATTGGCAACCGTGCCCGGTTCCCTCATCAACGATCCGTCCGTGACGCTTCTCACCATCATCGCGGCGGTGGTCTGGTGGCTCGGCTGCGAGGTCGTTCGCGGCAGGCCCAGCGTCCCCCGCCGAATCAGCTCTGCTCTGAGCTTCCTGGGGCCGCTCGGAGCGATTGCGCTGATGCTCGTGGCGCTGGCTCGGTTGGTTGGACAGTAAAGGTGGTGGAAGCGGTCGGAGCCGACTATTCGTTCACTTCCACTGATCACTGAGCACCGATCACCGATCACCCGGCACGTCTTCGATCACTGAAACGTCCCGGAGATGAGCTCGACGAGGGAGTCATCGCTCATGGGGATGGAGGTGGCTTCAGTGGTGACGGTGTGCTTGAACTGCGGCGTCTCGGCGAGCCAGTGGATGAACTGCTCCTGGGCGGTGCCGGGGCCGGTGATGTGGACTTCCTCGGCATTGGTGAGATGGCTGGCGATTTCCTTGAAGAAATGATGCCGCAACGTTTCCGCCTGGTGCTGTTCGGCGGTCTCGCTGGAGTTGGCATCGGCACCGGGATTCTTCACGTGGCCGAGGATGGAAAATCCGGAGTCGCCGTCGGTTGCATCCGCCGCGCGCCCGACGACGGTGGCATGATGCGTGTCCATCCAGACCCCGAACTGATGCTGCTGCTTGTTTTTGACTGACATCCGGGACCCTCCGGTCGCGGCCACCAAATAGCGAATGACTTTTTCAACGTGGCCCTGACCACCGCTCACCGATCACTCGGTTTTACCGAACGGATTGGGCCGGCTGCCGCCCTTCGGTGTGGGGGAACCCGCACTGGCGTCACCACCACTACCCGCCGGGCTACCCAAGATCGGCGCGCCGGTTTTGAAATCGGCTCCCTTGTAGGATTTTAAATCCGTCGCGAACACGAGCTTCACCGTTCCCAGTTCAGCATTCTCGATGGTCATGGTATCTGGTGCTGAGATCCGCCAGCGGAACGCATCGCCCATCGCACCTGCGCCCCAACTGCTGTTGTGCATGATGCCATTGGTCTCGAACACGATCTGAGTCGGTGCCCGTCCGCTCCGCTCCCAGGTCCAGGTCTTCCCGGAGACGGCCTGGTGGAGCGCCGTCGTCGCATCCACGCCACTGCGCGGGGCAGATGCGCGCGGAGCACCAGGAGCGGCTCCATTCGCGGTGACGATCTCCTGCGCGCGGGTGGACGCCTGCAGTTCCGAGATCTTCGCCCGCACCGTCACGGCGCTGTCGAGGTCCCGTGGTCCTGGGCGGATTTCTGGAGGGCCTGGAGCCGCTGGATCTGCCGGTTCACCACGGGTGTGGAGGCAGCGCGCAGTTCCTCCTGATAGATTTTTTCCAGCTTCGCCAGCTCCTCGGCCACCACCTGGGCCCCGGGCTTCTTCCCATCCCCCTCAGCCCGCACCCCGCCCGAAGACAATAGCCACGCCCCCGCAAGCAGTGCCGATCCGAGTTTTGAAATCATGATGATACCATAGGAAATGCCTCTTCATTGTGGCAATCCCAAACTCCCCTGCCGCCGACTCCCCTCAGGGGGGCTCACGACTATCGGACATATCGCATTTCAGGGTCAAAGGCATGAGGTCGGCTGGAGCGGGATGCTCCAGCCACGGTGGATGGCCTGTGTTTCCGCGAGGTCGATGCTCAGTTTTCGTGCTTCTTCACGTAAGGGAGCTTCTTCCCGGTGTAGGGCTGCTTGCCATAGTGGGCCTTGTTGTAATTCTGCTTTCCGTAATAGGGGCCGTGGCCGTAGTAAGGGCGGCGGTAGCCATTGGAGTAGTAGTAGTTTTTCGAGCCATTGTTCTGGCCGATGGCATAGCCGGCGACACCGCCGACGGCTGCCGCTGCGAGGGGATCGACGCTCTGGCGTGGATTGCCGTAGGCGTCGTAATTGGTGGTGCAGGATGCCGCCGTCACGGCGACAATCGCGACACCAATCCATTTGGTGAGTGTGGTGTTCATAGTAGTTCTTTGACCAGCACTACCACGCTACCGAGCCACGGGTGTATTGCACGAACCATCGGTGAAAAAATCCATCATTTCGCTCAAATCTATTAAAAGAGCGCCAAAAGGAGACTGCGGGTGATGCAGTTCCTAGCCGTGTATCGCCCCGTATGGCTGCGAATTGCCACAGACTCACCCGCTTTGCCTTCTGGCGGAATCTTCACAATTCCCAGGCTCTTCGACATCATAGCTTTACAGTCCATGCCCACCATCAAGTCTTGCCATGACCATACGACTTCTCTCTCTGCTGCTGTTTGCTGTCCCGCTCGCCCACGCCGAAACCGCCGAACCACCAAAGGATGTGACCCGCATACCCGTGGTTTTTTCGGGAGGATTTGAAACGGAAGCGGTGGACCACGGGCGGCCCGTGGTGCTGATCGCTTCCGCACTCGGGGTGAAGCCTGAAGTTTTCCGCGAGGCCTTCAGCCACGTCCACCCCGCCGGGCCGGGCAAGGGCCCGACGGAGGCCGAGGCGAAGCAGAACAAGAAGGCGCTGATGGATGCCCTGGGGCAATACGGGATCGCCAACGACCGTCTCGATGCCGTCTCCAACTTCTACCGCTACCCCCCGGGTCCCGGTGGCCGCTGGAAGACGACACCCGCCACGGCCAACGCGTTGGTGAAAAACGGCGTCGTGATCGCCTATGAAGTCACCAGTCCCGGTGCCGGTTACACAACCCCGCCCACCGTGACTGTCCCCGGGGTGAAGGTGGGTCCGACAAAGGTCGAACTCTCTTTTGGCAAGGACTTCACAACCAATGGCAGCCTCAAAGCCATCACCCTGCCAGCCACGAGGGAGTGAAATGCCCGATCAGCGGGCAGATGGCAGCCGTCCCGGCGGGGGACGGCCAGCGCCACGCGGGACGGTTTCCGGCGCGAACGCTTCTCAGCAAAGGTTTTACCCGGTCTGTCGCAACTCACGGCACGAGGTCTGCAAGGACGCCGCTGCCATGAAAATGAAACCATCCCTGTTGTTCAGCGCCATACTGGCGCTGCCCGTGCCCGCATTCTCCCAGGAAGAGCCCTCGCCGCCCGTTCCTCCAGGCACCGTCGAAAAGACCGTCACCGAAACCGTCACGCCGGATGGCAGGCATGTAAAGGAAGAGACGGTGGTGGAAAAACACGCGCCGCCTGCGGAGCCGGTAGTTGCGCACCGGGACTATGATCCGCGCCGCCAACTCCGGATCGCCCCGCGTGCCCTGCCCGCGCGTCCCGCCACTCCGGCGGATGCTGCCAACCGCACTGAAACGACCGAAACCACGACCACCCGCGTGGGAGCGCGTGTTTACAACACGGAGACGAACACCGTGGTCGTGGAGGGCCGGGAACTGCCATACGTGACCGTGCCGGTGCTGTTTGTGAAGGAAACTGCCGAGCTGCTCGATTCGGAATCCCGCGCCGCGCTCGACCAGACGGCGGACGCCATCAAGGACGTGCTCAAGTCCGCTCCGGATGCCGCGTTTGACATCGAAGGCCACACCAGCACGGACGGTGCCGACGATTTCAACATGAACCTTTCGAAGCAGCGCGCGCAGCGGATCTACGACGAGCTCACGCGTCGCTATGAGATCCCGGCCCAGGCTCTCAGCGCCCACGGTTACGGGGAGATGTATCCGAAGTACCCGAATGGCACCGAGGCACAGATGACACTGGACCGGCGTGTGCTGGTTGTCCGCGTGAGGTAAAACACACAGTCACTCTCAACGCGCATTCTGCATGAAATATGCGCTCACGTTGCATCCTAACCGACCGTCTCCTTTACTGCTTCGCAATATCGGTTGATTTGCAACGGATTACCGCAGCCGCTCACTTTGCACCCCACCTGCTGGAACAGCCCCGGGAGGAATATCCTCCCACACAACCAACCAACCAATCAAGACCATGAAGACAAACATCCTCGTCCTGTCCGCACTAGCCGCCGTCGGCTTCCTTTCGAGTTGCAAGACGGTCGTCAATACACCGCCGGCACCTGCTCCGGTGACCACGACCCAGGCCACCACTACCACGACCGCGCATGACCCCTATGCCGGTACGACGAGTTACAGGAAGACCACCACCACCGCCTACTAACGACGTTGTGGTGGTATTGCAGCCACGGGCGGCACTGTGCCGTCCGTCGGCCGCACATGGTTTTGCTGCTGCGTTCCTTTCGGACCCAGTCAACGCCTCGCTTTATACATCGCATTCGCCCGGTGCTTCCGGTTTCGTGGAACCTCAAGGTTGCCATGAACCCCAAGTCGCCGCGCATGTCATGTTCCTGCATTCGCCCCCTCTCCCTCGCCGTACTGGCCAGCACCACGGCTTGGGCTCCGGCCACCGAGGTGTTCTATGACGACTTCACCGGGGCTTCGCTGGACACCTCCCGCTGGCTGATCGCCGAAAAGCAATGGGGCGGCGACAACGGCGGCATCGTCCACGAAAACGTCTCCGTTTCCGATGGACTGCTCCACCTCACCGGCCATGGCGATCTTTATACGGGCCACGTCCAAGGCGTGGACCATGATGGAGCCCGGCTGCCCCGAGTCACGCGCGTCGGCGGTGCCATCGCCACGAAGAACTACTACGCATCCGGTCGCTACGAGGTCCGTCTGCGCCTGCCCATAAAGACGGGGGCCTGCTCCGCCATCTGGCCGTTCCACTACGAAGAAGCCTATGAAGGCGATGCGCTCTGGGACGAACTGGGCAACCTCGGCGGGCTCGTTCCCTCGATCTGGCTGTGGGCCGGTCTCACCCAGACCCAGGCCGACAGCCTGATGGCCGACCTCACTTCCTCAAAAGGCAGCCGTCCTCCTTATCTTGAGTCATGGACCAACGGACGCTACACGCCGACGGACTACTTCCGCGCGCATGCCTACGACATCAGCAAGCTCGACCTCGTCCAGGATTTCGGGAAGCTCCAGCAGATCTACGTCACCCTCCAGAACGCCACCACCATCCTCACCCAGGGCAGTGCTTCGATGGGTTACTACAAGGTTCGTAACCAGGAAATCGACATCGAGACGCCAACCGGGCTGGAAGCGACTCCGAGCGATGTTTCCTATCGGAATGCACGCTTCAACAACTGGGTGGGCGAGGCTGGTGGCGAGTTCACCGCCGTTTACGACGACCTCGGCAAGGCCATGAACGACGGCCAGTTCCACACCTACCGCTTCGACTGGCACACCGCCAGTGACACCGTGCTGTCCCAGCGGGTCGAATTCTACATCGATGGCGTGCTCAAGCAGACCAACCACGCCCACGTGCCCACCATCGGCGGCCGCTTCTGGATCGGCCTGTGGTTCCCCGCCTGGGCCGGTACGCCGGATTTCAACACCCAGTCGCTCGATGTCGACTGGGTGCGGATCACCCCGTTCGATGAGTCGGGCGATCGGTACGTCGCCGAATCCTATCCCGACGACGGGTGGTGGACGCCGAGGCCGCCCGCCGATGGTATTCCCGACTGGTGGAAATCGAAGTACTTCCAGATCAGTGGGAGTGCCGCTCTGAGCGGGTCCTCTGCCGCGACCGCCGACGCCGATGGTGACGGCATTGACAACTATCATGAATACCTCGCGGATACCGATCCCACCTCCGCCGCTTCCCATTTCCATCCGCTGGGAATGACCAAAGCCGCCGGCCAAGCCTCGGTGTCGTTCCCTTCCTCGCTCAACCGCAGCTATACCCTCTACGTCTCCCCGGATCTCAAGAGCTGGACGGCGGTCCCCGGTCAATCCGGCATTCCCGGCACCGGCGGCACGCAGACACTCACGGATCCCACGCCGCAAGGTGCCGCACGGTTTTATCGGGTTGGCGCAAGCATTCCCTGAGGCACCCGTCAGGCATATCCCCAAGTCTCGTACTCCCGCTGCCACGCCTGCCGCAGCCGCTGCCGCAAGCCCTCCTCCAGCGGTTTGAAGCGGTTTTTCTCGTAGGATTCCAGCGAGGCGACGTAGTCCGCCAATTCCGGCTGGAACGCATCAAAGGCAGGCAGACCGAGCGCTTCATAAATCCGTCCGACTTCGGCCACCGGCTCGCGTTCCAGGTCTTCATAGCGCACCTCGCACAGGTGCCCGGCGGGGATCAACCGCCGCTGTTCGTGATAGGCGTCGTGCATGGTGCGGTAGCGCCGGATCAGCGACTCCTCCAGTCGCCTCCGGTCCGGCCGCTGGAGATACCAGTACCACACCGTGGTCTCCCAGTAGTGGCGGAAGGATCGGTACACCTCGTCCGGGTGGCGGTGGATGTGCACGAACTTCGCGTCCGGGAAAACCTCCAGCAGCATCCGGATCCGTGCGGTATGCCCGGGTGATTTCAGCACCAGCGGCCGGCTGCCATGCAGGTAGGTGAGTTTCCGGCAGTATCCCAACAGCGCGGATTTCCAGGCATCGATCTCCCACCTGTCTGCTTCTTCAAATGTCAGATAGCGGTCATAGCGAGCTTCCGCGCGCGGAAATGACATGCCCAGATACGGGGAGAGCAGCGTCTGCGAACTGAGTGCGAATTCGTCCTCCTGGGGCGTCCGGAGATCCAGCGGCACATTGTCCATCGGCCGGGTCCCCGCGACCCGGCCGGCGAACAGACGGTTGGCCGCGCCTTCGGTCCACAGGAACGTCGCCGCGTTGATCGCCTGATAGTTCGTCGGGTATGAAAAGCCGGAGCCCGGACGGGACATCAGGTTGTGCAGGTGGGTCGTGCCACTGCGCCAATGACCGAGAATGAAGAGAGGCTGAACCTTGATTTCCGTGGCTGAGATTCCCTCATCGTAGCACCGCTCCTTCCGCGCATAAAACGAGTTGATCGCGGCGATGCCGGTGAGAAAAGCCGCGCGGTGCCAATAGGCCGGACTGATCGCGAACCGGTTGTCGCGCAACAATTGTAGCCAGCGCCCGAGTGTCAGGCCCACCAAGGGATTGTGACTGACGCTCCAGCGGTTCTTCAACTCCACCCCGGACATGGGCGCAGACCCTAACCATGGCGCGCCGCAGTTCAACCCGCGATTCGCGGGCAGACATGGGGAAAAATACCACTCCCGCTACGATTTGCGGATCATCCCAAGGACCATGAGCACGATGCCGCTAAGGACAACCCCCACCACCAGGCCAGCGATCAAGCCGGTCAGCAGTCCCTGCATTGGATTGTCCGACGAAGGCACGACCCAGTTGCCGACGGTCGCCCCGACTCCACCGGAAATCAGCACGAAGACGCCTTGGAACAGATTGTCCCGCTTTCTGATATTGGGGACCCCGCCGATCTTGTCCGCGTAGTAGTCATAGGACTTTCCCGCCTTCCCATTCCCGGGGGATGCCGGAGGAGCGCCGGGTGGCTCATACGGGGATTCTGGTGGCAGCGGCGGGGGAGGAGTTGGGTCGCTCATGGCAGCAGGGATCCATCCTATCCGGGTATGACGAAATGAGGAGCACGAAATCCCCGGCTTGTTTCACCGCGTCTTCAGCGAATCAATCGCGGGTAGCTGCGGGATGATCTGCTCCGCGATGCGGCGGTGGGTTTCAACCGTCGGATGCCCATCCGCCACGTAGGTCCCCGGCAGCTCGTCAAATTGGGCATAGCCCACTTCCGTGGGGCCGGCCGCCTGCTCGTCCCGCACTACCCGGGCGATGGTCTCACGCAGCCATGGCAACCAAGGGGCGATGGCCACGATCTTCGCGTGCGGATGGCGGCCTCTGACAGTTGCGATCAGGTGATGATAGGCAGCCTCGAAGGTCGCGACATTGGCGGCCCCGACCTTGCCGTCCGGGCCCCGCAAGCCAGAGTCATCATTCAGGCCGAGACAGATGAGCACCAGCCCTGCGGAGGGCTCGGGAAACGGCCATTTCGGTTCCGCCGTTTCCATCAGAGCCCTGTCGTAGCGCTCCTCCATCTGGCCGTTGCGGTTCCCCATGTAGTCAGCGACGAGGCCGGAGCCGGACCGACAGACGGCAGTCAGTTCCCCGCGATAGTGACGAGAAATGCGGGCCGCAAAGCCGAGGTCAAAGTTGGTGACCGAATACTTCTCCTTCCAGCCGAGCGTCGGTGTGGTGGCTTCGTCCCCCTCAGCCGCCGTGAACGAGTCCCCGATGAACTCAATGGCCGGTCCTGGCAGCGGCGGAGGCGTGCTCAGGACAACTCCCTCATCAACCACAAAGCCCTCCAGTTCGGTAGGCTCTTCGAACGAGATGTTTCTTCGTTGCAGCCGGACAAGATGCGGCCCGGGGGGCAGGCCGCTGGCCAGTGGATACGTGATCGAGCTTCCGCGGCGACCGCCCACGACCCCTTGCCATTTGCCGTCGACCTCGACGTTGTAGAAGTTTCCGGGGTCTCTCATGCGGACCTCGATCGAGCCGCCGTTCACCACGGTACTCAGGCCGAAGCCCGGCCACGATGCCTTCGGGCACACTTCATTCGACCGATCCCAACGGCCTTCGTAGCGGATTGCCGGATCGTTCGCGGGCACGAATCGTTTGCCCGTTCCAGCCGTGTGGGAGCGATTGCAGCCCGTGAGGGCCATTGCCGCCGCCACCAACACTCCAAATATCCCGACCGTCATGTCCCGATTCTGAGAGAACCGTGGCCGGATCACAAACTTCCAATGCGGTCAGCGGAACTGGTTCTGCTCCGGTCGATAGTCGTATCCAGCGTCAGCCAGCTTCGCCATCAATTGCGCTTCATCCAGGCCATGGGTCTTGGCCAGGTCATCGAGGGAATCGCAGTGGTTGCGAAGTTCCGTATTCACCAGCCCCAGCAGCAGATGCGGGTCCATCGATTGATAGCGCGAAAGGTCCACCCGCTGAGGCTGCCGCCGCGGCACCGCGGGCACAAGCCCAAGCCGACGCTTTTCAGGTCAGTCTCCCTCGGCGGCACGATGAATCACCATCTGGTATTCACCCCGGCGCAGTATCATCCCGGTGGCCGTTGGCGTGACCTTCCAAGTGGCAAGCATGACCGCCTGCTTCGAGCCTTCGGCAGTTTGATAGCCGAGGACCAGGTTTCCGGAGGCTGGGAAAAACTGCCACACGAGAATGCGGGTGCGGACGTTTGGATTCTGGCGCATCGACACCGCCACGGAGCCGCTGGTCTTTCCAACTGCCGCGCCTTTGCCGAAGTCGAGGAACCACTCGCTGCCGCTGGTATTGAAGATCGGATCACTGCTGGACGACACCTTGTAGTAGCCCGAGATTGCCGTGGCGCTCGGCATCGGCCGGTCGGGAATATCTGCCGCACGGGCGATCGGGGCCAGCGGGGTGATGAAAAGGACGCCCATGAGAGCGGCGACCTTTCCCATGGGCGAGGAACGGCGATTCACCGTCGTCCCGATTGAGGGAGGTTTCATACAACCCTATCTCCCAGCGGATGCCGTGCCCGGATGCCCCGGTCGCGGATGCGCCTAGCAGGATAAGGAAAGACAGAGGTGCACGCGGGCAAGCACACCGTGCGGAAAGCCTCCAAATGCACGACCACCCCTAACAATCTTGCAGATTGCACCGTTTTATTCACAGTTGGCCGCTGTCCCGATTCTCGTCAGCCCACGATGCGCTTCAAATGTAAAGTTTTTGCAAAAGCAGGACAACAGAGAGAGGCGGCGGCGTTTCAGAACCGGGACATCATTGAATGAAAACCTATTCCTGGCTCTTCCTAGCTCTGATCGCCAACCCACTGGCCGCCCACGGCGCTCCCACCCATGACTACGTGGAAGGCAGCGTGATCGTGACCTTCAAGCCCCAGCGTGATTACGAAACAGCCAAAACCGCACTTGGCCGTCACGCGCTCAAATTTTCCAAGCACTTCGGAGTGCTTTCCGATCGGCGGCAGAAACAAACCGGGGTCGTCCACGATGATACCCTGGGCACGGCCCGGTTGCTGGAGATCCTGAAGGCGGATCCGGATGTCGAGCTCGTCGAGCCGGATTACTTGCGCTGGACGACTGCCATTCCCAACGACGCGAACTTTTCCAATTTGTGGGCGCTCCAAAACACCGGGCAAAGCGTCAACGGAACCACTGGCACCTCCGGCGCGGACATGAAGTTCGTGCCCGCGCGCGCGTTGTTCCGACCGGGGATGACGCCTCCCGTGGTCGGCGTCATGGACACTGGCATTGACCGGACGCACCCGGACCTCATCGGCAACGTCTGGGTGAATCCCGGCGAGACAGCGTTCAACAATGCCGACGACGATGGCGATGGCAAGATCGACGATACTTACGGTTACAACTTCGCGGGGAGCAACTCCGACGTCACCGACTCCGGCTACCATGGCACCCACGTTTGTGGGACCATCGCGGCGACCGGCAACAACGGCATCGGGGTCATCGGCGCAAACGACCAAGCGCGGCTGATGATGCTGAAGCTTTCGACTGACGGCAGCACGATCAGTTCATCAGCCGAAATATCGGCCCTTCAATACGCGGTCCTGATGAAATCGCGGGGGGTGAATCTGGTCGCTCTCAATGCGTCGTTCGGTGGTGGCAGTTTCTCGACGGCCGAGCACGACGCCATCGTGGCCGCCGGGAATGCGGGAATCATCATGTGCGTCGCGGCCGGAAACAGCGGACTGAACAACGACACGACGACCTTCTATCCGGCCAGCTACCGGCTTTCCAACATGATCGTCGTGGCCGCCAGTGATCAGAACGATGCTCTCGCCAGTTTCTCCGACTACGGTGCGACGACAGTGGATCTCGCAGCACCGGGAGTGAACATCTATTCCACCAAGCCGGGGACCCTCAGCGGCTCGGTGCGGGGAGGGACGACCACCTACGCCACGGTGCCTATCCTTTATTCGGGCACGACGGCCGGGATCACCGGCAATATGGTCGATTGCGGCATTGGAAACACCGGCCAGTTCCCCAGCGCCGTGAACGGCAATGTCGCACTGATCCAACGGGGCACGATCAATTTCTCCACCAAGGTGGCAAACGCCATGGCCGCCGGGGCGAAAGCCGCGGTGATCTACAACAACACCACCACCGACAGCGACATCAACACCTTCACACTCGCCGCTGATGGCAATTGGATCCCCGCCTGCGCCGTGACCCAGAGCATCGGCGCGAGCCTCAAGGCAGCCCTCCCCTCCACGACCGTCACGGTAACCCGCTCGACCGACTATCAATACCTGGACGGCACCTCGATGGCGACGCCCCAGGTGACGGCCGCGGTGAGCTTGGCTGCCATGTGTTTCCCGGAAGATACCGTGGCCCAGCGCATCCACCGGATCCTGGCGAATGTGGACACCAAGCCCTCGCTCACCGGCAAGGTGATCACCGGTGGCCGGCTCAATCTTCAGAGAATTCTCGACAGCGATGCCAATGCCCTGCCCGACTGGTGGGAGAAGCTTTACTTCAACCAGTACACCGGCGTCCTTCC
>Ga0265327_10002811_pt1 | contig 17567 bp, 16 predicted proteins | sample 41621metaG_FD_202089 | JGI IMG/M metagenome (GOLD analysis project Ga0265327, IMG submission 202089) | Rhizosphere microbial communities from Carex aquatilis grown in University of Washington, Seatle, WA, United States - 4-16-21 metaG | ecosystem: Host-associated > Plants > Roots > Rhizosphere... | reverse complement strand
CAAGAAGAAAGTAGCCGAACCAGCAGAACCAGACGTGTTCAAACAACTCGTCCAGTTGCTGTTGATTCAGAACCAAGACGCGCTAGAACAAAAGGCGCACGAAAAGATGGTCAAGCAGACCCGCGAGAAGCAGCGTGAGAAGAGTGCTGGCCACGAAAACGTAACCTTGCTGATGACGCAAGCACGTTGCCGCCACTTGAAGGGCGGAAAGCACAGAGACAACTTCAACGACCCGCGCATCGACTACATCGTGTACACTCACACGTACATCGACGGCGAGACGGTTATCAAGTGCCGTACTTGCAACATGCGTTGGAAGAAAGACGACACCAAGGAATACTTGGTTCGCAACGGCCACAAGATCAAGAACCACACAGGTATCGGTTGGCGCGAAGCCTACATGATGACTGTCCAGTCCACGGACAAGTTGTCGAAGGGCGAAGTATCGCAAGAAGCGCTTATCCGTACGTACTTGGAAGGACGCGAGAAGTTGGGCGCGGTCCAGAACCAATTCGGGGAAACCATCGGAAGAGAAGTTCTCGATTTGGACGGCAACGTCGCACATAACGTGCAGATGTAAACTCTCAGGGGCGGCTCAGGTCGCCCCTATTTTTCTCAGGAAAAATGAACACTCTTTCCCACCCATCTCCAATTTCCAAACAAATTTCTAATTGCGCCCCTCTCTCTGCGCAAGGTTCTTAGTTTATGGCAATCACTTACGTTCAAGAAGCACAAGGTCAGTTCTTCGACCCATTCGGCTTCACCGTTGTTGCAACACTCTCTAGCCCAGTTGCTGCGGGGGACGGCATCGTTGTCGTCACCTATGATGCCCCAGCATCGTCCGGCTTCGTAACCGGAATCACCGACACCGGATCGAACGTGTACACCAACGTGTACACTCACACATTTTCAAACAACATGCGCATCACTTACTGGGTGGCGCAAAACACGACATTGCAAAGCACCTTGACCGTAACTCCTACCGTCTCTGCCACTGGCGGATTCGGCGAGGGAGTCGGCTGGTTCAACGTGGTTCAGTACGCAACCCAAGGGCAGCCCTTGACCTTAGACCAAACGGCGCTGATCGACGGCGTCAGTGGCCCGAGCGCATCTATCGGTCCGGTTACGATCACAGCAGCCAACGAAGTTTTGGTATCGGCACTAATCGTTAACACCACCTCCTCGGGCGCGACCGCCACCGCACCATTCAACCTTCGCGGCACATTCGCTAATGCAGGCCGCGTGTTCACGGCTGGCGCAGGCGTATCAGACGAAGAGGTAACATCCACGGGTTCTTACTCGGCAGGATGGGGAACATTCGGCGCAGGCAACCAAGGGTACGGAACGCTCGTCACCTTTTACGCGGCACCCCCGACGTACAGCATTTCGGGAAACACAGGACATGCAGCCATCACGGCAGTCGCGTACACAGGAACCGCATCAGGTTCTGTTAACACAGACGCGAGCGGCAACTACACCATTTCGGGATTGTCGAACGGCTCTTACGTTATAACGCCGACGTTGTCCGGGTACGCATTCACCCCGGCCACCCAGAACGAGACGGTCTCGGGCAGCAACATCACGGGCGTCAACTTCACCGCCGCCCTATCTGCTTACAGCGTGCCCGACGACAGAACTTATGCAACGTTCCCGAACAACGCAGTGGACGTTCAAGGTACACAAACGTACACAGTGAACGCTCACCCGTCGCACGCAGCCCCAGTGGACTCCAGAACATCGGACCCAGTGGACAGCCGCACGGCAGCGAACATCCCAGAGAACTCAAGAACGCAGCCAAAGTAATTGGAGAGTAAATGAGCGAGAACGGCGTCAATAGCGCAGCACCGACAACGTCACAACCAGTCGGCGGCGTGTACAGTGCAACTCCTCCTGTATTGAAGGACGGACAAGCGGCTGCGCTGCAACTCGACATCAACGGAAAACTGATTACGTCTGGCGGTGGTGGTGGAGGCAGCGATGTCAATATCATCGAGATCGCAGGCAGCCCGGTCGGATTAACTAACCCACTAGCCGTGGAACTTTCGGACGGAACGAACCCACTAGGGACCAGCACCAACCCGATATTCGTAGGGCAAGCGCCTGCCAATACAGCGAGCGCGCCCAGCCAACAAACAGTTGGCGGTTCATCGGGCAGCATCCTAGCATCGAACGCACTCAGAATCGAAGCAACGATTATCAACACCGGAACGACCCCGATCTATTTGGGACTCGGGCAAACACCAACAGCCACAGCCTACCACATTTGTTTGGCCGCATGCAGCACGGCGAATGACGGTACTGGCGGCACATACACCACCGACGTGTGGAAGGGCACAATCAACGCGATTAGCGCATCCAGCGGCACGGTCTGTGTAACGGAACTCACGGCATAATGGCAAACATCGGTCTATCACGCGCACAAATCACGAGCGGTGGCAGCAGCGGCACCAGTGCGGGTGGGGACTGGCTAAACGTAAAGCACTACGGCGCGGTCGGCAACGGAAAGATCGCGTACAACGATATGACGATCACCTCGGGCACACCGAACCTAACGAGTGCTCAAGGCCCGTGGTTGCCAGCGGACGCAGGCAAAGTTATCATGGTCGCAGGTGCGGGTGCTAACGGCACCGACCTTTGGACCACAATCTTGGCGTACGTGAGTGCGACGGCGGTTACTCTAGCCACGAACGCATCAACGACTTTGAATCCAGCAGGCACGAACCCGCAACCGAACCACGCAGTGTGGGGCGGCACGGATGACACCGTTGCGATTCAGAACACGATCAATGCGGCAGCGACTGCACAAGTAGGCGTCTACATTCCCGCTGGCGTGTACATCATTTCGGCAACCTTGACGATGCCTGTGCCTAACGGCGCACCGTTCATCTTCGGTATCGGCACCGAGAGCGTACTGTGCTGGACAAATCCTTTGACGGCGGCGTATGCAGCATTCGCGGCATGGACATCGGTTGATAACGCTACGATTAATCTTACCGATCTGACTTTCGTCGGCGGCTCTTGCCAGTGGATTAGCAACGTAGCAGTCAGCCCAACGGCTGGTTACTTGTTCGCGTGCTATTCATCCACATGCACGTACACTGGTTTGACGATTGTTAACAACTCATTCTTGGGCGGTTTCGATTTGCAAGCCAGCTTCGGTTTGATTCAAAACTGCTACGACATGTCCTTGTCAAGATACCAAACGGACGGCACCACAGTGAACGGTTGCCAAGGCGCAGGACTTTTGTTCGGCGGTCCAGTAGGCGCGGAAGGCGGCGTGGTGAATAGCTGCTTGGCTGTAGGCGACTGGCCGATCACAAACTGCTTTGACTTCGACAGCCAGAGCGGCGTGAACATTCCTCCGACACTAATCGGTTGCGGCTCTAGCGGCGGCGCATTCGCAGCGGTCGTCCCGAACGGATTCAATTTGCCTGAAGGCACCAACGGTATGGTTGCCATCAACTGTAACGCAGAAAATTGCCAGATAGGATTCATCCTAGGCTACCAAGCCAACGTGATGAATTGCTACATCATCTCGGCTAACTTGGCGGCATTCGTTGTATCGAACGGCGAGTTGCCGTGGAGCGCGAACGTACAGTATTTTCTTGGGCAGCAAATCATCGACACAAACGGAAACTACCAGCAAGTATCGACCGCTGGAACGACCGGATCGACTAACCCTCCGACAGGCGGGTGGGCAACTGTTAACGGAAACCCGACGACAGACGGCTCAGTCGTGTGGACCAAGATCGCTAACCCCGGAAACTTCGCAGTCTACCAAGTACAGTTAAACAATTGTACAGACGGACTCGGAACCAACCCGGTCTCGATTTACGATATCGGAACCAGAACCGTCCAACTCAACAGTGATTTCTTCAACACGCAGATTTCCGCCGACCCGGCTATCGTAGTTACGAGCGGCATTGTCACCAAGACTGTGAACTACACGGTCAAGGTTTCCGACAACGTTGTGAAAATGAATTCGGCTGTAGCGAGAACGGTGAAGATGCCGATCACAGGCTATATCGGGCAGCGCTGGACATTGAAGAACGCGAACACAGGAATCATCACCGTACAAATGGTCTCGGGTACCGGGACATTCGACGGGCAAACAACCTTCCCCTTGCTCCAAAATCAATCAGTTGATTTGGTGTGGGACGGAACCAACATGAGCATAGACTAAGGAGCAGCGATGGCATACAACCCCTACAATTTGGGGCAGTTCAATACCACGCTGCCCACACTAACAAGCGGAAGCTACTCGGTTATTCAGCTTGACTCAAGCGGACGAATAATCTTGTCGCCAGCGTCGGTGCCAGTAATTCCGACGACCCCGGCAGGAAACATAGCAACACAAGACAACACCCCGGGAACGCAACCAATTTTTCAAGAGATTTTGATGGAACTAAGAGCACTCAGACGCATGATGTTCTTGGTCTATCAAGAGTCAGGAGATGGCGATCTAACCAACGACCTTCTTCAAGATGTGAACGGTGAAGACGCGGGTACAATCCCGTAAGGAGCATTATGATTTTACAAGGACAAGTTGGTCCTCCGGCATCGAAGGTCGCCAACGCAACAAACCCAGCCATCCGCCAAGGTAACCAAGGCGATATGACCGTCTCGGAACTACACGGACGCTTCTACGAACAGAACTACCAAGGCAACATGTACCACGTCGGGTTGACAGCGGCCTCAATCGCTAACGCAACCTTCACGACTGCGGACGCATTGTCGGGAACTTTGGCAACCGCCGCAACCTCGACTCCGATCATCGGATTGTGGAACCCCATCACATCGCCGATCAACGCAGTCATCTTGCAAGCACAATTGTCGGCAGCCATCTCTGCATCGACCGTAACTGGTCCGGGCAGCTTGGTATGGGTTGTTTACACAGGCAACGGAGCAATCACCGTAGCATCACAGCAGTCGCCTGTTAACGCCAAGACCTTCACAGCAAACGGTTCGTTCTGCAAGGGCTTGAACGGTATCGCCTTGACTGGTTTGGCAGCAATTGGAACCTACCTTCGCGCATCTTCGTTGCAGGCTGGTCCAGCGACCTCGTACTCGCAGGTTGGAACCGCAGTTGGTTTCCCGACCACAGCAGCAGGTCCTTCGGTTGAGAACATTGATGGCAGCATCATCGTTCCTCCGGGCGGCATTCTCGGCTTGTTCGCAACCACAACCCCGGTCGCTATCTCGGTAGCTTCTGGCTTGACTTGGGAAGAAGTCCCAGTCTAATCGGAGACGTAAATGCTTGGAGTATTCGCTAGAATTGGAAACTGGGCTGGCGGCTTATTGTCGCCAGCTTCACCTCAGTCTTCGGCTGCGCCGAGCATTATCGACGTTCGCGCTACAAACAGAAAATACACCTTCGATGTTTTGAACGGTCCTGTCGCATCGGGAGGGTCGTTCATCTCTCCGTGGTACGACACAAACATATCGGGCGCACAATACGTCTCGGCATCGGCTACCTCGCTCACCTTCGGCAACACAACCACGATGGTTATCCAACAAACGGATATCGCGGAAGACCCTGCTTTGGCGTGGAACGGAAGCTACAGCATAGCATCAGCAACAGGAGTCACTTACGTAGGCGGCAACGTTGTAAACGGTGCGACCCCGTTCTCGGTGCGCGGCCCCGTCACTGCTCGTTATTACCGCATCGTTTTTCAAAACGGTGCTGCGGTTAACACTTACGTTCACATCGCTTGCACAGAATCGTCGTCAGCCCCATCCTTCGTAGCAGGTCAAGGCGGTAGCATTCTATCAGGTATTCAGCTAGGCACGGACCCAACTAACGTAAACAACTCGTCTGGTGTTATGGGTCCCGCAATCATTCACGCCAACGGCCAGTTTTACCAAGGCGGTGCAGTCGGATATACGAACTACATCTCAACTGACGGAACAGCACTAGACATTTCTATTCAGCGTACACCATTCTTGCGCCACGGCGCACAGTTCTCGGCAAACACCGCCACACTGTGGCAGCCACAGACGGTCGGTAAGAAAGTCCGTTTGATGAAGTACAAGCTGGAAGCTGGAGAAGACTGCACCATCGCTAGCGGCCCTCTGCCAGTCAACGTTCAGATTTCTCCGACCATCTCGGCCCAAGGCCAGACACTGCCTTACGCCTCGATGTTCCCGTACACCCACAGATTCGTCGTTCCTTCGGCAGTCTTGGCGACATCGGGAAACTTGTATGATTCTGGTTTAATTGATTTGGGTAACGGTGTTTTGAACGGTAACGCATCGACTCCTCTTATCGCAGGAATTCAAGTCCCACAAGCAATCGGGGCAACCACCCCGACGTTTACTGCGCCAATATCAGGCCAGTGGGAAGCATGCACTCTCGGGTTCAAGACCCTAGGCAACTTGGGCAACTTCCGTTTGGTGCAATCGACTCAGTTCACCAACGTCGGCGCAGCAACCTACGGTTTGACCACAGTTGCTACCGCACCGGGAAACTTGGTCGTTATCGTAATCAAGACAATCAACTCTGTAACAGGCGTCCCTGCGTTCTCAGTTTCGGCTAACACCGCAACCGACACGTATACAGCAACCGCAGTCACGACAAACACGTCCGACACGGGCACAACAAACGGTAGCTCTATCTGCATGCTGTACACCTTGAACTCGAAGGGTTCGAACGCCAACGCGATTACTGTGGCAACCACGAACTCGCCGACTCAGTGCGAAATTTACTACCTAGAGTACGCAGGTGTGGCGAACCCGGGTTCTATTGACGCAGCACTGGTGGGGGCAACAGGAAACAGCACCTCACCATCCAGTGGAGCGTACACGACAACCACAGCCGGGGATTTGATTATTACGGCTTTTGCTTGTGGACAAAACCAAGCAGCCTTCCCGACTATACCTGCTGGCTACACCATTCGCGGCCTCAGTTTCTCGGCGTCGCAAGGCACGTTGTGTGTCGCAGACAACTTCGGCAACGGCGCGCTATCAGCAGGCCAGATTAACTTCATCGGCATGGGAACGGAAGAATAATGGCACATACATACGTAATTCTTTCTCACTCAATCGGGGTCGGAACAGACCCTCAAGCGTCCTTCACAGGCACTGTAGACGGACAACAGTTTACGGTGACTTGCTGGTATTCGACCTACATTCAAAACGCGGCCTCGGCAATCTCGGCACAGAACTTCGTGTTCGGATTGTTGCTAGCAGCATGGACAGCGGCGCAGTCTCCGACACTAACCAACGCGCCAGCAAACGGACTAACAGTTACGCAGTAAAGGAATCTTATGGAAATCATAATGGAAGAATTGTTGAAGCGCATCGAAGCTTTGGAAGGCGTTCACACTAGCCGCCGTGGGCCGGAAGGTCACAAGGGCGAGCGCGGTGAAAAAGGTCACCAAGGCGACCGTGGCGACAAAGGTCCCATGGGCGAGCGCGGCGAACGCGGAGAGAAGGGCGACCAAGGTGCTGCGTCCACTGTCCAAGGTCCGAAGGGTGATGTAGGGGATCGCGGAGAGAAGGGCGACAAAGGCGACACCGGAGAAGCTTCAATGGTTCCCGGCCCACGCGGCCCACGCGGTGAGCAAGGCGAGAAGGGCGATGCAGGCGAATCAATCGAAGGCCCGAAGGGATTGAAGGGCGACAAGGGCGACGTAGGCCCGAAGGGCGACAAGGGCGACACGGGCGCAAGTATCCGTGGAGAAAAGGGCGACAAGGGCGACCGTGGTGAAAAGGGCGACCGTGGCGAGCAAGGGGAGAGCATCCGTGGCGAACAAGGCGAGAAGGGCGACAAAGGACAGCGCGGCGACAAAGGCGAAACTGGCGAGAAGGGCGACACAGGTAGCAAGGGTGAGACAGGCGCGCGCGGACCAGCAGGCAGCATTGACGCAGCGGTCTCAGCAGCAGTCGCAGCAGTAATGGCAATTCTTCGAGAGAAGAAAGTAATTAGCTAAGAGGACTCATGGCTTTAACATTCCAGCAAACAGCAACGTCATATTCGCCATCCGGTTCTCCGTCAGTTGCGGCGACACTCCCGAGCGCAGTTGCTGCGGGTAGCACGATCATCGTTTGCGTTAACGCCAAGGACGGCCAAGGCCACACCACTGGCATAACCGACAACGCGGTCGGCGGCTCGAACACGTACGCACTTCTTTTCGATGCGGGACACGTCGGAAATGATTGGATGACTTTCTGGGTTGCAACGAACACATTCCAGCAATCCTCACTATCGGTGACGGCGACCAAGAGCATTTCGAGTCCAGTCAACACCCCGATCTTGATTACGAGCGTGTTGGTTTACACGGGTGTAGGAATCTCTTTGTCGGTAGACCAATCTATCGCTGGCGCGGCATTGGCTGGCAGCGTGGCTACTTGGACATGGGGTCCGACAGCCGGACTTTCGTCCACGGAAGAACTCGTTCTTTCGTTCATGAGTGAGTCGAACGGAACGAACCAAGCGTTCACTTCCTCACCGAACACTCTGCGTGCTTCTTACACCTCGACTCCCCACGGTTACTACCAGTTTATCATGGACCAGCAAACCACCACGAATGCTGGTGTGTCGGGCGGAATCACTATCGCTGGAAATGACGGCTCGGGTCCTTACACAACCCTCGTAAGCTTCTCTTTAAGCTTCCAAATCGTTGGCCGCACCCAGCCGGGCGCAACACTGACCTTGACTGGCGCGGCTAGCGGAACTACTAGCGCAGACGGGAACGGGTTGTACACGTTCACAAACCTATCGCCGGGCAGCTACACCGTAACGCCTAGCTTGGCAGGAACTTCGTTCGCGCCTCCTAGCGCATCGGTTGTAATCACAGACTCCTCGGTCACCTTAAACTTCGTCGGCAAGAAGGGCGTGTTCTCGACCTCGACGTACACCCTTCAAAACGAAATCGACAAGGTCCAAGGATTGGCGGACATTGAGCCGATCTTCAACGTCGGCGGATGGACAACCGAACCAACGGTTACAATCGCTACCGACGTGTTCGCGGCCATCTGCGCGGTTAACTTCCCGCACAAGTGGAACGAAATCAAGCTTCCTCCATTCTACACATTCTCGTGGCAGCAAGATTACGCACTCTTGAACCCAGACTTCTCCTCTATTTATAACGTGGAGTGGTTGCAAAACGGCGTGGCATTCGACATCAACAACAACACAGTTCCCAAGCCATACGTGCGCGTGGAAACTGGACGCAGCCTACCCCAACGCACGGGCGGCGACGGAAATGGTTCGATGATGGGCGACCCGGGATTCATCGTGGCCAGCCTTCCGAACTCAGAACTTTATTACGGCGTGTGGGGACAGCCCAACGTGGCTAGCCCGACATTGGGAAACAACCCAGTGGCAGGTTCAGTTTACACGAACCCGGTAGGAAACTACTCGCAGCCTGCTAACCCAATCAGCCAGATCATCGACGCAAACGGCAACCTTCTAGTCATCACCACGTACGGCACGGAAGGCAGCGCAGCACCGTTGGCACCCGCAAACGCAGCCCCGGGCACCCAAGTATCGGGAACCGGAGCGAGCACCGTGTGGACCGTCGTGGACCCAGTCGGTATGGGAATGCGCATCATCGACATTCCGAGTCAGACAGGCGTCGTATGGCAGTTCAACTTAATCGGTCAAAAGATTCCGACCGTCTTCACTTACTTGGGCCAGACGTTGGCACCTCTCCCAGACAAGTACGAGCCGTTCTTCCGCGCCGGATTCATCGCGCAGTTGTATCGTTACTCGCCACTAGAGAAGACCAGAGCAAAGTTCAAGGACGAATGGCAGTTGTGGCTGAAGTCCTTGAGTCAGTTGAAGGAAGTTCAGGACCGCGAACTTGAAGAGTACAGCTTCATCACCGAGCGTACCATCATGGGAAGCGGACGCCGTCGCAACACATTCCAAGGCGCAGCATGGCCTTACAATTATCCTCGCCCGTAATGAGCTACCACGCAGAAGCACAAAAGCGATATCGCTCAAAGAAGGGATACTATCAAATGTCTCGTCGTCGGCAACTTTCTCGGCAGAAAAGAAACACAGAACACATCGTTCTCTATCTCTCAACGCATCCGTGTAAACGGTGTGGGGAGGCGGATATGCTCTGTTTAGAATTCCACCACAGAAACCCGAAGACAAAAAAGATGAGTGTATCGGCCATATTTCATGGCGGCCACTCGTTGGAGTTACTAAAATCGGAAATCGAGAAATGTGACGTTCTCTGCGCCAACTGCCACAAAAGAGAACACGCATCTCCGATAAGGAAACAGGTTGTGAAAGACTTCCTGTCGAGACCATAACACATGAGCTATACGATTCAGCAGTTAATCAATTATGCAGAGACGTTCATCGAGTACCAGCCCTTGGCGGTTGGTACCGGGAACGAGCCTGCGATCTCGACTGCGAACATGGTTCAAAACACGATCTTGAATCCGCCCTTCACTTGGGCATTCAATCGTAAGGTAGACAGCACCACTCTTGTGCTAGAACCCGGGATTCAAAATTACACCATCGCTTTAACTGACTTCGGTTACCTAGAGAAGGTTGCAACCATCAGCCCGACAGACAATTCGGTCTTCGAATGCAAAGATGTTTACAACACTTTGGCTCGCGGTATGGCCGACGCAAACACGTTGAAGCAAGGGCGTCCGCAAGCTTGCGGCGTCTTGGCAGTAACGTACGGAACGAACGTAACGCTCCGATTCATGGGCGTGCCGGACAAGGCATACGCCGTGGAATTGGTTTACCAAAAGCTTCCGGTTCCTATGACCACCTTAACAGGCGGCACAGGAACGCTAGCCATCCCCGACCAATTCATCGACGTTTTCAACAACTTGTTCTTGGGCGAAGCAATGGCAATCGCAGACGATGCTCGCGCGAATCAGTATCGCGCACGCGGAGTCGCCAGTTTAATCACCAAGAGCGAAGGGTTGGACGAAATGCAAATCAACGCCTTCCTAGAACAATTCTGGGCGCGCACGGGTCAGAACCAATACCGTACGGCTAGCATCACACAAGGTTCTCAAGCAAGAGGAGTCTAATGCCGGGTCCGCTACAACAAGCAGGAAGCCAACCGCAAAAACAACCTAAGTATGCGCCGATTTTCCAAGACCGCATGTTCACTGGGTTGTTCACACAGCGTAACGTCTTGCACGATCCTGCGGACATTATGACCGCAAAGTATTACGGCGGTCGCCCGGACGCTTTGTGGCAAGGCTCGAACGTTGAGCTAACGAACGAACTAACCTTGAAGCGCCGTCCCGGCTTGACGGAACTCTCAACCACGACTTACCCGACCCCTCCGGTCGAGGCTTACTCCTTCGAACTAACGAACGGCACCATCCGCTTAATCATCGACACCCAAGCAACTGCGCTTTTCACAATCTCGGCTATAGCAAATGCCTCTGGAGGATCGACGGTTTACACCGGAGTCTTCACAGGCGGTGGGTCCAACGCATTCGCTGGATACACCTTCTTAGTCGCTGGCTTGACAGCCGCCGCAAACAACGGAACCTTTTTCTGCACAGCATCCTCTGCGACAACGCTAACCTTGAGCAACCCAATCGGCGTGTCTGCTACAAACGCAGGTACCGCGATCTCGGCTGGCGCAACTTACTGGGACCAGCAAAACGGCACCAAAACTCTTCTTTACTCGAAGGCACCGGGTGCGGGACAGACTCACTTCCAAGGCGTGAACGGAATCTTGTATGCTGGCGACGGCGTGGACACATGGAAGTGGACTCCGCTAAATGCCACCATGAATCCTACATGGACCAACACTCTTAATGTGGTCAACGGCACAGGCGTGTCGGTCTGGAATTGGGGCATCGCAACACCAACACTTGCGCCCTCAGTGAACATCGTTGCATCCGGCTCGTCCACCAGCGTGTGGCAAGCTAACACAGTTTACTCCACGATGGGTTTGACGATTGATGCGTACAACAACATTTGGCAGCTAATCAGCGTGGACGCAGACCCCAACAATCCGAACTCGCCTAACGCAATTTACGGAACCTCTGGCGATGGTGCGCCACTCTGGAATCCCGCCTTGGCTGGAACCACCACGGAAACATCCGGCACGGAAGTATGGGTAAACTACGGACAGGTTATGGAGTGGTCCGCTGGCGCAGTCTGGGGAGACGCAGGCAACACAAACCCGGGCGCACCGTGTTGCTGTTACGACCCAACCAGCGATGCGTTCTATTTGAACTTTGCTGGCGGCGGTTCGACAAGAACATCAGGCCACGCACCCGGTCCTAAGTTTACTGCGACCCCGGGCTGGAACTTCACGGAAGGCAACGGCGCTGGCAGCAATGCGCCTCACTGGTTCTTCTTTTGCACCGCGTCCGCCGCTAAGGGCAGCCCGGTAGCGCAACCATGGAAACCGAGCCACGCTTACACAAGACTAAGTCCGTGGCCTGCGCCACCGACACCGTCACAGGTTTCGCAGAACGCTGTGTTCGAACCATACACGATGCCGCCGAACTTTAACCCGGCTAGCGTCCCGCCCCCCGCGCCAATTTACATTCACTTCCCGACCATCTCCACAAACTCAGGCACTGGATACGCACCGTTCCCTAACCCGGCTGTTGACACAACATACAGCGCGACAAATAACTACGGTTACGGTTTGCCGGGCGCACCCGGTTTGTTGGACGGACAACTAGCTTGGATTTGTTTAGGAAGCGCAACTCGCAGAATCAACCACCAATACGACCCGTGGTCCCAGCAAGGCGTTGCATTCGGTTGCTTCAAAGACCCGAACGGCAACATGCAAGTTTGCGTGACGAACCCGAACTCCACTGGTTCGAATCTATCGAGCGGCACAGCAACTGCGTCCATTACTTGGGGCACCACGTACGGTGCTGTTACCATCGACGGAGATTTGTGGTGGTCTTGCGTAGGCCCTCAGGTTACTTGGGCTGCGGGACAAATTTGGAATCTTCCGCTATCAGGATTTTCCCCTCAGTCACAGGCGCAAAGATACGGTGGGTCCACGATCATCGGCACCAGCAACTCCTCGGTCCAGACCGTAATCGTCTCAGGTACCTCAGGCGCTGGTCCAGAACCGACATGGGCGAACCCGACACCACCTCCTGCGACCACAACAGACAACACGATTACTTGGTTTGCTGAGAACTTCGCTAGCGCGCAATCACTTGCGTGGAAGTTGGGATACGCTTACGGATATTCTTGGAAGGCTCGCGCAGTAGATGACTTTTATTCGCCTCTGCCTTTGGGCGGCGGCGGAACGGGCGTTTACCAAACACCTCCGGGCGGCCCCGGCAACCCGGGACCTTTGGGAGCGCCGACAGGTTCGGCCACGGAAGCTGTCTCGACTTGCAGCCCCCCGTTTATTTTCGTCGGCCCGAACACAGGCGCGGTAAACTTCATTTACGTTCCGTACAGCCCCGACCCACAAGTAGACACCATCATTATTTGGCGTTCGGCTGATGGCGGCGGCGACGGACAGATGTTTGAGTTGACCGAAGTCCCGAACAACTTCAAGGCTGCGGGTGCTGCATACCCGAACGGCGGATTTATATACCGAGACTTCCAACCAGACACGGCAGTCAGTTTGGCGGAACCGGGATTGAACTACTTGATTCCTGCGCCGATTGACGATGTCAACGACCCACCAGACCCAACCTTCTTACCCATGGCGTACAACTTCGAACGCATTTGGGGAGCAGAAGGCGAGAACGTAAACTTCTCGGGCGGACCCGATACACAAGTCGGCAACCCGAACGAAGCTTTCGCCCCGGCAGACTACTTGCCATTCTTGGCGGCAGTCACCCGCTTGGTGAAGACCCCGCAAGGTCTTGTAACATTCTTGACAGACAGCATCGAAGTGATTGCTGGCGGACCACAAACGAGTTCGTTCTTCTCGGTAACGTGGGCACCGGGCATCGGCCTTCTAAGTTACAACATGCTGGACGTGTTCGCTGGAGAAATCTATTTCTTCTCGGCAGACAATCAATTCCGTATCATGACCCCAAGTTTGAACATCTCGAACGCTGGCTTCGCAATCGGAGACCAGCTAGCGAACTTACCGAACTCGGGAGTCTCAGACACCACATGGAACTCGGCAACGGGTTATGTGGCGTCTCACCAAAACGGAACAGAAAACGCAATCTTCTTAGCGGACGGCAACACGGGATGGTACCGTTTGAACCCTCGTCAAGCTGGCGCAACGCCGAGCACAGAACCAGTGTGGTCGCCGTACGCAAGCTTGAGTGGAATCAATGGCGCACAACTCGTGAAGTCGATTGAGACCGCACCGGGTATCAGAAAGTTGTTGGTCGGCTCGAACGTTAACAGCCAGCCGCTTCTATACCGCGACCAAACAGTATTCACAGACAATGGCACACCGTACGGCGCGTGGTTCACCATGGGCAGCATCATGCTCGTGCATCCGGGCGAGTTAGCGGTCTTGAAGTTTATGGAGTTCGACTTCTCGGGCGCACCTTCTGGCTTGGTTGGATACCGTCCGACCGTCAGTTACTTGCTAGACGAATTGAGCGGAACATTCACTCCATTCACCCACAACCCAGTATTCGACCCACCGTCATTGTACGGCAGAACAACCGCACCAGCGACATACAGCCCGAACCGTTACTACTTCCTAGGTAACGCAAGCTTGGCTCGATGCCGTCACTTACAAATCAAGGTAGACTTCGGCACCACTTCGGTGGGTAACGAAGTATTCAACGCGACGATCTTCGGTCGTGTTCTAGTAGAGACTTAATGCCTGAAAACGAAAAGACAATCCAAGAAGAGGCAGGACTTGGGGAAAACTGGGTGCCAGTGGATAGACCACCAGTGGTGCCCAGCAACCCGAACTCCCTGAACGACGGCAACCTAAAATATCTGCAAGGTTCGTTGCCGCCGACCTTCCAACACGACTCGTCTTTCGTTAACAATGCTTATAAGTCGTCTACCGCACCGAGCGCTTCTTTGGTGCCACTCGGAATCAACGGCAACCCATCAACCAACGCCGCCATCCAGAGCACATCAACACAAACACCGAGCAGTGTCCCGAGCGGAGTCGTAGAGACGATTACGGTTAGCGTACCTCCCGAGATATTCAACCCGGCGTACCAAACAATTTCGCTACCCGGGATTTTGACATTAAGCTTGGCAGACCAGTCAGCCAACCAGTTCTTCGCAGGCCCGACAACAGGCTCCCCGGCAACACCGACGTGGAGAGCATTCAACCTTTTGGACTTCGGCGGCATCGTATTCCCAGTCACCAACGGCGGAACAGGCGTGGCAACACTCCCGGCCCACGAAGTGATTGTGGGAGCAGGAACCAGCCCGGTCGTGTCAATCGCCACGGGGACAGCAGGACAAGTTCTAACGTCCAACGGAGCATCGGCGGACCCGAGTTTTCAAACGAGCGCAACTCCCTCAGCAGTCGTTCAGATCAACGGAGCGGCAGCAGCAATCGACAGACAGATTTATATCAATGGCGTCACGGACGGGTCTACAGTCTGGACATTCCAGATGAACGGCACACCGGACGGAGGTTAAATGGCTTCAAATTTTAATAGCACAACACCAGCAGCGGCAGCAGGAACGAAGAACGTATCCTTCGCCACAGACGGTGCGGGAAACGACTCCGCATCCTACATCGCCCCAGCAGACGTGAACGTATTCACAGCAGGCTTGAACACCAACAACCAGCGCATGTGGCGTCAACAAATGACGCGCGCTTGCAAGTTCCCCTCGGGCGCAGCTAACTCGAAGGCGGAAGGCCGCGTGGCCTCGACGGGCACCGTGGTGTACAGCATCAGCAAGAATGGCACACCGTTCGCAACCGTCACCTTCACTACTAGCGCGACGGGCGTGTGGGCACAAGCCAGTGACGCGACATTCGCGGCAGGCGACTTGATTGAAGTCGATGGCCCGGCCACAGCAGACGGAACGCTCGCGGACGTAAGCATTAACCTACAAGGATTCCTAGTATAATGTTAACTGAAGCCAAAGACACAGACCTTCCTCAAATCGAGGAATGGATTAAAGCAGACCCCTACCACAAGGACGACGCGCGCAACCAAGCGACGTTCCTTCAAACTGGTTCGGGTCTCTTGACATTCTGCTTGACCGACGATCAAGGGCCTCTCTGTTACGTCCGCTTGGACGCAGAAGGCGAGGTTATGAGATTGGCAACGCAGTTCGCACCGGAATCAGAAGTATCGAAGCGCCGTTTAGTCCACGGACTTTTGAATGAAGGCATCCCGGCCATCATCGCATTCGGCAAAGAGAACGGGTACAAGGGCATCGTCTTTGAATCGACCAGTCCTACACTGATCGCGTTCATGGGCAAGTTAGGATTTAAGTCAGTGGGTGGCGTAGACTACCAACTGACGTTCGAGGGAACCAATGTGTAATATGTTCGGCGGACCAACCGCTGGTGAAGAGGCCCTATCAGGGCAGTCCACAAACCTTGCTGCAACTCTTGGTGCGCGATACAACCAAGACTATGCAAACCAGCAACAAGGTTTGGCTCGCTTGAACTCGTTGGTAAAAGAAATCTCTAGCGGCAAGACCGGACCCGGCTTCTCGGCTGCCGAAGACAACGCCTTCAAGACCAACATTATTAACCAAGGTGCGGCAGCAGCGCGCAGCGCAACCCAAGCAACGGCGGACAAGTTCGCAGGCGAAGGCAGCGGCGGCGGCAGCGGATACAACACCGGAGCAGCAAAACAGGACGCAGCCAAGATTTTCTCAGGCGCATCCAACCAGACGGCTAATAGCTTGGTTGCAGAAAACGCGGCGAACTATGACCAAGGCCGCAAGAACGCAATCCAAACGGAGAGCGCGCTTCAAACAATTCAAGGCGACTTCGGTTCCTCGGCTAAGGCTGATCTATCGGGCGAAGAGACCCAGAACCAGTTGGCGTACAAGCAGCAATCGGATATTCAGGCTCAAGAAGTTGCCCGTAGCCAAGCAATCGCAGGCACCATCGAAAAGGGCATCGGCACAGTGGCTGGTGCAGCATTCGGCGGCGCTGGAGCAGGCGGCGGATTCATGGACACCCTCAAGGGCGCAGCAGGCGGCGCAATGGGCGACGGCGGCATGTTCTTGTCGTAATTGATTGACACCAACCGTAAATTCGTGGTATTATTGTAGTGGAGAGGAAATGGGCGACGAAACCAGCAATACAACAAACCAGACGGCAGCTTCGGCTCCTGCGGACGCAACCCCGGACAAGGCAGACAAGGGCGCTGAAGCTATCCAAGCCGCGCCTAATATGACCGTTCAGCAGTACAAGGGTTTGTTAGACCCACTTACTGCGCCCAACAACACGCCTCAACAAGCGCAAGCGGAAAAGGCGGTCGCAGCCTCCCCGGAGACGCAGAAGTCTATCGAGGCGCTCAACACAATCCAGAAAGCCAAGTACGACGCCTCATTGACAGCCAAGGGTCCGAGCAGTCCCACGAATGCTGCGCCAGCCCCGGGCAGCTTCGGAGCAAAACTTCAAGAAGCCAAGAGATTCGACGCGAACACCTTCTTTAAGACCGTAGCGAACGCAAGTCCAGCAAATTTCTTCCCTGCTACTATCGTCGGTTTTGCTAAGGCTACCGAACCAGACGCC
>Ga0265327_10002810_pt1 | contig 17571 bp, 16 predicted proteins | sample 41621metaG_FD_202089 | JGI IMG/M metagenome (GOLD analysis project Ga0265327, IMG submission 202089) | Rhizosphere microbial communities from Carex aquatilis grown in University of Washington, Seatle, WA, United States - 4-16-21 metaG | ecosystem: Host-associated > Plants > Roots > Rhizosphere... | reverse complement strand
CACCAGAGTCCGCGCTTGCGTTCGAGGTGGCCGCCGAGTTCCAGCGCGCGCAGTGCCGCGCCGAGCCGGGCGGCCGGGAATGTGACTCGGCGTTCGATCTCGTCGATCGTCGTGGCCTCGCCGGCCAGCGCGCGCAGAACCGCGCGTTGATCGGCGTCGACCGGGCGGGGCGCCGCGGTCCAACCGCCTTCGATCGTGCCGCCGCGGCCGAGCGCGAAGAGCACGTCGGAGGGCTCGAGCAGCGGCTTCGCGCCGTCGAGGAGGAGCGCGTTGCAACCGGCCGCGGCGGGGTTGCGGCGCGAGCCGGGCAACGCGTACACGTCACGGTTGAAGCGTGATGCGTCGTTCGCGGTGATGCGGGCTCCGCCGGTGCACGTTGCCTCGACCACGACCACCGCATCCGCGAGCGCCGCAATGATGCGATTCCGGATCGGGAAGCGCCACGGGAGCGGTTGGGTTCCGTACGGGTTCTCGCCGACGATCACACCCTTCTCGCGGATCCGTTCGTACAAGCGCGCGTGCCGGCGCGGGTACACGACGTCGAGTCCGGTGGCGACGACCCCGACCGTCAGGCCGCCCGCGTCGAGCGCGCCGGTGTGGGCCGCGCCGTCGATGCCGATCGCGAGACCGCTGATCACGGTGATGCCCGCACGTGCGCAGAACGCGGCGATCTCGCGCGCGTCGGCGATGCCCATCGGGGTCGCCGCGCGCGTGCCGACGATCGCGATGCGCGGCGCGTCGAACGCGTCGGGCCGCTCGCCTTCGCCGAGCAGCACCCGCGGCATCTTTGCGTCGAACATCGCGTCGAGGTCGTCGGCATCACGGATGGGGAAGTCGTCGCCGCGTTCCCAGCGGTGGGTCGTGCTCACCACAGGTCCTCGCGCATCCAGGCCGCGTGCAGGATGTCGGCGGCTTCGATCTCGGCTCGGTCCGCCAGGTCGGCGAGCGTGCGCGCGACCCGGCGGATGCGGGCCGCGCCCCGACCGGTGAGTTGTCGCGTTTCACATTCACCGAGCCACGCGGTTCGGGCTTCGCAGTCGAGCGCGGTGTAACGCTCGAGCGCGCCGGCGGGAATGTGGGCGTTGCGGCGCCAAGCCGTTCCCCGCAGCCGGGACTGCTGGCGGGCGACGGCGACCGCAACCCGCGCCGCGACCACCTCGGAGGATTCGCTCGGCGCGGTTCCGATCTCGCGGATCCTGATGCGCAGATCGAAGCGGTCGAGCAGTGGTGCCGAGAGCCGCCGGGCGTAGCGGGTGGTCTGCACGTCGCCGCACTTGCACTTCGTGGTCTCGCGCCCGCACGGGCACGGGTTCGCGCACGCGACCAACAAGAAGTCGGCGGGGAACTCGATCGTGCCGGCCGCCCGGCTGACGCGTACGACGCGCTCCTCGAGCGGTTGGCGCAACGACTCGAGCGCGTGTACCGGGAACTCCGGCAGCTCGTCGAGGAAGAGCGCGCCGCGGTGCGCGAGGCTGACCTCGCCCGGGCGGACCCGGCTCGAACCGCCGCCGATGAGCGACACCATCGACGCGCTGTGGTGGGGCTGGCGGAACGGCGGATCGGTGCGTAGTCCCGGTCCGCGATGGGTTCCGGCCGCCGAGTGGATCTTGGTGACCTCGAGCGCTTCGTCGTGGTCGAGGGGCGCGAGGATCGTCGGCAGCCGCCGGGCGAGCATCGTCTTGCCCACCCCGGGCGGCCCGACCATCAGAAGGTGGTGCGCGCCGGCAGCCGCGACCGCGAGCGCGCGCCGTGCACCTTCGAGACCGCGCACGTCCGCCAGGTCGAGCGGCTCGTCGCCTTCGGGAAGCGCGAAGAACGCAGGCGGGGGATCGGGCGGATCGGGCCACGGGGCTTCGCCCTTCAAGCACGCGTGCAACTCACCGAGCGTGCGGGCGACGCGCACCGCCACGCCCGACACGAGCGCGGCCTCGGCCGCGTTCTCGGCGGGCACGATGACGTGCTCGATCCCGGTGCGGATGAGCGCGTCGACGAGCGCGATGGTGCCGACGACCGGGCGGACCGCGCCGTCGAGGCCGAGCTCGCCGAGCACCGCGACCCGTTCGAGCACGCCCGCCGGCAAGCCGCCGGCCGCGCACGTCAACGCGAGCGCGACGCCGAGCTCGAGCCCGGCGCCCGTCTTGCGCACCGACGCGGGCGCGAGGTTCACCGTGACCCGCTGTTGCGGGTATTCGAGCCCCGACGACAACAGCGCGGCCCGGACCCGCTCGCGCGACTCGCGTCCGGCTGCGTCGGGCAGTCCGACCACCGTGTAGCCGGGCAGACCCCGTGACACGTGCACCTCGACGGTCACGATGCGCCCGTCGACGCCCTCCAGGACGGCGCTGCGAACGGATGCCAGCACGGTCGACCTCCCTCGAATGGCAGAACTTGCGGCAGGAGGGTCGTGACCGCGACCACCGACGGTGAACCAGGCCGGACCATACGCGGCAGGTGTGCCGGCTACGCATTACCGTGCCCGGCACATGAGTGCCCCGGCCAAGCGCACGACCACCCGGTCGCACGATCCCGACGGGTTCGCTCTGGCGCTCAGCGCGATGAGCGAGAACACCCGCCGCGCGTACGTGCACGATGCGAATGAGTTCGTGCAGTGGTGCGAGCGCGGTGGCTGCCCCGACGCGGCAGCGCTCGATCACCGCGTCCTGCGGCGTTATCTCGGCTACCTCCAGACCCGCGGATTCTCCCGGTCGACGACCGCGCGCAAGGCGGCCTCGGTGCGCGCGTACCTCCGCCACCTCCGCCGGCGGGGCGTCCTGGGACGCGATGTGGCGGCGGCGATCCACGCACCCAAGGACGTGCGCCGGCTGCCGCGGATGCCGAAGCGCAAGGAGGCCGCGGCGCTGCTCGACGACATGGTCGAGCAGGCCGGGTCCGACGATCCCCGGGCCGGGCGGGATCTCGCGATCGTGGAACTGCTCTACGGGGCAGGACTCCGGGTCAGCGAATGTTGCGACCTCGACGTCGGCGACGTCGACCTGCGCCGGAACAGCGTCACTGTCGTGGGAAAAGGCAGAAAAGTCCGAAGGCTCCCGCTTGGCGAGCCGGCGCGGGACGCGGTTGCCGCGTACCTCCGACACGCGCGTACGGCCCTACAACCCAGTGCGGAAGCGGCGAATGCCCTGTTCGTGAACGCCCGGGGCCGGCGCATGACGCCCCGCGACGCCCGCCGGGTACTCGACCGCCACCCCCTGGCCGACGGTCGGGTCCTGCACCCCCACGCCCTGCGCCACGCCTACGCCACCCACCTGCTCGAAGGCGGAGCAGATCTCAGAGCGGTTCAGGAGCTGCTCGGACACGCCGATGTGGGAACTACACAGATCTACACTCACGTGACCCGTGAGCGGATGAGGTCTGTGTACGAACGGACGCACCCAAGGGCCTAGGGAACAGGGCGAGCAAAAGTGGACGAGTCCGCCGCGGACATCGCCGAGCTTTGGCGTGACTACAAAGAGCGCGGTACTTCGGACGCGCGCGAGCGCTTGATCCTGCACTACTCGCCGCTCGTGAAGTTCGTCGCCGGTCGGGTCGCCGCCGGGCTCCCGCAGAACATCGAGCAGTCCGACCTCGTCAGCTACGGGATCTTCGGGCTCATCGACGCGATCGACAAGTTCGATCCCGGCCGCGGCTACAAGTTCGAGACGTACGCGATCAGCCGCATCAAGGGCGCCATCATCGACGAGCTGCGGTCGATCGACTGGGTCCCGCGCTCGGTGCGGGCCAAGGCCCGGGCCATTGAGCGGGCGTATTCGAAGCTCGAGAACGAGCTGCGCCGGAGCCCCGACGACAAAGAGGTCGCGGCCGAGCTCGGTGTCACCGAGGACGAGCTCGCCACCACGCTCGGCCAGATCAGCTTCGTGGGTGTGGTTGCACTCGACGAGCTGCTCTCGGCCGGTTCGGAGCGCGGCAGCGGCGGGACGGTCGGCGACACGATCGCCGGGGGCGGCCACGACCCGGTCGAAGCGTTCGAGTCCGAGGAGATGCGCCAGGTCCTGGCCGACGCGATCAACCGGATGCCCGACCGCGAACGGCTCGTGCTGACGCTCTACTACTACGAGGGCCTGACGCTGGCCGAGATCGGCAACGTGCTCGGCGTGACCGAGAGCCGCGTCTGTCAGATCCACACGAAGGCGATCTTCCAACTGCGCTCCCGGATGTCCGAACCGCTGCCCGAGCGCGGCTTCGTCAGCTGACCCCTCGCTGAGCGCACTGCACCGAAATCGTCGCTGACCGACGATTTTGGTGCACTCCTCGGTCGAGCCGGCGATCCTCGGCGGTCCGCCGCGTACGGTCCGCGGATGCGTACCCGACCGGCTCTCACCCTCGTCGCGCTGTCCTTCGCGCTCGTCCTCGCGTGCGCAACCCCGCCGGCCTCGGGCGCGCCCCCGTGGCTGCGGCCGGTCGCGGGCCGGGTCGTGCGACCCTTCCGTCCGCCGCTGACGCGGTTCGGCGCCGGACACCTCGGCGTCGACTTCGCGGCCGCGCCGGGCACCCCGGTCCGGGCGGCGGCGGCGGGGACGGTGATGTTCGCCGGCACGGTCGCGCATGCCCGCCACGTCGTACTGCTGCACCCGGGTGGTCTGCGGACTTCGTACTCGTTCCTCGCTGCGATCCGGGTCCACCGCGGCGAGGTCGTCGATCGGGGCGCAGTGTTGGGCACGACGGGCGGGAGTGGCGACCACCACGACGGAACCGTCCTGCACTTCGGCCTGCGGATCGGCGGCACCTTCGTCGACCCGATGCAGCTGTTCGCCGCTGCCGACCTCGCGGCCCGGGTCCACCTCGTATCCGAGGGCGTCCCACGGTCTGCCCGAGCCGGGTCTGCGAGCGCTCCGGCCGCCGCGGCCGTCCCGGCGGTGTCCGAACCGGCCGCCGACGGGCTCCGCGCCGCGGTCGCGGCGGGTGAGCGGGCCGTCGCCCTCTGGCGGGAGTGGGCCGCCTGAGGCCGTCCTGACCCGTGATTCGACCCGGGATCGGCCCGGATCGCTCCGGGCGGCGGCCGCTACACTGGCGTCGCTTCCGGACCGATTCCGGCGGCGTCGAATCAATCATTTGCACGCCCGTGATCCCAAGGTGGTGCCGACGGTTAGAACCGATCGGTGCTCGCGCGGGCGGTAGATCCAACCTAGGGGAGGCGCGGCCGTGGCCGTCGTGAGCATGAAGCAGCTATTGGAGGCCGGAGTCCATTTCGGCCACCAGACCAGGCGTTGGAATCCGAAGATGAAGCGTTTCATCTTCGGTGAGCGCAACGGCATCTACATCGTCGACCTGCACCAGACGCTCGAACGGATCGATACGTCGTACCGGTTCGTGCGCGAGACGGTCGCCAACGGCGGCACGGTGCTCTTCGTCGGCACCAAGAAGCAGTCGCAGGAGCCGATCGAGAACGCGGCCAAGGGCTGCGGCATGCCGTACGTCAACTTCCGTTGGCTCGGCGGCATGCTCACCAACTTCCAGACGGTGCATTCCCGTGTCGCGAAGCTGCGCGAGTTCCAGCGTCAGGTCGACTCGGGTGAAGTCGACCTGATGTCGAAGAAGGAAGGCTTGAAGGTCAAGCGCGACCTCGCCAAGCTCGAGCGCAACCTCGGCGGCATCAAGAACCTCGAGAAGATCCCGGCCGCGGTGTTCATCATCGACACCAAGAAGGAGCACATCGCGGTCACCGAGGCGAACCGCCTCCACATCCCGGTCGTCGCGGTGGTCGACACCAACTGCGACCCCGACATCATCGACTACGTGATCCCGGGCAACGACGACGCGATCCGTTCCGCGCAGCTGATGTGCCGCGTCATCTCCGACGCGGTCATCGAGGGCCGGGAGATCGCGCGTCGCCGTGGCGCCCGGGCCGGCACGCGTTCGGAGGAAGCCGCCGCGCCCGCCGCGCCGGCCAAGCCGCAGCGCACGCCCGAGGAGCAGGCCGAGTTCGATCGCAAGCAGGCCGAAGCGCGCGACGCCGCGGCTGCGAAGCAGCGTGAGATCGAAGAGCGCGCCCGCCAGGCCAAGGAAGCCTCGAAGGCGGCACCGGCTCCCGCCGTTGCCCCGCCCACCGACAACGAAGTGGCCGAGGCTGCCGCCGAGATCCCGCCCGCCGACGAGACCGACGAGGGCTGATCGATGGCCGACATCTCCGCGAAGGACGTCGCGGCGCTCCGCAAGATCACGGGCGCCGGGATGATGGACTGCAAGAAGGCGCTCCTCGAGAACGACGGCGATTTCGAGCGCGCCAAGGACTGGCTTCGCGAGAAGGGCATCGCGGGCGCGGCGAAACGCGAAGGTCGCGCGGCCGACCAGGGCGCGATCGAGGTGCTCGTCGCCGGTGATGTGGGCGCGGTCGTCGAGCTCAACTGCGAGACGGATTTCGTCGCCAAGGGCGACGCGTTCGGAAAGGCGCTCGGCGCGCTGACCCGCCTCGTCGTCGACGAAGGCGATGCCGATCTCGGCGCGAGGAAGATCAGCGGCGAGACCGTCGATGATTTCGTCAAGGGCCTCTCGGGCACGCTCGGCGAGAAGATCGAGCTCGGCCGCGTCTTCCGTTTCGAGACGACCGACGGCCTGCTCGACGGCTACAAGCACGTGCAGAACGAGCGCGGAACGGTCGGCGTGATCATCGAGCTGGGCGGTGTCGACCGCGGCGACGCGCGGGCACGCGAGGTCGCGCACGACATCGCGCTCCACATCGCGAGCGCGGCGCCGCGCTACGTCACGCGCGACGAGGTTCCCGCCGAGGAAGTCGCACGCGAGCGCGACATCTACGAGGTCCAGACCCGCGAAGAGGGCAAACCCGAACAGGCGTGGCCCAAGATCGTCGAAGGCAAGTTGAACGGCTTCTTCAAGACGGTCGCGCTCGTCGAGCAATCGTTCGTCAAGGACAACAAGCAGACGATCGACGCGGTCGTGAAGTCGCTCGGCGGTGAAGCGCACGTCCGCGGGTTCGCCCGGGTGAAAATCGGGGAGGAATAAGCGCACTCCGCAGCCGCCGACCGTCCCGACCCAGGATCGACACGAGAGGAGTTGCCGATGACCACGAGCCGGTACCACCGGGTCGTGCTGAAGCTCTCGGGTGAGGCGTTCGCCGACCAGTCGATCGGGTTCGGCATCGACGCAGTCGTCGTCCAGCGCATCGCCGAAGAGGTCACCAAGGCGCGCGCCGATCTCGGCGTCGAGATCGCGATCGTCGTCGGCGGCGGCAACATCTTCCGCGGTCTGAGCGGGGCGACCCGAGGCATGGACCGCGCTCGCGCCGACTACATGGGAATGCTCGCGACGGTCATCAACGCGCTCGCGTTGCAGGACGCGCTCGAGTCGCTCGGACAGCCGACGCGGGTGCAGACCGCGATCACGATGGCGCAGGTCGCGGAGCCGTACATCCCGCTGCGCGCGATCCGCCATCTCGAAAAGGGCCGGCTCGTCATCTTCGCGGCCGGCAACGGCAACCCGTACTTCACCACCGACACCACGGCCGCGCTCCGGGCGGCGGAGATCGGCGCGGAGGCGGTGCTGAAGGGAACGCACTCGGGCGTCGACGGCGTGTACAGCGCCGACCCGCGGCTCGATCCGACCGCGGTGAAGATCGAGAAGCTGAGTCACTTCGACGTGTTGGCCCGCGGTCTGCAGGTCATGGACTCGACCGCGATCACGTTCTGCATGGACAACTCGCTGCCGATCATCGTGTTCGACGTGATGCAGCCGGGCAACATCACCAAGGCGCTCACCGGCGAGCCGATCGGGACACTCGTGCATCCGAAGGAGGCATCGTGAGCAAGCCCGTCGACGACGCGCACGACAAGATGCACAAGGTCGTCGTCCACCTGCAGGATCAGTTCGGCAGCGTGCGCACGGGCCGGGCCTCGCCCGCGCTCGTCGAGAAGATGCGGGTGGACTACTACGGCTCCGAGGTCCCGCTGCAACAACTCGCGGGCTTCTCGGTGCCCGAAGCACGTGTGCTCGTGATCGCGCCGTACGACAAAGGCGCGCTGAAGGCGATCGAGAAGGCCATCCAGGCGAGCGACCTCGGCGTGAACCCGAGCAACGACGGCGCGAACATCCGCATCACCTTCCCCGAGCTCACGACGGAGCGGCGCAAGGAGCTGGTGAAGGTCGTCAAGAAGATGGCCGAGGACGCCCGGATCGCGGTGCGCAACGTGCGCCGCGCGATCCGTCAGGACCTCGAACATCAGGCGAAGGACGGGGCTATCTCCGACGACGAGCTGGCGCGCATCGAAAAGGAGCTGGAGAAGCTCACCCACGAGGTGATCGCCGAGATCGACACGCTCGTCGGCCACAAGGAAAAAGAGCTGCTCGAAGTGTGATCGCCCGCTCGGAGCGGGAAATTGGCCGGGGGGTCGACCGGAGATGCGAGCCGCGAGGGTGAGCCCCTAGCCTGGCCGGGCCCTGGGAGGATGACGTGAGGGACAACGAATCCGATCGTGCGACCGCGACGCCCGCCGAGGGCGTGCGGATCTTGGGCGCTACCGAGATGCCCGCCGTTCGCCGCGAGGATCGCGGCCCGGACGAGGACTCGATCTCGATCGTGCGCGACGATTCGCCGCCGCGGTCGACGTTCACGCATCGCGCGCCGGTGCCGATCGTTCCGCGCGCGCAGGCCGACGACCAACCGAGCGAACCGAGCGAACCGAGCGAGACGAGCGAGCGCAACGAGCCGAGCGAGCAGAGTGAGCTCTTCGACCGCCGCCCCGCACCGAGCGACCTGCCGAGTGGCGAAGTGCCCCCGCTCCCGCACTGGACCGAGGCGCCGACGGGCGCGGTCCCGGCGATCTTCGCCGACGACAGCGACGACCAGCCCGTCGACGACCTCGACGCGTGGGCGCCGCTCACCGGGAGCACCCCGCGTTTTCGCGCGGAAGGGTCCGACTGGGCCGAAGCCGATTTCGGTGACGACCTGAGCGGCGAGCACGAACGCCTCGGCGCGCTCTCCGAGGCCGAACCCGTCGACGAGGAAGCCGAGTTCGCCGAAGCGCTCGCGCAACGGCGCCGCCGCCTCCCGCGCGCGGCCCGGGCCGCAATCCCCGCCGGCGCCGCGCCGACGGTGGCTGTCCCGCGGGCGCCGCGTCCGCCCCGCCGGGCGCCGGTCGAGCCCGAAGCCGCGAACGGTGGCGGGCAACCGCGCGATCTGCCGACCGCGATCATGACCGCGGCCGCGATCATCATCGTGTGCGTCGTCTGCTTCCACGAAGGCCGCACCTGGACCGCGGTCCTCGCCGCGGTGATCATCGGGATCGCGTCGATCGAGTTCAGCAACGCGCTGCGCACCAAGGGGATGCGGCCGGCGACGCTGGTCGCGCTCATCGCGAGTGCGAGCCTCCCGCTGGCCGTCAAGCACTACGGCGTCGGCGCGTATCCCATCTACTTCGCGCTGGTGGCCGTCGTCTCGATGCTCTGGTTCTTGTGGGAGGTCACGCCCGGGCGCCCACTGCTCGGCATTTCCACGACCGTGCTCGGGTTCGCGTACATCGGTGGGCTCGGGGGCTTTGCGGGTTTGTTGCTCGCACGGCCCGACGGTGTCGGATTGCTGGTCGGCGTCGCGATCTGCACGATCGCGTACGACGTGCTCGGGTTCTTCGTCGGCTCGCAGTTCGGCCGCACACCGATCGCGCCCAAGGTCTCGCCGCACAAGAGCGTGCAGGGGACGGTCGCGGGCATGGCCGCGTCGCTCGTGCTCGGCTGGGTCGTCGTCGGCCAGATCACGCCGTGGAACCGTCACTACGGCGGTCTCGTCCTCGGTCTGCTCGTCGCCGCGGGCGCCTTCCTGGGCGATCTCTGCGAGTCGATGATCAAGCGTGACCTCGGCCTCAAGGACTTCGGAACGTTGCTGCCGGGCCACGGCGGTGTGCTCGACCGCTTCGACGGCCTCTTGTTCTGCCTCCCCATCGCCTACTACCTCGCCGTTGCGCTGAAGTTGGCCTGAGAAACGACGGAGAGCACACGGGCGAGGCCGGAAGGCGGGCCTCGGGCCCCTAACCTCAAGGGATGACGCGCGGCGTTGCCATCCTCGGATCGACGGGATCGATCGGCACGCAGGCGCTCGACGTCCTGTCGCATCATCGCGACGAGTACCGCGTCGTCGCGCTCGCGGCGGGCGCCAACACGGAGCTGCTCGCGCGCCAGGCGGACGAGTTCGGCGTGCCGGACGCCATGGCCCGCGCGTGCGCCGACGAGCCCGGTGTCCTGGCCGAGCTCGCGTCGCTTCCCGAGGCCGACGTCGTGCTCAACGCCGTCGTCGGGTTCGCCGGACTGCCCGCGACCCTCGCCGCGCTCGGGGCCGGGAAACGGCTCGCACTCGCCAACAAGGAGAGCTTGATCGCGGCCGGGCCGGTTGTCGCCAAGGCGCGCGCCGCGGGCGGGGGAGAGATCATCCCCGTCGACTCCGAGCATTCCGCGGTGTGGCAGTGCCTGCGCGGGGGCCGCGCGTCCGAGGTCGGGCGCATCGTCCTGACTGCGAGCGGCGGCCCGTTCCGCGGTCGCACGCGTGAGCAGCTCCAAGCGGTCACCATCGCGGACGCGCTCGCGCATCCGACCTGGAGCATGGGCCCGAAGATCACCGTCGACAGCTCGACCTTGATGAACAAGGGGCTCGAGGTGATCGAGGCGCACGAGCTCTTCGACGTCGGCTTCGACCGGATCGACGTGGTCGTGCATCCGCAGTCGATCGTGCACAGCATGGTCGAGTTCTGCGACGGCGCGACGATCGCGCAACTCTCCATGCCCGACATGCGCCTTCCGATCGCGCTCGCGCTGGGCGCGCCCAACCGGCTGCCGCGGTCGTACGGCGCGATCGACTGGTCCACGGTCGGGCACCTCGACTTCGAGGTCCCCGACCTCACGACGTTCCCGTGCCTGGCGCTCGCCTACGAAGCCGGTCGTATGGGCGGCACCGCGCCGGCGATCCTCTCGGCTGCCAACGAGGTGGCGGTCGAGGCGTTCCTCGCGGGTCGGATCGCCTGGACCGGAATCGCCGATGTCGTTCAAGAAGTCCTGAGCGCGGGCGCCGGAAACGCCGATGAGATCGACGATGTGCTCGAAGCCGACCGCGACGCCCGGGAACGAGCCGTGGGCATAGCCGCGGCCCGGAGCACCCGATGAGAGCAAGCGACCCCTTCGAGGACGTCGAGGTCGATCCGGCGCGGACCGCCGCATTCACGATCGTGGTCCTGGTGAGCCTCGCGATCGGCGCGTTCTTCTTCCCGACCCAGGCCGCGGTGGTCGCGGTGATCGTCGCCTTCTTCGTGATGATCATGTTGCACGAGCTCGGCCACTTCGTCGCGGCGAAGCGGAGCGGGATGAAGGTCACGGAGTTCTTCGTCGGCTTCGGTCCGCGCTTGTGGTCGGTCAAGCGGGGCGAGACCGAATACGGCGTCAAGGCCATCCCGCTCGGCGGCTATTGCCGCATCATCGGCATGACCAACCTCGAGGAGGTCGATCCGGACGACGAGCCCCGCGCGTATCGCAACAAGCGCACCGGCCCGAAAGTGTTGGTCGCGGGCGCGGGCCCGGCCGTGCACTTCGTCATCGCCATCATCTTGATGTTCACGGTGCTCTACTTCGCGGGCGACTACCGCAACGAGCATGCCGTGTTGACGCTCGCGCAGACCTCGCAAGGCGCGGCGACGGCCGGACTCCGGCCCGGCGACACGGTCGTCGCCGTCAACGGCACGAACGTGACCGACTGGCCGCAGGTGCAACAGCTCATCAATCCGGCGAACCACCCCGCGCGCGTGGGCGATGTCGTGACGTTCGTCGTGCACCGCGGGAACGAGAACGTGACCATCCCGGTCACGCTGCAGGAGAGCACCGACGCCGGAGACAAGCGCGTCGTCGCGGGCGTGTTGCCGCGTGCCGTCGTCCCCCGTCCGGGGCTGGTCACCGCGATCACGCAGGCGCCGCGCCAGGTCGCCGACTTCGGCTGGCTGTCGATCAAGGCGATCGGCAGCATGTTCTCGCCCGCCGGCGTCTCGAACTACTTCCGCGTCCTCTCGGGCGACAACAGCAGCCACACCGACCAGTCGAAGCGCTTCGTGTCGCCGGTCGGGATCGCGGGCGTCGCGTCCGACGCGGTGCGCGCGGGATGGGTGAGCGTGTTCGGGTTGTTGATATCGATCAACCTCTTCGTGGGTCTTTTCAACCTGCTGCCGCTGCTCCCCTTCGACGGCGGGCACATCGCGATCGCGCTGTACGAGAGTGTGGCCTCTCGGGTTCGCCGCCGGAAGGTGCGGGTCGACGTGGCCAAGCTGATGCCGCTCACGGTCGCAGTGGTGGCGGTGCTGGGGTTCATCTTCTTGTCGAGCCTGTTCCTCGACATCACCCACCCCATCGCCAATCCGTTCTGAGCGGATGCCAAATCTCTCATGAGTGCGTGAAGCTTTGGTGCGCGGGTGGGTTGCGGCACCGTCCCGGCCGTAGGCTGAGGTCGTGAATCCCCGCCGTCGGACCCGCCAGGTGATGGTCGGCAAGGTCGCCGTCGGTGGCGACGCGCCGGTGTCGATCCAGTCGATGACGACGACCAAGACCGCCGACGTCGACGGCACGCTCGCGCAGATCTACGCGCTCGCGGCCGCGGGGTGCGACATCGTGCGCTGCACGTGTAACGAGGAAGAAGCGGCGGAGGCCCTGGCGCAGATCGTGCCGCGTTCGCCGGTGCCGATCGTCGCCGACATCCACTTCCAGCACAAGCTCGCGCTCGGCGCGCTCGAGGCCGGGGTGCACGCGCTCCGGCTGAACCCCGGCAACATCCGCAAGGCCGAGCACATCAAGCTGGTCGCGTCCGAGGCGAAGGCGCGCGGCGTCCCGATCCGCATCGGGGTGAACGCGGGCTCGCTCGACCCGGCCATGGCCGAGCGCCACGGCGGGATCACGGCCGAGGCGATGGTCGCGTCCGCGATGCACGAGCTCGATCTGTTCCGCGAGGTCGATTTCGACGACGTGAAGATCTCGGTCAAGGCATCGAGCGTGCCGCTGATGATCGACGCGTACCGTCTGTTGTCGGAGACGACCGATCACCCGCTGCATCTCGGGGTCACCGAGGCCGGTGTGCTGCCACAGGGTCTGATCAAGGGCGTCGCCGGCATCGCGACACTGTTGGCCGAGGGGATCGGCGACACGATCCGCTTCTCGCTGACGGCCGACCCCGTGGAAGAGGCGAAGGCGGGCCGCACGCTGCTCGAGGCGCTCGGTCTACGCGAACGCAAGGGTCTCGACCTGATCGCGTGTCCGTCCTGCGGGCGCGCCGAGGTCGACGTGATCCGCGTCGCCACCGATGCGCAGGCCGCGCTCGAAGCGCGCAACATCCCGCTGCAGGTCGCGGTGATGGGTTGCGTCGTCAACGGTCCCGGCGAGGCGCGCGAGGCCGATCTCGGTATCGCGGCGGGACGGGGCAAGGGTCACCTGTTCGTGAAGGGCCAGGTCGTTCGCGTGGTGCCCGAGTCGGAGATGGTCGCCGCGCTCGTCGACGAAGCCGAGAAGATCATGAGCGAAGGCATCGAAGCGCGACTCGCGGCCGCCGATCCGAACGCGGCCGCGATGGCAGAGGCCGCGCGCGACGAGCTGCTGCAGATCCAGGGCGTCGACGCGAATCACTCCGCCGAGAAGATCCTGAAGATCCGCGAGATCGCGGAGTAAGCCTCACCGCGTCGTGCGCCGCATGGTTGTGCTCTCGATGATCCTGCTCTGCGCGTGCAGTGCCGCGAGTACGAGCCGGTCCACGACCACACCCTCGACCACATCCTCGACCACATCGCCGACCGGACCGCGTCACTCCATCAGCGGCGTGCTCGGCATCATCCACACTGTCGACCTCGAACCCGACGGCAGCCCCTGCAACTCGAGCAGGTACCCGGATATCGTGAGCGGCGTCCCGGTCGTGGTGTCGAACGAAGCGGGTTCCGAGCTCGGTCGCGGCACGCTGGCGGCCGGTCACGCGCTCCCGCCGTACGAGTGCGACTTCGACTTCGTGGTCGCGAACGTGGGCGACGCTTCGATCTACAACTTCACGATCGCAGGGCACGGCAAGTACAGCCTGACCCGTGCACTCATGAAACTCGCCGGTTGGCGAGTCAGTCTCCAGCTCAGCAACGACAACAGCCGGCTCGTCGCCCTCGGCTCATAACGCGCTCGGCTCGTAACAGTTCTCTATCTGACCTCGGAGCACTTGTCTCCGGGGTCCACGACGCAGAACTCCGCAACCCGCGCCTGTTGTATGTCGACGTTGCCGTCGCCGTCCTTCGAGTAGGCGATGACGGAGTAGGTGTGCGGGTGGTTGTAGCTCTGGAAGGTGAGGCTCCACGTCGTCGAGGTGGCTCCCGGCGAATCCGGGGTCACCGCGATGGTGGTCGGCTCAGGTTGCCATCCCGACGGGTCCGAGCAGGCGTTCGGACCACACCAGTACTCGTTGTGCTCGTTGTTCTTGACCTTGACGTAGACCGTCTGGATCCCCGGGTGCGTCCCGCCGGGGTCTACCGCCGTGCCTTTGACGGTGATCGGGATGATCTCGCGCGTCGGCAGGAAGATCAGTGTCCTGTACTTCGGGTAGGTGATCGTGGTCACGGGGGGATCGACTTCGGATGTCAGTGTGTAATCGACGGTCGCGAGCGTCGCCGCGGACAGGCCGGCGGTCGACACCGCCGTCGCCTGCGCGAAGAACTGCAAGCTCTTGTTCGGGATCGGATACGTGATCTGCCAGGTGGTGCTGTTCGCGCCGGGTGATGCGACGGGGACGCTGTTTTCGACGAAGAACTTGTCCCACGTGCCCGTGGCTGCGTCCCACCACTTCCGCTTCGTCTTGTCGCGCACCGCGACGTTGACGTGATCGACGCCGACATCGCTCGTTGCCCCACCGCTGACCGTGAACGACGAATTCGGGGAGACGACGGTGACCGATTTCTCGGCGGGTGACGTGATCGTCGTGTCGGGGCGGTCGCCGATGATCCCGTTCAAGGCGAACGCGTACAAGAAGCCGTTCATCCCCGGAACCAGGAGACGGTCGTCGGCGAGCGCGGGTGATCCCAGCACCCCGCCGGTGTCGTAACTCCAGATCCGGGCGCCGGTCTGCGCGTTCAGGGCGAAGATCCCGGTCGCCGCGTCGGCACCGAACACGACCCGATTACCGCCCGGACCCGCGACCGCCACCGACGAGATCACGATCTGCGTGGCCGGCCCGACGTCGCTGCTCTTCCAGATCTTGGCGCCCGTCTTCGCGTTGAGGGCGTACACGCCGGCCCCGTAGCCGAAATAGACGTCGTTGCCGGCGAGCGCGGCCGCCGACTTGGTCTCGCCGGAAACCGTCGGTGAGTCGTCTCGCACCGAGAACGACCAGATCTGGGCGCCGGTGAGCAGGTCGATGGCGTACATGATCCGGTCCTTGCCCGCGACGTACACGACGCCGTCGGCGAACCCGTTGACGCCGGGCAGGCTCACGGCCGGGCCCGCACCGACGTCGTCGTCGCCTTCGAGCTGTGCCGTTTGGAACATCCAGACCCGGCTGCCGTCCCGGGCGTCGAGCGCGTAGACCGCACCCGAGCCGGAACTCCCGCCGAACACCACCAGCGGGCGGCCCGTGGAGTCCGTGACGTACGCGGGCGGCGACCAACTCCCGGCGGTGGGAGCACTACCGGGAGGGTCGCCCCACGCGTTGTAGCTCCACTTCACACTGCAGTCCGACGCGTTGATCGCCCACTCGTGCCCACCGTCATCCATGCCGGTGGGACCGCCGTCGCCGACATACACGACATCGCCGTTGCCATCGGGATTGCCGACCACCGGGGACGACAGGACCTGGCCGCCGAGATACACCTTGCAGACGAGCGCGCCCGTGTCGGCATTGACGGCGTAGAGGTTGAAGTCCGACGAACCGAAGAACATCGTGCGACCCGACAGCGCCGGTGTCGAGTTCACGGCCAGCCCCGCCTTGAACTGCCAGATCACCGCGCCCGTCAAGACGTCATAGGCCGTCTCGACCCCGGACTTGTTCCCCTCGTACGCGACCGCCTTCTGCAGCACCGGGCTCCAGGCCACGATCGGCGACGACCAGTCCGCCGCGCCGGAATTGGCCTCCCAGTCGACTCCGAGCGTGTTGGCGTTCGAAGCGGTGAACGGAGAAGTGTTCGAATAGCCGCTCAGAGAGTTGTTGCCGTGGAAACGGGGCCACTGGTTGCCCGTGACGACGGCTTGCGCTCCCGATTCGAACAAGAGAGTGGAGAGCACGGCCAACAGCGAAAGGCCGACGAACCACCAACGACCTCGCCCCACGCGATACGTCATGAGAACATCCGACCCTGTCATCCCCGCATCCGTCAAGCGGGAGCCGCGGGCGAAAATACCGCGGAAAGATTGCACTGTGCAACCGCGGCCGCGCTCGAGCGAGGCGGTCAGGCGCCGGCGCCGACGCGGATGTCCCGACGCTCGGGCAGGAAGCGTCGGGACACCCTGCGGGTCAGTGGACGACGTGTAGTGCCGGTGCGCGGTAGGGGACCGTGAGGACCGGTATCTCGCTCAGGTGCATGAGTCGTCGTTCGATGTTCCCGAACACGACGTCGTGCAGGACGGTGTGATCGCGCGCACCGAGTGCGATGAGGTCGGCCTTGCTGTGCCGGGCGAGCGCCGCGAGCTCGTGGGCGGGGTCGCCGATGTGGATATGCACGTGCAGGAGCGGGTCTCGTACTCGTAGGGGTCCGACGACGTCGCGCTCGAAGTAGTCGCGGAGTTCTTCGAGGTACGCGGCGGAGTCGACTTGTGCCCCCGCGACCATCCACACGGTCGCGCTCGGTACGAAGTGCGCGGCGATGATCCGCGCGCCCACCTCGTCGGCGAAGTCCGCGATCCAGCTCACGAGCGGGCGGTCCTTCGGCGTACCGTCGAGGCCGACAACGATGCGATTCATGCGTTCTCCCTATGCCGTCCAGCCGAGCTTCCAGGCATGGTGCGGAACCTCTCCGGCGGCGTCGGCCAGCGCCCCGAACGCATGACTGATCTCCTGCTGCGTTGCGTGATCGAAGCGCGCGACGAGCTTGCGGATCGCTCGACGCCGACTCGCGGTCTCGGCGCGCACCAACGCCCGCCCGGGTTCGCTCAGCGTGAGGATGACTTCGCGCCGGTTTTCTGGAGAGGTCTCGCGGTCGATCAGGCGCTTCGCAATGAGACGGTCGCACAGCCGCGTCAACGTCGAGGGATGTATGCCGAGCGTGTCGGCCAATGTCCCGACGGTCTGCGCGCCGCGTGTCCCGAGCACCACCAAGGCCCGGTATTGCGGCAGCGTGATCTGGGCCTCGGTCGCCGCGAGTGACTGCGCGGCGATCCCGACCAAGACCCGCGACGCGAGCAGCACCGCATCTGTCGCCGCGTCGAGGGCATCGGACCGTTCCGGCTTGGCTCGGTCCCGATCGGCTCGGCGCCCGTTCATGCTTGTATCATAGCAGACATTGTAGAACAGCATAGTTGAGTCCTGGCGGGCGTGTTCTGGGGACGGGGCTCGGCTTCGTTCTGGACAGCCTCGACGAAGAGGCCGCTCGCACGCAGGGGCGGATCAGCCGGCGTGGTCGCCGGGCATGA
>Ga0265327_10002809_pt1 | contig 17573 bp, 17 predicted proteins | sample 41621metaG_FD_202089 | JGI IMG/M metagenome (GOLD analysis project Ga0265327, IMG submission 202089) | Rhizosphere microbial communities from Carex aquatilis grown in University of Washington, Seatle, WA, United States - 4-16-21 metaG | ecosystem: Host-associated > Plants > Roots > Rhizosphere... | reverse complement strand
GCGGGCCCGGTTGCCGCCGCTATTGATGCGGGTTTCCCACTGCACTTGGGAACCGAATGACTGGATGATCTCCAAACTGCGATCACTGGATCCATCGTCGACAACAATCACTTCTTTCTCTGGCCAGGTTTGCTCCAAGGCGCTCTGGATCGCCTGTGCGATCCATTGTTCGGCGTCAAAGCATGGAATCAGGATGGAAACTAGAGGGCGGAACATTTCATCTTTCCAGAACAATCGATCAATCTCCTCTCATCAGGGCCCGGTCATTGGGGGGGGGAAATGGACACTCAGAGATGCAAATTGAACTCCTCGCGAAGTCGCCTGGTGAGTGGCTGGGCCGTTCGCAACATGTTCAGCCACCATCGCAACCGTTTCCTACCCCTCCCACCCCAAGGGCCTGCATCGGTCGCGTTTTCCCCATGATCCGAGAGATAGACCACACCCCTGAAAGGAAGTTGCTCCAACGGTTTCCCCAAATCCTTCATTCCTCGTTCCATATCAACATGACCAAACCGGAGAATCAAACATTCCTCCGCATCTTGCTCCAATGACGCCCCGGATGGTGCCCGAACCAGGCGGACATTGATGATGGCATTGGTGCCGCAATTGAACTGGTTGTTGCGGACGATCCATCGGGAACCGTAGGTGTAGTTGTAGCCCCGGTGAATGATCCATCCATTTTTTTCCGCCGCCGTGGCGGCGAATTCAACCAGACGAGAGCTCAGCAGGTCGTCGGCATCAATTGACATGATGTATTGGGGATTCGTGGCGAGGCAGGCACGCAAGGCGATCGAGAGCTTGCGCGTTTTGTCTTCGGTCATTCGATCATAGTTGAGGACCGGAGGCGGAAAATCCACGGGCAAAAAATGCACCCTTTCATCATCCATGCCTGGAAAGGTCGGCCTTTCATGCCCTACCACAAACGCGCGCCATCGGGGATTGGACTGTCCCAATAGAGATCCCAGTGTCGCCTCGAAGAGCCGGCAAACTCGGTCCCAGTCTTTCGAAACTGCCTTGGATTTCAACGCAACGACAAAGCAAATGATGGGCGTACCAGGCTTCATGCAAGCCAGTCGGCCAATTGAGTTCTGAAGGCATTAGCGCTCATCAAACACTCATCGGCTTGATACCTCTGGCCACCATTTGAAAACCAAATGTATTCACCACGAAAGGTGTTCCAATCAGATCGGTGAATCGTCCGAGCCAATGAAAGAGTCTCGAATTTGAGGCAAGCCGATAAAAGCCATGAGCAGGATAATAGCCTCCAAATTGAATATCCGAAATGCCATGCTCCGATAGTTGCCGGGCAAGCTCGGCTCGGCGATACGACTTTTCATAGCCGTAAGGATATTTTACTCCGCGCTTGCCAAGGATCCATTTGTAGAGGGTATGCGGATAGCAGTTCCAGTTGGCCACTGTGACAATCAATTGACCCCCAGGTTTGAGTACTCGGATCATTTCACGCAAGGCATCACTCGATGAGGGGTTCCCATCCTCTTTAAAATGATGGATGACCCCTTCATTGAATACCGTATCGAAGGAGTCGTCAGGATATGAGAGCGAAAATAGGTCGCCCTGCTCGAAATGGACATTGGGAAGAGCCAGGGCTGATTTTAGTTTTCGCGCGAGGCCAATGCTGGCTTCAGAGATGTCCAAACCCACGACCTCGCAGGTTGGCCGGGCACGCGCCAACAGTGCGCAAAGTCGGCCAGTGCCACAACCTGCCTCCAGAATCTTGGAGCTCTCGGGGCGAATACTGGCGTTCAACTCGGCAAACGCCTCTTCAACATATCGTCCTTTGACGAAATCTTCAGCGGCAATGTGGCTGTTGTTCCAGTGCTCCTGCCAGAAATTGGCAACGGCCTCTTTATCCGACATCGTCGATCAAGGTTCAGGTTTGATGGCCAGACCGGAAAGCCCAGGGGAGGCGCCTTCTACCTATTCTCCAAGGGGCAATCATAATCAGATAGCTATTTTACAAATGGGGCGAAAACCCTTGTAGGGACACGGCGCACTCTGGCATTCATGGGACGGCGACCCACCCAAAGACCTAATATCCGCGCGAGACTGGCATCCCATCCTGTATTCGCTTTCATTTCAATTTGAGTAAATACGAAGTTGCCCAAATGCCGTTTTAACGAAAAAGGCGCATAGCGGCTTTCGTCGTAGGGTGCGTTATGGAGCGGCCAGAAAAACGGCACGGTAAAAAGCAACACGCCACTCAGCTTCAATGCCCGGCCAAACTTCCGCATTTTGGATTCGGGATCAGGACAATGCTCGAAAACCCCCATGAAAGAAAGGTAGCGCCGCGTCGCGACGCTTAGAGAACCGAATGGCGCAGGCCGTAAATGTCCAGCGTATTTGAAGAGTATACTCGTCAAGAAAGTCGCGAAAGTCGTCTGTCATGGTAAGGGGACAGAAGCGCCGTCGATCACAGCACGGTAGAGTTGAATTTGCCGCTCCACGAGGTCAGGCGCATTGTAGTATGCTTTTACGTGTTCCCGGCCTTGCTTGCCGAGTTGCGCCCAAAGTTCGGAGTGCGTCACATAAAACAGGATCTTTTCCGCAAGAGCGGGAACGTCTCCTTCAGGTACGACCGACCCGTTCACGCCCTCCTGTACTTGGTCAGGCAAGCCGCTGTGCTCAGTGACGATTACGGGAAGGCCCGTGGCCAGTGCTTGCGTGACGACGGTGTTCATACTCGAAGACTATGGCAAAGAACTGATCTTCATTCCATGTCGCCGTCCGCGGCGGTCTTGGATGGGGCAACCATGAAATGTTTTCGAAGCATCGTATTCACCACGCACTGTACAGACATCCAGCCCTCAAAACTGACAATTTCCGACAATCGAAGCTGGATCACAAGTCGGCGAAGTTCGGGCTCCAACGGTCCACCTCCGATGATCGAACAACGAAAGTCCTCCCCAGTTTGGGAGCGCACCACCGCGAGAGCACGAATCAGGTCGTCGAAGCCCTTTTTTTCAGTCAATCGGCCCACGGCCACAATCTGCACGGGCTCGCCGTCTTTGCGGGTGCGGGCGCAAAAGGGGTAAGCTTCCACATCGATGCTCACTGGATGCACAACAACTTTCTCTTCGGGAAAACCCAGCGCCACGGCCCTGCGCTTCATGTTCTCAGACATGACAAAGAAGAGCGCCCCTTCTGACTGAAGGCGCTGATAATAATCAGACCGCTGGGTTCGTGGCACCGTTGACACATCGTATCCGTAAAGTGAAGTCACCAACGGAACATGCCAACCGAGCACGTCCCTAAGCTCCAAAAAAGAGACGGCTGCCGGTCCAAAGTGGCAATGCACCAAGTTGTAGTCTTCAAATACCAACGGTTGAATTTTGTAGAGCAGCTCCAGCGAAAGAGCTCGTTTGAAATGCTTGAAGATGTTAAACGCTCTCAAAAAGGTAAGAGGCTGAAACCACAGCAATCGAAGGGCGAGACGCGGAGCGCTGATCAGTCGCCGCCACCTAGATTTGGGGACCTGAAAGTAGCGCGTCCTCTCGTCCATGCAGTGCTCCCGATACCGGGAAGACACATGCTCTTCATCGCCTTTTTCAAATGCGTAGACGTCAACCTCCACTTTCCGTTCGAGCAAATCGGCGACTTGATCGATGATGAAGGTTTCCGTGACCGCCGGAAAGCAGTGAGTGACAAAGGCGATTTTCATCCCGCTTTTCCGCTGACGCGCTGTGATGCGAAAGCATCGGAAAAGAGCATCTTGATCGAAAGCGCCCCATACGTGCTGAGGTGTTGGGAATCGAAATAAAAGGAGCCTCCGCTGTCATAAGGCTGAATGGTCGAGGTATGGGTGCGTTTCATCAACAGGGGAACCGGCTCCAAAATCGAAGCTCTTTGCGCTGACAGCGTGGCCGCCAATTGGTCGAATCGACAGTTTTGCACTTCATACTGCGAGCCAGTCATGGAAACCTGCGAAAGGTCTCGATGATTCCAAGCCAGTCGCGCAAGGACCCTAGGTACACTGAAATCAAATATCGGAACTTCCTTCATCACAAAGACTTTGACCCCAGAGCCGCCAAGCTCCTCCACGGTTCGTTTTAGAGCCCGGGAAAATGCTTCATCCTGCAAATATTCATTCCACGCAGCGACCAGAATAACCGCCCGGAATTTTCCGGAAATGGCATACCGCATGATCGCATCGTTGAAGGGTACGGCTTCATCATTCAGACCGTATTTTGACTTTCGAAAATAGCCGATGACGGGAGCGGTGGACGAATGAGTGGCCGCCTCGCAGCAGACACCCCGTTCGTCGCACAAGGCGGTGATGGCAGGGAAGACCGCCATCGCGTGGCTATCTCCCCATACCAAAATTTCGGGTGCAGCGTTGGACCTGCCCATATGCACGAGTTTGCCGGGGATATCGGAGCTTCTAAGCTCGAAGACCGATCCCCGGCTCATTTCCGCGGTGGCGGTGAGCAACCTGCCCTCATCGGAAAGCCTCTGATCAAAGCCGTTGTTTTTCCAGATGACCCAGCCGACACCGACAAGGGTTACCGAGGTCACGACCGCGACCAAGAACAGCGTTTTTCTCGTTTGGAGAAAGCGGCGACGGCGCACCGGCATTTCAATCCACCGCCATGAAAAAGTGGCCAGAGCCACCGCCGAAGCGACAAGGACCATTTTGAATGTCCCGCTTAAAGGGTCGACGCTAACATGCCGCGCGATCGCAAGAATCGGCCAGTGCCAAAGATAGAGCGAGTATGAAATGAGGCCCACCGCTACCAAAAGGCGGTGCGTCAGAAGGTGGTTGAAGAACGGCAGCGAATCACAGACCGCGCCCCCGCGGATCAGAAGGGCAGTTCCCAATACGGGCGGGACCGCCGAGAGTCCAGGGAATGGTGTTTCCCTGCCATAGGCGAAGCAGGGAACAAGAATGAACAGCATTCCCATCACTGAAAACCAACCATCCGCAGAAGTTCCGCGGTCATTTTTGGGCGGATGCATCGCGAGCAAAGCTCCCATGACCAGTTCCCAAGCTCTCAAAGGCATCAAGTAAAAACTGGTTTGCGGATTTCGATGTAGTTCATAGGTGCTCAGGCCAAGACTGAAGAGGCCAGTCATGCCGAGTGCTCTCCCTGCCCATCGGGCATCTTTCCATCTCACCAACAGCAGAAGAACAAAAGGCATGAGAAGATAAAACTGCTCTTCCACGGCCAGCGACCAGGTATGCAAAAGGGGCTTTTCCTCGGCCGCAACGTCAAAGTATCCCGCCTCCTTCCAGAAACTCATGTTTGCACACAAGAGATACAATGACGCCATCGACTTTCCATAAAGGGCGAAGTCCTCCGGTAGCAAGAGCAAGGCCCCCGCCACAGTCGTGGCAACCACGACGACCAGAAGGGCAGGATAAATTCTCCGTATGCGGCGTTCCCAAAAGCCGGGAAAACTAAAGGAACCTCCTTCAAGCTCGCCAATGATTATTCCCGTAATCAAATAGCCTGAGATCGCAAAAAAGATGTCCACTCCAACGTAGCCGCCGCTGCAGGCGAATCCCGCATGATGAAGAACCACCATCAGTACGGCGATTCCTCGCAAACCATCAATATCAGGCCGATAGAGTGCGCGCTTTTTCTGCATGAGGAAAGGGCAAATCGTCCATGAGACCCTGGACGGGGAACGAGTATCATTCTCAAGGCGGCGGCTCGGGAAACGACAACCCCAATACTCGATTCATCTTCAATACGACGCGGCGCTTGAAGGCCCTCCACTTTTGGTGGGCGACTTCCTCGGCGCTTGGAACGTATTTCTCCGTGGCCTTGATCGGAATACACCACTCTGGATCAACAAGTTTGGCAGGGTCAGCCGCCCCGTTTTCTGCCCAAACCCCGAAATCTGTGATGGGAGCGATCACTTTCTGATGTTCCCCCAGAAAAGCTGGCCACCATGAAAATGAACTTTGCGACATGACTAGGCGAGGAGCTTTCACCAGGTAGGCGAACTGCTCCAATGGCGAACCGATGACAAATCTGACCGGCCACCGACGAAATTGATGAAAAAACGGATCTCTGGAGTCATCGGTTACAATTGCAATACTTCCTCCCTTCGGCAGAGCCAAATCAATGGCCTCCTCGAAATAGGAGAATGGCAGCGCCCATCCCAGCGCCACATAGTCTGTTCTCCGGACTTGCAACACCAGATCGGCCTTTTCCGCACACGGTTTGATCGTCGAATTCATGGCCAACCAGTCCTGAATTTGCCGACGGTAGGGTTTGTAATATTCAAATCGCTGAAACCAACCGTCAAGAATGACTTTTCGCGGTGATCGGTTGGCGAGCGTGTCCTTGAGGTTAATAACATTCCCCTTCAGGACTACTTCGGGCGCCAAATGGCGTTCCCCGCGAACTTCAAGCGCAGTGTTGGGAAAACCACCAATTTCCTCAGCCCGCAATTCAAATCCAAGCTGTTCGGCGAGAATCCGACCCAGAACATATTGGAACAAATTGTTCCCGAGCCGCCCTTTGTATCGCACCTCGATCATCTCGATGTGGTCTCAAACCCGATCGTGGCACAGAGAACTGCAGACGATCATGAGCACATGATAGCGGGAGAAATTCATCCGTAATTCTGCTCCGGCAAAATGCGAATGACGTCAAACTCAACGCTGAATTGGCTTTTCGGCCAATAATGAGCGGCCATTTCCCTACACTGTTCCACCGTGGGGTAATCATTTTCTCCGGTGAAATCTCGGGCGTCGTCGATCAAAATGACATGACCCGGGATTCCCCTCGCCGCGATTTCGCGCAACTCAGCCTCGATTGGGGTGTCCAAATCCGCCCGCCCTGTGCCAGTACCCGAATAATGTGCGTCCAGCCAAAAAAGCGCGGGCTCCCGGAGCTCATCGAGAATCTTCGGCAACTCCACGGCACTGTCACCATGGCGAAGTCTCACCTTCGGAAATCTCGCAAAACGGCGCTGGTTTTGCTCATAAAAGTCGTCGAACAATTCAATGGAATAGATGACATCGAAAATGCCCATCGATGCGGCGACCATGTTTCCGTAACAAGTGCCGGTCTCCACGAGAGTGCGCATTCGATACTTTCTCGCCAACTCCCGAACCAGTTTCTGCTTGTAGGCTTGGGGGGGTGGATTGGGAAAGCCAGCTCTTTCCCATCCAACTAAAGACCTCTTTCCTCTTTGACGTTGCAACCAGCGGTGAAACCCGCCGTCACGGAGATGGCTCTTTATGGATTTAATCAGTGTCATATTATGATTATCTAGCTTGTTTTCTCCCATTTCCAAACGGGGGCAAGCAGTCCTGGCCGCGCGGTCAGCCAGTACGGCGAGTCACTCAGCCCCCCTTGAATTTCAAAATAAACCGCGGGACTATTTTGTCCTGGTCTGACGAACCAGTCGCGATTGTGTAAACTGCAAATCAATTCGATCCGATAAACACCTTCATTGAGAAGCCGCTGGGGAATGGCACATCTCAATTCGATATCGCCAGGCTCCAAAAGGGGCCACTCGTCCTCAGGTCCATCAGTGGTGAGGGACCAAAGCATTTGTTCGGAATCCTGATTGAATAGGGCAAACCCAATGTTCAATGTGCGATCCAACTCCCGCGCACGTGCACGAATCACCACATGGAGGGGCTCGTCATTGCGGACTGGAGCGACAAGGGGCTTGTTGTTTTCAGTCACGATGGCAAAATAGGTGGGCTGCAAGACATGATGATCGAGGGAATTGTCGTCATTGGTCCAGCTGCTTTCAGTGCCTTGGTTGACGCCGCCGCCGAGATACTGTGTGATTACGTCTCGAACTTTTTCACTATCTTGCCGCACACATCCCTTTTCCAATAGGATGGCCCTAGTGCAGAGGTTCTCTACGGCATTCATATTGTGACTCACAAAGAGAACAGTCCGGCCTGATTGAGCAACATCGCGCATGCGGCCAAGGCATTTCCGCTGGAACTCGGAATCTCCCACCGCAAGCACTTCATCAATCACGAGGATTTCGGGTTCCAAGTAAGCTGCCACCGCAAAGGCCAAACGGACATACATTCCGGATGAATATCGTTTCACTGGTGTGTCGAGGAATTTCTCGATCCCGGCAAATCCTACAATTTCAGAGAATTTGCCGCGAATTTCGGCCTTCGTCATTCCAAGGATCGCACCGTTGAGAAAAATATTCTCCCTGCCAGTGAGTTCGGGATGGAAGCCGGTGCCAACTTCCAGTAAACTGGCAACCCGCCCTCGCAAGATGACTCTCCCTTTAGTGGGTTGAGTAATTCGGCTGAGAATCTTCAAAATGGTGGATTTTCCGGCTCCATTGCGCCCGATCATGCCTACGACTTCCCCTTGTTTGACATCAAATGACACATCCTTGAGCGCCCAGAAATCCTCCTTTTCTGAAGGCAAATCTCGGGCCGCAGCTTTTCGACGCAACAACTGCGAAAAGCTGCTGGCCAACGTATCGCGCAGCGTGCTGTAGCGCTCGGTTGGGCGCTGATGGTGAATGCGATAGCGTTTCCCGAGATTCTCGACCTTGATGATACTGTCAGACATTAGAGGAACTACTCGAATTTTTCGCCTTTGGGTGATTCGTCTTTGCTTCCGTCGATGGGACTACGGGGCAAAACACGTCTTCCAAGCTGGCAACAAACTCGGGACGAACCTTCCGGATATCGAAGAAACGCTCCGCAGCGGCACGCGCATTTTTTCCGTGAAGGCCGCGGAGCGGGGCATTTTTCAGGTATGAGGCAATCGCATCGGCGGCATCTGCCACAGAGTTGCCGTCGTGCACGAGGCCGATTTGATTTTCCCGGATGAAACGAGCCACGGTAGAGCCTTCGTGGGCCAGCGCGATGATGGGAAGGCCTTGGGCGCAGTAGTCCACCAGCCGGGATGGGAACGAATAGCGCGCGTAGTCGGACGTGCGTTGTGCGGGCGTGGAGAAGGGCATTACCGCCACATCTGCTTGTCTGAGAACCGCCGCGGGATCCGAGGTATGGCCGCGATAGGAGATCTCCGGCTCAACGGAAATTTCCTTCTTCCGAAGAATTTCAAGGGCGATGGCAGAGGCAGACCAGGGAAGCGGGCCGCAGCGAGGATCTTTGGCGCGAACTTGTTTCCAAATATCTCTCAGCAGCGCCGCCATGGAAGCCTCCCAGAAGGTGCCGAGCAGCACGCATTCGCATGCATCCGCAGACGCTTCTCTGGGCGCAAGCTCGGGGAGTTCGATGCCGAGGTGGAATTTGATTTCGATCTTTGCGGCGGTCCAAGGGAACGCGGATGCCAGCGCACTCTTGATTTCCGGATTGAAGGCCCAAAACTGCGGTGTGAGCCCGCGCAAAAAGCGATCGAGTTCGGAAGTGGCAGATTCCTCCCCAAAACCACAGTCCATGAACCAAAGGGCGACCGGCGGTGTCTTCGGCACCGGGCCGAGGCAGGCCTGGAGGAAGCGCAGGCCAAACCAGGAATAGAGCACGCCGAGGACCACATCCGCCTCCCGGATCGCGCTCAGCGCTTCGTCGGGAATTTCGTAGGTCTCCCCCACCACAGGCGCGGCGACAACGGACGCAACGGTGGGATGCAGGCGGCGGACGCGCCGGCGCGCCGCATTGACGAGGCGTTTTCCCAAATTCTTCTTCTGAGGCACAACGATTTCCGGAATGCGGGCGTCGGTGCGCGAGTCCGCCTCGGGACGCACATTCACCACGGTCACTTGACTGCCGCACAAAAGCCTGAGCAAGACGCAGCCGGTGCCGTGGCTGGAGTTGACGGGGGCCTCCGTGATGAGCGCGATGCGCATGAGATGAAAGCGCGCTAGGAATGCAGCACCGTGCGCAGGGCGGACTCCACGCTGACACGAAAGTTATCCACGGTGTAACGTTGCACGGCCGCGCGACGCGCCTTTCCCGACAGCTCCTCCAGTCGGGCGGAAGGCGTCTGCGAAGCACGCGTTACCAATTCCCCTAGCGCCGAGGGTGTCGCCTCCTCGAGGGTGTAGCCGAAATCCTCCAGATCCACCCCCGCCTCCGGGGAGCAGATCGGAATGAGGCCCTGCGTCATGCCGTTGATGACGGAGCCGGACATACCCTCCGCACAACTGGGAAACACGATGAAGCCGCACATGGAGCACAACTCCGCAAAGGTAGGCGACTGCATGGAAAGCCAGCCGAGCGTGTGGATGTTGGGGGTATGGAAGAGTTCGGTCCGGTAGTTCTCGAGAAAGGGGCGCTCGGTTTCCACCGGCCCGGCGATCCATAGATGGAGGTCAGGATGGCTGGCGAAGGTTTCCAGGACGATGTCCAAGCCTTTTCGGAGCAGCAACCAACTGGAGAGAAAGAGGAAATGACGGTGGGCTTCCAGATAGTTCCGTGGAGACGCCGTGTCGCCGTTGATCGGCAGGGCGGGATTGTCGATGCAGAAGACATGTTTCGGCGCCGCGAAAAAGCTGCGTTCCGTGACCTTGTTCCCGATGAGGAGAAGGCCATCCGCGCGATGGTAATCCGGGCTTTCGAGCAGCGGAAAAATCGAATCTGGAACGGGGATGAAACAATTCCGGCGCTGCAGCAGCGCGGCCTGACGCTGCCGGATGGCTTCGAGTTCCACGGAGGCCTCGGGCCGGGTGCCCCAGTATATGGTGCGGGCTCCCTGCACAAAGGGAAGAAGGCGCGTGAAATTCGCCGTCATGCCGACGAAGACCTCATATTTCCGTGAAGGGACAAAGCTGAGGTCCAAGTAGTCGATGACATCCACCACGTAGCCGAGTCGGTTCAGCGCATTGGCGAGTTCCACGGCCATAAGCCAGTTGGAGTAGTCGGAGGTGAGTGATGCGTCCGGACGGGCGTGGAAAGGACGCGCCAGATAGGAGAGGAGGGCGCGCCCCCGCTTTGGCCCCTGCAGCTCGGCTCGATAGTCGAGAAACGGCGCTGTCGATGCCGCCGAATCCGTGACTGCAGTGCGTGGTGAAAGCAGCGAAGAAACCTTGCGCAGTGCCCGGCTCCCGAACAACCGCCATCGGCTCCGCGGCGAAAGCGGATCGGAAAGATGGACAAACTTCTTCATTCAACTGAGACCACTTTCGTGTCAGCCGGCAACTTCCGCAGGCGGCCGCGAGAAAATGGCGAGGACGACATCGGGGGCGGTTTTGCCATTGACGCGTTCCCTGCGAATCTGACGCGTGACCTCGGCAAGAAAGGCCCGCGGTTTCTTCATGGCTCGGAGCAGGATTTGATTGCGGGTCTGGAGATGCTGGGGCCCGTTTAAGGAAAAATTGAAGGCCCAGGCCACGCGGTTGATGGTCCGATCCGCTTTGGGCAGGTGCAGTTGCAGCTGCAGCCCAAACTGTCTGGCGAGGGCGGCATAGGAGCTGGCGTTCCAGCGCGTCATGTGGTGCGGTGGATGATTGAGCGGGTCGAACCAAGGCCCTTCGAAGGACATGGGCGAATACGGGGTGCTCAGGAAGAGACAGCCGTCCGGCGTGAGCAGTTTCAGCATGTCCGCCACCAGGCCTTTTGGATCCGCGATGTGCTCCAGGCAGTGAAAGGCCACGATGACGTCGAAACCGCGAATGGCGTGCGTGGGATTGTCCGCGTAACCCGCGAGGGTTTCCGCATAAACCTCCAGGCCCTTCGCGCGGCAGGTCTCGGCACTGCCCACAGTGGGATCGAGTCCGATCACCGTGACGTGTTCCAAATCGCGCAACGACTCCAGGAAGGCGCCGCTGCCGCTGCCAATCTCCAGAAGATTCAAAGGACGCGATTGCGCGGCGAGCCATTTTTTCACCTCACCCCATTCCCAGCGCTCATCCGGGTAGTAGGTGCGGTGCCTGGTGATCCAATCGTAAAAGCCCGAGCTCCCCTCCTCCAGAGGCCAGGCAAATTCCAGCGTGCAGCGCGGGCAGCGATACATGAAATAGTCGCTGACGGGCAGATCCGCCGGAAGCTCCTCTTCGTAATACCGGGACAACTCCTCCTTCATGAACGACGCGGGCAGCGGGTAGTTCTGATGAGAAGGACGGTCGCACACCGGGCATGGCACCACGGCGCCATCGTCAGCATCTTCAGTCATGACAGCATTTCCGGTTTTCGCGCCCGGAGATTCAACGAGATCGGCGTCCCTTCGAACTTGTAGTCCCAGCAGCCTTTCACGTTGGCGAACTCTGACGGAGGGTCGGCCCAAACCTCAATGTCACTGTACCCAATGACTTTCAAAATTTTCACCAGATCGTCGTGAAACCAGGCGGACACGTGTCCGGGCCAGGGAGTGGCCACCAACATCATCACCCCGTGGCGCGATGTATCTGAGATTGCAGGGTCTTTGGCGATGGCGAGCATCACTTCCAGATCAGGGACGGCAAACCAAAGCTGCCCTCCGGGGTGAAGCCACTTGAATATGTCCCCTAGCACCTCCATCGCCTCGGGCCGAGAAAGATGCTCCAGCATATGGGAGCAAAACACGGCGTCGAGCGATCCATGCGGCACATATTTTTTTAACCGCCTGACGTCCACGGCGAAATCAATCCCTTTGCCGCGTTTCAAATCCTGATGCAGCCAGCCGGAACAGATGCTCTTGCCGCTGCCAAGCTGCAACCGCGGAGTCTCCCCAACCTTGCGCCTGATCTTCCACAAAAGAAACGGACGGGGTGGAAGATACCGAATCAGCACAACTTCGATCGCGTAACCCAATCCCCAAATTTTCCATCGCGCCCGGAAATCAAAGGTCAGCGAATTGAGTGCCCTGCCCAGGGCTTTTGCAAGGCCCTCCTCGCGAAGGCTTGATTTGAATTTTTCAACCTTGCTCATTCCGGTTTCAGCCATTTTTAGCAACGCTTTGCACGCGCACGCTTCCATCGAGAACAAGGAAGCCGTTCACGGAATTCTGTTCGAAGACCGCGCCTGAGATCGCAGGGCGACCCGCCACATCCAATTCCACCGCCATGGGGAGATTTGCAAAGATCTTCACGCCCGGCTCCGAGAAACCAATATCCAAGAAATAGCGCCCTTTGGTCAGCAAAGGCAGCTGGAGCGTGCAGGAAAGCCGGTAGACCCCGGGCGTGACCGCGAAGGTGTTGTCCTCCTTCATATGCCCTGGACTGCAAATGCCCAACCTCGTCCCCTGAACGTCCGAGAGGAACGCATGAAGGGCAATCTTGGCCGGCTTCGCCACGTTAAATTCAAAATCCAATCGGAGGGGGGAATTGTCAGCATCCACATGAAAAAGGCTTTCCGGGCTTCCGTTGAGAGCCGCATGAGTCAAGCTGAGCACAGCGTCCGAAAATTCAAGGTGTTCCAGGATGGTCAGTCCATGGGATTCCTGGAGATTTCGATAGGTGGCGATGGACTCGCCGGTGGAACCGCAGAAGGCCACCCTGCCTTGGCTCAGCACCAGGCCCCGGGTGCAAAGCTGATTTACCGCACTCATGTTATGGCTCACCAGCAGCACGGTGCGTCCGCCGCGAGCGACGTCATTCATCTTGCCGAGACATTTCTTCTGGAATTCCGCATCGCCCACCGCCAAAACCTCGTCCACGATGAGAATTTCCGGCTCAAGAAAAGCCGCGACGCCAAAAGCAAGCCGCATGTGCATGCCGCTGCTGTAGTGTTTCACGGGAGTATCGAGAAATTTCTCCACCTCGGCAAAGGCGACGATCTCATCAAACTTGCTGCGGATTTCCGCACGGCGCATGCCGAGGATGGTGCCGTTGAGAAAAACATTTTCCCGGCCCGTGAGTTCGGGATGGAAACCGGTGCCAACTTCCAGAAGGCTCGAAACGCGTCCCCGCAGGGTGATGCGGCCCTCGGTGGGCTCGGTGATGCGGCTGAGGATTTTCAGCAGCGTGGATTTCCCCGCGCCGTTGCGCCCGATGATGCCGACCACGTCCCCCTGATTGATTTCAAAGGAGACGTCCTTGAGAGCCCAGAAGTCTTCGTCGCTGGATTTGGGTTTTGAGCCCTGTGGTTTGAGTTTGGCAAACCGGGAAAAACCGCCGGCGATGGTGTCACGCAGGGTTTTGTAGCGCACCGGCTGCTCATGGTGAATGCGGTAACACTTGCCGAGGCCTTCAACCTTGATGACTAAATCCGACATGGAGAAGATTGCAGGAACTGAGGCCGGAACTAGCGGTAGCCGGAATAGCTGAACTGCTTCCGGTCCTTCCTGGCAAAGACGATGTCCAGCTGCCAGAATGTGTGATCGTAGGGGCGAAAACCAACGCCGTGCATGTCCAAAGGACGGAAGCCGCGCTCCCACATCCAACGGCACATTTCCCAGAAGGGCAGCTGCGGCGGGTCCGCGGGAAAATTGTAGCACTCGATGACCACGATCTCCGTCTGCTCCAAGGTGCGGGCTGCGCCGGTGAGGATGGGGACCTCCACACCGTGGGTATCAAGCTTGATGGCGAAAGGGCCCTTCAGCTGATGATGCTCCACCTCGCGATCGAGGGTCGTCACGGGACACGGCAGGTAGCTGGGTGAACGCGGTCGCTCCGCCAGGTGGCCGCCCCACGAGTCCGAGCCGTCAAAATAGAGTGTTCCCTCCGTCGCGCCCGCCGCCTTCATTTCGAATTGAAACGCCGGCCTGCGGCGGCACAGCTCCTCGAGCGCGGGTTGGTGCGTGGGGTTGGCCTCGATGAGGAGTGCGGCGGTGCCCGGAAAGGCGGTTTCAAATTCCAGGGCCCAGCTCCCATTGGAGGCGCCGACGTCAATGAGGGTGGAGACATTGAGGCCATGTTTTTGAAGCCGGGCCAGCGATGCCTCCAAGGACATGGCCACCAAGTGCTCGTGCGGACGATAACGCTGCACATCCACACCTATGGTGCGGAGGGCTTTCTTGATTTTAGGCCAGAGAATTCCTGTCATGCGGACATGAACGGCGAAAGCAACGCCTGCCGGAACGTGCTGAGCGCAGCCGCCGCGGAGAAATATTTCCGGCCCGCATTCAGGGCGCCTTGGGCAAGCTGGAGGCGAAGCGCCACATCATTCTGGATGGAGGCAAGCGCGGCCTTCAACGATTCTGGGGAAAGGGACTCGACAAGCAGGACGGCGTGGGGTTCGCGGTGGGCCCACTTGGCGGCGGCGGACCATGAGGGGCCATGAATGAGGATGGGCAGGCCGGCGGCGCTGTAGTCCGTGAGCTTGCTGGGGAAACCGAGCGAGGCATTGCCGCGCCAAGTTTCGTCAAAAGGCAGCGGTGTATAGAGAAGATCCGCTTCCTCACGCAGTGCGGCGAGCAGGGCGTTGGGCGTGGGCTGGTGTCCAAGCCGCTCGATGTGTGGCGCGGCCAGCCCCGCCTCATGGAGTTCGGCTTGAGTGGTGGGCCCGAAGATGAGCAAACGTCCCTTCAAATCTTGGAGTGTGTCCGCCATGGCGCGGAGGGGCGCGATCTGTCCCGGATGCAGGGTGCCGGCGAAGGCCACGGTGGGATTTTTGATCTCACCGCTGAGACGTGCCGGAGGTTCCTGCGCAACCACGAGGTCGGCGGCGCGCGTGGGATAGAAGACAGTGCCGGGCACGCCGTAGGTGTCACGGTAGGCTTCCTCCATGGTGTCGGAGACGCAAAGCCGGGAAGCGGCACGACGGTAATGGTCACCGAAGATCGAGGTGAGCCGGTCACTGACCTCCCTTGAATAGGATGGATGCCGCAGCCAGTCGTCGTGAACCACGAGATGCAGAGGAAGCTTCAGATGCTGCGCCATCTCAGATACTGCAAGCCAGGAAAATCCGTGGGCCACGGTGAGCAATGCTTCCGGCGCGAAGGAATGAATCTGCCGCGCGAAAGTTTTCCAGCGGCGGGCCGCCAGTTTCGCGAGAAAGGGCGCAAGACTGGGCGCACGGCGCTGGTGAAAGATGCGAGTCCACCAAGGACGAAAATGGCGATAGGTCACCCCGGGGAGGCGGCGCTCAGGCGCGGAGCAATTCCAGGTGGTCTCGATGATCAGAAGCTTCTCCACCGGGTAATCGGAGAGCAGGCGGAAGAGCTGGAGAGAGCCGTGGCAGAAGTTTTGCACATTCACGTCCGCGACGCAGGCGAGGCGGGGCAAAGCATGGCTGCCACTCATGATTCACTCAGATGACATCCGCGAAAGATTTTTCGGTACGGCGGAAATACCACAGACCGAACACGAGCAGCAGCACGCTGACCGTGCAGGAAACAAGGAACGGCACGGGATGCAGCGGCGCGCTTCCCGCGAGGCACCAGCGGAAGGCGTCCACCACGCCCACCATGGGGTTGAGCGAATAAAGCATGAGGCCCGGCTCGCCGAACTTTTTCAGGATCTCCCCGCTGGAATACATCACCGGCGTGACAAACTGCCCGAACTGCACCACGAATGGGATGATGTAGCGGAAGTCGCGATACTTCACGTTGAGCGCGGTGACGAGGAGGCCGGGGCCGAGCGCGGTGACGAGGGCCAGCACGACAAAGAGCGGCATCCAGAGAAGGCGCAAGGTTGGCCACACATGATACCACGCCATCAGCCCGCCAAGGATGCCCAAGGTGATCCCGAAGTCCACGAAGGCGACGATGACCGAACTGGCGGGAAGGATGAGGCGCGGGAAATACACCTTGGAAATGAGGTTGGCATTGCCCACGAGACTCTGGCTGGATTCGCTGAGCGCGCCGGAGAAGAAATACCACGGCAGCGTGCCGGCGCAGACCATCACCGGATAAGGCAGGCCCTCTGAGGAGAGCCCGGCGATGCGGCCGAAGATCACCGTGGAAACCAGGATGGTGAGGATGGGACGAATGATGGCCCACGCCACCCCGAGCACCGTCTGCTTGTAGCGCACGAGGATGTCGCGCCAGGCGAGGAAGCCGAAGAGCTCGCGGTAGCGCCACAAGTCGCGCCAGTAATGCGCCTCGCTGCGCCCCGCCTCGATGATCAGTTCGTCATTCATGAAGTTGTCGCAGCGGCCCTAGTAATGCACCCAGTAGTACAGGAACTTGATGACCTCATTCTGGAAACCGATCACGCCTTCCTCCGAATTCCACCAGGAGAGCGGATCGTAGCGAGAGGAGGGAACGCTGGCGACATTGACCTCCACCTGCTGGTCCTTCAGGGCACGCAAGAAGAGCCACTTCACCCGGCGCGTGTGAAAGGGATCGGTGGGAATGATGAGACGATGCGAGGGATGCTGGGCGACCCAGGCGCGCACTCCCAAGGATTCGTCCCGGGTGCTGGAGACCTTGCTGCCGAAGGTCTGGATGGCGGAAGCAGGGACGCCTTCCTTCTCCAGCAACCCGATGGCGATGGTGGTCTCCGGTGGAATGATGCCTTCGTTCGCAGCCGTGCTTTTTTGGACATCCGCCACCAAAACGACGGTGACGAGGCCGCGACGGTAGAGGTCCGCGGCGAAGCTGGGCCGGGAATCGAGCCCGCCTCCAAGGACGACCACCGCATCGCTTTTGACGAGGGGATCATCGACGATCCAACACTTGGCTGCGACGCTCATGAGGGGATGCCGGGCGACGAAGAGCACTCCTGCGGCCACCAACAGGCCAAGGAAAATCTTGGTACCGCGGCTCATACGCCGCGGGGCGCTTGGCTTGCCGGAAGACGGCGGCGCCGCACTGCCGGAAGCGGGAGACGGTTTCAATTCACCA
>Ga0265327_10002808_pt1 | contig 17578 bp, 13 predicted proteins | sample 41621metaG_FD_202089 | JGI IMG/M metagenome (GOLD analysis project Ga0265327, IMG submission 202089) | Rhizosphere microbial communities from Carex aquatilis grown in University of Washington, Seatle, WA, United States - 4-16-21 metaG | ecosystem: Host-associated > Plants > Roots > Rhizosphere... | reverse complement strand
AGGCGGACGCCGGGGTCGCCGCGTGCCTGGCCGGCGGGGTGACCACGGTGGCCGATTGCTGTTACGCCGGCACCGTCGCGGCGGCGGCCGAGGCCGCCGGGCTGCGGGCGATCGTCTACCTCGAGGCGTTCAGCCGCCACGACCCGCTCGACCAGCCGCTGGAGGAGCGTCTCGATGCGGTCACTGACTCCGACCTGGTCACGATCGGCATCTCGCCGCACGCCCCCTACACGGTGGACATGGACGACTACCGCCGCTGGGTGGGGATGGCACGCGAGCGCGGAATGCCCGTGGCGACGCACCTGCTCGAGTCGCACCTCGAGACCGACCCCGCCGCCGCCTTCCGCGACGTTCTCGGCCCCGACACCGTGGCAGTCCACGCGGCCAGGGCCACGTCAGATGACGTCGCCCTGTTCGCCGAGCTGGACGTCCCGGTGGCCCACTGCCCGCGCTCCAACGCCCTGCTGGGCTGCGGCGCCGCGCCGGTGTACGACCTGCTGGCGGCAGGCGTCCGCGTCGGGCTGGGCACCGACTCGCCGGCGTCCGCCCTCACGCTCGACATGTGGGACGAGATGCGAGCCGCGATCCTGGTCGCCCGCACCCGCGAGCGCCGGGGCGACGTCCTGACGGCGACGACCGCCCTCGAGCTGGCGACTCTGCGCGGCGCCCAGGCGCTCGGCCTGGGCGACGAGATCGGTTCGCTGACGCCGGGCAAGCGCGCGGACGTGGTCGTGGTCGACCTCGGCGGCTCCGAATTCGTACCGTGGGACGACCCGGTCGCCGCCACCGTCTTCGGCGGAACCCCCGAGCGCGTCCTACTCACTTTCGTGGATGGACAGATACGCTATTGCGAGACCGGCGAACTTGCCGATACCAGTGCTGCCCGCGAGGTGCGGGCGCGAATGATCGAGACCTGACCAGATGCTGTTCGAAAAGATCAGACGAACGCAGAAGCCCGTGTTCATCATGCTTGGCGTGGTGTTCGCGGTCAGCTTCGCGTTCCTCGGGGTCGGCTCGGCCGCAAACGGCGTCAACCCGCTCGACTTCTTCAACTCGTCCTCGAGCAGCTCCGGGTCGATCGGCGACCTGACGAACAAGGTGCACTCGAACCCCAAGGATTCGGGTGCCTGGCTCAGCCTGGCCGAGGCCTACTACACCAAGGGGCAGGTGCCCGAGGCCCTCGGCGCGTACCAGACCTACCTCAAGCTGAAGCCCAACGACGTCACCGAACTGGCGACCGCCGCGTCGCTGTATGACTCCCAGGCCGGGCAGTACAGCCAGCTCGCGCAGTACTACCAGGGCAAGCTGACCGACCTTCAGAACGGCGCCGCCGGGCCGGCAGCCGGCGCCAGCCAGCTGACAACGGCGTTCCCGACACCGTTCGCATCGAGCCTCGAGGCGCCGCTCCAGCAGCAGCTGAGCACGGTCCAGTCCGAGGCGTCGGCCGCGGCCAACCAGGCGCTGGGGCTCTGGAAGCGCGCCGCTGTGGTGCAGCCGACCAACGAGTCCTATCAGCAGCAGGTGTGGCGCGACGCGGTCGTCGTGCAGGACTACAAGACCGCTTTGCCGGCGCTGAAGAAGGACATCGCGCTGACCACCGACCCGGCGACCAAGAAGCAGCTCCAGGGCTACCTGAAGGAAGTCGAGGCGCTGGCCAAGACTTCCACCACGCAAACGACACCCACCAGCCCGTAGCGCTCCCATGGAGCAGGCGCTCTGGGCCGGGTTCGTGCTTGGCGCGGGCGTTGCCGCAGGCATCGGCCCGATCAGCTTGCTGTGCGTGGCGTCAGGCGTCCGCAGCGGGTTCCGGCCCGCGCTGGGCGTCGGGCTGGGCGCGGCTACCGTCGACGGGCTGTACGCGCTCGCTGCCGCCCTGGGCGCCGCGGCGCTGATCGCCGGGCGCACCGCGACCGTGATCCAGGTGGCCGGCGGCCTGGCGATGGTCGCCATCGCCGTGCGGCTTGCCCGTGGCGGCGGGGCCGCCGGAGCCGCGCCCTCGCGCTTCGGCCAGGCGTACCGGATCTCGTTCGCCGCCACTCTCGCCAATCCGGCGACGATCGTGTCGTGGGTGGGGGTGTTCGCCGCCGCGGTGCCGGCGCTCAACCTGACGAGGATGGAGACAGCGACGGCGCTGCCGGCCGGGGTGGTGATCGGCTCGGCCGCCTGGTTCATCGGGCTGGCGACCGCCAGCGCGCTCGCGGGGCGGCGGATGAACGCCCGGGCGCTGCGCGTGCTCTCCTACGTCGGCGCATGCGCGATCGGCGGCTTCGGGGTGGCGGCGGTGCTGAGCGGCGTAGGCGCCGTGTAGGCGGCCGCGCGTCGTCCGTCGGCCACCCTAGGGTGCGGACGGTGATCAAGTACATCGGCTCCAAGCGCCTGCTGACACCGCTGATCCAGCGGGTCGCCGCGATGCTGCCGGTGCGTACGGCGTGCGACCTGTTCGCGGGCACCACCCGCGTCGGCCAGGCGCTGCGCGAGGCCGGCATCGAGGTGCTCTCCAACGACACGGCCAGCTACAGCGAGGTGTTCGGGCACGCCTACATCGAGGCAGGCGGGGATCTCGACCGCGATCTCGTTCGCGACACGATTGCCCACCTCGGCACCCTGCCGCCCCGGCGGGGGTACGTGACACGCGTCTTCTGCGAGCAGGCGCGCTACTTCCATCCAGACAACGGGATGCGGATCGACGCCATCCGGGAGGAGATCGATCGCCTGGCGCTCGACCGCCTCGAGCGGTCGGTGTTGCTGACCAGCCTGATCGAGGCCGCCGACCGGGTCGACTCGACGGTCGGGCTGCAGATGGCGTATCTCAAGCAGTGGGCGCCGCGCGCCCTCCGTCCGCTGGAGCTGCGCGAGCCGCGAGCCGTTCCCGGGCCGGCCGGCCGAGCGGTGCGGTGCGATGCCAACGAGCTCGCCGCAGCGCTGGACGGCGTCGACCTCGCCTACCTCGACCCGCCCTACAACCAGCACTCCTACTTCCGCAACTACCACGTCTGGGAGACGCTCGTCCGCAACGACCGGCCCGGGCACTACGGCGTGGCCTGCAAGCGGCAGGACGCGCGTGATGTGATCAGCAGGTTCAACTCCCGGCCGGCCGCGTGGCCCGCGCTGCGCGCGCTGATCGAGCAGCTTCCGACTCCCTGGATCCTGCTCTCCTTCTCGGACGAGGGGTTCCACGACCTGGGCCACGTCCACGAGCTGCTCGGCGAGCGGGGGTACGTGGCCGCGGTCAGCGTGGACTCGAAGCGCTACGTGGGGGCCAAGATCGGCATCCACAATCCCCGTGGCGAGCCCACCGGCACGGTTTCCCACACGCGCAACACGGAGATGCTGTTCGTGTGCGGGCCGAGCAGGGCCCTGGTCGACGGGGTGGCCGCTGACCTCGCGCAGACTCCGCTCCGCGTGGCGGTGTAGCCGGCCGGGAACCAGACTCGTCTGCCCGGCGTCTGACCGGCAATGAGGCTCACCCTGGGACTGCTCGCGCTGACGCTCGCCCTCGCGGGATGCGGGAGCGCGAGCTCGTCGGGAGGCACCACGGCGGCGCCTATGCAGCATGCGAGCGCGGGCGGCGGCCTGGCCGCTCCAAGCGGCTCCGCGAGTTCCGCCGGTTCGGGCTCGAAATCAGCGGTCACCGACACCGACATCGCGCACGGCCTGCCCCCGCTCGGCCCACAGGTGATCAAGACCGCCCAGGTCGACCTCCGCGTCGCCCACGGGCAGATCGGGAGGGTGATCATCCAGGCCACGCACGTCGCCGGGAACCAGCGCGGCTTCGTGCTCTCCACCGACGTGGCCCGGGAGTCGGGGTACGCCGACCTGGTGATGCGCGTGCCCGCCGGCCGGTTCGAGCGCGCGCTGACGGCGCTCTCCGCAGTCTCGGGCGTGAGTGTCACCGCCCAGACCATCACCGGCCGCGAGGTCGGCCAGCAGTTCGTCGACCTGAATGCCCGCGAGACGAACCTCGAGGCCCAGGGAGTGGTGCTGCGGAGGCTGATGAACGAGGCGCAGACCGTGTCGGACACGATCGCCGTCGAGAACCAGCTGGCGTCGGTGCAGGGCCAGATCGACGAGATCCAGGGCCGCCTTCGCTACCTCGCAGACCAGACAGCGCTGTCGACCATCACGGTCGAGATGCGTGAGCGGGGCGAGGCGGCGCCGGGCAAGCCCAGCACCATCGGCGCCGCCTTCCGGCGTGGTATGCACGCCGCCGCCGAGGTCGTCGCCGGCACCATCGTCGCCGTCGGCTTCCTGCTGCCGCTGGCGTTCCTGGTGCTGATCGTGCTCGTGATCGCGTGGCGGCTGTGGCCGCTGGCAGCGCGGATCACGAACCGGTCGGCCCAGCGCCCGGCCGCGTAGAGCGCCTGGCGCTCTCTCATCCGCGGCCGGGCGTGAGCCTGAGGAACTACATGAAGACCGTGATCTTCTCGGTGCCGGCCACGCACCCCGTCTTGGAGGCCGTCACCGACACCGTGCCCAGCGACTTGGCGGTCAGCGCGAAGGCCGCCTTGCCGGAGGTGTTCGTCTTCTTGGTCGTGGTCACGACGCCCGCGCCGCTGACCTTGACCGAGACACCCGCGACCGCGTGCCCGTAGCCGTCCTTGACGCTGAAGGTCACCGTCTTCTTGGTGCCCTTCTGGAAGTAGCCGCTGGAGGTCACGAACAGCTTGATCGGCAGATGGAACGCCTGCGCCGCCGTGAACGCACCGTGGTTGCCGTCGGCATCGATCGCCTGAACGCGCCAGTAGAGCGTGCCTCCGCTGTCGAACATGGTGCTGTTCATCATGTCGGGGGAGAATCTCGTCTCGTCCGTCGTCCACTGGCTGTTGGTCGAGAACGTGCTCACGTTCGAGACCTGGACGGTGTACTGCTTGGCGCCGTCCTTGGGTGCCCACGAGAACACGAGCTCGTGCGCCGCCGCCGTGGCCGACGGCCCGGTCGGAGCGTGCACGGTGCGGGTGAACGGCTGTAGCGCCGTGTACGAGCTGGTCACCGTACCGCCGGACTGCACCGGATACTGCGCGCGCACCTGCCAGTTGAAGATGCCCGTGCCGGTCATCGAGGTGGCTGTGAACGCCGTCGTGTCGAGACCGTTGAAGTCCCGCGTGGTGCCGTCCGGCAGGTTGACGTGCACGTCATAGGCGATCGCGCCCGGCATCGCGTTCCACTGCCAGACCGGGATGGTGTCGCCCGCGGTCGCGTTCGAGGGCAGCGTCGGCACCGCCAGCACCTTGTCGAACGTGCCGGTCGCAGACGGAGCCATCGACAGCCCGTTGCGGTCGACTGCATGCACCGACCAGGTGTAGCCGTTGCCGACCGGGTAGGTGGTGTTACCCGTGTACGACGCCTCGTCCGTGTTGATCGTCTGGCTGAAGTTGTTCGGCCCGGTGACGGTCAGCGTGTAGTAGTAGGCACCGTCGACCGGCGACCACTGGAAGGTCGGCTGACTGGTCTGCTGAGAGCCGTTCGCCGGGCTGATCAGCGTCGGCGGGTCGGAGTGGACGAAGAAGTTCTGCGGGTAGTTGAGCCCGCCCTCGTCGGGGCCGGTCGGATCGCCGGCTGCAGCTCCACCGTTGAACCCGGTTGCCGGCAGCACCGCCCAGTAGTACTGGGAGTTCGAGTCCGCATAGGTGGTCGGGGTGTTGCCCGTCCGCGGCGCGTAGGCCGGCTCCTGGGTGAACGCGTAGTCGACGACGTGCTGGAACGTCGGGTCGGTGGCGACGATCACGTAGTAGGACGTCTTGCCCGCGATCGGGTTCCACGTGAACAGCGGCACCGTCGTCGATGTTGCGCCCTCGATCGGGCCGAGGTAGTCGCCGTTGCCCGGGTAGTTGGTCGCGCAGGGCTGCGTGCAGGCGTTGCCGGACGGATAGCCGCCGAACGTGAACGACGACTGGTCATTGCCGTTTCCGAGGCTCGTCCAGCTACCCCAGACCAGCTGGTTGTTGGAGTCGTTGTTGCGCTCCGCCTTGACGCGGACACAGTACTGGTCGCCCTGGACCAGCAGCGACGAGTCGGTGGCGACGTTGGCGTTGGCCGAGAACGGCTTGTTGCCGTTCCAGCCGTTGCCCAGCGGCGTCCAGGTGGTCGCCGCCGTCGTATCGTCCCACTCGTTCGGGCTGCCCTGCGTCCAGTCGCAGATGCCGCCGGTGAACAGCGTGACCTCCACCTCGTAGCTGGCGGCGCCGGGCACCGGGTCCCAGGACACGATCGGGGCGGCCGTGGTGTATCCCTGCGACCAGTCGCTGGCGCCGGTCTGGTAGTCCAGCATGGTCAGGTTGCTGATCGCGTTTGCGCCGGTGTCGTAGGCGATGGTGAACGTGCCCGACTGGCCCGGATTCAGCGGATCCTGGTAGACGTTCCAGGCGCCCGGGCTGCCGTTGGGCGGCGTGGCGCGAACGCGCCAGTAGTACGTGGCCGCCGGGAGCAGCGTCTGCGGCGTCAGCGAGGTGCCGATGACGCCGGTCTGCGTGAATGCCGGCGTGCCGCTGAAGCTGGCGTCACGGTTGATCTCGATGTCGTACGACGCCGCACCGGGGACGGCCGTCCAGCTGAACTGCGGGTCGAACACCTGCGAGCTGGCGTCGAGGTCGGTGACCGTCAGCGTGCTGGCGGTCGGCCATGACCAGACGAAGTGGTAGACCGGTGACGGCGTGCCCAGGTGCCCCGTCGCGTCCAGCGGCGTGACGCTCCAGTAGTAGGTACCGGAGGTCAGGCGGGCGGTCGGCGAGAGCGCCGTTGCGCTGGTCGTCACCGGGAAGCCGCTGACCAGGTTGCTGAGGCCTGCGTCGCTGGCGAGCTTGACCAGGTACTGCTGCGCGTACGGCACGGCCGCCCAGTTCAGGAGCACCGGCTGCGGGTAGGTCAACGACGCACCCTGGGTGGGCGACTGCGGGGTCGCCACGTCCGACCAGTCGAGCACGAACGACCGCGTCGCCGACCAGCCCGAGTGGGCGGTGCCGGTCGCGTCGAGCGCGCGCACATCCCAGTAGTAGGTGCCGTTCTGCAGCGGCGCGGTCACCGTCTCCCGCGCGTTCTTGGTGAGGACGTCGGTGGAGGTCGACGCAAAGGCGGAGTCGGCCGCGACCCGGAACTCGTAGTGGTCAGCGCCCACGACCGGGTTCCATGCGAACACCGGCGGCGTGTCGAACGTGCCGGCGTTGGTCGGCGCCGTGGGGACGGGAGCCGTCAGGCTTCCGTAGCTGGGCGCCGCCGCACACAGCATGAGTACGACGAGCGAGACCGGGAAGGCAATCCGCCGGAAGTGGTTACGCATAGGGACTTCGGGCTCCTTGATCAGGGGGCGCGTTGGGACGGGCGCCGGACGGCACCGCACTCTCATGATGCAAGAACGCCAAACGGCCCCGCGTCCCCCACACGAGGCACCCCGAACGGCCGGAACCGCCCGCGTCTGGAATGATGCAGGTGTGGCCACCACAACCGAGGTTCACCCGCTCGAGCCGCTGTCGGGCGAGGAGATTGCCGCTGCTGCCGCCGCCGTCCGCGAGCAGGCAGGGCTGTCGGACGGCATCCGCTTCTCGTGCGTCGAGCTGGGCGAGCCCACCAAGGAGGAGCTTGACGCCGGCGAGGAGATCCCGCGCATCGCGCAGCTGGTCGTCCTCGACAACGCCGACGGCCGCGGCCGGGAGGTGACCGTCGACGTCGGCACCGGCACGGTGACCGCGATCCACATCATCGAAGGAATGCAGCCGGCAATCACCGGCGACGAGTACTACGAGGCAGGCGAGGCGGCCAAGGCCGACCCCGCGTACCGCGCAGCGCTCGCGCGGCGCGGCATCTCGGACCCCGAGCTGGTAATGGTCGACTCGTGGTCGATGGGACAGTTCGAAGACCCAGGCAGGCGCCTGATCCGGGGGCTTGCCTGGCTGCGCGCCGACACAGAGGGCGACAACGGGTACGCCCGGCCGATCGGCGGCCTGGTCGCGGTCGTCGACCTGAACACGATGGAGGTCGTCCGCGTCGACGACCACGGGCCGCTGCCGGTTCCCGATGGGGACGGCGACTACCGCAACGGCGGCGGCCACGGGTTCCGCGACGACGTGCGGCCGATTGAGATCACTCAGCCCGAGGGCCCAAGCTTCACGCTCGACGGCCGCCACCTGCACTGGCAGCGCTGGGACATGCGGGTCGGCTGGAGCGCCCGCGAGGGCCTCGTCCTGCACCAGATCGGCTACACGGAGCACGGCGAGCGGCGTCCGGTGTGCCACCGCGCGTCGATCGCCGAGCTGGTGATCCCCTACGGCGACCCCAACCCGACCGTCCACTTCAAGAATGCGTTCGACATCGGGGAGTACGGGATCGGGCCCTACGTGAACTCGCTCGAGCTTGGCTGCGACTGCCTGGGCGAGATCCGCTACCTCGACGCCTGGGTGAGCGACAGCCGCGGCCGGCCAGCGGCCATCCGCAACGCCATCTGCATCCACGAGGAGGACGTCGGCATCCTCTGGAAGCACCACGACGACCGCAGCGGACGCACCGACGTCGCCCGAGCGCGGCGGCTGGTCGTCTCATGCATCGCCACGGTCGGGAACTACGAGTACGGCTTCTTCTGGTACTTCGGACAGGACGGCTCGATCGAGTTCGAAGGCAAGCTGACCGGGATCGTCCACACGGCCGGCATCGAGCCGGGAAGCCCGCAGTCACACGCGACCGAGGTGACCCCCGGGGTGGCGGCGTCCTACCACCAGCACTTCTTCTGCGCCCGGCTGGACATGGACGTTGACGGCACCGCCAACACGGTGGTCGAGGTCGATGCCCGGTCCGACCCGCCCGGGCCGGGGAACCCGGACGGCACCGCCTTCCACGCCGCCCGCACCGTGCTCGAACGGGAGGGGATGGCCGCACGGGACGCCGATCAGATGAGAGCCCGTCGCTGGCGGGTGGAGAGCGGCGGGCGGCGAAACCGCATGGGTGGCGTAACCGCCTACGAGCTGGTGCCCGGCGACACGGTCGCCCCGATGGCCGACCCCGGCTCCGAGTTCAGGCGCCGCTCTCGCTTTCTCGACCACCAGCTGTGGGTCACGCCGTACGTGCCCAGCGAGCGCTACCCGGCAGGTGAGTACCCGAACCAGCACGAGGGCGGTGACGGCCTGCCTCGCTGGACGGCCCGCGACCGGGAGCTCGAGGGCCGCGACGTCGTCCTCTGGTACGTCTTCGGCGCGCACCACGTGCCCCGCCTCGAAGACTGGCCGGTGATGCCCGTTGTGCGCTGCGGCTTCCAGCTGCGGCCGGTCGGCTTCTTCGATCGCAACCCCGGCCTGGACGTGCCGCCCCCGGCCAGGCACTGCGACCACTAGAACTAGACACGCTCCCATACCTGTGGGATCGTGATACCGCAATGCGACGTATGCGGGGGTCGACCGTCGTACCGGGCTCCATCCTGGCTGCCCTTGTCGCCGCGTGGTGCGTGTCGTCCGCAGCGGCATCGGGGACGACTCTCTACGTTGCCCCCACGGGCACCGACACCGGCAACTGCCAGACCTCGTCGAGCCCCTGCAAGACGATCGGCTACGCCCTCAACCAGACCCCCAGCGCGGCGACGATCCAGATCGCCAACGGCACCTACGCCGAGAACGTCGTGATCGGCGGGTCGGTCTCGCTGGTCGGAGCGTCGCAGACGAAGACCGTGATCGACGGCGGCGGGCTGGACACGACCGTGAACATCATCGGCGGCAGTGCGACCGTGAGCCTCAGCGACCTGACGATCACCGACGGCATGGCTGCCCAGGGCGGCGGCATCCGCAGCAGCGGGCTCAGCCTCGCCCTGTCGCACGTCACCGTGAGCAAGAACACGGCCGAGCCGCCGACGACCGTCACGACCGGAGGCAACCCGGGTGAGGGCGGCGGGATCTACCTCTCAGCCGGCACCGTGACGATCGCGAACTCGAAGATCACGGGCGACCAGGCCGTCGGCCAGGCCGGCAAGGCGGGCGCCAAGAACGGCGGGGCGCCGGGCACGAACGGGGGCAATGGCCTCGGCGGCGGCATCTACGACGCCGGCGCGGTGCTCACGCTCACCAGCACCACCGTGACCAAGAACAGCGCCAAGGGCGGCAAGGGCGGCGCCGGAGGATCCTGGGACAGCGGCACCGACGGCACCGGAGGGAACGGGGGCGACGGGGGCAGCGCGGAGGGCGGTGGCATCTACTTCGACGACGCCGTCGTGTCGCTAACGGGTTCCAAGGTGGACTCGAACACGGCACAGGCCGGAGGCGGCGGCAACGGCGGCAGCGCCTCGCCGGGCGTCGGCGGAGACGGGGGCGGAGCCGACCAGTCGTCCGACGGCTTCGCAGCCACATACACCGGCGGCGCTGGGATCTTCGGCGGCGGTCCCAACTACAACTTCCACCCCCTGGGCCTGACATTGACGTCCAGTGACGTCTCCTCCAACTCGACCAAGGGCGGTTCGGCGGGAACCGGAGGCAGCGGGTCGCAGGGTGGGGGCACCGGATCGGTTTGGGCGACCTGCGGCAACCCCCGAGGCGGCGGCATCTCCCTGACCCCCGCGAACGGGAACAGCACCGGCAACCTGACCATCACCTCGAGCACCGTCGAGAACAACATCCTCACCGGATGCAGCGGCGGCAAGGGCGGCGCCGGCTCGAATGGCGCCGCCGACGCGCCAGGCGCTCCGGGCGGCTCCGGGGGCGTCGCCAATCCAGCCTGGGGCGGTGGCATCTACTACCTCACGTTCGACGGTGAGAACCTGGTGGTCTCCGACTCGACGATCTCGGGCAACTCGCTGACCACCGGTCACGGCGGGGACGGCGGCAAGGGAGGCAACGGCGGAACGGCGTCTCCGGGAAAGCCGGGTCAGAGCGGCGGCTCCGGCGGGTCCGGCGGCTACGGGAACAACGCGTTCGGCGCCGGTGTGGCCTACGCCTCCATCAGCTCCGGGACGTTCACGATCACCGGCTCGACCATCGCGTCGAATGCGGCCACCTCAGGCAACGGTGGCGCCGGCGGTGCGGGCGGCGGCGGTTCGGCGGGCAGCGCCGGCCAACCTGGCGGCAACGGCGGTGCAGGTGGGATCGGCGGGGGGACGAACCCGGCGCAGGGCGGCGGGATCTCGCTCAACGCATCGGCGTCGATAACGATCGCCGACGCCACGCTGGCCGGTAACAGCGCAACCGGCGGCGCCGGCGGAACGGGCGGTGCCGGCGGAGACGGCGGGGGCGGCACGCCAACCGGCACCAGCGGGTCATCGGGCGCCGGGCAGAACGGCGGCGACGGCCTGGGCGGCGGTCTCTGGTCTCCCGACCTGATGACGCTGACCAACGACACGGTGGCGGGCAACTCGGCGGTCGGCGGCACGCGCGGGAATGGAAACCCCTCCGGCGTCATCGGCAACGGGAACGGCGGCGGGCTGTATGCCGGCAGCGTGCATCTGGGCAACGACATCGTGGCCGGCAACACCGCCACGAACGGAGCTGCGGCCGGCCCCGACTGCAACACGAACACCGGGTCGGCGACCACCATGGGCCACAACCTGATCGGCGACATCTCGTTCTGCAGCGGTATCACCGCGGGCACGAACGGCGATCAGGCCGGAAACGGCGTGACCCCGCTCGATCCCCTGCTGGGCGTGCTCGCAGACAACGGCGGCCCGACCCAGACGCTCGCACTCGAGACCGGCAGCCCGGCGATCGGGCACGGCGACCCAGCCCTGTGCACATCGACCCCGGTGAACGACCTCGACCAGCGGGGCTATCCGCGCCGAAGCACCCCGCGCGTTACCTGCGACGCCGGCGCCTATGACACATCCGAGCCGGTGACGTTCTCGGTCGGAGCGCCGGCCACGGCGACGGCAGGTGTGAGCTTCACCGTGACCGTCACCGCCAGGGACGCATTCGGAGGAACGCTCACCACCTACATCGGCAAAGTCGCGTTCTCGAGCACCGATTCCGGCGCAACCCTGCCCAAGGCCTATACCTTCAAGGTTGCCGACCACGGCGTGCACACGTTCACGGTCACGCTTGCGACCCCGGGCGCCCAGACCGTGTCGGCGAAGGACACCGCGGCCAAGATCGTGAAGGGCACGTCCTCGTCGATCGTCGTCAGTCCCTGACCGGAGCGACCAGCTCCGCGAACAGGCGGTCGAGCGCAGCAGGTGGATCGGCGCAGAGGCCGGTGTGGATCGGCGACGGCTGGATGATCGTGCTCGAAGGCGAGGCCAGCCAGTGAAACCGGGCCGAACGGTCGAGCCGGGCCACCGGCCCAGCGCCGGCGTCTCCCGCGGCAACGGCCGCCGCAGCGTCCAGGTGGCGCCGCACGTCTGCTGCCTCGGCTGACGGCGCCAGCGCCTGCAAGCGCACCGAATCGAGCTCGACGCGGGCCGCCAGGAAGTCGAGCCTGGGGCAGAACAGCACCACGCCGGCGTTGAACTGCTCGCCCCGCTCGACGCGGGGCACGACGCGCACCACCACGTACTGGAACGGGACCGGTTCAGCCGCCACCGGTGCGGGCCTCCTCGGCCTCCTCGGCGAACAGCCGCGGCGCCTCGAGCCGCCGCGTCAGGTAGCGCACGTACATCTCGGGCGTCCCGTCGCCCATCCACGCGAGCGGGGCCAGCTCGACCACCCCTTGCAACAGCTGCTCGGTGACCAGCGGCGCCAGCCGCTGGTCGGCCTCGAGGATCGACCCGGCACAGGGGAGCAGCACGTGGTCGCGAATCGCGGCAAACGGCTTGCGCGCATGTCCGTCGGGATCGACCCAGCTGTGATGCACGTAGAGCGCCGCACCGTGGTCGATCATCCACAGCCCACCATGCCAGACCAGCAGGTTCGGGTTTCGCGGCGAGCGGTCGACGTTGGTGACGAGGGCGTCGAACCAGACGATCGACGCCGCCAGGTCAGGGTCCGGCGGCGACGGAACGGCTGGCGTGTACGCGAGTGCGCCGGGCAGGAAGTCCATCCCCAGATTCAGGCCGGCGCTGGCCGCCAGCAGGTCCTGGATCTCCGCATCGGGCTCCGCGCGGCCTAGCTCGGAATCGAGGTCTGCCAGCACCAACTCGGGCACTGGCAGCCCCAGGGCGCGGGCCAGCTCGCCGGCCACGATCTCGGCCACCAGCGCCTTCGGGCCCTGGCCAGCGCCGCGGAACTTGAGGACGTACAGCCCGTCGTCGTCGGCTTCGACAACGGCAGGCAGGGACCCGCCCTCCCGGAGGGGGGTGACGTACCGAGTTGCCCGCACCCGGCGCAGCGACCGCGTGGCGATGTTCACCGGGCGGACGATAGTGACCGCGCCGGTGGTGAAGGCGCCCAGCAGCGTTCACCGGAATTTCACCACATCGGCTCCACGTCGTTTCCCGCATCCCGTACGGCCGTTTCACAATTCACGCCGACTGAGTGATTTCAATGCGGAGGCGAGGCATGCGCAAGACATGGAGACTGCTGGCGGTATCGCTGGCGGTCGGAGCAGTGGCCGCGGGAGCTGCGGCCTGCGGGTCGTCGTCCAGTTCGAGTGGCTCGAGCAGCGGCAGCACGACGTCGGGGTCGAGCAGCGTTCTTGTCGGCGCAGGCAGCACCTTCGTCGCACCCCTGGTCTCCCAGTGGGAGGCCGCCTACGTCAAGACGCCGGCAGCGGTAACCATCACCTACGGCGCGGTAGGCAGCGGTGGCGGCGTCGACGCCGTCACGGCCCGTTCCGTGGACTTCGGGGCGAGCGACGCGCCGCTGACGAGCGACCAAGTCACGGCCTGTAAGAGCTGCGTCCAGATTCCGTGGGCGCTCGGCGCAACCACGGTGGATTACAACGTGAAGGGTGCTCCGAACAACCTGAAGCTGACTGGCAAGGTTCTCGCGGACATCTTCCTGGGCAACATCAAGCAGTGGAACGACCCGGCGATCGCCGCCCTGAATCCGGGCGTCAATCTCCCATCGACCCACATCACGCCGATCTACCGCAGCGACGGATCCGGCACCAGCTTCGTCTTCACCGACTACCTGTCGTCAGTGGATCCGGATTGGGCCAGCAAGGTTGGCACCTCCACGCAGCCGACGTTCCCGGTGGGAACCGGCGCCGAGCACAGCTCTGGCGTGATCGCCGCGATGCAGGCCACGGACGGCGGCATTACGTATGCCGAGACGTCGTACATCGCAGCCGACAATCTGGACTACGCGCTGATTCAGAATGCCGCCGGCCAGTATCCGAAGCCGACGAACTCTGCAGTGCTCGCAGCCGCAGCGGTTGGCACGACACGCTCTGACGGGACGATCAAGCTGGTCGACCCGCCGGCCTCGGCGTCGGCGGCCTATCCGCTTGCGTCCTACACCTACGTGATCGTGCCGGAGTCGTCGCCGAAGGCGTCGACACTCAGGGCCTTCATCACCTGGGCGATCAGCTCCGCCGGGCAGTCGCTCGGCGAGCCGATTGGGTACCCGCCGCTTCCGGCGAACGTCGTGTCGAGCAACGCGATGCTGATCGCGAAGATCAAGTAGGCGGCACTACCCGGGGTGCGGGGCCTCGCACGTGGCTCCGCACCCCGTAGCATCTCCACACACCATGTCTGTCCAACCAGCCACCAGCAGCCTGCCGCTCACCCGCCGCACCCGATTCGGGGAGATCGGTCTGCGCGGCATCTGTGGGGCGGCCGTGGTGATTCTGGTGGTCGTGATCGCGATGCTGATCTGGGAGGTCGCACACGGCGCCTGGCTCAGCTTCTCCACGTTCGGCCTTGGCTTCATCACGTCGACCGACTGGAACGTGGTCACCAACCAGTTCGGGGCCCTCTACCTGCTCGAAGGGACGCTCCTGACCTCGGTGTTCGCGCTGATCATCGCGGTTCCAACTGCGATCGCAATTGGCCTGTTCCTGAGCGAGCTCGCGCCCAGGGTGCTGCGCACGCCGGTCGGGCTGATGGTCGAGCTGCTGGCCGCGATCCCAAGCGTGATCCTGGGCCTCTGGGGAATCGTCGTCCTCGGGCCGTTCGTCGCAACCGAAGTGGAGCCCTGGCTCAACCAGCACCTGGGATTTATCCCGCTGTTCTCGGGCTACCCCTCCAATGCAGGGGTCTTGCCGGCGTGCCTAATTCTGACGATCATGATGATCCCGATCATCGCGAGCATCAGCAGGGAGCTGTTCAACAGCGTCCCGTCCGAGCTCAAGCAAGGCGCGCTGGCACTTGGGGCTACGCGATGGGAGGTGATGCGGCAGATCGCGATTCCGCAGGTCAGCGGCGGCTTGATTGCCGCCGTCATGCTCGGCTTCGCACGCGCCATCGGTGAGGCAATCGCCGTTGCTCAGGTGATCGGAAGCCACAACGCCTCGCCATTCGGCTCCATCTTCAAGCCGGCGGCGACGATGGCATCCTGGATCGCCACCCAGTTCAACGGCACCGCGACGGACCTGCAGCGCTCGTCTCTCTACTACCTTGCTGTGATCCTGCTGGTGATCAGCCTGGTGACGAACATTGCGGCCCAGCTGATCGTCAACCGATTCCGTAAGCGGATAGGGGGGCGCGCGTGAGCTCGGTCGTGACGTCGCCGTTCGGAAGCCCATCGCGCCGGTCGCGCCGCCGCAAGATGGTCGGGCGCATGATGGAGGCGCTGTGCACCCTGGCCGCTCTGGCCGCGATGGCCGTGTTGATCCTGGTCGTCTACGCGGTGTTTCGCCGAGGCGCGTCGGCGCTCAACCTCAACCTGGTCACCGAGGTGCCCAGCACCGACGCGTACGGCAACACGACCGGAGGAATCAAGAACTCCATCATCGGCACCGTGATCATCACCGGCATCGCCACGCTGATTGCGGTCCCGTTCGGGATCCTGATCGCGATCTTCAACGCTGAGTTCGCCTCCCGGCGGACGGCGGACGCCATCCGCCTGGTGCTGAACCTGCTCGCAGGGGTGCCGACCATCGTCGTCGGCGTGTTCATCTTCGGGTTGCTCGTCGTCGGCCACGGATACAGCGCCTACGCCGCGGCTGTCGCCCTGTCGATCGTGATGGTGCCCATCATCGCCCGCTCGACGGAAGAGGTGCTGGCTCTGGTGCCGGCACAGCTCCGCGAAGGCGGCATGGCGCTAGGCGCGACCAGGGCACGGACAGTCGTGACCATCATTCTGCCGACCGCGGTCGGAGGGATGGTGACCGCCACGATCCTCGCCATCGCTCGCGCCGCAGGCGAGACCGCCCCAATCCTGCTCACCTGTTCGATCTTCGCCAACCAGGTCACGCTCGATCCACGTCAGGCGATGGGATCCCTGCCAATGACGATCTACCTCGACGCCGAGCAGCCCAGTCAGTACGCCCAGCACCAGGCGTGGGCGGCCGCGCTGATCCTGATGGCGTTCGTCCTGGTGGCCGCGATCGCCGGACGGTTGCTCTCACTCCGGAGTCGCCGCAGAATCGAACAGACGCGATGACCCATTTCCGAACCTTTACCCACTGCACCGGAGGCTTCTGCAACCATGCCGGATAGTGACATCGCAACCAGCACCCAGTCGATGACCGATCCGCCCAGGACAGAGCCGTCCGACCAGGATGCCCAGCCGGGCGACGTTCAGGAGGCACCGCAGCGCAACCAAGGCGGCCTCGCCGACATCGCCGCCGCCCGCGCGGAGAACCCCACCGAGGGCCGGGAGGTCGTGTTCGACCTGGACGACGTGATGGTGTCCTACAACGGGCGACCGGCCATCACCGGCGTCAACATGCAGGTCCACAACCAGCTCGTGACCGCGTTCATCGGCCCCTCGGGTTGCGGCAAGACCACCCTGTTGCGCAGCATGAACCGGATGAACGACCTGATCAGCGGAGCCAAGGTAGAGGGCACGATCCGCTACCACGGCAACGACTTGAACGCCTCCGGCGTCGACGCGGTCGAGGTACGCCGCCGAATCGGCATGGTGTTCCAGCGGCCGAATCCGTTCCCGAAGTCGATCTTCGACAACGTCGCCTATGGCATGCGTCTGCACGGTATGAAAGACGGGCTCAACGACCGCGTCGAGAAGGCGCTCCGGCAGAGCGGCCTGTGGGAAGAAGTCAAGGATCGGCTGAAGCAGAGCGCCCTTGGCCTGTCCGGCGGACAGCAGCAGCGGCTCTGCATCGCCCGCGCCCTGGCGATCGAGCCGGACGTCGTGCTGATGGACGAACCGGCCTCCGCGCTCGACCCGATCGCGACGCAGCGGATCGAGGATCTGGTCGACGAGCTGAAGACCGACTACACGATCGTCATCGTCACCCACAACATGCAGCAGGCCGCGCGCGTGGCCGACAAGACGGCGTTCTTCAGCGTCGACATCGACAACACCGGCAACCGGTCGGGCATCCTGGTCGAGTTCGACTCGACCTCGACGCTGTTCACCAACCCGACCGACCCGCGCACCGAGGCATACGTCACCGGCCGGTTCGGCTGAGTTCCTGCCGGCTCCGTGTGACCGGGCCGTGCGGTTGAGACAGGGGCCGTAAACCTGTGACCATGGTATCCACGCGGGGGGAGCAGGCTCCCCCCACGAACCCCCCACACCCAACATGGGCCGTACAGGGATCGAACCTGTGACCATGGTATCCACGCGGGGGGAGCAGGCTCCCCCCACGAACCCCCCACACCCAACATGGGCCGTACAGG
>Ga0265327_10002807_pt1 | contig 17578 bp, 13 predicted proteins | sample 41621metaG_FD_202089 | JGI IMG/M metagenome (GOLD analysis project Ga0265327, IMG submission 202089) | Rhizosphere microbial communities from Carex aquatilis grown in University of Washington, Seatle, WA, United States - 4-16-21 metaG | ecosystem: Host-associated > Plants > Roots > Rhizosphere... | reverse complement strand
TGGGCCGTTCAACTGGCCAAGCTGGATGAAAGCATAGCTGCATCCAACTACAAGCAAACAGAAGCTATTTACTTACCACAGGTTGGGTTTTCTTACACAGCCATGAGTACCAATAATCCTTTGAATGCTTTTGGATTTAAACTGCAGCAAAAATCAATCACAGCAAATGATTTTAATCCGGCATTGTTAAACAGCCCGGGAGGGACTGGCGATTTTACCACAAAGCTTGAAGTGCAGCAACCGCTAATAAATATGGATTTGTTATACAAAAGAAAAGCAGCTGCCAAACAAACAGAGTTATACCAGTACAAAACCCAACGTACTAAAGAGTATTTAACTTTTGAAGTACAAAAAGCTTACCTGCAACTGCAACTGGCTTATGATGCAGTGAAGGTTTTAGAAGATGCTTTGCAAACAACCAAATCAGTTTACACATTTACTGATAATCATTTTAAGCAGGGATTAATTCAAAAATCAGATGTACTGAATGTTCAGGTGCAAGTAACCACGGTGGAAACCAATCTGGCAAAGGCCAACAGCAATATTCGCAATGCATCTGATTACCTCAGCCTCCTGATGGGCCAGAGCGATGGTTTTGTTTACAAAGTGGATAATGCCATGCAAACTGAGCATTCCCCAACTGATGCTATTACAAAAATTGCAGCTTCAAGATCAGATTTTGTAGCCATGCAAAAAGCAATTGAAGCAACCGACCTGATGATTAAATCCAATAAAATGAGTTTCTATCCAAAACTAAATGCTTTTGGAAGTTACCAGCTCAACGATAACCGGATGTTGGGTTTTGGTGCTAATGCTTACCTGGCTGGTGTGCAATTAACCTGGGATATTTTTAAAGGAAACCGATCAAAGAACACCATTGCTACTCAAACGTTAGAACGAAATAAATTGTCTGAACAGTTAACGCAACAAAAGGAACAAAGTCAGTTGGAGCTGAACAAAGCTTATCGTGATCTTGCAGATGCACAATTTGATATTAAGCAGCAAAAACTTTCTATTGAACAGGCTATTGAGGCTTTACAAATTTTACAAAACCGCTTTCAGCAGGGCCTGGTAAATACTACCGATGTATTACAGGCAGCCACTCAACTTTCGCAACAAAAATTTGCGCTTGCACAAGCTGTGTTTAATACCAATGTTACCAAAGCATATTTACAATTACTAACCACTTCAACTAATAAATAAACTACTTAAAATAGAAGCATGATGATTAATTTAAAAACGACTTCAGGAATATTTGCAGGTATAGTATTAATTATTTTCAGCGCCTGTTCTTCTAATAAAAAAGAAGCTACTGTTGCAAATACAGATGCAGCCGTAATGGTAACAGTTGCCACTCCATCCGGCTCTGATCAACAGGGAATAAATGTAAGCGGACAAATTGAAGCATCTCAAATAGCTAATATCAGCACAAGGGTGATGGGGTTTATCACCATGTTAAAAGTAAAAGTAGGTGATCATGTAAGTAAAGGCCAGCTACTGGCCAGCATTAGTAACCAGGATATGATAGCAAAAAGAGGGCAAACGGAAGCTATGATTGCTGAAGCTCAGGCAGCTTTAAACAGTGCGCAAAAAGATTACGACCGTTTTACTATTTTATACAAACAGCAGAGTGCTACAGCAAAAGAGTTAGACAATGTTACCCTTCAATACAATTCAGCAAAATCAAAATTGGAAGGTGCAAAACAAATGCGCAATGAAGTGAATGCAAGTTTAGGGTATACCAGCTTAACAGCGCCTTTCTCAGGTATTGTAACTCAGAAATTAGCGGACGCAGGTAGTATGGCAAATCCTGGTATGCCCCTATTAACTATCGAACAAAGCGGAAGCTACCAGGTAACTGCATCCGTTCCAGAAAATATAATCAATCAAATTCACCAGGGTGCAGAAGCCATTGTTACAATCAAATCAATTGACAAAACAATTAAAGGTGCAGTTGTTCAAATCAATCCATCATCACAATTCACAGGTGGCCAGTATATTATTAAAGTAAATATTGCTGATGCAGATAAAAAGGGATTATACGCCGGCATGTACGCTACTGTCTCTATTCCCGTAAAAGAACCTGTTGCTATTGTAACACCTGGCAATTCAGTAATGGTGCCCATTTCAAGCATTGAGCATAGAGACCAGCTAACTGGATTGTATACCATTGGCAGCAACAACACGGCACTACTGCGTTGGGTAAGGTTAGGTAAATCTTACGGCGATAAAGTAGAAGTGTTGAGTGGTTTAGAAAAAAATGAACAGTTTGTTGTAACTGCGGATGGAAAATTATACAATGGCGTACCAGTAAAAATAAAATAATCAGAGCAGCAGCATTCTTATTCAGCAACGAAGATTATAAACGAATTAATACAGACAAATGAAAAATGGTCTTTCAGGAAATATAGCCAAAGGGTTTTTACAATCTAAATTAACGATACTGTTGATGATTGCTTTTTTGCTCATTGGTGGTTACAGTACTTTTTTAATTCCCAGAGAAGAAGAACCACAGATAAAAGTACCGATGGCAGATATTTTTATTGGATATCCTGGTGCCGAACCCAAAGACGTGGAAACAAAAGTTGCTGCACCAATGGAAAAAATGATCTCCAATGTAAAGGGCGTGGAGTATGTGTATTCTACTTCCATGAAAGGACAAGCCATGTTGATCGTTCAGTTTAAAGTAGGTGAAGATGTAGAACGTTCATTGGTGAAATTGTACAGCGAGTTAATGAAAAACATGGATAAAATGCCGCAGGGTGTTACACTTCCCTTAATTAAAACAAGAGCGATTGATGATGTGCCCGTATTAGGCTTAACATTATGGAGTGAGAAGTATGATGACTACCAGTTGAAACAAATTGGACAGGCACTTACCAATGAAATAAAGAAGATTCCAGATGTTGCTGACGTTAATATTTTGGGTGGCAGAAGCCGTGAAGTAAAAGTATTGCTGGATAAAAATAAAATGGCAGAAAATCATGTTGACTTTTTATCCATCAGTAAACAAATACAGGGAAGTAATGTGCAGGTACAGGGTGGTAACTTATTGCAGCAGGACACTGCATTCTCAGTTGAAACAGGCAACTTCCTGACTACTTCAGATGATGTGGCCAATCTCGTTATTGGCATCAATCAGCAACAACCAGTTTACTTAAAACAAATAGCCAAAGTTGAAGAAGGGCCGGAAACATCCAATCAGTATGTTTTGTTTGGCTATGGCAAAGCAGATACTTCAAAAGCGAATGCTTTCAAATCAAATTATCCTGCGATCACTTTAAGCGTTGCTAAGAAAAAGGGTGCAGATGCCATGAAATTATCCGAGCAGATCATAAATAAAGTTGAACACCTTAAAAAAGAATTATTACCCAATGAAGTGCAATTAACCATTAGCAGAAATTATGGAGAAACGGCATCGGACAAAGTTTCGGAACTGTTATTTCATTTATTTATTTCAATTGTGGTGGTAACCTTGTTTGTGATGCTGGCCATGGGATGGCGGGGTGGCCTTGTAGTGTTCTTGTCAGTACCGGTTACGTTTGCGCTTACACTCTTTAGTTATTATATGATGGATTATACACTGAACCGTATCACCCTGTTTGCATTGGTATTTATTACGGGTATTGTGGTGGATGATTCCATTATTATAGCGGAGAATATGCACCGGCATTTTAAGATGAAAAAATTGCCGCCGCTGCAGGCAGCCATCTATGCTATTAATGAAGTCGGCAATCCAACCATTTTGGCAACATTCACTGTGGTTGCTGCAGTATTGCCCATGGCATTTGTATCGGGTATGATGGGGCCGTATATGAGCCCAATGCCAATTGGCGCATCCATTGCTATGATGTTATCGTTGATTGTTGCATTAACACTTACCCCCTATCTCGGTTATATATTTCTTCGTGAAAAAGAAAAGAAAGGTGGTGCTCACAAAGAAATCAAAGCACATTCACTGGAGGAAAGCCGTATCTATAAAATTTATCGTGCCTTCATTAACCCGATGCTGGAAACACGCTGGAAACGCTGGACATTTATTTTAAGTATTGTAGCGATTCTTTTAGGATCAATGATGCTTTTCTATACTAAATCAGTAGCATTAAAAATGCTGCCCTTCGATAATAAGAATGAGTTCCAGGTGGTAATAGATATGCCTGAAGGAACAACACTTGAAAAAACACAAGCTGTTGCAAAAGATATTGCCAGTTATGAAGCTGGTCAGCCATTGGTGCAGAACTACCAGGCCTATATTGGAACATCGGCACCTATTAGTTTTAATGGACTGGTAAGGCATTATGATTTGCGCAGGGGCGATAATGTCGCAGACATACAAATAAACCTTGTTGACAAAAAAGACCGCAGTATTCAAAGTCATGATATTGCCAAACAAATGCGTGCACCTATCCAGGCAATTGCTAAAAAATATAATGCCAATGTAAAGATCGTGGAAGTGCCACCAGGACCACCGGTATTGTCTACGCTGGTTGCAGAAATTTATGGCCCTGATTATAATGAACAAATAAAAATTGCAAAGCAGGTAAAAGCACAGTTTAATAAAACTGCCGATGTGGTGGATGCCGACTGGATGGTGGAAGATGATCAACCAGAATATCATTTAGAAGTAGATAAAGAGAAATCAATGCGCCATGGTGTGGCTACCGCACAAGTAACAGCAACCATTAATGCAGCACTTTCCGGAATGCCGGTAGGTAATGTATATGAACCTGCATCCTTTAATCAAACCATTATCAAACTGCAATTAAGTGATGCGGATAAAGCCAGTATAGATGATATACTTGATCTGAAAATTACCGGCATGCAGGGAAATAGTGTTCCCATCAGGGATGTGGTAACCGTAACCAGGCAAATCAAACAGAAAAATATTTACCGTAAGAATCAAAAAGAAGTAGTGTATGTACTTGCCGATATGTCTGGTAAACTCGAAAGCCCTTCCTATGCTATTGCAAATATTTCTGACAGTCTGAAAAACATCACGGTTCCTAAAGGCTTTACTCTAAAAGAAGAATATACGCATCAACCCGAACTGGAAGATAACTATACATTGAAATGGGATGGTGAATGGCAAATAACTTTTGAAGTATTCAGGGATCTGGGAATTGCATTTGGAGTAGTTATTTTATTAATCTACATATTGATCGTAGGCTGGTTCCAAAACTTTACTGTGCCTTTAGTAATGCTTGCCGCCATTCCATTATCGCTGGTAGGAATTGTTTTAGGGCATTGGATGCTGGGTGCCTATTTTACCGCTACTTCAATGATTGGGTTTATTGCATTGGCGGGTGTGATGGTCCGAAACTCGGTATTGCTGATCGACTTCATCAATATCCGTTTAAGAGAAGGCATTCCTTTAAAGCAGGCAATTATAGAAGCAGGTGCAGTACGTACAACTCCCATCTTACTAACTGCCGGTGCAGTAGCGTTGGGTGCAATTATTATTTTGTTCGATCCCATTTTCCAGGGGCTTGCCATTTCATTAATGGGAGGAACAATTACGTCCACCTTCCTGACACTGCTGGTAGTTCCGTTGTTGTATTTTAAAATGATGCGTAAAAAATATTCCAAAAAATAATTTAAACCGATAGTTATGAAATTGTTTATAGTGACCTGTTTAAAAGAATACCAGGAGGATGTAACCAAAATATTCAAAGACGCAAACATACATGTATCCAGTGCAACAGATATAATTGGTTTTAAAGATAACCAGTTGCCTAATCTGTTGGAGGAATGGTTTGCTGCCGGCGACGAGAAATTTGATTCCATGATGCTGTTCAGTTTCACTGCCAATGAAAATGCAGAAAAGGGATTGGAGCTGATTAAAATCTATAACGAACAAAGTCAGGCGGATTTTCCTATAAGGGGGTTTATTGTGCCAGTAGAAAAATCGAGTTACTAAATAATAAATTTTAATAATCATGAGAGAAAGAATTGTTCGTGCTGTTGCAGGCATTATTGTTTTAGTAAGTATTACACTTACTTATTACTTAGATATTAAATGGCTTTGGCTGGGCGTATTTGTGGGAGTCAATTTATTACAGTCTTCCTTTACAAAGTTTTGCCCGCTGGAAAAGGTATTAGATGCGGCAGGCATTAAAAAACAAGAAAGTCATTAGCGCTTAATTTGAAAAATAATACTTTGTTTAAATAAGGCATATCTTTAAAGCTACAGGTAAGGCCTATAGCAATTTTAGGGGAACCTGTCATTTATAAATTTTATACTTTTAAAATGATCAACCCTGATTCTTCTTCAAATGCTCTTTTTGAACCTGCGCTTATTAAAGAGATGCAGCAATTTGGCGAGAAAAAATATTATAGGGAGGGTGATATTATTATGGATTATGGGAAGTATATCCATATGATGCCTTTAGTCATCTCCGGCACGATAAAAGTATTGCGGATGGACGATGATGGAAACGAGATTTTATTATACTACCTTTCAAGTGACGAGAGTTGCTCAATGGCCTATAGTTGTTGTATGGAAGCAAAAAAAAGTGAAGTAAAAGCAATTGCTGAGGATGACGTAGAATTGATTGCCATACCCCACACAAAACTGGATGAATGGCTTTGTAAATATCCCAGCTGGAAAAACTATATCATGCGTAGTTTTAATGAACGCTTTTTAGAACTGCTTAAATCCATTGAAAGCATTGCTTTCCATAAACTGGATGAGCGCTTGATTGCATATCTTAAAGAAAAACAACGCCTTTCGGGTTCAAGTGTTATTAAAGCCTCCCATAATCTAATCGCCGATGAACTGGCCACATCAAGAGTAGTAGTATCGAGGCTTTTAAAGCAGTTGGAAAATAGCAAAAAAATAATACTTTACAGAAATGAAATAAAATTGTTGAATGAGTTTTGATTAAAAACTGATTAAAATCTGCGTAAAGTGTAAAAAGTGGAAGTCATGGCCAAATTAACATTCGCTTTACAAAAGCAAGCCAAAAAACCATAGAATAATTTTACATTTGCATCTTTATGTATAAAATATTTTACTTCATATGAATTCAAAACGGCAAAGTACATTTTTTTGGTTATCAAGAATTGCCGTTTTGATTATATATGTGCCTTTTTTTGCTGTACAATGTTTTTTTAATTATAGCAGCATAACACAATCTAAAAGTGTAATTTTTCAAACAAGCTATAAAAAAGAAACATCAAACGGAACGGTATCAATTGCTGTCACAGAAAAAAAATCAACAGACCAACAAGTAGCTGTAAACCTGAATAAAAGATTTCAGCCGGGAGGTATGTCTTATTTCCTAAACATAGCTTTTGAGGTACCAGTTTATTATTTTGAAGCCAGCCTTTATAATTCTTATAACAATTCTCTTCTTCCTACATCACATCTGTATACCGGGGCATTGCGTGGGCCTCCGGCTGTTGCATAACATTCTCTGTTATCAACATTTTTCATTTTAATTATTACTTATGTTTTCTTTTTATATAAGGAAGCGCTATTTTATATTGATTATTTTATCATCAATAAATGCGCCGTCTATATTAGCACAAACAAAAAATTATTCATTACTAAGTTTAATAGACAGCGCAAAAAATTACCTGCCGTTATTGATGCAAAAAAAAGCATTGATAGATGCAAGCAAAGCGTCTGTTGCTGATACCAAACATTCTTTTTTACCACAACTAAAATTTGGCGAGCAGCTGGATATCGGCTCGGCTAATTCTGTAGCCGGCAGTTTTTTTACTTTCGGAATGACACCTTCCACATCAGGCAGCATACGAAATGACAATAATTTTCAACCTGCAACATCGAATGTGGCGGTATTATACAGTGAATACGAATTATTTAATTTTGGATTGAGGGACGCAAAGTTGACCAATGCACAGGCCTATGTAAAACTTGCAGAAACCGACTTAAAAAAAGAGGAATATTTTATAGCATTAAATATTGCCAAACTTTATTTCAGTATTTTTAAAAATCAATCCAGGCTTAGTGCTGACAAGCAAAATATAGAAAGGTATCAAAACATCTATACCGTAATTCAGGCACTCACACTAAGCGGCATCAAAGCAGGTGCAGACTCATCTTTAGCCAAAGCAGAATTATCTAAAACAAAGATCAGCTATAATCAGACGCAGGGCACAATCAATCAATTAAAAGAACAACTGGCTTATTTCACCGGTATACCTGCCAAGGTTTTAGCAATTGATACTGTATCCATCAACTCTGTTACTAGTACACCTGCTGCAATTAATTTCACTCCCGACACTTTAAATAATCCTTTGATTGATTACTATAGTAAAAAGAAGGATATTTTTTTAGCTAACCAGGCATTGATCAAAAAAAGTTACTTGCCTAAAATTATATTGGCAGGAAGTTCCTGGGCAAGGGGTTCGAGTATTCAGTACAGTGACCAATACAAAGCATTATCTGCTGGTTTGGGTTACCAGAGGTTTAACTATGCCATAGGCCTTGCATTCACCTATAATCTCTTCAATGGCGTTTATAAAAAGGATAAACTGGCGATTAATAATTTTCAATTGATGGCAAGCGATTACGATCTGCAACAGCAAAAGTTAGCGCTGGCTTCTTCAGCTATGCAGGCAGATAATGCATTGCAAACGACAATGGCCAATCTTACTGAATTGCCAGTGCAGTTGCAATCGGCAACAGATACCTATCAACAAAAATTAGCTCAATATAAAGCAGGGCTTATTTCACTGATAGACCTCACCAATGCATCTTTTGTATTGTACCGTTCGCAAACCGATTATATAGAAACACTTAATGACTGGTACCTGGCGCAGTTGGATAAAGCTGCATCAACAGGAAACCTTATTCAATTTTTACAAACAATTAAATAATTATAATGGTACGTGCAGCATTAAAAAGGCCCATTACCATAATGGTGCTTTTTACAGGTTTGTTGTTATTTTCTTTTATGTCGATAAGAACAATACCTATTGATATTTTTCCAAAACTTAACTTACCTACTATATACGTTATAGAATCTTATGGTGGCATGAGCCCACAACAGATGGAAGGTTTTTTCGCCACCCGTTTGCAGGATCAGTTCTTATATGTAAATGGTATAAAAAACATGGAGAGCAAAAATATACAGGGCCTCACCCTGATTAAACTCTCTTTTTATGAAGGTACCGATATGGCCGAAGCATCTGCACAGGTCGCTTTGCAGGTGAACAGGGCATCAAAGTTTTTTCCTCCTGGCGCATTACCGCCGCAGGTAATACGTTTCGATGCATCTTCTCTCCCTGTTGGGCAGTTGGTTTTCAGCAGCAAAACAAAATCCCTGAAAGAAATTTACGACTTAGCGGTTACCCGTGTACGCCCAATGTTCTCTACTGTTTCAGGGTTATCGGCACCGCCACCCTTCGGTGCCAATTCAAGGTCTGTTGTAGTAAGTGTAGACCCTGAAAAATTAAGGCGCTATAATTTATCCCCCGACCAGGTGGTAGAAGCCATTACAAAAAATAACAACATCAGCCCCTCGGGAAATTTGAGGGTAGACAGTATGATGTATGTTACAACTGTAAACTCCCTGGAGGATAAAGTACAACAGTTTGAAGACATACCCATAACTACCGACGGTTCTGCCGCAGTGTTCATACACGATGTTGCAACCGTATCAGATGCAGCAGATGTAACAGTAGACTACGCTTTAATTGATGGCAAACGTTCGGTGTATATACCGGTAGTAAAAACTGCGGATGCCTCTACATGGGCCGTAGTGCAGTCTTTGAAAAGCAAGTTGCCAGAAATGCAAAGCTTATTGCCGGAGGATGTGAACATCAGTTATGCATTCGATCAATCTGTGTTTGTAATTAATGCCGTCAAAAGTTTGATGACCGAAGGGATTTTAGGTGCAATACTTACCGGTTTGATGGTATTGCTGTTTTTAAAAGACTGGCGAAGCAGTTTAGTGGTGGTGATAACAATACCAATTTCCATTTTAAGCAGTGTACTCTTCCTTAATCTGGCAGGCCAGTCAATCAATATCATGACTTTGAGCGGTCTGGCTTTGGCAATTGGTGTATTGGTAGACCAGGCAACGGTAACCATCGAAAATATCCATCAGCATCTGGAGATGGGTAAAAATAAACGACAGGCGATATTGGATGCCTGCGAAGAAATATCTTTTCCACTTTTATTAATTCTGCTTTGTATACTGGCCGTATTTGCTCCTTCATTTGTAATGAATGGCGTGCCCAAAGCCATGTTTCTTCCTTTGTCTTTATCTATAGGATTCGCAATGATCGTTTCATTTATTGCTGCACAAACTTTGGTGCCGGTAATTGCAAACTGGTTATTGAAGGAAGATAAATTTCAATACCATCATGAAAAATCTCATGCCCATGCTGGCCTGGCGCTTGATGACAATGAAGTGAAGGAAATAGACCAGCATAATGCAGAAGACAAAAAGCATCCTGAAGAAAATGATTTTTTCCAACGCATAAAAATGTCATTGGCAAGCAGGCTTGAAAAGTGGATGCCTAAAAGAAAATTCATTACTATTACTTATTTGGTATTATCACTGGCAGCAACAGGCCTTTGTTTTGTAATTATAGGTAAAGACCTATTACCCAAAACAAATAATGGCCAATTGCAGGTAAGGATAAAAGAGCCTGACGGAACAAGGCTGGAACAGACAGAGGCTGCAACAAAAGGTGTTCTTGATGTCATCAATAAAACAGTGGATGGAAATGTTGCCATCAGTTCTGCCTACGTGGGGTTGATTCCAAGCAGCTATGGTTCAAGTAACCTGTACATATTTAATAGTGGTACACACGAAGCCATTTTGCAGATCAATCTTGATGAACATTACAAGGCCAATCTTGATGAATTAAAAGATAAGTTGAGAAAGAATATCAAGACCGCCTACCCGCAGTTGAATATTTCCTTCGAGCCTATCGAACTTACAGAAAAAATAATGGCGCAGGGCGCTTCTACTCCAATAGAAGTAAGGGTTGCAGGTAAGAATTTTGATGAATTAAAAAATTATTCTCAAAGATTGGTAGACAGCCTTAAACAAATAAGCTACCTGCGTGATGTACAGATAGCACAACCGCTAAAGTTTCCTACTATTAAAATCAATATAGACAGGTTTCGACTGGCGCAAATGGGCCTCAACCTTAGTGAAGTGGCAAGGAGCATTACTGATGCCACTTCATCGAGCCGCTTTACTGAAAAGGTACAATGGCTTGATCAAAAAGTGGCTTATACTTACCAGGTACAGGTGCAGGTGCCGGAATATCTGATGAACTCAATCGAACAATTGCAATCCATTTCGCTGGTAAAGGGAAAAGAAAGGCCCATTCTATCTGACATTGCACAAATGACGGTGGATACATTGCCTGGAGAATATGACCGTTCAGGCCCAAGAAGATTTTTAACTGTGAGTGCAAATATTTATAAAAAAGATTTGGGTACAGCGACTGCCGCTGTACAAAAAGCAATCACTTCTTTAGGTACGCCACCAAAAGGATTAGTGGCAGAAGTAAAAGGTATGTCTTCTTTGTTAACAGAAACTTTAGATTCACTACAAACCGGTTTGCTGGTAGCCATTATAGTTATATTGCTTTTACTGGCGGCTAACTATCAATCCTTTGGTGTATCCATTGCGGTGCTTTCAACTGTACCTGCAGTATTGCTGGGTGCTATGTTATTGTTGCTTGCCACAGGTGCCACACTCAACCTGCAATCCTACATGGGCATTATTATGAGCACAGGTGTATCTGTAGCCAATGCCATTTTAATTGTAACGAACGCAGAAGCATTAAGGCTGCAATATGAAAACCCTTTTAAAGCGGCTACTGTGGCGGCAAGTATCCGTTTACGCCCAATATTAATGACAAGCCTTGCCATGATTGCAGGTATGATACCAATGGCCAGCGGAATGGGAGAAGCAGGCGATCAATCTGCTCCGTTAGGCCGTGCAGTTATTGGCGGTTTAATTGCATCCACGTTTGCAGCGTTATTTATTGTGCCATTGGTATATGGGTGGGTTAGGCAGAAATCTTCTTTTAAATCAGTTTCGTTATTACCAGAAAATACAAACCATTAAATTTTTTAAAAATGAAATACTATATTTTTCTTTTATCATTAATTATTGTTTTTACTTCCTGTTCCTCTGTTTCAAACAAGGAAAAGAAAGCAGAAGATATAAAACCTGCGGCACCAAAATATGACCTTGCAACAGTTGTTAAAGGTGGCGTTGCAAACAGGGTCAAACTCCCGGCGCAATTGGCGGCATTCCAGGAAGTGAGCATTTTTCCTAAAGTAAATGGCTATGTAAAAACGGTTTTGGTAGATATTGGTTCCAAAGTTTCGCAGGGAACTTTGCTAATGGTTTTAGAAGCACCGGAACTTGCGGATGCTGCATTACAGGCAAAAGAAAGATATGCCAGAAGTAAAGTTGATTTTACCATTGATAAAGAACGATACAACAGATTACTGGAAGCCTCAAAAACAGCAGGTGCTATTTCTCCAATGGATCTGTCTACTTTTAAATCAAAGATGGAAGCAGATAGTGCATTATGCAATGCCGAGAAAGCGAACTGGCAAATGCAACAAACCATGCTGGGTTATTTACGGGTAAACGCTCCATTTAGCGGTATCATCACCGAAAGAAATGTGCATCCGGGTGCATTGGTAAGTGCATCAGCAAAAGACAAACCAATGCTGGAACTAAAGCAAATAGATAAACTCCGCTTACAGGTAGACATACCCGAAACCGTTGCAGCCAATTTAAAAAATAAGGATACCGTTTCATTTTATGTAAGTGCATTGCAAGGCAAAAAACTTACCGGCTTTATCAACAGGTCATCTATGAACGTAAATGCGCAATACCGCAATGAAAGAATGGAAGTGGATGTTGCAAATAAAGATGCTGTACTTGCGCCAGGCATGTTTGCCGATGTGGTACTTTACTCCAAGGGTAATATTGAAGCATTATATGTACCCAAATCTGCAGTGGTAATTTCTACTGAAAGAAAATATGTTTTAGTAGTTGATGGAGAAAAAATAAAAAAGGTAGATGTAAGTACCGGTAATGCGACAACTGACAAAATTGAAGTGTATGGCGAATTAAAGGAAGGTAATAAGGTTATTGCAGTGGCTAATGATGAGATAAAGGAGAATTAGGCTGTTTGATCATGTCTTAAAACGATAAGAGTTCGACTTTTCCTGAATTACCCATAAAAATGCCCTTGAAAATCAAGGGCTTGAGATTTTGTGGAGAGTGACGGGAAAATGTCGAACTCCTTTATTGAAGATTTAAAATTACTAATTGACGCAATTAACTGATAAAGCATCGATAATGTTTAAGTAATAGCCCAAGATTCGAAAAGCCAGTTTTCCGTTATTTCCATGATATTCCGTGTTTCGCCTCACAGGTTGCTTAGCAGATCAAAATAAAACTGCCTTTTTAGATTGGGTAGGCTCCCTGCCAGTTAATATTGCATCCCAAAGAAAAGCATCCCTTTTTTTTGCTCCAGTAGTTATCACCCCAGCCCTAGGTAAAATATTTTGTAGTAAATACAATTTGACCATAGCGGTTATAAATACTAAATTGATATTGTATCTCTATAACAAGTCATAGGAATTCAGATTATTACTCCGGTAAGAAATGCGCCTTAATAACTAGTATCGAAAAAGAAGTATTGAGGATTTAAGGAATAACAGCTACTGATGAGCTTATTTTGTAATATATTTATTATCTTTCGCAATAACATTATATTTCGCAGTTTATGGAAGTAATAGATACATTTGTCATAAATAGGTCTCTAAGATCAGATAGAAAGATTAGTATTATTAACGAGTTTAATGATAAGCCGGAATTTAAGTTAAATATTATAAATGCGATCGAAGATGTAAATGGAGCATTTGGCTTATGGAAAACAATTCAAAGTATCCTTAGTCAATATTCTGCTGGAAAGGAATTTATATTGATTTGCGAAGATGATCATTGTTTTACAGAAAATTATAGTAAAATAATTCTTCATCGCTTAATAGAAAATGCAATAAAACTGGAAGCAGATATATTGTTAGGAGGGGTAAGCTGGTTTAATAATGCAATACGAACAAACGATTATTTATTTTGGGTTGAAAAATTTACTGGCTTGCAGTTTACAATAATTTTCAAAAAATTTTTTAAATGTATTTTAGATGCAGAATTTAATGAATTTGAGGCCGCAGATTTAAAGATATCTAAGCTTTCACTTAAAAGTTTTTTGATTTGCCCTTTTTTTTCCATACAGAAAGAATTCGGTTATTCTGATGTGACACTTAATAATGAAAAAGCCGGACATGTGGACCAGCTATTTCTTAAAAGCCACGATAGCCTTCAATTTATAAATGCATTATCCTCCCATCTGAATAATTTGTATTACCCAGTCTCAAGACTGGATGTTAGTGGATTTATTTCAGTCAGAATTCCAACATATATCGTTAACGAGAAATTGGGATTGATCTCCGACAAAGAAATTGAATTTAGCGAGAAATGCGAATTTGATATTAAACCATATAATGTATCGGCGCAAAAAGATGGTCAGAGTTCGTTATGGGGCGGCATAAAGGAACTTGTGTTGGAATCGGAAAACAATGAAGAAGACATATTAATAATAACTGACCATCACATCTTTTCCACTACTTATAAATGGAAATTTTTATTAAAAAATATTTTGCAGGCGCATGCTCAAGGGGCGGACTGTTTGTTGGGTGGCAGCCTTCATTGGGATAATATAGTATACGCCTCTCCGTCTAGCTTTTGGATTAAAGAATTTAGTTGCTGCTCATTTCTTGTATTATTTAGAAAAGCTTTTTCCAAAATTTTAAGGGAACCATCCTGTATGGAAATTACTGATATCAAAATTTCGGAAATACTAACCAATAAATTACTCTTATACCCATTTGTTTCTTATAGAAATTTAACAACGACCGATTTAGAACTTTTTTTAGCTTCAGAAAAACGTTTAGGAAGCATGAGAGAATTATATTTAAAAATTAATGAAAATAAATAAATGGTCAATAAAATAGTCTTAGAAGGGCTAAACAAAGATTTTTCAAAAAATATTATAGAGTTAGTACAAAACTGCTTAAAAAAAGATGTCGTTTTATGCTTATGGGAGACTATACGAGACCCTGTAAAACAAGGAGCATATTGGGGCCAATCTAGGTCTTTGTTTGAAATAAAACAGAAAATAGAAGAATTACGTGACCAGGGTGCTCATTTCCTGGCAGATTGTATTCCTCCGGGTTCTGATAATATTAATGCTGAGATCACTGATGCCATTCCTGGATACTCCTGGCATCAGTGGGGGGAAGCTGTTGATATGGTATGGGTTGTAAACAATAAGGTTTGCTGGGACACCGAGCTTATAGTCAATGGAATCAATGGCTACCAGGTCTATGCAGAAGAGGCTGTGAGGTTAGGGTTAGAAAGTGGTTTCTATTGGGATATTATAAAAGATGCCTGCCATATACAGATGCGCAAAGAATCTTCGCCTTCGTTTTTGTATTCGCTAAAGGAAATTGACCAAATAATGCTGAATAGGTTTCATCGTCTACTTAAATAATTTTTAATTATTAAAATTAATGATGAAATTCTTTCTCAATACAATTTAACAAATGACAATACCTTCATTTTTATATAAAATTCTTTTAAAAAAACTAGCAAAAAAATATGACATAGGTATAGCTATTAATAAGGTAAAATTAAAATCCCTATTTTCCATTTCATTAAATGAATTCACTATTACAAAGCCTGATTTAATAATCAACATTCCAGAGGTGAGAATTAATATCTCTCTATTTAAGATTATAAAGCATATCGACATCTGCAAAGGACTTATAATTCATATTGCGCATATTAAAATAGAAAAGAAAAACGACTTACAAGACTTCCATTCAGAATCAATTGATAACAACATTAATCGATACATTTATTTATTTGAAGAAAAAATTTACGTACTGTTGATAAAATGTATCAAGTACAGATTTAACAGATATTTTAAGTTATTGTCTATTTCAAAAATATCTATATTGATAAAGAACCGGGAATTTTTACTTTATTCAATACTAGCTGAAAATGAAATAATTTCATTTAGCTGTGCAATTCCGGGGCAACATTCCAGCATTAATTTCAATTTTAGATTTAGACAAAATATAAAAGAAAACAATATTTCTTTCAAATTAAATGCTGATGGAAATGTAATATCATTTTGTAACGGACTTGGTGAAATAAATTATTCAAATTCGGATAGTGGCGAATTTGAGATTATTTCTAAAATCACAATTGAAAATATTAAAGTAAATGTAGATCGGCTGGCAGAATATGAAGTATTTTTTTCAAGTTTATCAGTTGATTTCAAACTCAAGAATAAAGGAAAATCTTTCATACTAGCTGAAGAATCCTCTATTTTACTTGAAAATATACCTTTCTCTGTAAGTTTCATACATGATGAAAGCGAAATCGATATCATCAAGCTCATACTTTATTCGGATATTGATAGCCAATTGATTTTACAGAAATTTCCTTTTGTTTCAAAATTAGGGTTTCAAAATGTAAGCATACGAGGAAACATGTTTTTGCGTTGCCGAATGATTTTTAATTTAGCCGATATTTATGAGTATTTCTTTTGCATCGATATCCTGGAAAATAACATAGTCATTGAAAATTTAGGGGATTTGAATTTTGACTATTTAAAAAAATCTTTCATTTTCCAACGAACCGAAGAAGATGGGTGTAAAATTGACATTCCTGTAACCGAAATAAACAGCGGAATGCTTGACCGTTATGAGAAGAACCGGTTGCCTTTTATTAAAATATTTTTATTTTCCGAAGACCCTGATTTTTATAAGCATAATGGGATTGATATTTTTTTTATTGGATATGCGTTAGTTACAAATTTGGCATCCGCTAAGTTCGCTCGGGGAGGAAGCACTATCTCTATGCAATTAGTCAGAAACTTGTATCTTAATTTTAATAAAAATTTAGCAAGAAAGCTTGAGGAGTTCATAATTGCAATTTTTATTGAAAATGTATTCAATATTCCTAAAGACAGAATATTAGAGTTATACTTTTCAATCATTGAATTTGGTCCGGGTATTTATGGAATCGATAAGGGAGCATTATTTTATTTCGGAAAACTCATTCAGGATCTAACCCTTATCGAAATTATTGTAATAACTTATATTGTTCCAAGACCAGTTCATTTTTATAATGCATTATTGGAAAAATCTCCACAACTCGTCAAAAATTTAAAAACCTATATTCCCACCTTTTCAAAAAAATTAGAAAACAACAATATTATAAGCGTTGAAGATAATTTAAATATAGGTACTGAAATATGTTTTACATTGACCTTTGGAAGTATTTCTTTAATCTGATAAGAATTGTTTTGATTATTAATTTTAAATAAAACCAAAAACATTGGACTGAGAGATTTTATTTAAAGCTAGGGAGGAATTGTAGGCTCCCCCAAAAATAGTACGTTTTAAAAGTAGACAAAATTTGTAACTTTAAAAACGTAAAAAAATGAAAAAGAGTCAATTTAGCCCCACACAAATTGCCAGCATACT
>Ga0265327_10002806_pt1 | contig 17579 bp, 27 predicted proteins | sample 41621metaG_FD_202089 | JGI IMG/M metagenome (GOLD analysis project Ga0265327, IMG submission 202089) | Rhizosphere microbial communities from Carex aquatilis grown in University of Washington, Seatle, WA, United States - 4-16-21 metaG | ecosystem: Host-associated > Plants > Roots > Rhizosphere... | reverse complement strand
ACGCGAGCGTGGCGGACAGCAACGTCCTGGACCCGCCGCAGTCCTGGCGCGTCCGCATATGGGCCGACACCGACATATTCGTCCACGTCGACACGACGGCGGTCGACGCGACGGCGAGCGATTATCCGCTCGGCGCGAAGGATTCCCGCGAGAACATCTTCGTGGTGCCACCCGGAGGTTTTGTCTCAGTGCTGGCGCAGTCTGCGGCTGGCAACGTCTGGTTCACCCGCGTCAAGCACGGATAATCGGACGATGAACCATGTTGAGGCCGGTGTATGGTTTGATCGAAACCATTGAGGATGATCAGGCTGACGCCAGTCAGCCGAAGTCTCAAAGCTTGCGCATCATCAAGCTCTACACCGACACGGCAAAAACCCAAGAATTGGAGCTGACATCGGAAGCCGTGTCGGCTCCTTCTTTCATCAAAGACTTCGAATCAGCGTTAGAGTAGGAGAGTCAATGAGTCTCGTCGCGAACATCCAATTACTCGCCGCGCGCGTCGCAGCCGAGTGTAAGTCGATCCGGACACTGGTCAATGGCAACGCCGCCGACCTGTCCGCGCTGAACACCACCGCCAAGACCAATCTGGTCGCCGCCGTCAATGAGCTGAAGACGGCTATTGACGCGATCCCCAACACCGCCATCGACGACAGCGCCACTTCGGCGACGAAGACGTGGTCGTCCACGAAGATCAGCGCGCAGATCACCTCCGCGATCAACGCCCTGGTCAACGGCGCACCAGCCGCGCTCGACACGCTGAATCAACTCGCCACGGCGCTCCAGAACGACGAGGACGCGGTAGCCACGTTGACGGCACAGATCGCGGGCGCGGTGCGATTCGACATCGCCCAGACGCTGACGGGGGCGCAGCAACTTCAAGCCAACACCAACCTTGGCATCGGCGACCCGACCATCGATTTCGTGGCGGCGTTCAACGCTGGACTGGCGTAAGGTAAAATGCTCACGGGCAATATCAGCGATCTCGCTGGTGCCGTGGCGCGTGAGTTAAAAACCGTCAAGGCGTCGATCAACGCCTTGACTCCATTGCCTATTCGCGTTGGCGACAGGACGCCGGCTCCGCCGGAAAGTCGCCATTTGATGATATTCTCGACCATCGACAAGGTCCCATTATTTTGGAACGGAACCTTCTGGGATTCATTTTCGCATCCTCGCAAGTCAAGAAGTATTTTGAGCCGCGTGTCAGAATTCTTGACAAAAATGGTTAACGGTGGCAAAATTCCAGGCATCGATTGACACCCCTCCCGATACCCGGTGGGTCAACATGGTGTCAGTTTAACCAGCACGGGGTGCTAAGTAAACATGCCTGACATTATTTTTCCGAATCGGGAATCCCTTCCCGAGGAGTTGCGTGCGTTCGCCAAGGACGTCGAGGGCGGCAACGGCGTCGTTGTCAATCTGGTCGCCAACGACAAGCTGAAGGAATTCCGCGAGAACAACATCAAGGTCTCGAAGGAGCGCGACGATCTCAACGCCATCGTGACCCAGGTCAGGACGATCTTCCCTGACTTCGAACCCAGCACCGTTTCGAAGGAGCTGGAAGAGCTGCGCGCCACCCAAAAGCGCGTCAAGGATGGTCAGCTCACCGAGAGCAAGGCCATCGAAGAGGCGCTTTCCGAGCGCACCAAGCAGATGAAGCAGCAATACGAAACCGACCTCGCGACGCGCGCGCGGGAAGCCAAAGATGCGCGCGACCGCGCTGCGATCCTCGATCAGCGTATTCGTCAGCAGGCCGTCAAGCAGGCCGTCCTCGGCGTCGTCATGGACGAGAAATCCGGCGTCGCGCCGTCAGCCGTCGACGACATCGTGGCGCGCGCCTACGGCGTGTTCCACGTCGAGAACGATGGCGAGCGTATCGTTCCCAAGATCGGCGACAGCATTCTTTATGGGCCGGACGGCACGACCGCGATGTCGCCAGCCGAGTGGGTTCAGTCCTTGAAGGACAAGTCGCCGCATCTGTTCCGCCAGTCGAGCGGCGGCGGCGGCACTGGAACCGGCGGCGAGAAGCGCTTCGGCGGCTTCAGCGCCCAGGAGTTCCAGAAGCTCAGCCCCGAAGAAAAGCTGCGCATCGCCAACGAGCAGGTCCGCCCAGCCAATTATCGCTGATCACCACGCGGCGATTAGCGACCCTAATCGCCGCATTTTCTGCGGAGGTTTCGACATGCCATTGACTTCAATCGAAGCCTCCAAACTCGGCGGCAAGAGCGGTGGCAAGACCACCAAGTCTCCGAAGGTAAAACCGCCCGCCAAGAAGAAGCCCTCGAAGAAGAAATGATCCCGATGATTCCTCCCGTCAAGCATTACCTGACGCCCACCATCGGGCGCACCGTTCTTTATCGGCTGTCGGCTGACGACGCCGTGAAGATCAACAAGCGCCGCGCCGACGCGCGCGCCAATCTCGACAATCACCGCGTCGCCGCCAACGGCGTGCAGATTCACGTCGGCAATTCCGCCTCCGAAGGCCAGGAGCTGCCGATGGTGATCACCGCCGTGTGGGGTAACACGCCGGATTCGCTGGTCAATGGTCAAGTGGCCTTGGACGGCAACGACATCTTTTGGGCGACCAGTGTCGGAGCCGGAGAAGGACCCGGCACGTGGTCGTGGCCTCAACGGAGCTGACATCACATGGTGCATTTTCTCCTCGGCAAGACTGTCATCTACACCATCACCGCCGATGACGCTGCGGCGATGAACCAACGCCGACCGCACCCGCTCGCCGAAGTTAGCGAAGGGGAAGTCTATCCGATGATGATCATGGCTGTCGTCGGCGGTGATCCGAATGGGCTCGACGCCAGCGCCGCAGTCGTCAACGGCATGGTGTTCCCTGATGGATGGGATCTACATCGCGTCGTTGGCGTAAAAGCTGGCAGCGGTCCTGGCACCTTCGCGCTAAACTAGGATTCCACAATGACCGATTGGCATCGAGTAGTCCTGGCGATCTCGCCGCACGCAAAACCCAGCATCGTGTCGATGGTCGCCGACCACGCCGACCGTGTGTTCGCGAAATATAACATCAACACGCCGCGCCGGCAGGCGCATCTACTCGCGCACATGGCGGTGGAGTCGCAGGGCTTCACCCGTTTGCACGAGGACTTGGACTATTCGGCGCAGCGGCTGCATGAGGTGTGGCCTTCACATTTCTCGTCCGTAGAGGCGGCGTCAAATTATGCCCACAACCCAAAAGGCATTGCGCTGAAGGTCTACGGCGACCGTATGGGTAATCGCCCAGGAACCATGGACGGTTGGACTTTCGCCGGCTCTGGGCTGCTTCAGGAGACCGGGCGTGAGAACGTCGAGCGTCTCGGTAAGAAGCTCGGCGTGACCGCCGAGCAAGCGGCGATCTGGTTGACCGATCAAGACCACGCGCTGGAATGCGCCGTCGCGGTGTTCATCATCGTTGGCGCACTGCCATACGCCGACAAAGACGACATCGTCGGTTCGACCAAGCACGTGAATGGTGGCGAGAACGGTCTGGCTGATCGGCGCTCGGCGCTAAAGCGTGCCTATGCCGCGCTGAAGAAGTTCGCCTCGGCCCAGGAGGAAACTCCGGAGGAAGAGGACACTCCGGTCGAACATACGCAAGAGCTGTCGAAGGCCGACGTGCGCGCTGTCCAAAAGCGCCTCAAGGAACTTGGCTTCTTTCCTGGCACCGTCGACGGTAGTCTCGGCTCGCTGACTCGTTCAGCCATCCGCGACTTCCAGGACGCCAATGGACTCAAGACCGATGGGCAGCTCGACGAAGCCACGCGCGAAAAACTCAGCTCGGCGATCACCTCGCCGAAGGTGATGGACGACGACCGCGCCAACGCGACGGTCGACGATCTGCGCCAGGATGGTTCGACGACCATCGCCTCCGCCGACGCGTCAACGAACGCGCTCACCAAGATCGGAACGACCGGTGCCGGCGCGCTCGCCGTCGCCTCGACCATCAACGACAACGTGCAGTCCGCCAAGTCCATCGTCACCGACAATGTGTCGGCGCTGACGTGGTTCACCGACCATTGGCAGTTGCCGGTCCTGGTCGTGCTCGTGAGCGTCGCCGGCTACTTCATCTGGCGTGCATATCAGGCTGCTGAAGCAGTCCGGCAGCAGCGCCTGCAAGATCACCAGTCCGGGGCTCACCTCGGGCGATAACGCCTCCTCCCTCCCGACAGGAGTTCGCTGTGTCTCATAGGAAGCTTCATGTAATCGCGGTCATCGCCAATCCGATTGGATGGGCGAGCCGCATCGCCCTGGCGCGTCTCGCCATCGAGGATTGGCTCACCGACCCACACGTCCATGTCCATCTCGTCGAATGCGTCTACGGCGCGCGTCATCACGATCTAGCCGATCTCAACGACCACCCACGCGTCACGCATATTCCGGTGCGTGCGACAACGCTGGTGTGGAACAAGGAATCACTGATCAATCTCGGCCTGTCGCGCCTGCCGGAAGACGCCTATTACGTTGCGACGCTCGACGCCGACATTCAGTTCCGCCGCAAGGGTTGGGGCCTCCAGGTCATCCGCGCGCTCGATCTCTATCCGGTCGTGCAGCCCTGGGACAAGTGCTACGACCTCGGCCCCAACGATGAACATATCGCGACGCATTCCTCGTTCGCCAGTGTGTTCCATTCCGGTCAGCCGGTGACGCCGACCGGCCCGAAGTTCTGGCAGTCCGACGCCGGTCCCTATGTCTATCCACACTCCGGTTTTGCTTGGGCCTACACGCGTGATTTTCTCGACAAGGTAGGAGGCTTGATCGAGGTCGGCGGCATGGGTAGCGGCGATCATCACATGGCGCTGGCGCTGGTCGGGCAGGTTGACAAGTCGGTGCCGGGCAACGCGCACCAGAATTACATCGACGTGCTGAAGCGTTGGGAATCCCGGGCTCTCATTCACGCCAATCAGAAGATCGGCTTCGTGCATGGCACGCTTGAGCATCTGTTCCACGGAGCAAAGAAGAAGCGTGGCTATGTTTCCAGGTGGGACTTATTCATCGAACATAACTTCGACCCGCTCAGCGATTTGAAGCGCAACACTTATGGCGTGCTGGAATTCGCTGGCAACAAGCCTGCCTTGGAGCGCGCATTCGACCGTTATCTAAGGTCCCGTGATGAGGATGCAAATAGCATCGCGTAATGTCTAAGTCGTGGGCTAAACAAAAACGCGCTACGGACCCAGCTTTTGCTGAGTCCGAGCGTCAGCGATGCCGAGATTGGTATGCGCAGAATAAAGATAAGAGGAAGGAATATGACCAGGCTAGAAAGCCCGCCGTAAATGCTCGTCTAAAGAAGCGCCGTCAAGAAGATGCATATTTCAGAACTGTTACAAATTTGCGAAGCTATTTCCGCAACGTGCGTGACCGCCGCGGTGGTGCTAAGGACGACAGTGTTATTGACCTTCTAGGATGCTCGGTGACCGAGTTAATGGAGCATCTTGCCTGGAAATTTGAGAAAGGAATGACTTGGGATAACTACGGTGAGTGGCATATCGATCACATAATTCCGTGTGCATTTTTTGACCTTGATGACCAAGAACAGCAGAAAATGTGTTTCCACTACACCAACCTCCAACCGCTGTGGGGCACCGACAACGTCAGAAAGAGTGACACGGTTTATGAGCACCTTATCTGATTTTGAGCCGTTTGCTATATTGCTTGACTTTTTTCGTAATTATCCTTAACATTCACTTAATCGATAAAGAGCGGCGGGGTCGCTTTTTTGTCAACCACGGCATGACAAAAGGAGCACACCCCATGCCCATCACCCTGATCGAAGCCGCGAAGCTGAATAGCAGCGACATCAAGCGTTCCGGCGTCATCGAAATGTTCGCGATGACGGCCCAGCTTTTGAACGTCCTCCCGTTCGAGGACATCCCGGGCGGCAGCCTGTCCTACAACATCCAGGGCGAAATGCCCGGCGTCTCGTTCCGTGGCTACAACGAGGGCTACAGCGAGTCGACCGGCATCATCAATCCTGCGGTCGAGCGCCTCTATATCGCGGGCGGCGATCTGGACGTCGATAAGGCGTTGCTGAAGACGCACGGCTATGGCATCCGCGCCACGAACGAGAACGAGAAGGTCAAGGCGCTCGCGATGCACATCAGCGACCGTCTGATCAACGGCGACACGCAGGCGAACCCGCGTGAATTCGACGGCCTCAAGGTGCGTATCACCGGCTCGCAGCTCTTCGTCGCCAACGGCGGCTCGACCGATGGTCCGCTCTCCCTGGAGACGCTCGACGCCGCGATTGACCTCGTGGACAATCCGACCGGCATCGTGCTGTCGAAGGCCATGCGCCGTAAGCTGACGAAGGCTGCGCGCAGCAACGTCGGCGGCGACATCTCCTACGAGACGGATACCTGGGGCCGTCAGGTCGCCAAGTATAACGATCTCCCCCTGATCATTGTCGATTACAATGAGAAGGGCTCCCGGGTCATCGATTGGAACGAGGTCGGCCCGTCCGCCGGCTCCGCGACCAATCAGTCGATCTACATCCTGAGCCTCGGCTCCAACCGCGTGCTGGGCCTCCAGAACGGCACCATCGAAGTGAACGACCTCGGCGAGCTTCAGGCCCTGCCGGTGTTCCGCACCCGCGTCGAATGGCTCGTCGGCCTCGCCATCATGCATGGTCGCGCCGCCGCTCGTATTTGGGGCATCGCCAACGCGGACGTGACGGAGTAATTCGGCTGGCGGCGCGAGAGCGCCGCCGCCTTCTCCATCGTCAGAAAACCTAGAAGGAACTTGTCAAATGGCCCGTATGAACGGTCGCTCTCGCTTTCCCATCGACGCTGCTTTGATCCTGCATGACGCGGGTCTCGCGGCGCTCTCCGCCTCCACCACGTTCGCGCTCCAGAAGCTCGCTCAGACCGGCGCGTATTGGCAGAACCCTCCGGACGCTCGCGACGGCGATCTGTATGTGGTCGGTCACGTCGAATCGGTCAGCGGCTCGCCGACCGGCGTCAGCATCGACATCTATGTCTACGACGACGCCAGCTCGACCAATCCGGTCCTCGCGGATTCGCATCCGGTCGTGAACGGCGAATGGTTCGAAATCCCGGTCGATCAGCTTTCGCTCCTGCGCGAGCACCCGACCAAGACCTATTGGGCTCCGAAGCTGACGATCGCCGGCGGCACGTCGCCCACGGTTGGCGCGTTCGTCTATCTCGCGCCCGACTGGAAGTAATCCTAAGCGCCTAGCGCGCTTTGGTCGAAAAAGGGGCGGGCGGCAAAACCGCTCGCCCCTTTCTTTTTCTCAAACCCCGGTAGCAAAAGATGTCGAAGACCAAGATAGCCCCGATTGGCGACAACCGTAATCAGGTCATCTCCGTGTGGGACACGGAAGGCAAGGAACACAAGCACACCCGCACCAATGCCCATGAGCTGGTGCGTCATTTGCGATACACGCTCGACGCCAAGGAAGGCGAGAAGCGCCGCGCCAAGCCGGTAGCTCCGGTCGTCCTGATCAATGATGGCAAGCCGAAGCCGCAAGTTGAAACTCCGACCCCGGTGGTCGAGCCGGTCTGGGAAGACCTCACCACGATTCCGAAGGATGTGCTGCGCAAGGCCGCGCAGTTCTTGAAGATCGCCGACATCGACGGACGCTCCAGCGAGAAGCGCATCGCCGTCGCGCTCGACACCGCGCTCGATCAGCGCCTGACGGCGAGTGGCGATTTCGCCGGCTCCGAACCTGTCGCGCAGAACGCCAGCGAGGAAGCGAAAGCCGCCGCGCTGATCGACGCCATCTCCCGCCGCCGCCGCGCCTATTCGCTCGCCGCCGTCAGCGTTGGCGTGTCGTTCACCGATAGCACCACCATCTCCCAGGTGGTGACGTCCATCGCCGCGCTCGTCGCCGAACCAGTCGCCGCCCCCACGGAGTAATCAGCCATGACGGACTACACGAAGGTCTATGCGCCGGGCACCGGTGAAATGTTCGAGGTCCCGCACGAGCGCGCGTCGCAATTGGTGCTGAATCACGGCTGGTCCAAGCAACCCCTCGTGAAGTCCGCCCCAGCGACGCCAACGCCGGCTCCAGTCGCGCCGACGCCTCCGCCCGCTGCTCCGGTAGCGCCGACGGCTCCGGTCGCTCCAGCGCCGCCAGCGGTCGCCCATGATCTGGCTGACCCTCACTATGCGACCATCCGCCTGAACTAAGGCGGATGTCCACCAAAACAGCCAAGGCGGCGACCGATGGCCGGTGATAAGAAGCCTGTCCTTGTTCTGACGAGCGACACCTTGAAGAATCTTGGTGTCGCTTTGTCAATCTGCATGACGCTGTTCGGCGTGATCAAGTTCGCTGTCGCCAAGATTGTTGAATATGATTCGCACGCGGCGCGTATCGCCAAGCTCGAAGCTCGCGACTCGGCTGTCCATGCGCTCGCCGATAACGCGAAGATTGCACAAATTCAGGTAGACGCCAACAAGGGCGACATAGCTGGCCTCAAGGTTAAGATCGACGGCATGACCGTTGACATCACCAATCTCAGGTTGAGCGACGAGCGCATTCGCACGCTCCTGGAGAAGAAGAGATGAACTATCGCTGGCCAATAGGATTCTTCTTCGCACTTGTCGCAATTCCGTTCGGAGCTGTCTGGTTTCTGACAGAGGGACCAAAAACGCTCGACCGACTTGATCCAACCTACAGTGTCACTCGCGTCGGCGGCGTGATGGAGAACGATCTCGGGTTAGAAATTCGAGATATAACTTTCACGAAACGTCATGAATGTCAATCAGATGGAGTGATTTACCTATCCGGAACCTATTCAGAAGATCGGAATAATTCCGAAGTGCTGATGCTCGCCGAGCAGGGAGTTCTCGACAACCCATTGGTTTTGAAGCCAATCGTGAGCGCCGGACAAAGCTTCGAGGTTCCGAGGATGCAGGTGATTGTATCCAAGGGACTCCTCGCCAAGCTGACAAAATTCCGATTCATGATTCCATGTAAGCGTCGGTTTGTAGGCGATATTCGTGCCTATACGAACTCGGTAGTTCTGAACTGACGAATCAGCTTTCGACACAGTCCAAACAAATTTTGTCAAGCTAAGGAATTCCTCTATTGCCAGCTCGGCTGTTTAGGGATATATCGACGCCTCAGTCAGGATGGTTGTCATTTCGAGCCATCGGCGTTAGGAGGTTTGACGAAAATGGGAAATGGGTCTATTATGGTTAACGAAAGCTCGACCGAACGCTCCATCTCCGTGGTCGAGGAAAAATTGGCGTCAAACCTGGGGAGGCTCAACACCTTAGAAGACCTCTTCTCCTCCTCCCTGCTATCCGCCACCAAAGCCCACGAAACCATTGACCGAGCGCGTGATTTGCTCGGCAGCATCGCGCTCTCCTTGACCGAAGCAGAGGAGGCGCTTACGGAGTAATCATGGACGACGCTGTGTTCGATCCGGCGACCACCCTCTCTGAAAAGGCCCGCCGTCGCCAAGAACGCAAAGCCAACCGCCGCAAGCCTCCAACGCAGCAGAAGGACCTAACTCCCCGCACCTACAATCAAAAGGTGCTACTCGAATCGCTTTCAAACTATCCGGTTGTTTTCGCCATTGGCCCCGAGGGAACCGGGAAGACCTACCTTCCCGCTCGGGTCGCCATGCGGAACCTGATCTCTCCGCATTCTCAGATCGACAAGATTTACATCACCCGCCCCACCGTCGCTCAGAAACGGCACGTCCAGGGCTTCCTGCCGGGAGGGTCGGCGGCGAAGAACAAGCCCTGGCTCATTCCGATCATGGACGCCTTCCGCGACGAGGTGTCGCAGGCGCAGATCGACAAGCTCACCCAGGAAGGCAAGATCGAGATCGTCCCGTTCGAGTTCATGCGCGGGCGGACGTTCCACAATGCCGTGGTGCTGCTGGACGAGGCGCAGAACTGCACCTTCTCCGACCTAAAGCTGTTCATCACCCGCACCGGCGACAACGCCGCCATCGCGATCTCTGGCGACTATTACCAGTGCGACATCGAGGACTCCGGTCTCGAACGCGTGACCAACATGGTCTCCCGCCACGACCTCAACGCCGCCGTCGTCGAATTCGGCGAGGACGATGTGGTCCGCTCGGAGGTGTCAGCCGAGTGGGTCAAGGCGTTCTATCGGGAACTCCGCCGTCCTCATTGAGCCGGCATGCTAGGTTTCTTGACCGTTGCCTGTTCTAGTGATAGGATGCTAATCGACACGGCCTCTCCCTCTACTCTGACGAGCATGGAGGGGTCTTCTTTCAGAGGACTGATCGCCTGAGATAGCCTCTACCCGCCTGATGAAGGTCCGTGCGCAATGCAGGGTAAGCGGTTGGCGAGTTCAATTATGTGAGGTCGCCATGTCCGTCTTCCGCCTAGAAAATCCACTTCCCGCGTTGACGGCTGGCATCCCTGTCTCCTTCGAGCTTGGCTTTGGTGGATACACGCCATGGAGTTTCGTGCTCACGGCGGGCACGGTGCCAGTTGGGTTGTCGTTCGATCCGGTCACGGGAATCCTTAGTGGGACGCCACAGGTGCCTGGGCCTTATGATTTCACGATCACCGGCACGGACTCTTCGACCCCCACGCCGACCGTCTCCACCTTCGAATACACCGGCACCATCTCCGCGCCAACTGTCTCCGCCACGCTCGGCGCGCTTGAAGCAGGCGAGCCGCTGGTGCCATACAACGTGGTTGGCGCGCCAGCGATGCCATACCAGTTGGCGGTGCCTTACAGCTCGATTATCAACGCCGGCACGCTACCGGACGGTCTCGATCTTAACTCAAAAACCGCGACCCTTTCCGGCACGCCGACAACGCCCGGGCCTTATGACTTCACCGTGCAGGTCACCGACGCCAATGGCGTCGTCACGACCGTCGAATTCACCGGCACGATCACCGGCATCCTACTGGTCGTCGAGGACGGCTCGGTCGTCCTGGGCGCGAACAGCTATCTGTCGATCTCACAGGCGAACGCCATCCTGTCACTGGAGCCGCTCGACCTCACTACCTGGAACGCGCTGAGCGCGACGCGCCAAGCACAATATCTGATTGCCGCGACGCGCTGGCTCGACGACAAGGTCATCTACACCGGCGACCGCACGACCGACCCACGCCATCTCTACCTTATCAACCACCGCAACCCGCCGCGTGAGCAGCCGCTGGGCTGGCCCCGCCGTGGCGCGCAGGACCGCGAGCGGCATCGCATCCGCGAGGACATAGTTCCCCAGCAGATCACGCGCTGCACGGCGCTGGTCGCCAACTATCTGCTGACCTCCAATGACGAGGACGAGACGCAGGCAGGCATCCGCCGCTTTCGCAGCGACACCTTCGAGATCGAATATCAGCAGGGCTGGTGGCAGTCGCCAGCACCTCCATGGTTGAAGTTCGCACTGTTCGGTTTGGGTCAGCCAGCCAATGAGATTGGCTTCAAGAAGATTCGGAAAGCATAATGGGACTCCAGTCACTCGGTCGCGCTCAAATGAAGAAGATGCGCAAGCTGGCGAAGCCCGGCACCAAGCTGGTGACCTTCAAGCTCTATGATTCCGTCACCTATAATCCTGACACTGGCACAGCGTCGGAGCCAGACTTCGAGATTGCCTTCGACGTGTTCTGTGACAAGGGCGCTACCCAGGAGACCAAGAGTGGGTCAATCGTCACGACCGACTATGTCTTGACCTTCGAGGAAGGGCTACTCCCGCGCCGTATGTTGACCCAGGACGAGGTTGTGATCGACGGCGTGCTTTACAAAGTCAAGAGCGTCGATGGTGATCCAATTGGCTGTGGCATGAAAGTCGGCGTGGAGATGGCGTAACGTGATCGAGCTGGAGATCAACGACGACAAGTTCCTCAAGGGACTGCAAGGCTGCCTGACGGAGATCGAAGCCTGTGTCGGCGGTCGCGTCAAAGAGATCGTCACCTACATCGACCGCAAGGCGCATGAGCGCACGCCGGTCTACACCGGGCAGGCTGTGCGGAACATGGTCTGGTCGGTAGGGCAGGGTGGCTCCAGCGAGCTACCGGCGATTGAGAACCCAGCCGAGACCGGTCACACCTCTGACATGGGGCTCGGCGAGGAACCTCGTCGACACGCCAATCAGGAAGCCGCCCAGGAGACGTTGAAGGCGCTTGACTTCGGCAACCCATTCCAGACCTTCGTGATGACGAATGCGTCGCCGGATATTGGATTGATCGAGGATGGAGCTGCCGGTCTACCCGGAAAGTCGCGCGCGCCGAACGGGGTCTTCGCCATCACCATGGCGGAGGTAATGAACAAGTTGAAGGCTGGAGCACCGCTGCAATGAGCACGCCCATTGGAGATTTCGACCGGCTGATGGAGCAGACGTTCTTTGCTGGTGTCAACGCCAACTTCCCTGGAACGAAGATTTACACGCCGAACGCCAAGTGGATCGAACCGATGAACCAGAACTGGTTCGCGTTCCACGTTTTGTCCGGCGACACCTTCAACGCCAACATTGGTCGGCAGAAGGTAGAGCGCACGACGGTCGTGCTGCATATCTCGGTCTACGCTCCGGTCGAAACCTTCGAGCGCACAGCGAAAGAGATGGCGGAGACCGCCGCGCGTTGGTTCGCCAACAAGGACTTCCGCGTCGATATGTTCCAATACGCGAACTTCCGCGCGCCGAACATCAAGAGTTCGCCTGACCCAAAGAGCGGAAAGTATCGGATCATCGCCACGGTCCCGGGGCATCGAGACGTGAATGTGAGCTGATCAGTGAAGCTTGCGGACTGACACAACGCGTTCGATGCGCGTGAGGTCCTCGATTTGCACAACGTAAGCCTTCACCTCGCAGGTGTCTCCGTCGTGGCAGGTGGTGAAAATCTTACGCGACGCTGGCTCGTCGCTGAGAACAATGCAATCTCCGACCTCGCTGTCCATCGACCCATGAATTACCTTTCCGCGACAAACGTGTTGATGCAGCGGCCCGACCTCAACGGCTGCGGCGACTGGTGAGGTTAGCAGAGCGAATGCGGCGACAACCAGAAACTGTTTCATTCCATCCTCCAATTATGATTGCCGACGATGAATAGCATAATTTTGAGCCGTTTTGCTAGTTTCCTTGACAAAAAGAGTCATTAACCTTAACATTCCCTTTAATGATCTCGGTCTGTCCGCGCGGGGCGCGGCATCAGCCATCCCCCGCTCTCAAGGAGACCGCCCGTGTCCTTTTCCACTTTCGCTCAGTCCAATCGCGCCAAGCTGGCCTATCTCGCCGAGACGGTCTGGGCGCAGACGCCGACGTCCGGCGCGCCGCGCGAGATGCGCATTAAGACTTCCAAGCTCGCGCTGAAGAAGGAGACCAAGACGTCCGACGAGATTCGCGCGGATCGCATGATCCCGTCGATCATCGAAGTAGGCGCGGCGTCCGAGGGCGAGATCGATTTTGAATTCAGCGCCGGTGCGATTGACGACTTCCTTGCGGCCTTCGTCTATGGCCAGTGGTCGCGTCCGCAGACGATGGACTTCTGGGAAGGCAACGTCTCGATCACCGCCAACAACACGATCAAGATTTCGTCCGACACGGACTACTCCACCTATCTCGTGGTCGGTCGCTACATCAAGACCGAAGGCTTCACCAAGCCATCGAACAACAACTACCTCACGATCAGCGCCGTGGCGTTCGCCGGTGGCGTTACCACGATCACGACCGTCGAATCCTCGCTGGTCGCCGAAGCCGCGTCGGCTTATACGAAGCTGCTCGACGCCAACGACGTGTTCGTGAAGGGCAACAGCTATATTCGCTTCGGCACCGGTGGAGCGTCGACCATCGACTCGAATGGTCACAACGCGTTCTCGGCGGCGATTGCGGCTGGTCAGATCAAGATCGGTCAAAAGATTCACGTCGATGGGGCCGGTTTCGACCAGGGCACGATCACTTACACCGCCGCCGCCGCCAGTGGCGATACGGTTACGATCAACGACAGCGTGAAGCAGATCACGCTGGCAGCGGTTGTCCAGACCAGCGCCGACAGCATCGTGTTCACGCCAGGGGCGGACCAGACGGCGACCGTCGCGGCCCTCACCAGCGCGATCAACGCTGCCTACGCGGAAGGGTTGATCAACGCAGTCGCGCAAGCTTCGAGCGGCATGCTGACGGTGTTCAATCTGGAAGCCGCCGGCGGCTCGCTCAGCAAGACCGAGACCGGTTCCGTTGCGACCGTCGCGAACTTCTCGGGTGGCGATGACTCCATTCGTGGGTTCTTCACGGTCACCAGCGTCGCCAACGACGTGCTGGGCGTGACGCCGCAGCCCGCCACCAACGCCAACAGCGGTGCGTTCCCGGTCACCGTCAAGGGCTCGATGCTGCGTAATCCGCATCGTCCGCAGGACTTCGTGACGCAGAGCTTCTCCATCGAGACCTCCTACGAGGACGTGAATCAGTTCTTCATCAACAAGGGCCTGCGCGTCGGTCAGTTCGACCTCAACATCGCGTCGCGTGAAATCGTGACCGGCAAGGTGAACTTCAAGGGCGAAGGTATGTATCGTCAGGTCGGCGGCGCGTCGCTGTTCGACAACTCGCCTTACGTCTCGAAGGTCTCGACGCCCGGTCAAGTGCTCTCCGCCACGACCAATGTCGGCTCGTTGACTCACAACGGTGTGCCTTTGGCGACGGCGATCAAGTCGATCACGATCCAGGGCGACGCCGCACTGCGCGAGCAGACTGCGGTTGGATTCAAATTTCCTGTCGGCATCGGTGTGGGCCGCTTCAAACTGAGTGGAAAGGTCGACGCTTACTTTGAGGATGGTGCGCTCTTCGACGAGTTCATCAATCACTCGACCGTCTCTCTCGGATGGGATTTCACCGATCTAGATCAGCAGCACTACTTCGTGACTATTCCAGCGGTGAAGTTCACGGAAAATCCGTTGAGTCCTGGGTCGATCGATCAAGATGTCATGGAGAATTTGAGCTGGGAAGCGCAGAGAGATCCAAATCTTAATGCAATAATTCAGTTCGACCGATTCAGCTCGACGAAGACGCCATCCGCCGCCGCCTAATAGATTGCCTAGTCCTACGGGACTAGGCTCAACCTGCGATCCCGATCATGGCTGAACTTCATGAACTCTCGCGCGAGAAGGGCGAGTCCGTTGTCGGGGCGGGCTCGCCCACCACTAAAGTATGCTCAAAATGTAATCAACATAAGACTCTTGAACATTTTTATAAGCAGGCGTCGTGTAAATACGGGGTCCGTCCTGATTGTAAGGAGTGTAATTCTAAAAAGGGTAGAGAATATCACCACTCACATAAGGATTCAGTAAGGATTACGTCAGCTAAATATCGTTCAGAAAATAGGGATAGGTTAAACGCGCGTTCACGAGACTATTCTTTTGAAAATAGAGATGCAATAAGGGCTAGGCAGGCTGCCGATAGGATAAATAATGTAGAAAAGCATCTTTTAAATAGTGCTTTAAAAAGAGCTAGGTCGAAGAATCTGCCATTTAACTTAGATCAATCTGATATTATCGTTCCAGAGATTTGTCCAGTTCTTGACATACCAATCAAAAAAGGAACTGGTAAGGTGTCTGGAAATTCCCCTACGCTTGATAGAATAAAACCAGAGCTGGGCTATGTGAAGGGTAATGTAGTTGTGATCTCTCACAAAGCCAACTCAATAAAGAGTAACGCAACGTCCGACGAAATTCTCAAGGTTGGGAACTGGCTCGCCAACCTTGGATACTAATCCTGACAGAGCCGCATGAAATGTGAAGGAAAATACCCGATGGCACGTCTTTCCGACATCTATAGTTTCGACCGCGAAGCGTTCGAATCCGGCACCTGGGTCCAGATCGGCAACGGAATTTCCGTGAAGGTTAGGAGCCCGCAATCGGCTCACTCGAAGGCCATTCGCCGCAAGCTCGAAGCGCCTTACGCCGCCTTGACGGCGCGCGGTAAGGACCTTCCTGAAGATATTGCGGAATCAATCCTGATCAAGCAGCTCTCCGAGTCGTTGATCGTGGACTGGAAGGGTATCGAGGACGACGACGGCGAGCCGCTCGAAGCGACCCCGGAGAACATCGAAAAGGCCCTGCGACAGTTCCAATTCTTCCGCGACGACGTCGGCAGCGTGATCGCGACGCGCGACACCTACAAGGCGAAGACGACCGAGGCCGACCTGGGAAAGTAACGGCTTGGCTTGAAGCTACCCTCCTCCGGATGAATTCGGAGGAGGGTGCCACCTCAAAAGATGCGTGGCTGAAACAGCTTGAAGCTGAGGGTATCAAAAAGAAATCAGTCAGGCCGGTCAAAGAAAAGGCAGAGGTTACAGTCGAAGTCCCTGCCAGACTTTTATGGGTGACCTCGGCGTTCGTAGCATTATCGCGAACCAGACTTGTTGTGGAGACCGGACCACAACCGATGACCTTCTCCGACATCCTCGCATATTGCGAGTTGATGCAGATCATCGACGAAGAAGATCGGCGTGATTTGGTCTACTTCCTCACTGAACTCGACATCATCTATCTCCGCCACTCTCACGCCAAGATCGAGCAAGGTAGAGAGAAAGCGGAACGTGAGGCCCGGCAAAAGGCTGATCGCGAACGTCGGAAAAGGTAACCTCAATGTCGGACTCCCATAGCATCCAGGTATCAGTTGACGCTTCCCAGGCGAAGCGTGAACTCGTCGCGCTTGGGCAGTCCATCGGAGCAGTCGGCACCGCGCTGAAGGGGCTCTCGTCCTCTTCAGCCGGCGGTGGTTTCGACAAGCTCGCTCAGCAAGTAAATCAACTCTCGTCCGGCTTCGACAAGTTGAAGTCGATCAGCAGCCTTTCCAGCATCAGCCGCGAGATCAATCAGATCAGCTCGGCGATGGGCGGACTGCGCGCGCCGAACGCCGCAGCCATCACTGGCATCAACAATCTGTCGAACGCACTGCACCGCCTGTCCGGAGTCCGCGTCGGTAGTCAGATCGGTTCCGACCTCTCCGCGCTCAGCGGTAGCCTAAATGGCTTCAAGGTTCCAGCCGCCGCGACGAATAACCTGACGCGGCTCATGAACGTGCTGCACAACTCAAAGATCGACCCGCACCTCGCGCAAGGTCTGACAGGGCTCGGCTCGGTGCTTGGCAATCTGAAGATGCCAACCAGCGCCACGATCACCAACCTGGAGCGCCTGCTGAAGGTTCTTGGCTCCGCCAACGCTAATGCGGTCGCTGCGTCGGCGCGCGCCATCAACGAGCTGCACAGCAACACCATCGACGTCAAAAATCCGAAACAGCGCCCGCCAGCCCCTCCAAAGCCACCAGCTAGCGGAGGTGGTGGTGTGTGGGCTTCGATTGTTGCTGCGATGGGCGGCGTCAAGGGTCACGCCGCCGGATTGACCGGCGAGATGCGCGGACTGGAGAACGCCTTCTCGGCGTCCTATCAAGCGGCGTCGCTGTTCCGCACGGCGGTCGGCGCGATCACGCTTGGCGAATTGTCGTCGTCGATTCTCGAAGCCGGCAACCGATTACTGAACTTCAAGATCGGCTTGGACTCCGTCGCCACGTCTCATGGCGAGGTCGCGGAGCAGCTTGCGTTCGTGCGTAAGATGGCTGACGAGACCGGCGGTAGTCTCGAAACGCTGCTTCCCGCCTATCAAAAATATGCTGGCGCGACGCGCTCGCTCGGCG
>Ga0265327_10002805_pt1 | contig 17593 bp, 16 predicted proteins | sample 41621metaG_FD_202089 | JGI IMG/M metagenome (GOLD analysis project Ga0265327, IMG submission 202089) | Rhizosphere microbial communities from Carex aquatilis grown in University of Washington, Seatle, WA, United States - 4-16-21 metaG | ecosystem: Host-associated > Plants > Roots > Rhizosphere... | reverse complement strand
CCACTCCACTGGCCCTTGATCGAGAGCGGGCCGTCGTTCCAGTCCATCCAGACGTGGTCGGAGTCCCAGTCGGGGATCTCGCGCACCGCGTGCTCCATCCGTACCAGCTCGGGCCGGATGGCCAGGTAGAGCGACGTCTCAAGCTCGCACGCGTGCGCCATCCCGCCGGGTACGTCCGAGTCCCGCGTGCGTGCCAGCAGCTCGGCCGACTCGGGCGTGGACAGGTACCAGAAGGTGGCGGCAACCGCGTCGCGCTCCTCCAGCATCAGCAGCCGCGCGGCCATGTCGACCAGCGGCACGTTGGACCCGTGGCCGTTCACGAACAGGATCCGCCGGAAGCCGTGGTGCATCAGGCTCTTGCCGATGTCGAGCAGGTAGTCGACGAACCGCTTCCAGTCGATCGTGATCGGCCCCGGGAAGTCCATGTGGTGCGGCGTGTAGCCGTGGGTGACGGTCGGCAACAGCAAGGCGTGTTCGGTGCGCCGCAGCACCGCCTGCTCTGCCAGCGTCTCGGCGATCACGACGTCGGTGTCGATCGGCAGGTGGTAGCCATGGTCTTCCAGCGTCGCCACCGGGATCACGCACACCGGGTTTTCGCTCGCACGTTCCGCCACCTCCGGCCAGCGGAGCTCTGCATATCGGTGGGGTCGGGGCTCAGGCGAAGACATAGAGCTGTTCCTCAGAGTCGCACGGGTTGCCCCGTCCGAACGTGATCTCTCCAACTGTGACGTCGGCGACGCACCAAAAGACTGTCTTCGAGTTGGAACCGTGTTGGGAATGACGGCAGATGGACTCGGGAGCGTCGCTGTGATCGGACAGCGCCGCCCGAAGCGTGGTGCGGGTGATCTCGCCCTCGGCCAGCCATCGGAGCGCGCGACGATACCGGACTGCGGAGCGCCGCGCCCCAGCAACGTCCGCTTCGTACCGCTTCATTCGCGACCCCACGTAGTGGTTGGTATGGGCCAGCGTTCCGCGCTTGTCTGGCCGCAGCAGCTCGCAGTCGGTCGCCGACCCCTCGACGCTCACGATCTCTCCGTCGCGGTGGCAGAAGACCGTGTTGTAGGAGGACGCCCGGTGTGGGTGAAGGGCGGCGCCCACCGCTCCCTCGACGGTGGTCCGGCGGACCTGGTCGCGGACTCCGAGCAGCCGTGGGATGCCGACCCGGTTGTCGTTCGGGGCGAGCTCGTTCCCGGTCAGTGCCAGGCCGGCGCTGTTGAAGCCGACGCTGATCCAAGGCCCGATCCCGATCGTGAGCACGGTGGGGTCTCCAGGGACGCGCCACTCGATCGCCACCACGTCGTCCTCGGTGGCGGCCGGGAGATCATTGTTGTGCGCGATCCAGATGTGACCGTCGGCGGTGGCGGGTGGGCCGGCGGCCAGATCGGAGCAGCGGCCGTCGCGGTCGTAGATGTCCTCGTCGAGCTCCTCGATCGAGGCCGCGAACACGCGCTCCGGGGCAACTCCGGCGCCCTCCGCGACACCGCACAACTCCTCCCAGAGCCAGGGCAGCTCGCGGCGAGTCACCGCCAGGTACGGCTGCGCCGCGGCCAGCACGCCTTCGGGCACGGCCTCGGCGCGCGAGGCCACCGCCGCGGCGGTCGCGGCGCCGATCTGCAGACCGACCTCGTAGTGGCTGCCCTCGACGCGCAGCAAGGGCAGGGTATGGGCGGCGCTAGTTGCCACGACGCCCCCGGAAGTTCTCGCCGACCAACCTCAACGGCACCGAGATCCTGACTGTGCGATCAGCATCGGTAGAAGGTACAGGTGAAACGGTCAGAAGCGAAGTGGCAGATTGTCCTAAAAGTGGCCCCAGGGCTTTGACGATCTGCACAACGGCCCACCGCCGCCGGGGTTCGCCTCGGTGGCACCGCGGCGGCGACTACGGCGTCCTCAGATGGCGCCCGCCGATCTGCAGATGGATCACCGACGCCGCGTTGAACGTGCCGTCGTACTCGGCCCCGGTCTCGTGGAGGACGATCCCCCACGCCCCGAAGGGCTCTCGCGTGACCACGATCTTGACCGGCCCATAACGCAGGAACCGAGCCCTCGCCTTCGCCAGCGGAAGCCCGACCACGTCGGGGGCGGGATGCCCGACCGGGGCGTCCGGGGCCACGCCGCCCACCACCAGCCCGGCCGTCGCCAGCGCGCCTCCCAGCCCCAGCAGCCCGGCGCAGACGAGCAGCGCCGGACGGTGCGCCAGGATCCCGGCCGCCACCAGCACCGCCGCCACGACGACGGTGGCGACGACCAGGCCGGCCCGGGTCGAGCCGGCGATCGCGTAGCCGACGAGGGCGAGCACGACCGTGCCCGCGACCACGATCCCGGTCAGCGCCACCGGAGGCAGGCCGCGAAGCCGTTGGAGCGAAGCGTCCACGACTTCACGATACCCGTCGGGGCTCGAGAGAGCGCTTCCCTGTGAAAGGCTTCCCTGTGAAAGGGATAGTGGTATAGATCGGTTCAAGATGACTACAACCCTGCCCAAGGCGGCGACACCCAGATACCGCGCGGTTGCCGATCGCCTGCAGGAGCGAATCCAGGTGGGCGAGCTGTCCCCCGGGTCGCGAGTCCCCTCGGAACGCGCGATCGCCGACGAGTTCGGGCTCTCGCGGATGACCGCCCGCCAGGCGGTCGAGCTGCTCGTCCGCCGGGGCGTCGTCTACCGCAGGCCGGGCAGCGGGACGTTCGTGGCGCCGTCGAGGATCGAGCACACCCTGCAGCGGCTGGCAGGCTTCTCGCAGCAGATGCGAGAGCAGGGCATCGATCCCAGCGGCCGGGTGCTCGCCGCGACCCTTCAGGTGCCCGCCGACCACGCGGTGATCGAGGCACTGCAGCTCGGGGCCGGCGACCGCACCTGGCTGGTACGGCGCGTGCGCTTCGGCGATGGCGAGCCACTGGTCGTGGAGGCGTTCGAGGTGCCGGAGTCAGTGTGCCCCGACCTGGGACGCCACGACCTGGTGCACGGCTCGCTCTACGAGCTGATGCGCTCGGCGTACGGGGTCGACCCGGTGAGCGCCCACGAGACCATCGAACCGACCGCCTGCGAGCCGGACGACGCCCGCCTCCTGACCACCCGCGCCGGGTCGCCGGCCATCCTGGTCACCCGCACCACGTACGACGCCGCCGATCGCCCTGTCGAGTTCGCCCGCGACGTGTTTCGCGGCGACCGTGCCCGGTTCGTCATCGACCTGCGCTCGTAGCCGGCGGGAACCACGCCGCCGCACAGCCGGCGTGCAGCGCGGCCTGACTAGGTCTCGAGCTGCCGGGTGCGCACCTCGTGGAGCAGCTGATCGCGTAGCTGCTCGAGCGTGCTGGCGCCCAGGTCGCCCTTCCCCCGCCGCCTGACCGACACCATGCCTGACTCGAGCTCGCGGTCGCCGACCACCAGGATGCAGGGCAGCCGGAGGTGCTCGGCATCGGCGATCTTGCGGCCGACGGACTCCGAGCGAACGTCGGCCTCGACGCGGAGGCCGGCGGCGAACAGCTCCTCGGCGACGGCGGTGGCGCGGTCGTTGTGTCGGTCGGCGACCGGCACCACGACCACCTGCTGCGGTGCGATCCAGGTCGGGAAGTTGCCGCCGAAGTGTTCGATCAGGATCCCGATGAACCGCTCGAAGGCGCCGAACAGCGCCCGGTGGATCATGGCGGGTCGGTGCTCGGCGTTGTCCTCGCCGGTGTAGGTGATGTCGAACCGCTCCGGCATCTGGTAGTCCAGCTGGATGGTGCCCATCTGCCAGCCGCGGCCGATCGCGTCGGTCATATGGAGGTCGATCTTCGGCCCGTAGAAGGCACCGTCGCCCTGGTTCAGGTCGTACTCGACGCCCGCCCGGGCCAGTGCGCCGGCGAGGGCTCCCTCGGCGCGGTCCCACAGAGCGTCGTCTCCGATCCGGTTCTCGGGCCGGGTCGAGAGCTCGACCCGCAGGTCGAGGCCGAAGATGTTGTAGATCGTGGTCGCCAGGTCGAGGCAGCCGATCACCTCGTCCTCGATCTGCTCCTCGGTGCAGAAGATGTGGGCGTCGTCCTGGGTGATGTGGATGACGCGGAGCAGGCCGAGCAGCGCGCCTGACGGCTCGTCACGGTGCACCAGGCCCTGCTCGGCCAGGCGCAGCGGCAGGTCGCGGTAGCTGTGGCGGCCGGACCGGTAGAGCTCGACGTGGCCGGGGCAGTTCATCGGCTTCAGCCCCAGCGGCCGGCCTTCCTTCTCGGTGAAGAACATGTTGTCGCGGTACTTGTCCCAGTGCCCGGACTGCTTCCACAGGTCGACCGAGTAGATGATCGGCGTGCGCACCTCGCGGTAGCCGCGCTGCCCGTTCAGCTCGCGCCAGAGCGTTGTCAGCTCGTTCCAGATCACCATCCCCCGCGGATGCCAGAACGGCCCACCCGGCGAGATGTCGCTCATGTGGAACAGGTCGAGCTCGCGGCCGAGCCGGCGGTGGTCGCGGCGGCGGGCCTCCTCCAGCCGCTCGAGGTGAGCCTCGAGGTCGCTCTTCGAGAAGAAGGCGGTGCCGTAGATGCGGGTCAGCATCGGCTTGTCGGAGTCACCACGCCAGTAGGCGCCGGCGGTCGAGAGCAGCTTGAAGGCCTTGATCGGCGCGGTGGTCTGCAGGTGCGGGCCGCGGCACAGGTCCTCGAAGCCGTCCTGGACGTACAGGCTGATATCACCGGCTGGAAGGTTCTCCACCAGCTCCAGCTTGTACGGCTGGTCCTCGGCCGTGTAGCGGTCGATCAGCTCCTGCTTGTCCACGCCGTCCTCGCGCACGAACGGGTGCTGCGTGCCCAGGATGCGGCGCATCTCCTCCTCGATCCGGGGCAGGTCGCCGGCCGAGATCGGGGACGGGAAGTCGAAGTCGTAGTAGAAGCCGTCGGCGATGGCGGGGCCGATCGCGATCTTGGTGCCCGGCCACAGGTGCAGGACGGCTTCGGCCATCACGTGCGCGGTCGAGTGGCGCAGCACGGCCAGCGCCTCGGGATCGCGGTCGGTGATGATCCGCACGCGCTCGCCTTCGCCCACCGGGAGCCGCAGATCGCGGGTCTCGCCGTTGACCTGCACGGCGACCGCGGCCTTCGCCAGGCGGTGCCCGATCGCCTCGGCCACGTCGAGGCCGCTCGCCCCGTCCGCAAGCTCGATCGACGTCCCGTCGGGTAGCTCGACTTTCATCGGCGCAGCATATCGACCGGTCGTTGGTACGCTCATCCTGACATGGAAGCCCTGGCAATCCTGCTCGGGATGGCGGTGCTCGCACTCGGGTTCGTCGTGTTCCGGCAGACCCGCGAACAACGGCGGGCGATGGACGTCCTGCAGGCCGGCGAGGACGACCTGCTGACCGCCGCCCGGCGCGCGACCCGCGGCAAGGTCAGCCGGGAGGAACTGGCCGAGGTGCTGGCCTCGCGCGACGCCCTGTTGGAGGCGACGCCGATGCCTGTGCTGCTGTTCGACCGCGACGCCCGGCTGGTGCGGATGAACCGTGCCGGGCGACAGGTGCTCCCTGCGATGCGGGTCGGGGAGCCCGCCACCGACTCGACCATGCACAGCGCCGTCCACGACGTGTTGTCCGGGCGGCCGCCGCGGACGTTCGAGCTGACCGTCTACGAGCCGCAGCGCCAGCGCTTCCACGGGTTCCTGAGGCCATACACCGCGCGCGGCGGCCGGGGCGCGGCGCTGGTGCTGGCAGACGAGAGCTTCGAGGCGGACTTCCGCGACGCCCGCAGCCTGTTCTCGGCGGCCGTCTCCCACGAGCTGCGAACACCGCTGGCGCGCATGCTCGCGCTCGTCGACACCCTCGCGCTGCCCCTCGACGAGCCGGAGCGCGAGGGGACGATCGAACAGATGCGCGCCGAGATCGACGCGATGCGCCAGCTGATCGAGGACATGCTGCTACTCGTTCGCCTGCAGACCGGCGACGACCCAGACGAGAGCGCCGTCACCGACGTCACCGCCGCGGTCGCCGCGTGCGTCGATCGGAACCTGCTGCGCGCCGACGAGCACGGCATTCAGCTGCAGGCGGTCGCACCGAACGGGCTCGTCGCGGGCATCGCGCCGCGCCTGCTCGACGTCGTGCTCGACAACCTGACCGAGAACGCGATCCGCCACGCCGGCCCGGGATCGCAGGTGACCGTCGCCGCCCGCGGACTGGCGGGCGCCGTCGAGGTGACGGTCGCCGACACCGGCGCCGGCATCCCCGCCGAGCACCTGGCCCGGATCTTCGAGCGCTTCTACCGCATCGAGGGCTCGCGCTCCGGCCCCGGCACCGGCCTCGGGCTGGCAATCGTCAAGCACATCGCGGAGTCGCACGGCGGCCGCGCCACGGTCGAGAGCACCGTCGGCAAGGGCACCACCGTGCGCGTCGTCATCCGCGCGCCGGCCGCGAACCGGCGGGAGCAGGACGCCCCCGTCGTGGCCGAGGCTCCGTAGATCAGGTGGTCTGAAGAGTGCCTGAGGGAATGCCTCGCGGCGCCTGGCAGGCGTCGCGCTGGCAGAGGAGTCGATGCCGCGTCTCGCCCAGATGAACTCCGTATACGGGCTTCACCACGGCATCGCATCCTCCTGGCGCGCCACCGGCCATCCATCCACGAATCATCCCCTCAGGCACTCTTGGCCACCGCGTCGAAGCGGTAGCCGACGCCGTAGTGGGTCTGGATGTAGGTGTGGCTGCCCGAGCGGCGGTCGAGCTTCTCCCGCAGCTTGCGGACGCAGACGTCGACCGACCGGTCGCGGTGGCGGTGCGGCACCCCCCAGACACGCTGCTGCAGCTGGTCGCGGCTGAGGGCGCGGCCCTGCTCGGACGCCAGCACGTACAGCAGCCGGAATTCCGTCGGCGTCAGGCCGGCGTCCTCGCCGTCCAGGATCGCCGTATGAAGGTCGGTGTCGATCACCAGGCCGGGCGCCTCGATCCGCTCGCCCCGGCCGCCGGCGGGCGTCATCCCCGAGCGCCGCAGCACCGCCTCGACACGGGCCACCAGCTCGCGCATGCCGAAGGGCTTGCTCAGGTAGTCGTCGCCGCCGATTGCGAGCGCATGTACCTTGTCGTGCTCGCTGCTGCGGGCGCTGACGATCACCACCGGCGTCTCGATGCCCTCCGCCCGGAGCGTCTCGGTGATCCGCCAGCCGTCGATCCCCGGCAGCATCAGGTCAACGACCAGCAGGTCGGGCCGCTCGAACCGGAGCTTGCGCATGGCGCGCTCCCCGTCCTCGGCCACCTCGACCTCCATGCCCGCCCGGCGGAGGTGCGTTGCCATCGCGTTGGCGATCACGCGATCGTCTTCCGCTATCAGCACGCGTGGCATCTGGGCGTGATGGTAGCCAGCGGGGCGGGCGGCTCGCGGCGGCGGAGAGTTCGTTAAATAGATTCGCCGCCCCGGCTGGCTTTTCGTCCCCCGACCGAACGGACTTTCGAGTCGCCTCTACGATCCGTCCGCCCGGCTTCGACCTACTCAGCTGCCCATGGCGGCGCAGAGGGAAGGCTACGCACGAGCCCCATCTCCGGCAAGCCCCAAGTTCGCAAAGAGCGTGAATTTTCGGTTTCGGCGGGCCGCTAGCTGGGCCAGCGCGCCAGCACTTCGCGGTCTCGCTCGTATGTCAGCAGCGCCTCAGCGGCCGAGCGGTCGAGCCACTGCAGCTCGTCCACCTCGTTCTCGCCGGTGAAGCCGCCGCCGATCGCGTCCATCAGGTAGTAGCGAACCTGCTTGGGCAGCGTGCGACCGGCTTTGGTGACCATGTACTCGACGGTGCCAAGGTCGGCAACGATCGTGCCGGTGAAACCCGTCTCCTCCCCCACCTCCCGCACCGCCGCCTCCGCGTCGGACTCGCCCGGCTCGAGCTTGCCCTTGGGTAGCGTCCAGTCGTCATAGCGGGGTCGATGCACGACGGCCACCAGCCCGTCGCGGACGAGGACAGCGCCGGCCGCCCGGATCAGCTCCTCGTTCAACGGTTCGGAACCCTCCCCCCGGAGCGACCATCGATCACGGATCGTGGATGGCCGGCCGGTGGCGTGCAAGCAGGAGACGGTGCCGTGTCGCAGCCCATATACGGAGTCCATCTGGGCAAGACGCGGCATCGCCTCCTGCGCCAGCGCGACGCCTGCCGGACGCCGCGAGACGTGTCGATGGGCGCGGAGAACAAAGGGTTCGCCGCCCCGGCTTGCCTTTCGTCCCCCGGTCGAACGAACCTTCGGGTCACCCCTACAACTCGTCCGGCCGGTTTCGACCTACTCGGCTGCCCTGAGCGGCGCGTCACAACTGTAGAGGATCGGTGAAGGCGGCGCAAGGACCTCAGGCCGTGCGGCGCGCGCGCAGCCCGGCGAGCCAGAACGCGAGGCCAACGCCGCCGACCAGCAGCAGCACGATGCCGGAGAAGATCCAGATGATGCCGCGGTCGCCGCCGATCACGAACCCGGCGACCAGCATGGCGACTGCCAGGACGCCCAGCCCCTGCGTGACCACGAACGGCCCGGGCAGCCCGGCCGGGGTGATCGGAGTGCCTCCGCGCCGCAGGCGGTTCGGGTCCTCTGCGTCCTTGCGGCGGCTACGGACGGCGGCGCCGACGATTCCGCCGCCGGCGGCCGCGAAGTAGATCACCTGGGACCAGAAGTCGCCGACCCATCCCACCAGCTCGGTGAAGATGATGATCAGCGCGACGCTGATCACGGTGCCGACCACCGCGAACACGACGCTCGTCTGCCAGCCGTAGACGCCTGGTTGCCGCTGGTCGCTCACCCGCGCAAGGTTATCGCACGGTCAGGGCGTCCACGCCAGGTCGTGAGCGACGACTCCGGGCAGCGAGGCTTGCTGGCCGGTGCGCCAGTTGAAGACCTCGACAGATGCCGGTTCGGCGACCGCGACGTAGACGCTGTCGGGCGACCACGCGTAGCGCCGCGCCGTGGTTGGGATCTTGAAGCTCATCCCACCCTGACCGGCTAGCTCGACCTGGTCGGAAGGAGCGGTCTCGTACCAGACCGCCGAGCCGTCTGGCGAGAAGCCGCACTCGCTGACCGTGCCGCTTCCGATCACGGGCTCCGTGAAGCGGACCTTTCCGCCGACCAGCTCGACGAACTGGGATGGCGTGCCGACCGTCCCGAACTTCCCCTGCGTGGCGAGGCCGACGGCCACCTGGCGGCCGTGCGTCGCCAGCGCGGTGATCCGCAGCGTGGGCGGCGGCACGCCGTTGGCCTCCGCCAGCGCCTGAATCCAGCCCATCGGTTTGCCGTTCAGGGTGATGTCCCCGGGGACGATCGACGCCAGGTTGGGTCCCCCCTCGCCGTCCACCGGGTTGCACTCGCCGAACCGGGGCCGGTCAGCGTGCCGCCAGGGCTTGACGTCGCGAAGCACGGCAAACCCGTTGGCTGTCTTCACGCAGAACTCGAACGACACGCCGTCGGGTGCCCAGCTCACGGGCGAGTCGAGATAGCCAAGCTGGTGGTGCAGGAGGCCTATCTGGGACAGCGAGGTCCCGCTCAGGATCGCGAGTTGGCGATTGAACACGAGCGACGGGCGTCCAGTGGTTGCGACGATGACCTGGCCATCGGGAGACGGCCAGAAGCGGCAGTGGACTCCCGGAAGCTCCCCGATATGGCCGGTCGCGAGCACCTCGACGTGCAGCCGGCAGTGGGCGTCGGACCACCAGATCCGGCCGCCGGCTCCGCGCAGCACCGCCGGGCGCGCCGGCGGTGTGACGATCTTTGGGCCGGACGCAACGGTGTCGTGCTGGGCCGGCGCTGCACTACCCGACGGGGCCGCGGTGATCAGGGTCAGCGCGACGAGGAGAACCGTGACGAGCGCTGCGGCCCGCTGCACAGCAACGCCTCAGGTCTCGCCGAGATACGCCTTGCGCACCTGCTCATTTTCGCGCAACGCGGCAGCACTGTCAGTGAGCGTGACCCGCCCGGTCTCGAGCACGTACCCGCGCTGCGCGATCTGCAGCGCCATCAACGCGTTCTGCTCGACCAGCAGCACCGTCGTTCCCTCGGAGTTGATCTCGACGATGATCTCGAAGATCTTCTCGACCAGGATGGGCGCCAGCCCCATCGAGGGCTCGTCCAGCAGCAGCAGGCGGGGGCGGGCCATCAGCGCCCGTCCGATCGCGCACATCTGCTGCTCGCCTCCCGACAGCGTGCCTGCCTTCTGCGCCTTGCGCTCCTCCAGCCGCGGGAAGAGCGTGTAGACGTGGTCGATGTCGGCCAGGATCTCCGCCTTGTCCGAGCGCTGAAACGCGCCCATCTCGAGGTTCTCGCGGACGCTCATGCGCGGGAACAGCCTGCGCCCCTCGGGCGACTGGCTGATGCCTGACTTGACGATGTCGTGCGGCCGCATTCCGCGCACGTCCTTGCCGGCGAACATGATCGTCCCCCGGCGCGGCCTGGTGATGCCCTGGATCGACCTCAGCGTCGTCGACTTGCCCGCGCCGTTGGCGCCGATCAGGGTCACGATCTCGCCCTCGTTCACCGTCAACGAGATCCCCTTCAGGGCCTCGATCCTGCCGTAGAAGGTATGGATGTCGGCCACGTCCAGCAGGACGTTGCCGTTCGGCTTCGCCTCCGGGGCCGGCTGGTCAGCGCTGGCGGCGACCGGCGGAGCCGCGGGCTCGGAGGCCACCGACTCGGGCGTCGCCGCGGGCTGGTCAGGCCTGTCGGTCAATGCGCCCCCGCCGATCCGGCCGTGCCTGTGCCCAGGTAGGCCTCGATCACGCGCTCGTCCTTCTGGATCTCGGCCGGGGTTCCCTCCGCAATTCTTTGCCCGCGGTCGAGCACCGTCACCCGATCGGAGACGCCCATCACCACGCGCATGTCGTGCTCGATAAGCAGCACCGTCATCTTCAGCTCCTCGCGGATCCGGGAGACGAAGGCGTTGAAGTCCGCGCTCTCATTCGGGTTCATGCCCGCTGTGGGCTCATCCAGCAGCAGCAGCTTCGGTTCGGTGGCGAGCGCCCGAGCCACCTCCAGCCGGCGCTGGTCGCCGTAGGATAGGTTCATCGCGTACTCCTCGAACACCCGCTCGCTGAGGCTGCAGTAGCGCAGCAGATCCTTCGCCTTGTCCCGCGACTCCCGCTCCTCGCGGCGCACGCCCGGCGTCCGGACGATGCTGCGCACGATCCCCCCTTTGGTGCGGCAGTACATCCCCACCATGACGTTCTCGAGCGAGCTCATGGTCTGGAACAGCCGGATGTTCTGGAACGTCCGCCCCACCCCCAGCTTGGTCACGGCGTGCGGCGGTAGCCCGGCCACCTCGGCGCCGTCGAACAGGATCTCGCCCGACGTCGGCGTGTAGACGCCCGTCAGCATGTTGAAGAAGGTGGTCTTGCCTGCGCCGTTGGGCCCGATCAGACCGACGATCGACCCACGAGGAATCGTGAAGTCGATGTCGCTGCAGGCGACGAGCCCACCGAACTCCTTGCGCACCGCGGTCGCCACCAGCAGGTTGTCGACCATCAGACCGGCCCCTCGTCGTGCTCCACGTCGAACAGCGACTGGTCGTGCACGCCGACCTCCAGCTCGAGTGCTCTGCGTTTGCCCGGGATCAGTCCCTGGGGGCGCAGCAACATCATCGCGACGATCACAGAGCCGAAGATGCCGTACTGGTAGGTGCCGACGTTGAGGTTGGTGCCGAACGTCGAGTTGAACTGATTGCCGATCGCGCCCAGGCCCTGGAAGTTCAGGTAGGCGAGGACGAATCCGCCGAGCATCACCCCCCAAACGTTCCCCATACCGCCCAGGATCACCATGCAGAGGATGAAGATGGAGATGTTCAACGAGAAGTCGCCGGGGAACGTCGAGCTCTTGTAGACGGCGTAGTAGCAGCCGGCCATACCGCCGAAGAATGCGCCGATCGCGTACGCCAGCGTCTTGGTGCGCATCAGCGGGATGCCCATCGCCGACGCGGCGATCTCGTCTTCGCGGATCGCCACCCAGGCACGCCCGAGTCGCGAGTCGCGCAGCCGGATACAGCAGAACAACGTGAACCCGAGCAGGGCGAGCGCGGTCCAGTAGTAGTAATAGTCGAGGTTGAACTCGCGGCCGTAGTTAGCGGGCAGGAACGGCGCCGCGTTGTGGATCGTGTACCCGAAGCCGAACTGGTCGATCGGCGTCAGCCCATTGGGGCCGTTCGTGATGTTGTGCCCGAACCAGTTGTCGCCGTTGTTCACCGCCTGAGGGATGATCTCGCCGAACCCGAGCGTGACGATTGCCAGGTAATCGCCGCGCAGTCGCAGCGTCGGTAGGCCGATGAGGATGCCGAGGGTCGCCGCAAACACTGCCGCGACGATCAGCAACAGCCACACGCTGATGTGGATGCCCTCCAGCGTCGACGGGACGGTGGGCGCGAAGAAGTTGATGTTGTGCGGCGTGAACTGCTGGGTGGCGAACCAGCCGGCGATGTAGGCGCCGGCGGCGTAGAACGCCACATACCCGAGGTCGAGCAGGCCGGCGTATCCAACCACCACGTTCAGGCCCAGAGCCATGATGGTGAAGACGACCATCTTGACCATCGTGCTCATCGCGGGGATGAACTGGATCCAGGTCGCACTCCCGGAGACGAGGTTGCTGGTGATCTGGGGGTAGAAGATCAGCAGCGCCAGCCCCACGGCGGGCAACAGGTAGCGGCGTACCCACGGCGGCGTCGACCCCCGTACGTTGCTCCTCAGGTCATGCCAGGCCCCACTCATGCGCGATCCGCGACCTGCTCACCAAGCAGGCCCTGAGGCCGGAATACCAGCACCAGGATCAGGATGGAGAAGATCATCGACTGTGTCCAGTCGCTGCCCGGCATGTGCCAGCCGAGCCCCTCGTTGAACGCCTGGATCAGTCCGATCAGCAGAGCGCCGAGGGCGGCGCCCGGGAGGTTTCCGATACCGCCCAGCACGGCGGCGGTGAACGCGAACAGGCCGAGCTGGAAGCCGAGGTCATACCGCGTGGTCGTCTGGTACATGACGAACAGCATGCCGGCGGCGCCGGCCAGCACGCCGCCCAGCGCGAAGGTGTACGCGATCGTGCGGTTGACGTCGATGCCCATCATGCGGGCGGCCTCGGTGTCCTGAGCCACGGCGCGCATGGCCTTGCCCTGGCGCGTGCTGCGCACCAGGTAGGTCAGCACTGCCAGCACCGGGATGGTGATCAGGACGACGAGCAGGGACTTGGCCTCGTACGGCACCCCGCCCAGCGTGAAAAGCGTGTTCGTGGGGAAGATGGGCCCGACGCCCTGTTCCTGCGGGGAGTAGACGAGCAGCGCCGCATTCTGCAGCATGAACGACACGCCGATCGCCGTGATCAGCGGCGACAGCTTCGGCGCGTTGCGCAGCGGCCGGTAGGCAAATCGCTCGATCACGACATTCAACGTGCCGCAGAACGTCATCGCGAAGACCAAGGTCACCAGGCAGCCGAGCGTGGTCTCCCACCCGGGTTGCGACCCATTCAGGCCGAGCCAGTGCGCAGCGACCGTGACCGAGACCATCGTCCCCCACATGAAGACGTCGCCGTGGGCGAAGTTGATCAGCTCGATGATGCCGTAGACGAGCGTGTAGCCGAGGGCGACCAACGCATAGATCGCCCCAAACGTGATGCCCAGCAGCATCACGCTCAAGAACTGGGCCGGGGTCTTGATCAGGTTGCCCAGCAGCACCAATCCCACCCCGCCGACGATCAACCACATGAAGAAGGTGGTGAGGGCCTGCGACACTCGCGGGAGCACCGCGATGACCGGCCGCCGAGCGGCTTTCGTTTCTGCGGCCATCGCGGCGCTCCCTTTCGATTCGTGTGTCTAGAAGGTCTCCACCAGATTGGACGGAGGCGTGATGACCGAGAAGGTCTTGAGCTTTCCGCCCTTCGCAATGTCGATCGTCATCGACCCCTGGTTCGTGTCCCCGTTGTTGTCGATGGAGAACTTGCCGAGCACGCTGTTCGTCACGTTGGTGCCGAACAGATGCTTGGCGACGTCCGCCCGCGTCCCGTCGGACGCGGCGATCGCCTGCAGCAGCACCTGCGCAGCCGCGGCCGCGTAGGGGGTGTACGGGTCGATCGCGTCGGGATGGTATGTGTTGGTGAAGTCGGTGATGAACGTGGCGCCGGCACCACTCAGCTGGCTGGGCGGCACACCCGCGACCGACATGTAGGCGCCGGCGGCAGCCGCACCCGCGTCGTCGATCGTGGACTGGGTGGTGAACCCGTCAGGCAGGAGCAGCTTCACCTTGGTGTTGGCCCCGAGCACGGACACCTTGTCCTTGATCAGCTGGCCGCCGTTCTCACAGATCAGGCCTCCGACCATGATGGCATCCGGATGCAGCGCGGCGATCTGCTGGAACTGTGCCTGGTAGTTCGTGCCTGTCTTGGTGTTGTAGGCCGAGTTGCCGAGCACCTTGATGCCCAGCTTCTTGGCGGCGTCCTCGAAGTACCCGGCGACGCCGGCCCCATAGGCCTGCTTGTCGTTCAGGATGTAGACGCTCTTGACGTGCAGTCCCTGGGCCAGCAGCGCCAGGGCCGGGCCCTGGAAGTTGTCGGCTGCCACAACACGGGCGTAGTTGCGGGTGCCCGTCGGGTAGTACTTGTCAGGCTCACCCGGAACCTTGGTCTTCTGGGTCAGGCCAGGCCACGTGTTGGCCGGGCTGACCATGGCAACCCCGCCGCCCGGCGCCTGGTTCAGCACCGGGATCTCGAGCTCGGCACATCCGGAGTTGAACGTGCCCAGGACGCCGATCACGGACGCATCACGTGCGTACGCGTTGGCGTTCGAGCTGCACGTACCGGAATCCCACGAACCGAGCTGCGCGGTCGAGTCGTCGCACGGCTGGAACTGCAGCGTGACGTTGCCAGCCTTGTAATTGTCCTGCTTGAGGATCATTTCGATGGCCTGGTTCATCTGGTTCGTCTGGTGCTGTGACGAACCCTGCAGCGGGAAGTCCGAGACGATCTCGTACTTGCCGGAGCCGACCACCTTCTGGCAGGTCGAGGTGTTGACCGGCGTCGCACTGCCGCCACCACCCCCGTTCCCCCCGCTCGAGCCGCTGCTGCTGCTGCTTCCGCAGCCCGCAGCGACCAGCATCGCAACGAGGACCATGAACAGTCCCGCAACGAGCCCCCGGCTTCGAACCGATCTCATTACAAATGCCTCCATGCTAGGTTGACCGAGACGGTCGCCGGCGGGCCGAACCAACCAGAGCGACGTCAACATTTACCACTCCCTCACGAGGAGATCAAGAGTATCCAGGCACGTTCGGACGGCATCGGCTCTCCTGTGAGAAGCCTGTGAGAAGGCCCACTGTGGCAGCAATGCTGGTCGTGGTGGCGATCCTGATGGCCGCAGGCTGCGGAGGCTCGAGCAGCGCGGACACGACTCCGTCGACCGCCGCGGCGGCCCATGGCTGCCCGAAGTCCTGGCGCCCGGGCTGGCAGAAGTGGGCCGACAGGGTGCAGATGCCGGTCTACTGCCCCGGCTGGATGCCGACCGTCACCGGTCAGATCCACAGCCAGTGGAACACGGCGTACGCCCCCGGCCGCGACAACTGGCAGCTCGGCTTTGCCTGGCTCGAGTTCAACAACCTCGTCCACATCATCTTCGAGGGCTACGTCCCCCAGGCGTTCCCGCCGCACTGCGAGGGCGGGCCGTGCTTCGCCGGCTACCTGGGGAGCCAGCAGGTCGGCGCCTTCCGCGTCCGCTGGTACGACCACAACCTCGCCTCCCACACGGGCCACATCGCGGCCATCTTCCACGCCAACGGGCGGGTCTACGTGGTCAGCATGCACATCGCACCGCCGTCCACCACCCTGACCCGCACCAAGGCGGAGGTCGTGCACATCCTCAAGAGCCTGACCAAGATCGATCCGCAATCCTAGGATGACGAGTGGCTGAGCTCCAGGTGTTCTGGCATGACGACGCCCTGCTCCACGACACGGGGAGCGGCGTCTTCGAGCACCCGCCCTCGCCGTTGATCGAGGTGTCCGAGCTGCACCCCGAGAACGCCGTCCGCATCCAGAACATTCGCTCGGCGCTCCGCAACGGCCCGATCTCGACCCACCTCGAGTTCCGAGAAGGCCGCCACGCCACCGTCGACGAGCTGGCAACCATGCACGACCCCGACTACATCGAGTCGGTACGCGCGTTCTGCGCCGACGGCGGCGGAATCCTGGCCTGGAGCACCGTCTGCGTGCCCGGGTCGTGGCCCGCGGCGCTGTCGGCGGCCGGCACCGCGCTGCGGGCGACGGAGGCGGTGCTCGACGGGGAGACGAAGCTGGCCTACGCCCTTGTCCGGCCGCCAGGCCACCACGCCCAGCCGGCGACCACCGACGGCTACTGCCTGTTCGGCAACACCGCGATCGCCGCCGAGGCGGCCCGCCGCCGCGGGGTCGAGCGAGTCGCCATCATCGACTGGGACGTGCACCACGGAAACGGCACCCAGGAGTGCTTCTATGACCGCGCGGATGTGCTCGCCATCTCGCTGCACATGCCTCACGGCTCGTGGAGCGAGGCCCATCCCCAGACCGGCTCCTACCTGGAGGTCGGAATCGGGCCAGGCGCCGGCCGCAACGTCAACATCGAGCTTCCCTACGGCAGCGGCGACGCCGCCTACCTGGCGGCCATGGAGCAGGTCGTGGCGCCGGTCGTCGACGCCTTCCACCCCGACCTGGTGATGGTCGCGGCCGGCCAGGACGCCAGCCAGTTCGACCCCAACGGCCGCCAGTGCGTCGCGATGGCCGGATTCCGCGGCATGGGCGCCATCGCCCGCAGCCTCGCCGACCGCCACAGCGACGGCCGGCTGGTGCTCGTGCAGGAGGGCGGCTACGGCCGCTCCTATTCCGGGCTCTGCATGCACGCCACGCTGGAGGGCGTGCTCGGGACGGGCGCGCTGCTCGACGACCCGATGGCGTTCCTGCCGGATGACATCACCCGCGGCGATGCCGGTATCGCCGCGGCCCGCGGCGTGCTCCGCCGCTACTGGGACATCTGAGAACTCAGGCCCTGCGCCACAGCGAGACCGAGAAGTCTCCGCGCAGGTCGGTCCACCAGCGATGGAGGCGCAGGCCGGCACGGCCGAGCTCGCTCTCCAGCCGCGCCCGCTGGAACTTGGCGCTGACCTCGGTCAGCAGCATCTCGTCCTCATCGAACGAGATCGTCCGCTCCAGCGACCGGATCCGCACCTTCTGCGCCGTCACCGACCGCAGGCCCATCTGCATCCACTCGTGCTCGGGCACCCAGCGCGCCTCATGAGCGAAGCGGTCGACGTCGAAATCCGCCCCCAGCTCGCTGTTCAGACGGGTCAGCAGGTGCAGGCCGAAGGCGGCGCTCAACCCCTGCGAATCGTCGTAGGCGCGCTGCAGGCGCGCGGTGTCCTTGACCAGGTCAGCGCCCAGCAGGAAGCGGTCGCCGGGACCCATTCCGTCCGCGACATCCGACAGCAGAGCGGCCCGCCGGTGCTGGTCGAGGTTGCCGATGGTGCTGCCCAGAAACGCGATCAGCCTGCGATCACCTGCCGGGAGCAGGTCGAGCTGTCGCTCGAAGTCGCCGACGATGGCGTGCACCTCGATCCCGGGATGCTCGCGCAGCACGCGCTCGGCTGCCTCACGCAGGGTCGCCTCGGAAACGTCGAAGGGCACGAACCGGCGCAGCGTTCCGGCGTCGG
>Ga0265327_10002804_pt1 | contig 17593 bp, 7 predicted proteins | sample 41621metaG_FD_202089 | JGI IMG/M metagenome (GOLD analysis project Ga0265327, IMG submission 202089) | Rhizosphere microbial communities from Carex aquatilis grown in University of Washington, Seatle, WA, United States - 4-16-21 metaG | ecosystem: Host-associated > Plants > Roots > Rhizosphere >... | reverse complement strand
GCCATCGTGGATCCCGTGGACCTGCGAGGTGAGCTCATCACCCGGCTGGCCCGCGCCCGACGCCGCGAGGTGTGGCCCCTCAAGCGCCGGGCCGTCACGCCGGTCTGACCATTCTCTGGACCGTTGCGCTATGCTTCCCGGCAGCTTTCCTGGAGGCAGCCATGTTCCGTCGCGTGGACGATTTCAAGACCATCTGGCAGCAGGAGGCGGAGAAGACCCTGGCGGTCTTCGCGGCCATCCCTGATGCGGCCGCCCACCAGGCGGTGGATGCCCAGCACCGCGACCTGCGGCGCATGGCCTGGCACCTGGTGGAGACGGTGCTCGAGCTGCCCCAGAACCTGGGCCTGAAGGTGAAGGGACCCGTGGGCCTGGGGCCCGATGGCTTCATCGCCACACCGCCCCCGCCCACCATGGCCGAGATCGCCGTCGCCTATCGGACCGTGAGCGATTCGCTGCTGGATCACATGGGCAGCTGGAGCAACACGGAACTGGGCCGCAACTTCGCCCTCTACGGTGAGACCTGGACCGGGGCCTTCGCGCTGTACGTCCTCGTCAGCCACCAGACCCACCACCGCGGCCAGATGACGGTGCTGCTGCGCCAGGCGGGCCTGCACGTGCCCAGTACCTACGGGCCGACCAAGGAAGGCTGGGCCCAGTACGGGCTCGAGGCACCCAAGGTCTGACGGCAACGGGGAAACCTGCTGCCGGGCCTGACTCCAGACGCCGTTGAGGCGGCGTCTGGAATGGATTGGGCCTACTGGAATGGGATCGTCTCTGAGGCATTCCCGGGCGGGCTGGCCTGGGTGTCGTAGCCCACGGTGAACAGGGAACCGTCCAACAGCAAGGTCGATTGGCCGTTGACGCCGTTCTCCCGCGCCGCCAGCAATCCGGAGGTGCCCGCTCCGAGGGTGCCGGCCGTGGGGTTGAAGACATCATGGGTCGCCGTGAAGGTGGAGCCGTTCCAGCCGCCGAGCAGGTGGACGAGTCCGTCCGCTCCCAACAGGGAGATGACGTTTCGACGGGCGACACTGAGGGTGGGACTGCCCGGCAGTGAGAAGCTCTTGAGCGTGGCGTCGAAGGTCTCCAAGTGGCTGGTCACACCAGTGGCGTTGGTGCCCCCGGCCAACAGCAGGTTGCCGTTGGGCAAGAGTGCGGCGCTGACATCAGCCAGGGCTTCCTGCAGGTTGGCTTCGACGGTCCAGGCACCGGCGGTGGGGTCCGTGCTGGAAGGCGTGAACCGGTCCACCGTGGCAATCGGGTTGGTGCCATCTGCGCTGCCGCCGATGGCCAGCACGGTGCCATCCAGGAGGGGGACCATGGCATGGCGGACGCGGGCATTCTGCATGGTGCCTGTGATGTTGTAGGCGATCCAGGTCCCCTGGTAGGCGGGGCCGGAAATGTAGTTGTACTCTTCAAAGATCTCCGATTCGTTCAGGGGGGCATTGCTGAGGTAGCTTGGCCCGCCGTACCCGCCGGCCACCAGCACATGACCGTTCGGGAGGAGCACAGCGGTGTGCCCGAACCGCGCCATGCTCATGTAGGGACCGGTGGTGAAGGTGCCCGCGACGGGGTCATAGACCTCCGACCCGGACAGCGTGTACCCACTCGAGTCGGTGCCACCCACCAGCAGGACCCGTCCGTCGGGCAGGAGGGTGGCCGTGTGATTCTTTCGATACCAGGTGGTGACCCCCGTCGTCGCCGACCAGCGGCCGGTGGTTGGATCGTAGATCTCAGCCGCGAGGATGTTGGCGTTGCCGCCCTGGCTGGTGGAACCACCCGTGATGAGCACCCGTCCATCCGCGAGGAGCACCGTGGCGTGGCCGAACCGCGGCGTGGTGGGTTCATTGGTGGTCGCGGCGGCATTGCCGTAGGTGCGCGGAACGGGGGCGAGGGCATTCTGAGACACATTGACGGTGACCGTGGCGAATACAGAGGGGAAAGCCACGCTGATGGCCTTCACGGTGTAGGCCCCATGGAGGACAGCGGTTGCCGGAACCGTGACCACGCCATTGCTGTCGATGGTGGCAGCATTGGCGGTGCCAGCGGGCGGCGTGATCGACCAGGTGACGGCTGTGTTGGCGGCGCCCGCGAGTACGTGTCGGACGATCACCCGTCCATTGTCCGTGGTGGTCTGGGCCGAAGGCATGAGCGTAAGGTAGGGCAGGACCGTCACGGTGACCGCGACTGTTTTGGCTGGATTCAGGATGCTCGTGGCCACCACGTGGTAGGTACCCGCGATGTTGGGTGGCGAATACACGGTGCTCGTGCCCGACGTGACAGAGAAGCTGCTGCCGGGGGTGGTTTCGAGGACCGTCCAGGTGGCGCCGTAGGGACCGCCGGTGATTCCTCCCTCCACTGTCGAGATGGAGAGCCCCGTCAGATAGCCCACGGTCACGCTTCCGCTCAAGATGTTGGTGCTGAACGTAAACGCGGCCTTGGCGGCATAGGCGGTGGCGGACTGGGGCGAGGGGGCCAGCTGATCCTGGACCACCAGGGTGTAGCCGTCTGACACTGTCGAGAGCAGGAAGGTTCCCGACGGGGTGATCGGGTTGGTGATCGTGGCCCCGGTGGCATCGGTGATGCTGGCGGTGTAGACCCCGTGGGGATCGGGGGTATAGCTCCAGGAGAGACTCGGGGAGGCTCCCTCCGTCAGGGTGAAGGTCTGGATCGTGGGCGGATTCAGGACGGTTATGGGAATGGAGGCGAAGGCATTCGAGGCTGCATTGCTTGTGGCGGTCACCGTGTACAGGCCGCCCACAGCGCCGGTGGTATACCAGACGCCATCCGCGTTGGATCCGAAATGGGATGAGGCCGGTCCCGCTTCGGTGGTGGACCAGATGATCGTCGGGTCCAAGGCCCCCGTGACGGAAGCTGAACGTGGGGACAGGGTCCAGTTGATGCCGGCGATGGTCTTGGTGCCCAAGGAGGCGGTCACAACCACCGGTCCGGAGGTGATCTGCAGTGAGCCGGTCGCGCCATCCGAGTTGGCGGTGGCGATCAGGTTGGAGGTGCCGGAGGCCGCCGGAGTGGTCCAGCTGACGCCGTTCCCGGTACCCGGTGTGATGCTTCCGGCGGTCACTGATCCAGCGGTGGTGGACCAGGTGACGGTCTTGGTTGAGCTCGGTGTGTCGACGATGGCCACGTAGGGCGCGGTGGTTCCCACCCACCAGCTGGCGGCGAGGGGTTGGATGAGCACACTGGTGGTGCAGGAACCAGGGGTGAAGCTCTCAGAAGTCTGGCTGTAGTAAGGAGCGATCGTATTCTGACCTGCGATGAGAAGGATCCGCCCATCGGGGAGCAGTGCGGTGGCCGAGTTGGATCGGGCTTCCTGTTGGGCGCCCGTGGCATTGAAGGCGAGGGCCGTGGGATCAAAGACTTCCGCCACACTGGTGGGTGCACTGCCACCGGTGATCAGCACCTGGCCGCTGGCGAGCAGCGTCGCTTGATGACTCGACCGTGCCGTGACCATGGGCGCGCCGATGGGTGAAAAGGCCGTCACGCGGGCATCGAGAATTTCTCCTGTTTGAAGGTCCACACTGCCGTCATTGCCGCCCGAGACCAGCACACGGCCGTCCTTCAGGAGGGTGGCGGTGGCGCCCTTGCGGGCGGTGTTCAGGTTTGGCCCCGCGCTCCAGGTCCCTGAGGTGGAATCATAAATCTCTGTGGTGAGGAGGCTGGTGCCGTTCCCATCCACGCCCCCGATCACCATCACGCGTCCATCCGGAAGCAGGACGGCCGCGTGCAACGCCCGTGGGGTCGTCAAGTTCGTGGTGGCGACGACGGTGTTGTTCGGCGTTGGGAGGTACGAGGGCGTGTAGAGTTCGCAGTTGCTCACGTTCGAGCCCATGAGGTAGAGCGTCCAGCCGCCCGCCAGCAGCACCTTTCCGTTGGGGAGCAGGGTGGCGGTGTGACCGAATCTGCCGGTTCCGCTGGGAGCGGGCGCCGTGAGCAGGCTGCCACTCGAAGGGTCGATGACCACATTGGCGGACAGCGCGCCACTGGCCGGACCGGGAAGTCCACCGGCCACCAGCACGGTGCCATTGTTCAGGGTCGTGGCAGTGCATCTGGTCCTGCCAACGGCCAGAAGCGCATTGTTCGTGAACAGTCCTGTCGTGGGATCGTAGACCTCCGTCTGACGAATTCCGTTGCCGCCTGCGTCACCCCCGACGACGAGCGCGCGGCCGTCAGGCAGCGCAGCCGCCGCGGCGTACTGGCGCGCAATTCCAAGGGTGTCATCCAGCGCGAAGCCTTGCACCTGCACGGTGACTGTTTGTGATACCGAGACGCTCAGCGCACTGGTCACGGTCAAGGTGAAGGTGGTGGCGGTGGTTAGGGCGGGTGTGGCGATTGGCGTTCCGCTGATGGCTGACGCCGAGATGTCGCTGGAACCCGGTCCGGAGGTGCCGATGGTGGCCGTGCCATTGGAGAAGGTGGGGGTCAGGTTGACGGCATTTCCACTGATGACACTGCAGACGTTGGACGTGAACCCGGAAATGGTGGGACCCCCCACCACCGTGATGGTCGTGGCCACGGTGGCGGTATCGCCTGCGGCGTTGGTCACGGTCATGGTGAAGGTCGTGTTCGTGGCGAGGTTGCCCGTGGCGACGGCCGTTCCGCTGGTGGCCGAGGCCGTGATGTTGCTGGACCCTGGTCCGGTGGTGCCGATGGTGGCCGTGCCGTTGGAGAAGGTGGGCGTGACCGTGGTGCCTGTGCCTGCGGTGACGGTGCCACTCGCGGCCACGAGGCTCGTGGCCACGGGGGCGGCCACCACCGTGACGGTCACATTCGCCGTGGCGGTATCGCCGGCGGCGTTGGTGACGGTGAGTGTGTAGGTGGTGTTGCTGCTGAGCAGACCCGTGGCCACGGCGGTGCCGCTGGTGGCGGAGGCAGAGATGTTGCTGGAGCCTGGGCCCGTGGTGCCGATGGTGGCGGTGCCGTTGGAGAAGGTGGGAGTCAGGGTGGTGCTGGAGCCCGTGGTGACGGTCCCCTTGGTGGCCACAAGGGCGCCGGCGACCGGGGCCGCCACGACAGTGATCGTGGCCGTGGTGGTGGCGGTGTCTCCCGCAGCATTGGTGACCGTGAGGGTGAACGTGGTGGTGGCGGCCAGGGCTCCGGTGTTGATGGCGACGCCGCTGGTGGCGGCAGCGGTCAGGTTGCTGGAACCGGGCCCTGTGGTGCCGATCTTGGCGGTGCCATTGGCGAAGGTGGGTGTCACCGTGGTGGCCGTGGCCGTGGTGATCGTGCCCTTCGCCGCCACGAGGCTCGCGGCCACGGGAGCGGCGACAACGGTGACCACGGTGGTGGCCGACTTGGTCGGGTCATCCACTGAGGTGGCGGTGATGGTGGTGCTGCCGGGCGCAGCCGGGGCAGTCCAGGTGCTTCCGACCCAGGTTCCAGCGGTGCTGCTCCAGGTGACGGTGCCAAGGAAGCCACCGGTCACCGTGCTGCTGAAAACCGTGCTGGTGCCCACGGTGCGTGTGGGCGTCCCGGGGCTGAGTGCTCCGACCACGACGGTCTGGGGGGTCAGCGTGGTGCTGGCATCCACGACATCGCCGGCTGGATTGGTGACCCGGATCCAGTAGGTGGTCGCATTCTTGAAGCCGGTGGCCTGCACTGAGAGGGCCGTGCCGGAGGTGGCGCTGGCTGAGACGTCCGAGGCGCCCTGGCTGGTGCCCACCACTGCGGTGCCGCCCGTGAAGGTGGGCGTGAGGCTGACGTTGGTGGCGCCGAAGGGCGGCGTCGCTGTGCTTGGGTTGAGACTCGCCGTGGCGACGGGCACCACGGTGGCGGTGCTGGCGGCGGTGGCGGTGTCGCCGGCAGGGTTGGTGACTGTCAGCGTGAAGGTGGTGGTGGCGGTCAATGGACCCGTGGGCACGGCCACACCGCTCACGGCCGCGGCGGTCACGTTGTTGGACCCGGGACCGTTGGTGCCGATCGTGGCGGTTCCGCTGGCGAAGGTGGGTGTGATCGTGGTGCCGCTGCCCGTGGTGAGGGTTCCCTTGGCGAGGGCGAGGCCGCTGGCCACAGGCGCCGCGATCACGTTCACGGTGGTGCTGGCGCTCTTGGTGGGGTCGGCCACGCTGGTGGCGGTCACGGTAATGGGGCCCGTGGCGGCGGGTGCGGTGAGCACGCCACCCGGTGTGATGGTTCCGGCGCTGGTGGTCCAGGTGACGGCGTTGTTGAGGGTGCCCGTGACCTGCGCGGTCAAGGTGATGGTGCGGCCCGAGGTGACGATGGGTGTGGGCGGATTGACGCTGATGACGATGGGGGCGCTGAGCACCGTGACGAAGGCTTTGGCGCAGAGGGTGGGTTCCGCCAGGCTCTGTGCGCTGATGAGATACGCGCCGGGGGTTCCGCCCGCGGTGTAGACGCCCTGGCTGTCGATGGTGCCGCCCTCGGCGGACCACTGGATGCGCCGGTCTGTCAGGCCCGTCACCGTGGCCGCGAAGGGCTGGGCCTGGCCGATGACGAGGCTGATCTGGGCCGGCGTGATGTCCACCGACATTGGCCCCACGGTGATGGTGGTGGTGGCCACTGCCGGGTCTCCCGTCGCGCCCTTCACGGTCAGCGTGTAGACCGTCGAGACGGTCGGGGAGACCGGGATGGGCACGCCGCTGATGATGGCGCCGATGCCCTGGTCGACGGTGGCCGTGCCGCCCACGAAGTTGGCGAGCAGCAGGGTGGAGGTGCCCGGGTTGAGGTTGGCCCGGCCCGGGTGGAAGTCGTAGATGATGGGGGAGCCCAGGCCATCCTGCTTGGAGCTGCTGCCGCAGCTGAAGAGGGAAGCCAGGAGCAGCAGGAGGGGAAGGATTCGGGTGCGCATGGATCCCTCCTAGTAGGCGAAGCGGGCTTCGAAGGAATAGGTCGGGCGGGCGGCGGGATAGCCGTAGACCTGGAAGGCGTCGTTCTGGCCGTCCTTCAGCTTGGAGACCCACTCAGCGGGATCGACCTTGGGCTGGACAAGGTGTTCGCCGCGCCACACCAGGGTCCAGTGGCGCCCGGCCTTCACAGTGGTGGACATGCCCACATCGCGGTAGACCACCTGCGTGGCGCGGATGGTGGGAATGGGCTGCGCGCAGTCGCAGTCGCCGAGGGAGGCGTACTGGTGGCCCTGCATGGTGTAGTGGACTTCCACCTGCACTTGGCTGCCACCGGCCATGCCCTTGAGGCCGTGCGAACTGAACGGCCGTCGCTGCGAGGCCGGTGTGCTGTAGGCCTGTCCCTCCGGCGCGTTGAGGTCGCGGGCTTCCTGGGCTCGGACGAAGGCTTCGAGGCCGAGCTTCTTGGCCGTGCGCCAGCCGAACGCGGCGTCCGTACCGCGCACGCGCACATGGTCCTGGTTCACATAGGCCAGGCCATCCGTACCGATGAGGTCCTTGCCCGTCTGCTGCTGGCTCTGCAGCCGGCCATACCAGTTGCCCTGGCCCCAGCCGAGGCCGAGCTGCATCAACGCGACCTGCTCCATGCGGAGGGGCGCCACGCCGGGGAGTTGGCTGTTGCGCAGCTGCTGGATGATGGCCGGCGCCGTGCGTCCCGTGCCGCCCGCGGCGTAGAGGCGGAAGCCACCGCCGAGTTCCTGGTTGAAGCCCAGCCGGAAGGTGTGGCCCGAGGCATCCAGCACCTTCGAGTCCGTGCCGCCCTGCACGAGCGACTGCTGATCCTTGGTGCCGCGGGCCTGACCCAGCAGGCGGAAGCCCGGTACGGGCTCGAAGGACCACTCCAGCCCCAGACCCACCTGGTTGCCCTTGGCGCCGCCGAGGATGGTGGGATCTTCATCGCCGTCCTGGCGGGAGGTCTGACCTTCCAGGCGCAGGCTCAGGCCGGAGCGCGGTCCAGTGCCGAGGTGCAGGGCGGATTCGAAGCGCGTCTGGCGGCCTTCGAAGTGGCTGAGGATGGCCGACCCGTCATCAGCCTGATCGTGGCGGAAGCGGGAGAGGCCCAGTACCGTCTCCAGGCTCAGGCCGGGGCCGAGGCTCCAGTCCACACGGACCTGGCCACTGTCGCCCCGCTGGCGGCTCTCGCGGCCCGGGTTGTAGATGCGGGAGAAATCGGTGACGTCCTGGTAGGGCTGGGGCACGCCGAACAGCGTGCTGCGCCAGGCCACGCTCCACTGGGCCGCGCCCCATTTCTGCCCGAGGCCGAAGAAGTTTGTCACCTGGCGATAGGGCCGGTCGGTCTGGGTGGTCTGCTTCTCCTCGGCACTGAGATTTCCGCCACGGAGGAAGCCGCCATCCCAGGCCCAGCCGGGCGCGGCAGTGCTCTGGCCTTGGCCATTGTTGCCGCCGAGTCCGCTCAAGTCGCCCGAGGCACCGGCCTTGACCGGCTTGCCCGTGAAGAGCGCGATGGTGCCGCCCTGGCCGCTGGGGCCAGAGCTGGGCGAGCCGGTGATCACTTCGATGCGGGTGATGCCCAGCAGGGGGATTTCATTGAGGTCCTGGCCCAGTCGGCCTGGATCCATCAGGGGCACGCCATCGATGAGGATCAGTGTGTCCTGCGGGCGGCTGCCGCCGAGGTAGATGTGGGAGGCGAGGCCGGGACCGCCCTGGTTCTGCACCTGGCCCGGCATCTCGCGGAGCAGGAACTCGCCGAGGGTGCGTGATCCATACCGCCGGATGTCCTCTTCGTCGAAGAGCAGCACCTGGCCCGGGGTGCGGCCCACCGCCACCGGCCGCGACTCCGCCGCCCAGGATTCGGGCGGCTTGGCGGCCTCCGTGGCCGCTTGTGTGGCCGAAGCCAGGGCACCCTGTTCCTGCCCAATCAAGGTCAGCGACAGCGTCGACAGCAGGAAGGAGAATCCTGCCGTCACAGAGGGCTTGAGGCTCATGCGTGCTCCAGTGCTCGGGATCTTTCCTTCATTGAACCAGGGATGGAAAGAATCGGCACCCTGATTTGAGGCCTATGGAGCCCGATCTGTGCCGCGGAGTCAGCGCTCCAGGATGAAGGTCACCGGGCCGTCGTTCACCAGCTCCACCTCCATGTGCTCCTGGAAGAAGCCGGATTTGACGCCGGGGTATTGGGCCTTCAGCTGCTCCAGGAAGTGCCGGAAGAGCACCCGCGCCGCATCGGGGGGCATGGCGCCATCGAAGGAGGGGCGCCGGCCTTTGGCGATGCTGCCCGCCAGGGTGAACTGGCTCACGGCGAGGATCTCGCCGCCCACCTCCTGCAGCCCCAGGTTCAGCTTCCCGTCCCCATCCTCGAAGATCCGCAAGGTGGCGAGCTTCTGGGCGACCCAGGCGCAAGTCTCCTCCGTATCCGCCGTCTCCAGGCCCACCAGCACCAGCAGGCCGGGGCCGATGCTGGCCTCGAGGTCGCCACTGCGCACGGTGGCGCGCGTCACGCGTTGGATGACGGCTTTCACGGCTGGGCCTCCATGCTTCGACTCTGGCACAGGCGTGGGGTGAAGAGCACATTCCTGGCCCCAGAAGTCCTTTGACCATTGACCTCCCTGGGGCCACCGCTCGGCCCCCCGGTCGGCCCGGCTGAGGTGGTTTACTCAACCGGGAGGGGCATCCGGCGTAACCTGTTTTTCCAATCCCCCCTCAATAGGAGTCTACTGATGGCCCCCCTTGCTCTCCTGCCTGGCCTGTTGCGCTCGGCCCTCGCCCTGGCGCTCGTGCTGCCCCTGGCCGCCGAAGGGGCCAAGGCCCCCGCGGCCCATCCCCACAAGCACCAGCTGCCGCCCCTCATCGATCGCGACAAGTTCTTCGGCAACCCCGAGATCGCCGCCGCCCAGCTCTCGCCGGACGGCAAGTGGATCGCCTTCCTGAAGCCCTACAAGGACACCCGCAACGTGTGGGTGAAGCAGGTGGGCGAGCCCTACAGCAAGGGCCGGCTCATCACGGCAGACCCCAAGCGCCCCATCCCGGGCTTCTTCTGGAGCCGCGACGGCAAGCAGATTCTATTCGTCCAGGACAAGGATGGGGACGAGAATTTCAACGTCTATGCCGTGGATCCCGCCGCCGCGCCCGCGCCGGGCAAGGATGCACCCGAGGCCCGCAACCTCACTGCGGCCAAGGGCGCCCGCGCCCAGATCCTGGCCGTGCCCAAGGCCGATCCCGACACGATGTACGTGGGTCTCAATGACCGCGACGCCGCCTGGCACGACGTCTACAAGGTGAAGATCTCCACCGGTGAGCGGACGCTCATCCGCAAGAACACCGAGCGCATCGCGGGCTGGGTGTTCGACAAGCAGGCGAACCTGCGCCTGGCCCTGCGGACAACTGAGAAGGGCGACACGGAAATTCTGCGTGTGGATCCCGAGGGCTTCACGAAGGTCTATGAGTGCAGCGTGTTCGAAGCCGCCAACCCGGTGAACTTCCACAAGGACGGTAAGCGCGTCTACCTGGAAACCAACAAGGGCAACCGTGATCTGGCCGAACTGGTACTCTTCGATCCCGCCTCGGGCAAGGAAGAGAAGCTGGAGTCCGATCCGAAGAACCGCGTGGATTTCGGCAATGCCATCTTTTCAGACCTCACCGACGAACTCCTCGCCACCACCTACGAGGATGAGCACACGCGCATCTACTGGAAGAACAAGGCCTGGGAGGCCGATTACAAGCTGCTTCAGAAGAAGCTGCCGGGCCGTGAAATCGGCTTCGGCTCCATGACCAACGACGAGCAGGTCCTGATCGTGACCAGCTACAGCGACCAGGATCCAGGCACCACCTACCTGTTCGACCGCCGCACCAAGAAGCTCAGCAAGGAATACACCTCCCGTGAGGACCTGCCGCGCGAGCCGCTGGTGGCCATGCGGCCCATCCACTACAAGTCCAGCGATGGCCTGGAGATTCCGGCCTATCTCACCCTGCCCAAGGGTGTCCCTACCAAGAGCCTGCCCCTGATCGTGTTCCCGCATGGTGGACCCTGGGCCCGCGATAGCTGGGGCTTCAATAGCCGCATCCAGTTCCTGGCCAACCGCGGCTACGCGGTGCTGCAGCCCAACTTCCGCGGCTCCACGGGCTATGGCAAGAAGTTCCTCAATGCGGGCAACAAGCAGTGGGGCGACCTCATGCAGGACGACATCACCTGGGGTGTCAAGCACCTGGTGGCCCAGGGCATTGCTGATCCCAAGCGGGTTGGCATCATGGGCGGTTCATATGGCGGTTACGCCACCCTGGCCGGCGTGGCCTTTACGCCTGACCTCTACGCGGCGGCGGTCTCCGTCGTGGGCCCCTCCAACCTGCTGACCTTGCTCGAAACCATTCCTCCCTACTGGGAAGCGGGTCGCATCATCTTCCACGAGCGCATGGGCAATCCCAACACGCCTGAAGGCAAAAAGCAGCTGGAGCGCCAGTCTCCGCTGAACTCGGTGGCCAAGATCAAGACGCCCCTCATGGTGGTTCAGGGTGCCAACGATCCCCGCGTGAAGAAGGCCGAGAGCGAGCAGATCGTCATCGCCCTGCGCGATCGCCACTTCCCGGTGGAGTACCTCTGCGCCCCCGACGAGGGCCACGGCTTCCAGCGCCCTGTGAACAACATGGCCATGTATGCCGCCGCGGAGAAGTTCTTCGCCCTGCACCTCAAAGGCCGTTACCAGGAAGGTGGCAAACCGGACGTTATGCAGCGGCTGCCGGAGATCACCGTCGATCCCAAGACCGTGGTGCTGGCCAAGAAGACCGATGCCGCTGCTGTCACCGTGCCGAAGCCCGCGGTTCAGCCCACCGCCGGCACCTACACCTATGCCGGAACCATCGCCATGGGCCCCCAGAGCATGAACCTCAGCCTGGTGCGCACGGTGAAGGAGGAGGGCAACACCTGGGTGGTGACCGACACCATGAAGCTGCCCATGGGCGATGCCGTGGAAGCCACCACCATCGCCAAGGACACGCTGGTGCCCCAGAAGCGCGACGTGAAGCAGGGCCCCGTCACCTTGACGGTCGCCTATGAGGGCACCAAGGCCACCGGCACCATGGCCATGGGCGCCGAGCCCAAGCCCTTCAGCATCGATCTCGGCGGCGAGGCTTTCGCCGATGGGGCCGCCTCCCAGGACTCCATCGCCTGCCTGCCTCTGGCCGATGGCTACTCGGTGGTCTTCCGCAATGTAGACCTGCAGAAGCAGAAGGCTGAACTGAAGCAGGCCAAGGTCACCGGCCAGGAAGAGGTAAAGGTGCCGGCCGGCAGTTTCAAGGCCTGGAAGGTGGAGGTCACCTCCGCCACCGGGGATCCGGGCGTGATCACGATGTGGGTGGACACCGCCTCCCGCAAGGTGGTGAAGACCGTCGCGACCCTGCCCCAGATGGGTGGCGCGGTGCTGACCGTGGAATTGCAGAACTGACCGGCAGCTGATTGATAGAACGGCCGGGCTCAGCCCGGCCGTTTTGCTGTACCTTCCGATACCCGATTCAAGATTTCCCCCTGCTTTCCGACACGAATACAGACCATCCTGCACATCGACCCATGTCCTCGAAGGAGGTGCCCGGTGGGGGACGACTTTCGAGATCCTGAGGCCCTGGACGAGGAGATCAAGCGGCTCAAGTGGCGGATCTCCACCTTGGAGGCCGTGGAGACGGAATGCGCCCGGGCCCTCCACGCCCTGGCTGCCAGCGAGGCGCGCTACCGGCGACTGCTGGATGAGGCGGGCTTCCCCATCACCATCAGCACGACCTCGGATTCCACCATCCTCTTTGCGAACCCCCTGGCCTGTGAGCTCTTTGGGTTGAAAAGCGCCACGCCCAAGGGGCGGCGCATGGTGGAGTTCTACGGGCAGCCCTCGGATCGGAAGGATCTGTTGGTCAGGCTGCGCACCCAGGGCACCGTCCGGGACTGGGATGTGGTCCTCACCAATGGGCAGGGCCAGGCCCGGAACCTCCTCGTCACGGCCTCCCTGATCAGCTACGAAGGGCATGAGGCGGTGCTGGCCACCTCCAACGACATCACCGCCCGGCGGCACGCCGAAGCGCTGTTCCGCACCATGGTGGAAACCAGCCCGGATGGGTTCGCCATCGCGGATATGGGAGGCCGCCTGACTTATGCGAGTCCTCGGGTGGTGAGCATGTTCGGTTATGCCTCCCAGGCGGAGGTGCTGGGGCGGTACCTCCTGGAATTCACCAGCCCAGAGGACCACCCGCGCCTGCGGGAGCGGCTGCAGTCGATCCTGGCGGGGCAGCGGTCCGGTCCCACCGAGTTCCTGGGCCTGCGCCAGAACGGGAGCACCTTCCACCAGGAGACGAATGGGGAGGTGCTGAGGAATCCCGATGGCAGCCCCCACGCCTTCTTCTTCATCGTGCGCGACCTCAGCAACCGCAAGCGGGTGGAACGCACGCTGCGCTGGGGCGAGAAACTGGAGAGCCTGGGCCTCATGGCCGCCGGCATCGCCCACGAGCTGAACAACGCCTTCCAGGTGACTCAGGGCCACCTGGAGCTCGTGCAGAACCTGAGCCAGGGTGATGCGCGCATGGCCGAGGGACTCGCGCACATTGGCAGTGGCGTTGACCGGGCCACCCTGCTGGCGCGCGAGATGCTGGACTATTCGGGACGGACCCTGCGGGAAGAGGTGCTGGTGGACCTGGGCCAGGTGGTGGAGGAGGGGCTCTCCCTCTGGCGTGGCTTCCTGAAACCCCCGGTCACCCTGGACTACCTGCCCGGCCCGGACCTGCCCCGGGTGCCTGCGGATGAGGGCCAGGTGATGAAGGTTCTCTCAGCCTTCGTCCTCAATGCCATCGAGGCTTCCGGCGGACCCTGTGAGCCCATCCTCATCCACACCGCCCTGGTGGACCTGAATGAAACCCGGATGGCCAAAGGCTTCTGGCCCACCGGTGCCCGGGAGGGCCGCTTCCTGCGTCTGGAGGTCCGGGATTCCGGTGGCGGGATCCCCGCTGGACAGGTAGAGCGGATCTGCGATCCCTTCTACACCACCAAGGGGCTAGGCCGGGGCCTGGGGCTGTCGGCGGCCCTGGGCATCCTGCGCTCACATGCCGCCTGCCTGCAGATCCTCAGCCAGCACGGCGTGGGAACCATCGTCCGAGCCTACTTCCCCGTCTCCATCCATGCCCAGGCCGAAGTCCCAGCCAAGGCCATCGCCCGCCCGGTGGCATCCGGCGTGCTCGTGGCCGAGGATGACAAGGCCATCCGCGATCTGCTCGCCCTCATGCTGCCCCGCTGGGGGTACGAGCCGGTCTTCACTGCGCCGAACGGGGCCGAGGCCCTGGAGTTGTTCCGCCTCCATCAGGACGAGATCGGCATCTTCCTCACGGATGCATCGATGCCCGTGATGAGTGGCCCTGAGGCCTTCGAGGCGATGCGCAAGCTCCGTCCCGGCCTGCACGGAGTATTGATGACGGGCTACTCGAAGGCCTTCGGCCGAGGCACGGCCTCGGCCTTCGGCTTCTCCGGAGCGGTCCAGAAACCCTTCCGTTTCCAGGATCTGCAGGATCGCCTCGACGCGGTGCGCCTGGGTAATGCCTCCGAACAAGGCACCTGATCCACAGCGCTACGCGCGCGAACCCATTGCGGGGAGTTTCCGCCGGATCTTCTGCACCAGCTCACGGGCCTCGGGGTGGCCGAAGGCCGCCGCCGCCGCGCCATAGGCCCCGGCACACAGGGCGATGAGGGGCAGCAGGCGGAGGCCCAGGGCCCAACGGCTGAACGCGTGGGGCGTGCCTAGGCCCAGGATCCGGGCGCCCGCCGAGGCGAGCAGGCCCATGAGCGCGCAGGCGGCGAGGGCGCGGGCTGTGGCGTTCAAGAGCGGATACAGGTTCAGGCCGGGCAGCCGGGGGCGCAGGCGCAACACCAGGAGCGACATGCCCACCAGGCTGGCCAGACCGTTGGCCAGGGCCAGGCCGCCGGTACCCAGGGGCTTCAGCAGCGCGAAGCTCAGGAGTACGTTGAGCAGCAGCGTGCCACCCGCCAGCGTGGCGGGACCACGGTAGTCCTTGAGGGCGTAGAGCGCCTGATTGCCGAGGCGCTGACCCGCCACGAAGACCAGGCCGATGGACCCGAAGACCATGGTGAGGGCCGTCCAGTCAGCGGCGGTCGATGTGTACGCCCCCGTGCGGAAGAGCAGGGCACAGATGGGGCGGGACAGCACGGCCAGTCCCACCGAGGCGGGCAGGACCAGCAGCGCCGAAGCCGAGAGGGACTGCATGAGGCTGCGGTTCATGGCCGGCCAGTCACGGGCGTCGGCCTGGCGCGACAGCGTGGGCAGTCCCGCCGTGGCGAGGCTCATGGCGAACAGCCCCATCACCATCTCGCTCATCATGCCGCTGTTGAACAGCACCGTCTGGGCTCCGTCCGGCAGGTGGGACGCCAGGGTGGTGCTGATGAGGGCGTTGATGGGGTAGATGCCCGCCGCCAGCATGCCTGGCCCCATGCGCTTGAGGGCCTTGCGCACCCAGGGGTCGCGCAGGTGCAGGCCCAGGGAAAGGCCGAAGCCCTCCTGGCGGATCGCGGGCAGGATCACCAGCAGCTGGAGTACGCCGCCGGCCAGCACCGCGCAGGCACAGACCTCGGCCACGGTTTCGAGGGGCACGGCCCCATGCCGCTTCAACACCTGCAGGGTGGTCCAGCCAAAACCGATGAAGGCCAGGTTCCAGAACACCGACACCGAAGCTGCGAGGGCGAAGCGATGGCGGAGGTTCAGCAACCCCGCAAAGCCGGCGGTGAGGCTCACCAGCGCGAGGTAGGGGAACATGATGCGGCCCAGCTTGGCCGTGAGCTCACCCTGGACGCCGGGTCGGCCCTGCGTGAGCAGCGCAGCCAACGGCCCCATGCAGAGCAGGACCAGGGCGACGCCGATCAGGAGGATGACCAGAAGGGAGCCCATGAACCGGGCCGCCACCGCCTTCACGGCCAGATCACCTTCGGCGGCTTCGGCTTCCGAGAGGGTCGGCAGGAACGCGGCCGTCATGGTGCCTTCAGCCGTGAAGCGCCGCAGCAGGTTCGGCAGGCGCATGGCCACGAAGAAGGCGTCGGCTGCGGGACCTGCGCCCAGCACGTGGCTGAGGAAGAAGGTCTGGGCAAGGCCCGTCAACCGGCTCAGCAGCGTCATGAAGGACACCACCGCCGCCGAGCGCATCAGGCTGGGGGGGCGCGTGTCGCTCATGTGAGGGATGGCGAAGGCAGCGGGTCAACCCCACGCCCGGCCCCAAGGCCGGCAGCGAGTCGAATGCCTTGGTGGCGAACGTGGAACATGGATCGAGGATAGCGCGGGCCGCCCTGGTTTGGCGTCATCAGGACGGGGTTGATCCCAGGGCCTTGCGGACCGCTTCCTTGAGGGTCGAGAGACGATAGGGTTTCTGGATGAACCCGGCCAGTTCCTTTCCCATGAACTTCAAGGTCACTTCCTGCTCGTTGTAGCCACTGGACATGATGACCCTGACCTCAGGCCGCAGCCGACGCAGCTCCCGGAAGCATTGCTCACCATCCAGGTGAGGCATGGTCAGATCAAGAATGACCAGCGCGATGTTCGGCGTGCGCTGGAAGACCTCCAACGCCTCCCGGCCATCCTCGGCGGTAACGGTCTTGAAGCCGAGTTCCCGGAGCATCTCGGAACCGATGCTGCGGACCGTCTCCTCGTCATCCACCAGCAGGACGGTGCCCGTTCCAGTCCACCCGTCTGCATGGCCGCTCTCATTGAACAGTTCCGCCGGATGCGCCGACGCTGGCAGAAGCACCTTGAATGAGGTTCCCTTGTTCACTTCGCTGTAGACCTTGATGGCGCCCTTGTGGCCCCGGATGATGCCGAGCACCACCGCCATGCCCAGGCCGCGTCCGGTGAACTTGGTGGTGAAGAAGGGGTCGAAGATCTTAGCCAGGGTGAGCTTGTCCATGCCACAGCCGGTGTCGGCCACCTCCAGATAGACATAGAGGCCATCGGTCAGGTTCTGATTGAGCCAGACGTTGTTGAGGTAGTTCTTGTCGCAGTCCATGCAGCCGGTCGTGATGGCGATGACGCCGCTCCGGTTGCCGATGGCTTCGGAGGCGTTGATCACCAGGTTCATGATGATCTGCCGCATCTGGGTGGCGTCGCCGGAGATCAGCGGGAGGTTTTCCGCCAGGTTGAGTCGAAGGACCGCCTTTTTGGAAATGGACACTTCGAGCATGTGCAGCATGTCCTGGAGCAGCACATTCAAATCCAGGTTCTCGAGAATGAACTTCCCTTTGCCGGAATAGGCCAGCATCTGCTTGGCGAGGTCGGCGGCCTGGGCGGCCGCACTCACGATCCGGGCCAGGTTCTCTGAGGCGGGGGATTCCCGGTTGATGCGCATCAAGGCCAAGTCCGCATTGCCGATGATGGCCATCAGGATGTTGTTGAAGTCGTGGGCGATGCCACCGGCCAGGACGCCCAGGCTTTCCAGCTTCTGGGCGTTCTGCAACTGCCTCTCGAGCTGGAGCCGTTCCTCCTCGGCTCGCTGCTTTGGAGTGACATCTTCCATGAGGGAAAGGAGGCAGTTGAGGCTGCCATCGGCGTTGCGGGCGCAGCCGACCGACAGTTCGACCAGGGCGATGGAGCCGTCCTTGCGCAGGAACCGCTTGGTCAAGGTGTAGTCGTCGATGCTCCCGTCGACGAGACGGTGGAAAAGGTCTAGGTTCTTGGAGAGGTCATCGGGATGGGTGATCTCATCCCACGTCAACTGCTCCAATTCCTTCCGGCTGT